>Ga0070686_100000247_pt1 | contig 36839 bp, 30 predicted proteins | sample KBSS23LmetaG_FD_65654 | JGI IMG/M metagenome (GOLD analysis project Ga0070686, IMG submission 65654) | Switchgrass rhizosphere microbial communities from Kellogg Biological Station, Michigan, USA - KBS S2-3L metaG | ecosystem: Host-associated > Plants > Roots > Rhizosphere ... | reverse complement strand
TCTGGACCAGCAGTTGGGCATTCGTGTAGGCATAAACGTTGTAGATCTCGGCGGGATCGCCATCCGGAAAATACTTTTTCATCCAGGCCAGCCAGTCCTGCGTCGCAGTGTCCCCTTTCCATTGCGGGTCGGTGGGATCTTTCACATAGGTTGAGGCGATTACTCCCACCGATTTTTGCAACCCGGCCGGCTGCAACACGGCTGTTACCGAAGTAGCGCTGTACGGAATGAACAAGAGCGGTTTCCAGTCGATGTCATAAGCCTTGCGTATCGCTTGCGCCGCGAACTTCGGCGAAGCGAAGCTGAAGAAAGTATCGGCACCCGAGCCTTTCAGTGTCGCGATCTGCGAATCCACCGAGGGATCGGTGGATTCGTACGAAGCTTCCGCGACGATCATCCGCCCGGCCCTGTCGCCGAGATGATCCTTCAGGGCCTTCAGGTAATCCTTGCCGAAATCGTCGTTCTGGAAGAGCACGCCGATTTTCGCGTCAGGGCGGGTCTTGAGCAGATAGCGAACATAGCCCGCGGTACCGGATTTCTGGCTCGGCAGAAATGCCATCGTCCAGGGAAAATTATGCGGATCGCCCCACTTCATTCCGGTGGCGGCAATCAACAGTTGTGGAACCTGCTTCGCGTTCAGGTATTTCATCGCAGCGGTGTTGGGCGGGGTTCCGAACGAACTGAACAGCAGGAGCACTTCATCCGACTCGACCAGCTTGCGCGTCTGTTCGATGGTCTTGGGCGGGCTGTACCCGTCGTCGAGCGAGATGAGCCTGATCTTGCGGCCGTTGATCCCGCCTTGTGCGTTGACCATTTCGAAATAAGCCGCTTGGGCCCTGCCGATCGTGCCGAACGCGGACAGGGGACCGCTGTAGGGCATGGTCTGGCCGATCTTGATTTCGGTGCTGGTTACGCCGGGGCCAACCTTGCTTTCCGCGTGGCCATCGAGCGCATTCGCTGCTGCCAGGAACACGGCAAGAAATGCCCGAACCCAATGTGACATCGTTTTATCCTTCCGGCCATCCCAGGCCTGCGATGAGTATTGCTCGGCGGTGGGCGGGCCTAAAACGACCGGCACCACGGTTCTTTGGAAGTCCTTTACTTGCCAAGCACCTCCCCAAACAACACCCAGCGCTTACCGTCGAAGCGGGCGAGCTGAATCTGGTCGACAGGATAGAAATCCGTGGGACTGGTGTTGATCTTGATTCCCGGCAGCAAAAGCGGCAACGCCAGGTCCTTTAGGTTGGCCGCTTGCCGCATGACGTTTTCCCGCGTGAGGTCATCGCCGCATTGATTCAGCACCTGAACCAGGGTCTGGGCCGCCGAGTAGCCATAATAGACGTTGTTGTCCGCCGGATCGGCCTCGGGATTGTATTTCTTCATCCAATCCAAAAATGCCTTCACGCCCGGATCGTTCTTCCACTGCGGGTCCAGGGGATCCTTGAGGTAGTACCCGACGATCAAGCCAACGGATTTTTCCAGTCCCGCAGGTTGAAGTACCGCCGCAATCGAACTCGATACATTGTTGATGAATTGCAGCGGACGCCAGCCGGTGTCGTAAGTTTTGCGGATCGCCTGCGCTGCAAATTTGGGCGTCGCGAAGATCAACAGGGTGTCGGCTCCTGACCCTTTCAGCGTCACGATCTGTGAATCCACCGTCGGATCCGACGTCTCATACGAGGCTTCGGCAACGATCATTTGCCCTGCCTTGTCACCCAGACCGTCCTTCAAGCCCTTGACGTAGTCCTTGCCATAGTCGTCGTTCTGGTAGAGCAATGCGATTTTCGCGGCAGGACGGTTCTTCAAGATGTACTTGGCATAGAGATGTGCCTCGGATTGATAGTTCGGCTGCCAGCCCATGGTCCAGGGAAAATGTTCGGGATCGCCCCACTTGGTCGCACCGGTCGCGACAAACAGGTGCGGCACCTTCTTTGCGTTCATGTATTTGTGAATAGCGGTGTTGGTCGGAGTGCCCAGACTCTGGAAGATGAGCAGCACCTGCTCTTCCTCGACCAGCTTGCGGATTTGCTCGACGGTCCTGGGCGGAGAATAGGCGTCGTCGAGGCTCATGAAATTGATCTTGCGCCCTTTGATGCCGCCCTGTTCATTGATCATCTTGAAATAGGCGGCCTCCGCGCGCCCGATGGCCCCGTAGGCCGAGGCCGGCCCGCTGTAAGGATTGGTGTGTCCAACCTTGATCTCGGTATCGGTCGCCCCCGGATCGTACTTTTTCTGCGCAAAGGCGGTGGATGCGGCAACCGAGACCATCAATCCCAGACTGGCAAGCAGTATCTTCTTCATGGTGTCCTCCACAGTTCAGGCACTTCATCCGATGCGGACCAGATATTACCGGTATCGCAGGGCTTGCATCCGCATCCATGCAAGCCGCAATGGAAGGTACATGCCTCCCCTTTCTACTTTTCAGTTCGCAAGCCCGTCGTTACATGGGCGGCCGCTCCATCTGGCATCGAATCGGCGGGATTGAATCAGCCGCCTTGCTCAGCATCTCCGTCTTCCAGCCAAATCCGGTGCCTTCCACATCGTATTTCACTCCGGGCTGCCCCGCTTTGACAAAGCTCGTTATGTACGTTGGCGACATGAGCTGGTGATCTTCAGGACGCATCCACGATTCGCCAGACGGGCCTTTGTAGCGCATGCCTTCCAGCGCAAACGCGACTTTGATGGGGTCATCCTGGCCCGCCTTGTCGAGTGCGCTGGCAAACATATCGACCGTCTGCCATGTGGGGAGAAAGTCCAGATGCGATTTTGGCTGGTACTTCTTCTCGTAGCGCAACAACTTCTTTTCCCAATCGGCCGGGGCGTCGTTGATATGCCACGTCATGATGGTTTTGATTCTGCTTGCGGCCGCTGAACCGATCACACTCGGCGTACCCACCACCCAGGCGTGCGTGGTGTAAAACTGCGCATTCAGGCCTGCCTGTTCCGCGGCCTTGATCAGAAGCGTAAGGTCGTTGCTCCAATTGCTGGTGAAGACCGTATCCGCGCCGGAGGCCGTGATCTTGGCCACGTAAGGAGCGAAGTCCTTGACCTTTCCCAACGCGACGAGATCGTCGCCCACTATCTGGATGTCGGGACGTTTTTTCTTGAGTAATTCCGCGGTCACGCGGCGGATGCTCTGGCCCCATGCGTAGTCCTGATGAATGAAGTACATCTTCTTGACCGATGGCTGGGCGGCGATATAGTCCGTGAGAACACTCATTTGCATGTCGGCATGAGGTTCAAACCTGAAATGCCAGAAGTTGCACCGCTCTTCCGTCAAGGATGGCTCGCGCGCATCGTAATTCAGGAACAGCACAGGATGATCGGGATGGCGCGCGTTGTATTTCACCAGCGCCTCGCTGATGGTGATGGCGATGCTCGAGATGGTGGCCGCGATATATTGAATGCCTTCGTCCGTGGCGCGGTTAAGCACGATGAGCGTCTCTTGCGGTGTGCCTTTATTGTCGAAAGGCACGATCTCGATTTTCCGGCCGCCCAGGACGCCGCCAGCGGCATTGATCTCATCCGCTGCAGCGCGAAACTGCTTTAACTGTTCCTCAAATGTCAAGGCAAAGGTCCCGCTCAGCGGTGCAATGAATGCCATCCTGACGGAATCCGCCGGCAGGACACTGCCGGGATGGAGCAGGAGCGCCGCGACTGTGACAATCGAAGCCAGATTCGCTTTCATCATGCCTCCCATCTTGAAGTTTAATATCTAGCAGTCACATAGACCGGTGCTGCAGGTCGGGCGATTTTCTCCGCTGTACGCTGCGCATCCGCATCCATGCAAGGCGCACAAAGCCCGCTACTCCGGTGGGCATCAGATACACGAACGCGAGCAGGAATACGCCGTAGATCGCCCACGGCGCAGCCTTGGAGATCTGGTCCGCGAAGTTCGGTACGAATTGGATGAACAGGGCGCCATAGAAAGCGCCAGAGATCGAGGCGACACCGCCAATCACGATTCCGACCAGGAAATTGATCGACAACCCGGGTGTGAAGCTCTCGGGTGCCACGAACTGCACCACGATCGCCCCGAGTGCGCCCGCGACTCCGGTAAACAGTGCGCTGATGCCGAATGCAAGAGTTTTATACAACGCGATGTGGACGCCCATTGCCTCTGCCGCAACGGGGTGATCGCGGATAGCCACCAGCGCGCGACCGACGCGACCGCGCAGAAGGTTCCAGCCGATCACGAACATGACGACGAGCACCGCAAGCGTGAACAGGTACAGCCACTGGTCCGGCGTGACCTTCAGGCCAAACGGTGCATCGGGCTTGACGATGACGATGCCCTGCACGCCGCCCGTCCACTGCTCGACGTGCTTGTATCTGAGCATTTGCGGCATTGCCACCGCGAGGGCAAAGGTAGCGAGCGCCAGATAGTGACCGCGCAGACGCAAGGCCGGCAATCCGAACAGGAAACCGAAAACAAAGCAGACCGTCCCGGCCACCGGCAACGTTGCCCAGTAAGGCCAGCCAAAATGATCCATGAGGATCGCGGCCACATACGCACCGATGGCATAGAAAGCGCCGTGTCCAAGCGAGATCTGGCCGTTGTAGCCAGTGAGGATGTTCAAACCCAGCAGCACGATGGCATAGACCAACACCATGTTGAACTGGAACACCCGGTAGTTGCTCACCAGAAACGGCAGGGCGAGCGCCCCTGCAAGCAGCGCAATCAGCAAGAGTGTCCGCCCTGCGCGGCGCGACTTCAGGTTGCCCTGACTTTTGCCATTCACGCATTCACTCCTTGTGCCATGCGCGTCAGACGCGAGTAATGAACACCCGACCGAACAATCCGGTCGGTTTGAACAGCAATACGCCGATTATCAACACCAGTGCGACGGTCAATTTCAATTCGGTGCCGATCACATACGCCCCCATCAAGTTCTCCAGAACGCCCACCATGAAACCGCCGAGCACGGCGCCGAACGGATTGTCGATCCCGCCTACGAGTGCCGCGGCAAAGGCGTAGAGCAGAACGCCGGACATCATGTTGGGGTCGAGATAGACGATCGGCGCAATCAGCATCCCGGCCACCGCGCCAACCGCCGCGGCAAGTCCCCAGCCCAGGGCGAGCATCCAGCCCACGCGAATGCCGACCAGCCGGCTCGATGTGGCATTCTGCGCCGCCGCCCGCATGGCCAGTCCCAGCGGGGTGAATCGGAAAAAAAGATACAGCACCACGAGCACCGCCAGCGTGATGGCTATGGCGCCCAATTCGTGGGAGGAAATAAAGCGGTTGCCGAACAGCGCGCGTTCAGGGAACGGGCTTGGGAAGGTTTTGATGGTGTAGGTATAGATCCAGCCGGCCACGCTGTTGAATATGACCAGCAGCGCGATGAATACCGTCACGACCGACAACACGGGGGCATTCTCGACCGGGCGAATAATGACGCGCTCGATCACGACACCGGCGGCGAATGAAATGGCCACCGTGAAAAGGAAGGCCCACCAGTACGGCAGTCCGGCGTTGATCATGTTCCAGGCCAGATAAGTTGAGAACATCGCCATCTCGCCCTGGGCGAAATTGATGTGGTTGGTCGACTGGTAGATCATGACCAGCGCCAGCGCGAGGCTGGCGTAAATGCCGCCGGTGGCCAGACCCGAAAACACCTGATGCAGCAAGGCCTCCATCGTCCTCCCGCGGCGCTGTCAGAAACCCAGATAAGCCCGCCGAACGCTCTCGTCGGAGCGAACTTGCGCGGCGGTTCCGGAAATCACGACCTGCCCCGTCTCGAGGACATAGGCGCGATCCGCAAGTTCGAGCGCCAGTCCGGCGTTCTGTTCCACCAGTAGCACGCTCACCCCTTCGTCGGCATTGATGCCGCGCATTATCCGGAAGATATCCTGCACGACCAGCGGCGCCAGGCCGAACGAAGGTTCGTCCAGCAGCAGCAGCCGTGGCCGCAGCATGAGGGCACGCGACACCGCGAGCATCTGCTGCTCGCCGCCGGAAAGCGTTCCGGCCTGCTGTCGCCGGCGCTCCTTCAGGCGCGGAAAATAACTGAATACGCGTTCGAGATCCTGCGCGACCGCGCGGCGGTCCTTGCGCGTATAGGCACCGATGCGCAGATTCTCCTCGGTGGTGAGGTCGAGAAAGGTACCGCGGCCATCGGGAACGTGCGCTACACCCAGGCGTGCGATGTCTTCGGTGGCGAGTCCCTCGATCGGCTGCCCGTCGAAGCGGACCGAACCGCGCCGCCTGAGCATGCCGCTGATCGCACGCAACGACGTGGTTTTACCGGCGCCGTTGGCGCCGAGGATGGCCGTGATTCCGCCCTTTTCCACGGCAAAGCCCACCCCCCGCAAGACGTTTTCCTGACCGTAACCGGCGAAAAGGCCCGCAACCTCGAGCAGAGCCATCAGTGCGCCTTGCCGAGATAGGCGCGAATCACTTCGGGATGGCGCTGGATAGCCTCGGGCGCACCTTCCGCAAGTTTTCGGCCGAAATCGAGCGCCACGACTTTGTCGGAAAGTGCCATCACCAGCCCCATGTGGTGTTCCACCAGCAAGACGGTGATACGAAGCTGCTGGCGGATACGGCCGATCAAAGCCGATAACGTCCCCACTTCCTCATGATTCAGTCCGCATGCCGGTTCGTCCAGCAGCAGCAGATGTGGCCGACCCGCCAGTGCGCGAGCCAACTCCACACGTTTCTGCGTGCCGAAAGGCAGATCCGCCACGCAAGTTTTTGCGACCCCCTGCAGGTCCAGCAAGTCGAGCAACTCGCCAGCATGGCTGGTCACGCGCGCTTCCTCCCGCCCGACCACGGGCAGGCGCAGCGCGCTGGCCAGGAAACCGCCGCTGCTGCGGCAGTGGGCTCCGACCATGACGTTGTCGAGAACACTCATGCTGCGGAACAACGCGAGGTTCTGGAAAGTGCGGCCGATGCCGAGCTCGGCAATGCGGTGACGCGGAACCTCGAGCAGCGAACGTCCCTGGCACACGATACTGCCGCCCTGGAACGGGTAGAGGCGCGACAGACAGTTGAACAGAGTGGTCTTGCCGGCTCCATTGGGGCCGATAACGCCTGCAATCTGACCGGGCATGACATCGAAGGAAACATCGTCGAGCGCGACGATGCCACCGAAACGCACGGTCAGGTTCGCAACGCGCAGCAATGGCTCGTCGCCAGGGCCGATGGCCGGCGCAACGCCGTATGCTTCCTGTTCACCTGCGATGCTTGCCAACATCTCCCCCCTTGGTGGCATGTGCCGGAGCAAAACGCGCAGGCGATACTGGCACAAATGAATGAGGCGGGTAAAGCAGCGCGCAACGCGGCTCCGCTGCAGCGCAATGCAACAAACGGCACGAGCCGCGATCGGCGTTGACCGCGGCCCCGAGCATGTCCAACATAGCCGGATCGCGTGCGGACCGGCCTGCGAAAGGCCTGAAGCTGCGGTCCGACAAGAAGAGGCCGCTGGCAAATGCCGCGGCACGAGGAGAGCGACACTTGGAACCCGATCATTTTCGATTCTGGCCGCCACACCTGCCAAGAGAGGTGAAGCTGCCGGACACCAGCCTCATTCGCAACCTCGAGCGCACGGCTGAGCGTTTCCCGGACAAGGTCGCGCTGTTCTACTACGGAACGCCGGTGCGCTACGCGCAATTCAAGCACGAGGTCGATTCGCTGGCGGGATTCCTTCAGTGCCGCGCCGGCGTAAAACGCGGCGATCGCGTGTTGCTGTTCATGCAGAACAGCCCGCAATTCATGATCGCGTTCTACGCCATCCTGCGGGCCGACGCCATGGTGGTGCCGGTCAATCCCATGAATCTGACTGAAGAATTGCGCCATTACGTCGCCGACAGCGATGCCACTGTCGCGATCACCGGGCAGGAATTATTCGGCCAGGTGCGTCCACTGCTCGAAGAGGGCCTGCAACTCGGTGGGGGACTACGCCGCGTAGTCGTTGCCGCCTATTCCGACTATCAAACCGAACCCACCGATCTCAAGATTCCCGAGGTGGTGGCCGCGCCGCGCCAGCCTATTCAAGAGCCAGCCGTCACTCTATGGGCAGACGCGCTGGCGGAAAGACTCGAACCGGCGCCACCGCTGGCCGGTCCGGACGATCTATGCGTGATGCCCTACACCTCGGGCACGACCGGCAAACCGAAGGGCTGCATCCATACGCATCGCACCGTGATGAGCACGACCGTCGCTGGGGGCGCGTGGGTCGACATGCAGCCGGAGTCCGTCATTTTGTGTTCCATGCCGCTGTTCCACGTCACCGGCATGCAATGCAGCATGAACCAGCCGATCTGCTTCGGCGGCACCATCGTTTTGATGACGCGCTGGGATCGCGACACGGCGGGAGAGCTCATTCAACGCCACAAGATCGACGGATGGACCAATATTGCGACCATGGCAATCGACTTCCTGTCGAATCCGAATCTCGGCCGCTACGACATTTCCAGCATGAAGCATATTGGCGGGGGCGGCGCCGCGATGCCGGAAGCCGTGGCGCAGCGTCTGCACGATCTGACCGGGCTTACCTACATCGAAGGCTACGGATTGTCGGAGACCATCGCGCCCACCCATATCAATCCCCCTCAGCGTGCCAAGAAACAATGTCTCGGCATCCCGATTTGCGCCACGGAAGCGCTGGTCATCAATCCCGATACTCGGGCTGTGCTCGGCACCCGCGAGACCGGCGAAATCGTGTCGCGGGGGCCGCAAATCTTTCTCGGTTACTGGAAGAAACCAGAAGCCACGGCGGCGTCGTTCATCGACATTGGGGGCAAAACCTATTTCCGCACCGGCGACCTCGGCTATCGCGACGAGGACGGTTACTATTTCATCGTCGATCGCCTGAAACGCATGATCAATGCCTCCGGCTACAAGGTTTGGCCGGCCGAAGTGGAGGCCATGCTCTATCATCACGCGGACGTGCGCGAAGCCTGCGTGATCGGAACCCAGGACGCGCGGCGCGGTGAGACCGTGAAAGCGGTGGTCGTGCTGAAGGAAACGAGCCGCGGCAAAGTTGCAGCCGAAGATATCATCACCTGGTCGCGCGAAAAAATGGCGGCGTATAAAGTGCCGCGCGTCGTCGAGTTCGTGGAATCCTTGCCCAAGTCCGCCACCGGCAAAGTGCAGTGGCGGCTGCTGCAGGAAAGCGAGAACAAGAAAATTGCAACCTGAGCGAGCCTGACTTGAACGACCCCGTGGAACCGAAGCATTTTCGCCATTGGCCAAAACAACTGCCACGGCACCTCACAGTCCCGGCCACGCCGCTGTACTTCAATCTCGACGTGTCCAGCCATCGCTACCCCGAAAAGCCGGCGGTGATTTTTTACGACAGCAAACTCTCCTATCGCGAACTGCGCCATCAGGCCGATCTGCTGGCGGGCTTCCTGCAGAACCGCTGCGGCGTGCGCAAGGGCGATCGCGTGATCCTGCAGATGCAAAACTCGCCGCAATTCATCATCGCGTACTATGCGATCCTGCGGGCGGATGCCGCTGTGTTGCCGGTCAGCCCGATGCACGTGACCGAGGAACTGGTCCATTATTTCGATGACGCCGGCGCATCCACGGCAATAGTCGCGCAGGACCTGTATTCGCAGATCAAGCCGCTGCTTGGCAAACAAGCGAAACACACCATCGTGGCGACCTATGCGGACTACCTGACCGAACCGACATCGCTGGACGTGCCGGAATTCGTGCGGGCACCGCGCAAGGCGGTGAACGACCCGGGAGCGGTATCGTGGTCGGATGCGCTGGCGGCGGATTACAAACCCCTGCCGTCCGCCGCGCACGCCGAAGATCTCGCGGCAATCCTCTATACGTCCGGCACGACCGGGAAATCCAAAGGATGCGTCCATACCCATCGCACGATCATGCATACCCTCGTCGGCGCGGCGCTGTGGGAGGGCTTCAATGCGGATTCCGTCGCGCTGGCCACGGCACCGCTGTTCCACGTGACCGGCATGCAGCACAGCATGAACGCACCGCTGTACGCTGGCGCCACCATCGCAATCCTGCCGCGCTGGAATCCGGATGCCGCGGGTTACATGATCGAGCGCTATGGCTGCACGCACTGGGCCAATGTTCCAACCATGGTGGTGGATCTACTGGCGCACCCCGCAACTGCAGCCCGGAACCTGTCTTCGCTGACCAATATCTTTGGCGGCGGCGCATCGATGCCCGAACCAGTGGCGCAAAAGCTCTACGATTTGTGCGGGATCGAGTACATGGAAGCCTATGGGATGACGGAGACCATTTCGCAGACACACATGAATCCTGCACACAAGCCACGCAAGCAATGTCTGGGCTTCCCAACGTTCGATACCGAATCCCTGGTGATCGATCCGGAAACGCTGGTCGTGCTCGGGCCAAACGAACAGGGTGAAATCGTGGTGCACGGCCCGCAGGTCATGCAGGGCTACTGGCAGCGACCGGAGGCCAATGAGACGGTTTTTATCGATATCGGCGGCAAGAAATTCATGCGCACGGGCGATCTCGGCCGTTATGACGAGGACGGCTACTACTACATCGCCGACCGGCTCAAGCGCATGATCAACGCCTCCGGCTTCAAGGTCTGGCCGGCAGAAGTCGAGGCCACGCTCTACAAGCATCCCGATATCCAGGAAGTCGCGGTGATCTCGTCTCCCGATCCCCGCCGTGGAGAAACCGTCAAGGCGGTAGTGGTCCTCAAGGAGGAACGCGAAGGCCAGGTCAGCGCGGACGACATCATGAACTGGTCGCGTCTGCATATGGCCGCTTACAAAGTTCCTCGCCTGGTGGACTTCGTCGACCAGCTGCCCCGCTCCGGCACCGGCAAGATCCAGTGGCGGGCGTTGCAGGAGAAGGAGTGGGAAGGGGTAGCCGAAGGTTGACTGCATGACACCGGGGCCACATGGCGTCTATCCGGATCAAGAGCACGCCCGCAGGTGAAGCCGCGATGCATGGGTGGGCCTGGAGCTTCCGCTGCTGCGAGACAAACCGCTTCGCTACCTTGGCTCCGGCGTGCTTACTGACCCTCGGAGCTTCCTGCAGACGCTTGTTCATCTGATTACGTTCCGTCTGTCGGTTCAAACGGGCTTTGTCGTGCCATCGCTGGCTGCCATCGAAATTTTGGAGAAATCCGATCCGGTGGCGGCACGCTGGTGGCGTGAGAACGCTCCCCACACAGTGCGCCGTGGACGTAATTTCCTGTTTTCGAATGAGGGCTGCGAACGCGTGCAAGCGGTGCGAATTCGCCATGTCTGGGTTGGCGGCGCGACGGTGATGACCGGAGACATTCCGCGATGATCATTCCAGCCGCGTTGCCGTTTCTGTTCTGTGTTTTTCATGGACGCCTCCGGCGTGAGGCAAGGATGTCATTCTGCTATCCTTGAACGGTTTCCAGACACAAGGAACTGCCCGGTCGCAATATGAACGCTCCCGAAACACGCGATCTCGCGCTCGAGTCCGACATCCTCGCCGCAGTCGCAAGCCTGCAAGGCGACATGGTCGAACTGGCCGCGACGCTGGTGCGCTTCCCCACGCTCAACGGCGCGGAAGCAGATGCGCAGTATTTCATGGAAGGCCTGTTCCGCGGCATGGGGCTGGCAACCGAACGCTTCGAAGTGCGCGATGCCGACCTTAAAAACCTGCCCGGCTATTCGCCTTCAGTCGGGCAGTGGGAGCGTCACGACAATGTCGTCGCGACCCACCGGCCCCGGAATCCTGCCGGGCGCTCGCTGATTCTCAACGGACACATCGACGTCGTTCCTGTCGGTGCGGAAGAACTATGGTCGCGTCCGCCGTTCGATCCGGCCGTGCGCGATGGAAGGCTGTACGGCCGCGGCAGCGGCGACATGAAGGCCGGCATTGCCGCCTACGTGAGCGCCTTTCGGGCATTGAAAGCGCTGGGCCTGCAACCCGCTGCGCCAGTGTTCATGCAGTCGGTCGTCGAAGAGGAGTGCACCGGCAATGGCGCACTGGCCTGCCTTCAGCGCGGTTACAAGGCGGATGCGGCGATCATTCCCGAACCGTTCGGTCACAGCATCCTCACAGCGCAGGTGGGGGTCATGTGGCTGTCAGTCGAGGTTTTCGGCAAACCGGCGCATGTGCTCAACTCCGCGCAAGGCATCAACGCCATCGAAGCCGCGTTCGAACTGTGGCACGGACTGCAGTCGCTTGAAGCGAAGTGGAACGAACCGGGTAATCGTCATCCTGCCTTTGCGCACCTGGACCATCCAATCAGATTCAATCTCGGCAAGATCAACGGCGGTGAATGGGCATCCTCGGTGGCCACCCGCTGCGTCATGGAGTTGCGCTGCGGCTTCTATCCCGGCGTTCGCGCCGCAGAGGCGCGTGCCGCGGTCGAGACTTGCCTCAAGCAAACAATCAGCATAAATCCTGCGCTCGCCGGGGTTACACACAGTGTGCGCTATGCCGGCTTCCAGGCTGAGGGCTTCGTGCTCGACCGGGCCGAACCATTACTGAGCGAACTGGCTGCCGCGCATGCCCAAGTCATGAATGGCGACCCGGAATGGTTTGCCAGCGGCGCGACGACAGACGCACGCTCCTTCAACCTCTATGGCAGCATTCCCGCAACCTGCTACGGCCCGGAGGCACAGAACATTCACGGCATCGACGAATCAGTGTCGCTCGACAGCACGCTGCGCGTGGCCCAGGTGTTGGCGCTGTTCGTGACGCGCTGGTGCGGAGTGGAGAAAACGCAGTGACGCGGTCACGCTGGTGGCTGGCGCTAATACTGGTAGCGATGGCAGGATTGGCGGGTTGCGCAAGCTCGCCAGAAATGCCCGAGCAAACGAAGGTCCGCGCAAGCGATGAAGTAGCGGCAAAGGCAATCACCTATGCGCGACAGATGCTCGGTAAGCCCTATATGTATGCCGGGGAGACGCCAGCCGGTTTCGATTGCAGCGGACTGGTCAGGTACAGCTACGGCCGGGCGGGCATTTCACTTCCACGCGATACGCAGTCGCAACGTCGAATGTCGGTGCTGGTATCGATGCACAGCCTGCGCGAAGGCGACCTGCTGTTCTTCGACCAGGAAGGAAGGAAAAATTCGCATGTCGGCATGTACGTTGGAAACGGGCGCTTCATTCATGCGCCCTCCAGTGGTGGCAAGGTGCGCACCGACAGTCTGAACGCCGATTTCTGGAAAAAACATTTCGTCGAAGCCCGGCGAGTGTAGGCATCTAAAGAAAATCTCATCACGAAGTCACGAAGAGCACGAAGAAGGACAAAAACGGATTGGGAGATTCAGCTGATCAACGATTTCCGGGATGCAAAGCAATCTCTTTTGCTGTGCATTTGCCTTTCTTCGTGTCTTCGCGCCTTCGTGGTGAAATTTATTGTCCTGAGGATTGAGAGTCCGTGATGAAAAACAAACTGACCGCGACGATCGTCGCACTGGTGATTGCCGCACTTGTGCCACTGGCGCACGCGGCGGGTCCGGACCACGTCGACATAACCTGGATGTCGATCGCCAACATCCACTATCAGATGGGCGAGTTCGGCGTACTGACGGATGGCTACATCACACGGCTTCCGGAGAGCGAATTTCATGGTGGCGGCGGTGGTTACGCCTATACCAACAAACCATGGAAGCCAGACGTTGCTGCGGTAACACGGGTGCTGGAGGCGATCGGCGGCTCCGACAAGATCAGGTTGCTGCTGACCGGACATAGTCACTGGGACCATTCATTCGATACCGCCACCTGGTCGCGGCTGACGGGTGCACCGATCCTGGGATCGCAGACGACCTGTTTCGAAGTAATGGCGGAAAACCTGCCGGCCGATCGTTGCAGGCCTGTATATGGCCTCGAGAAAATCGACATCGCCGATGGTGTCACCCTTCGTGTAGTGCGCTGGAACCACAGCGGCGATCCGGCCAAGAACTGGGAACAGCACGACCCGGTCGAACTCGAAGACATTCCGCGCCAGGATCCGGCAACCGGCGGACTGAGAGCCGGTGTGGCCGAGGACTTTCCGAACGGTGGCGGCAATCGCGGCTTCCTGTTTACCGTCGACGCTCCGCGGGGCCGCTACAGCTGGTTCTACCAGAATTCAGCCAGCGCGGTGGATTTGCACGTTCCGATCGTGATCAACGGAGTGGATTACGGGGCGCCCATCGACAATCTGAAGAAAGCGATGCGCGATGCGGGGTTGGAATCGGTGGATCTGTGGATCGGTACCGGCGGGCTGCCAGTGGCAGAACTCGTGGTTCCCGTACTCAAGCCGAAAGCCCATATTCCGATCCACTGGGACGGCCTCTGGCAACCGTTCCAAGCCGGCATGCCTTGGCCGTTTTCCGATTCTGCTGACGAAGACTTCCTGGCCAAATCCGGCGTGAAGCTGATCAAGCCGGCGCAATACATGGACAAATGGCGTCTGGATGCATCCGGAATCCGGCCGGTTGCAAACAACGAAATCAAGCGCACGCTTGGTTTTACCGAAGTCCAGTCTTTTGCCGAAAAAAAATAGGAGTTTTTCGGCCCGCCCTCGCAAGGACCTTGATAGTTCGTCAGAACGTCCCCAGTTTATTTACGCCGCGACGCTTTCCCCAAATCGGGATGGCGCTTGAACACCATTTCATTTCTTGAGACTGTCGCGGATCTGACGTAGCAGCAATACGTCTTCCGGCGGCCCCACGGGCGGCGGAGGCACGTCCTTCTTGAGCTTGTTAACCTGTTTGATCATCAGAAAAATGATAAATGCGAGAATGATGAAGTAGATCAAAACGGTGATGAAATTTCCATAGGCGAAGACGGCGCCTGCCTTTTTGGCCTCCGCCAGGGGCAAGCCGGCAGGCTGACCGTTCAACGGCAGGTAATAGTTGCTGAAATCGAGTCCGCCCGTAACCTTGCCGATAAGCGGCATGATCAGGTCGTTCACTACTGAATCGACGATCTTGCCGAACGCGGCGCCAATGATGACACCGACCGCAAGATCCATGACATTGCCTTTCAAGGCAAATTCTTTGAACTCGCTCGCTATGCTCATGTGCTCCCCCAGAGTGTAAATCGAGTATTGGCTGCTGCAGTTTTTGCGCCGGCCACCCCTGCGCAGAGCAGGGACATTGGCATAGTACATTTTGGCGAGCTCCAGTGCGCAGATAACCCCTCGTTTACCTTGTGTTGTTTGTGTTCCTGTCAACCAGGCGGGCCACATTGCGTTTGCGCGCGGACACCCGCGCAAATGCGGCCCAAAAAAAAGCATGGGCCAGCGGGAGAAGCAGAACTCGACCTCATCATTATGGTCTGAAGTCGGGTAAGCAACTTTCAATCATCGCGGGCCACCTGCCCGCTTTGTTTTTCAGGAGACCAATCTGATGTTTGCCAGACTGTCAGCAAGAAAATGGCTGATCGCCGCAGTCGTTCCCGCTGTGTTCGGCGTTTACTATGCGTTTGCATTGCCTGGCCATACCACGGCTAACGCCGCGAACCCGGCCCCGCAAGCGGGAGCCCGCGCCAGCGCATCCTCGACGCAACACCTTCCAGACTTCACCCGGATTGTCGAAGAGAACGGTCCATCGGTGGTCAACGTCAGCGTATCCCGCGCCGCGCCCACGGCGGCCCAGGGTCAACGGCCCGGTATTCCCGGGCTTGCGCCGGACGATCCCATGCAGGAATTTTTCCGCCGTTTCGGCCAGCCAGGTGGTCCGCAAGGTCCCCAGGGCGAACCGGAAGTTCAGCGCGGACTGGGGTCGGGTTTCATAATCACTGCCGATGGCATCATTCTGACCAATGCCCACGTCGTGGCCGAAGCCAGCGAAATCACGGTCAAGCTGACCGACCGTCGCGAGTTCGAGGCCAAAGTGCTTGGCGTCGACAAACGCACCGACATCGCCGTCTTGAAGATCGAAGCCAAGAACCTCCCCGCAGTAAAAATCGGCCACGCCAGCGAGTTGAAGGTCGGCGAGTGGGTCGCGGCAATCGGTTCGCCGTTCGGTTTCGAGAACACCATTACCTCGGGTATCGTCAGCGCGAAAGCGCGAGCCCTTCCGGACGAGAATTATGTGCCCTTCATCCAGACCGACGTGGCGGTCAACCCCGGCAATTCCGGCGGTCCGTTATTCAACATGGACGGCGAAGTAATCGGCATCAATTCGCAGATCTTCAGCCGTACGGGCGGCTTCATGGGATTGTCGTTCGCGATCCCGATCGACGTAGCCATCCAGGTGAAGGATGATCTGGTGCGCGACGGCAAAGTCACGCGTGGACGCATCGGCGTGCAAATACAGGACGTGAATCAGGCACTAGCCAATTCATTCGGCCTGCCGAAGCCGCAAGGTGCGCTGATCAGCGGCGTCGAACCGGGCAGTCCCGCCGAGAAAGCCGGACTCAAATCGGGCGACGTGGTGCTCGGCGTCAACGGCAAGGAGATCAACCAGCTCTCCGAACTGTCCGGCGCCATTGCCGCTACAAAGCCAGGTAACAATGCCCGTCTGCAAGTTTGGCGCGACGGCAAGAAGCGCGACGTCGACGTCAAAGTCGCCGAGTTGATCGAGCAACAGAAAGTCGCTGCGAACAGCAGTGGTGAAGGTCAGACCTCGGCGAAACTCGGACTGACATTGCGGGAACTCGCACCGGAAGAGCGGGCGCAACTCAAAACCGAGGGGGGCCTGGTCGTACAGAATGTTTCGGGTGCGGCAGCCCGGGCGGGCATTCAGGCCGGGGACGTAATACTGGCGCTGAACGACACGCCGGTGACGTCGATCGAGCAATTGAAGAGCCTGATGAAGAAAACGGACAAGACGGTTGCGCTGCTGATCCAGCGGGAGTCCGGCCGGATGTACGTCCCGATCCAGGTCGGCTGAGCGAGTCGTTCTGCGTAACAGGAAGGGCGTGTTGCCACCGGCAGCACGCCCTTTTTTTGCTTTCCTTTCTGGCCACGGCAGATGGGGTGGCCGGCAGGTCTCGTCGGCAGGTCCCGCCGTTCATCCCCTTGTGGCGGGAAACCCTTAAAAGTGCTTAAATTCTAGGCGGGAAAACCGCCCCGCCCGCCAACCATGGCCCTGAACCCCATGACTGGCGCGGTGGCTTGCGGCAAGGCCAGAAACATGGCCCAATCATCAACATAATAAGACCTAAATATAACAACTAGCACGTGAAACCACGCAATTGTCAATGGATTCAAGCAGCCGCCGGTCAAGGGAGGCCGAGTTGCAGAGCAAAGATCTACCAAGGGATTACTCTGACCTCAGTCCGGAGCTGATCGAGTTCGTCCGCGCATTGCAGGCATCGCTGGCCGAAAAACGCGTTCGCCAGCAGTTGCAATCGGTGGACAGCGAGCGCCCGTCGAAGCTCGAATCCGCGTATACCGCGCAGCAGGCCAAGCGCGCGGCACGACCGGATGTAGTCGGTCATCCTCAGCTGCTTGCCGCCGTTGTCGAATCGGCGGACGCCGGCATCATCAGTGAAACCTGGAACGGCGTCCTGCTGACCTGGAACAAAGGGGCGGAGCGCATATTCGGCTACAGCGCAGCGGAAATGATCGGCAACAGCCGCGCCTGTCTGATCCCGGAATTTCTCAAAGCCGAGAATGCCAAGATCATGAGCCACGTGATCGAGGGCAAGAGCACACTGAACCGCGAAACAGTCTGGCAGCACAAGGACGGCAAGTTCATCGACGTCGCCGTGAGCTTCGCCCCTGTTGTCGAAAGCGACAAGGTCGTCCGGTTGTCCGTCGTCGTCAGCGACATCACCGAGCGCAAACGCATGGAACGCGCGCTCATGGAAAGCGAGCGCAAGCAGCGCCAGCGCGCAGCGGAACTCAGGATCGTCCTCGATGCAGTCCCGGCAGCGGTGTGCATTGCGAACGATCCGGAATGCAAGTCCATCACCGGCAACCGCATGGCTTACGACCTGCTGCGCCTGCCCCAGGGCAGCAATCTGGCGGCCTTGGAAATTGACGGCGCAAAACCGCCGCCGTTCCGCATATTTCGCAACGGTCGCGCGCTGGAGGCTCACGAACTGCCAGTGCAAATGGCCACGTTCCGTGGCATCGAGGTGCGCGATATCGAGCAGGACATCGTGTTCGACGATGGCAGCATCCGCCACCTGATCGGCAACGCGGCTCCTCTTCGTGATGCCAGCGGCAAAGTCTATGGGGCCGTGGGCGCTTTCATCGATATCACCGCGCGACGTACTATGGAAGAGCAGATTCGTCGCATGGCGCATTTCGATTCCCTGACCAATCTGCCGAATCGCATCCTGCTGATGGACCGCCTCGATCAAGCGCTGGCGATCTCGCAACGCAACCATTCCAAGACGTCGGTCATCTTCATGGATCTCGACCATTTCAAGAAGATCAACGACAGCATGGGCCACCATGTCGGCGACATGCTGCTTCAACAGGTGGCCGAACGCATTCGTGGTGCCCTCCGGGAGGTGGATACGGTTTCCCGCCTCGGCGGCGACGAGTTCGTAATGGTGCTGCCGGAACTGCGCCACACCGAAGACGCCACGACCATCGCAGAGAAGCTGTTGCGGGCATTGGATGAAGACTTCTTCGTATCCGGAGACAAAGTTCGCATTTCACCCAGCCTGGGCATCAGCATCTATCCCGATCATGCCAGCGATGCCGGCACCCTCATCCGCATCGCCGACAAGGCCATGTACCACGCCAAGCAAGCCGGCAGAAATACCTACCGCTTCTACGATGAGGCGATGAAAGCCTGACCCTAGCCCGGATATTTCACCAGGCCCAATAGATCGCCGGGCGATGGGGAATGAGGAATGGGTAATAGCCCTTTATGGTCGAAGACCGGTATTTCGCAAACGCGGGGCACCCTTCATCCTTCACCCTTCACCCTTTACCCTTCACCCTTTACCCTTCACCCATCGCCCGATCTGTCTCGCCCAGTCCTGCGCCATAATTCCGCGTCCTGATGAAATATCCGGGCTAGTCCCTTGCGCGTCGCCCGATGCGCGTCTTGGGATAAGGCTTTCCGGCCCGGCACTTGCGACGGGCATCCGTGTGACTAATGAGTTTCGAACCGTTCTTACGTTTTGCGTCGCGGGCCTGAGACAAGGCGGCGACGATCGAAGTAGTACCGGTCGACAGCGCAGGCGCCACTGGACAGCGCGTGGCGCCAATCTCGTACTATTCGGCTTCAGGGCATCGTCTGCCCGCACTCTCACGAAATGGAGCTTTCGTTGGGCTGGCCGTATAACGCCGTGTCGGCACGGTGGTTCCCATCCTTCATGAACAGGCCGGCTGATCGCGTGCCCCTCCTCGGTCTCGGCGCCGCGCTGATCATTATTGGCTGCATTGCTGGAGTCGCCTATATCAGCATGCAGGGGCTGGTAGATCGGTTGCGGTGGGTTGTCCATACGCAAGAGGTCCTGCGCCAAACCGAAGTCCTGGTCTCGGACCTGAAGGACGTGGAAACGAGCGTCCGGGGCTATCTAATCGCCGGTCACAGCGAGTTCCTGATTCCTTACAAAAACGCCCTGGTCAATATTCCTGCGCGGCTGAGTCTGCTAAAGGAACTGACCTCTGACAATGCCGATCAAGCGGCGCGGGTGCGAGCCCTCGAACAACTGACCGACAAGCGCCTGGACGAAGCCGCGGTTTTCCTCAAGATCGCGAACACCGCGAGGACTGGCGTATCGGAACCGGCTCGGACGCAGATTCTGGCCGGCAAGCAGACCATGGACGAAATCCTGACCGTGGCTGGCAAATTGCGAGCGCACGAAGAAATTCTGCTGACGCAGCGCGCCGAGGACTCGACACGCAGTTCCCGCCTAGCCGGTGGCATCATCATTTTCGGCACCCTGACCAGCTTTGCTCTTCTCATCGCCGCCTTCATTCTTCTGCGCAAGGAAATCAGGCAGCGTTCGGAGGCGCAGCACGCGGCCCAGTTGCACGCTGCCGAGGTGGAAAACCTGTACAACCGGGCACCCTGCGGGTATCACTCCGTGGATCGCAAGGGCATATTCGTCCGCATGAACGACACCGAACTGTCCTGGCTCGGTTACAGGCGCGAGGAAGTGATCGGAAAGCTGAGATTCATCGACATCGTGGCGCCGGAATGCGTGCAGACCGTGCTTGACAACTTTCCCAAGCTCCTCAGCGGCGGCATAACTACCAACCTCGAGTACAAACTGATTCGCAAGAATGGCACCAGCTTTCCGGTCTCCGTCAATGCCGTGCCGCTGCTCGATGCCGACGGCAATTTCGCCATGAGCCGCACGACCATGTTCGATACCACCGCCATCAAGGAAGTCGAAAGCAAGACCAGGATGGCAAATGCCTTCCTGGACGCCGTGGTCGAGAATATTCCCAGCATGATTTTCGTCAAGGAAGCGCAGACCCTGCGCTTCGCCAGGATCAACAAGGCCGAAGAGGAATTTCTCGGGATACCGCGCGCAAAGCTTCTAGGCAAGTCCGACTACGATTTTTTCCCCGTGGAGCAGTCTGACTTCTTTACCGCCAAGGACCGCGAGGTCCTGCAGAGCCCGGGCGTCGTTCACGTCTTCGAAGAGCAATTGACCGCCAATGGTGTCACGCGCTACTTGCGCACGCGCAAGATCGGCCTGCGCGACGCCGAAGAAAAGCCGCAGTATCTGCTCGGGATTTCAGACGATATTACGGAACAGAAATGCGCCGAAGAGGCAATCCGTGAACTCAATGCCGATCTTGAAATGCGCGCGAATCAGCTTGAGGCCGCGAACCGGGAATTGGAGAGCTTCAGCTACTCCATTTCGCACGATCTGCGTGCGCCGTTGCGTGCGATCGACGGCTTCACCCGGATATTCGAAGAGGATTACGGTGCCACCGTGGATGAGGAGGGGCGGCGCCTTCTGGCGGTGGTGCGCGAGAACAGCCAGCGCATGGGCGCGCTGATCGACGACTTGCTTTCCTTTTCCAGACTGGCTCGAGAGCCCATTGTTACCGAGCCGATCGAGATGAAGGCGTTGGCGGAAGAAGCGCTCGCGGAAGTCCGAAGCACCGGCTTGCACGCGAGCGCTGAAGTTCTCATTTCTGCGCTGCCAGAGGCACAAGCGGATCCGGGCCTGCTCAGGCAAGTCTGGATAAACCTGCTTTCGAATGCGCTGAAGTACAGTTCCACCCGAAGCTCGCCGAAGGTCGAAGTGGGCTTCGTTCCGGATGCGAAACTGCATGATCACGTGACGTATTTCGTGAAAGACAACGGGGTGGGCTTCGACATGCGCTATTACGACAAGCTCTTCGGGGTATTCCAGCGGTTGCACAGTATCGAGGAATTCAGCGGGACGGGCGTTGGCCTGGCGATCGTCCATCGACTGGTCACTCGGCACGGTGGCAGGGTCTGGGCCGAGGCGGAACTGGACAAGGGTGCGACTTTCTTTTTCTCATTGCCGGCGCGAGTGCCAACATGACAGAGTTCGAGCAAGTGGAAATTCTGCTGGTGGAAGACAATCCCACTGATGCGGAACTGACGATACGCGCCTTGCGCAAGAAGAACCTTGCCAACAACCTGGTGTGGGTCAAAGACGGAGAAGAGGCGCTGGAATTCGTCTATTGCAAGGGACGGTATAAAGACAGGGCAATCGGCACGCCCAAGATCATTTTGCTGGACCTGAAACTGCCGAAGGTCGACGGCATCGAGGTCCTGCGCACTCTCAAATCGGACGCCCACACCAAGACCGTGCCTGTGGTCATGCTGACTTCGTCGCAGGAGGAACGTGACATCATCGAGAGCTATCAACTGGGCGTCAACAGTTACATCGTCAAGCCGGTGGATTTCGACAAATTTCTCGATATGGTCGCGCAGGTCGGGCTGTATTGGTCGCTGGTCAACAAGGTGCCGCAAGGCGGTGCGGGCTGATCATCGGCGGGGCTAGCCGCGCAGGAAGTCAAAGTCGCATCCGCCATCGGCTTGCAGGATGTGTTCGTTGTAGAGGCGCGCATATCCCCTTGGGGGCAGCGGGGGCGTGCTGAACCCCTTGCGGCGGTTCTGCATCTCCGCGTCTGGCACCAGCAGATCCAGTTTCCTCTCTCTTACGGACAAACGGATGCGATCGCCGCTCTTCACCAGCGCCAATGACCCGCCTGAGGCGGCATCCGGTGTGATATGCAGGATCACCGTGCCAAATGCGGTGCCGCTCATGCGTGCATCCGATATGCGCACCATGTCCTTCAAGCCTTTTTGCGCCAGCTTTTTCGGAATCGGCAAGTAACCCGCCTCCGGCATTCCCGAGGGACTGCGCGGCCCGGCATTCTTCAAAACCAGGAAATCATCTTTGGTGACGTCGAGGTCGGGCGAGTCGATGCGTGCAGACAAATCTTCGAGCGACTCGAACACCACCGCCCTGCCTTCCTTCTCGAACAGGCCCTGGTCGGCCGCAGCCCGTTTCAGGATGGCGCCTCCCGGCGCGAGGCTGCCGAACAGCGCCACCAGGCCGCCTACCGCAGAAATTGGATCGGAACGCGAACGCACCACGCTGCGATCGACGAAAGGCACGGGACGCGACAGGCGCGTAGCCAGCGTCTCTCCCGTCACGGTCATGCAATCGAGGTGCAGAAGATCTTTCAACTCGAAAAGCAAAGCGCTCATTCCCCCGGCGGCGTGGAAATCCTGCATGTAGTGGCTGCCGGTTGGCTTCAGATCGATCAGCACCGGTGTTTCGTCCGAAAGCCGGTTCAGTCTTTCCAGCGAAATACGCACGCCGCGGCGGCCGGCGATCGCTGTGAGATGGATGATCGCGTTGGTCGAACCCCCAATGGCCAGCAATACGCGCAACGCGTTCTCGACCGATTTTTCTGTCACGATTGCAGACGGCCGCGGCCCTTTGGCGCCGATCATCTGCATCGCACAAACACCCGTCGCTTCCGCCGCTCGAATGCGATCCGCGTGAACGGCGGGAATGGCCGCAGTATCCGGCAGAGTCATACCAAGCGCCTCGGCGACGCATGCCATGGTGCTTGCTGTTCCCATGACAGCGCAGGTGCCTGCCGTTGTGGCGAGATTTCCCTCGATTTCGTCGATATCCGTGTCGCTGACTTCGCCGGCCCGATACTTTCCCCAGAAGCGCCTGCAATCGGTGCAGGCCCCGAGCCGCTCGCCGCGAAAAGGCATCGCCATCATGGGGCCGGTGACCAGTTGAATGGCCGGCACATCGGCCGAGATCGCGCCCATCAATTGCGCGGGCACCGTCTTGTCACATCCGCCGACGAGCACGACTGCATCCATCGGCTGTGCCCGTACCATTTCCTCGACATCCATCGCCATGAGGTTGCGGAACATCAGGCTGGTCGGACTGAGGAAAACTTCGCCCAGCGAAATGGTCGGAAAGTCGACCGGCAGTCCGCCAGACTTCAGCACGCCGCGTTTGACTGCTTCGACGAGTTCGGGCACATAGCGATGGCAGTTGTTGAAACCGCTGGCCGATTGCGCGATGCCTACGATCGGCCGGCTCAGCAGGTCCTTTGAATAACCCATCGAGCGCGCGAAAGAACGTCTCAAATAGGCCGCAAATTCCGGGTCGCCGTAGTTGGTGAGGTTGCGGCGAATGCCGCGCTTGTCTTTGTCATCCATGTGCGTCCGCCTGATCTGAGCCGCTATGATAGTGGGCAGGCCCCCCGCGCGCCAATCGCCATGGAGGGCGCCCACGTGAGGGGTAAGTCGCTCAACGTCTCCAGTTGATCTCGGCCGCGGTTTTCGGGCCGATCAACGCCCAATCCAGACTGCGCGGCGTATCAGAATGAGTTTCGGAAAGCGCGATGCGTCCGCCCATGATTTCGGCCATCCACTGCGGGTAGAGCGGCGTCTGGCCGGGATCTGCCAACCCGTCGGGAACGAGCGGCTGGCCGGTGGCGCGTTCGTACTTGTCGGTGGCACCGAACGTATGCAGGATCTCGTGTGCGATGACGACATTGTTTTCATCCGTCATATGCGCCGCCGCGAACACCCTCGCGATGCCGATTAAGCCTTCCTTGAGTCCCACGGAGTGTGCCACCCGTTGCGTGAGCGCCGGATCGTAGTACAAGGCGAATACGCGCACGTCGGGCTTCGGACCCGGATAGTCGTCGTTCCTCCATGCCCAGAACCGAAGCCTCAGGCTCCAGAACATCACCTCCGGCATTGCACTGCCCGCGCGAATCGCCGGCGGCAGCGAAGCGACGCGCGGGCCAAGCTTGACGTCAAGGGGTGTTGCCAGGTCGACTCCGTAACGTCGCGCCTCGCGGCGCGCGAATTCCACGATCGGGTGGAACGATGCCGAATCGAGCGATGCAATATAGGCTGACGTTGCCGCCTGGCCGTCGCCGTTGATCGGATAGACAACTACATCCAGGGAGCGCTTCCACTGCGTGACCAACGTGCGCTTTTGCCAGGCGCCAACCGCAACAGTCGCAAGCACGAACAGCAGCACTGCTATTCGCAGCCCCTTTGCCATTACCGACGCGGAGTCAGATTCGTTCGATGATGGTCGCGGTCGCTTGACCGTGGCCGATGCACATGACCTGCAGGCCGAGGGTGCCTCCGGTGGCTTGCAGGCCCGCCAGCATCTTTGCCATCAAACCTGCGCCGGTAGCGCCCAATGGATGCCCGTGGGCTATTGCGCCGCCCCAGGGATTCACCTTGTCCATGTCGGGTTTCAATTCCTTTGCCCATGACAGCACAACGGTGGCAAAAGCCTCATTGATTTCGATCCAGTCCAGATCTCCGATCGCGAGCCCGGCTTTCTTCAATGCCAGCTGCGTCGCTGGAATGACACCTGTGAGTTGCATCGTCGGGTCTGATCCCACGGCAATGCGCGATCGGAAGCGCGCTTTGGCCTTGAGGCCATCAGCTTTCGCCGCGCGGGAACTTGCCACGAGCACTGCGGAGGCACCGTCGGAAATCTGGCTCGAATTCGCCGCGGTAACCACTCCTTTGCCTTCGGGGCGAAAGGCAGGCTTCAGCGAAGCCATTTTCGCTTCGTCGAGCTGCGCGCGAACTCCTTCGTCGCGCTCGAGCACCAATGGCTCTCCCTGCGGCGACACGCCGGTGATTGGAATAATTTCCTTTTGATGCCCCGTTTGTTGCGCACGCGCCGCCCGGCGATGGCTTTCCTTGGCGAACTCGTCGACATCCTGTCGCGATAGCCCCCACCTGTCTGCGACGCGCTCCGCGCTTTCTCCCTGATGGATCAGTTCGTGGCGCTTGAAGAGCTCCGGATTCAGCATTTCGAATCCATTGACCGGTCGTCCCAATCCGATATCCAGGAACATGGGAGCGCGGCTCATGCTTTCGACGCCACAGCCGATGACGTAGTCCATGTCCCCGGCAGCAACTGCCTGTGCCGCAAAATGCACGGCCTGCTGGCTGGAACCGCACATGCGCGTCAATGAAACGCCGGCAACCTCCACCGGCAGCCTGGAAAGCAGTACCGCAAGCCGCCCCGGGTTTGCGCCTTGTTCTCCTGCCAACGTAACCGTACCGTCGATCACATCTTCGATCCGGCGTGGATCTACTGCCGAACGCGCGAGCAGACCGTCCAGCGCGTGCGCCAGTAACGTGTCCGGCCTGACTTCGCGCAAAGCGCCACCGCGGCGGCCAAATGGCGTGCGCACTGCTTCGATGATGACGGCCTCTGTCATGTCTTGACTCCCCAGTTGCGCGCGCGCCGAATCATTTCGGATTGCGGCTGAAACGGATAGTACCTTTCTGCATTCCTTCGAGGACGACCGAAATGCCACCCGCAGCGATCATCCATTCGAGCCGGTGATCGCGATACTGGCGCACCACCTGCCCGCTCTTCAGCATTTGACCCAGATCCGGCATCTTGTCCAGCGTTGCCTGCATCTGTGCTTTGACCTTGGCAACGCTGTCACGCTGGTTCACGCGTTCGCGCCACGCGAACAAGGTGGAACCTTTCGGTGGAAGATAACCGTAGCCCGCCGAACGGTTCACATAGGGAATCACGCAAAGGTCTCCCCAACCGAAGGAATCGCCGTTGAACCACGGACGATTGCCCAGTTGCCTGTCGAGCCATCCCTGCAGTTGCTCGATATTGGCTTTGCCGTAGGCCCTCAGCTTGTCTGCCAGTTCACCGCTCGCGCGCTGGTAACGAAGAACTTCGAACGTGCCCCAGTTGTTCTGCTCGTACTGCGTGTCCATCACATCTTCGATCATTCGAACGCGTGCCCGTTCTGCCGGCAGCTTCGGCAACAGCGTTGGACGAGGCCATTTGTCCTCGATGTACTCGAGTATCACGGTGGAGTCGAAAACGAAAAAATCGCCGTCCACCAGCGTCGGCACTTCCGCCCGTGGATTTGCGTCCACAAATTCGCCGCCGGCTTTTCCCATGGCCATGCCATCTGGAATCGCCGTTTCGTAATCGATGCCTTTCTCGTTCAATGCGATTTTGACCTTCATCGCATACGCCGAGAGCGGATGTTCGTACAGCTTCAGCATTGTTCCTCCCATACAAAACATTTAGCCACAGAGGTCACAGATACCCGACATGCTACGCACTTAGGGTATCTGTGACCTCTGTGGCTAAATAGATCTAGAGGTTTACGTCGTAAGCACGACCTTGCCGGTGACGCGCTTGTTGAGAACTTCATTCAACGCCTCTGCTGCACGCTCCAGCGGGTATGTTGCATGGATATGCGGTTTTATTTTTCCAGCCGCGTACATTGCCATCAGTTCCCAATTGTTCTCGCGATTGTGTTCCGGCTCGTTCTTGGTAAATGAGCCCCAGAACACACCAACGATCGAACATCCCTTGAGCAGCGTCAGATTGAGCGGAACCTTCGGAATGTCACCGGCAGCGAATCCGACCACGAGGAAACGGCCTTTCCAGGCCATATCACGCAACGCGGGCTCCGAATACGGTCCGCCAACAGGATCGTAGACAACGTCCACGCCTTTGCCGGCGGTAATGACCTTCACGCGCGCGCGCAGGTCTTCGGAACCGTAGTTGATCAATTCGTCTGCGCCATTGTCACGGCACACCTTTAACTTGGCATCGCTCGACGCAGCCGCAATGACGCGCGCGCCCATTGCCTTGCCCAGTTGAATCGCCGCCAGCCCTACTCCGCCGGCCGCGCCAAGCACCAGCAGGGTTTCAGCCGCCTTGATGTCTGCCCTGTCCTTGAGTGCATGATAGGAAGTCCCATAAGTCAGCACAAATGCCGACGCGGGCACGAAATCCATGCTCGCGGGCATCGGGATGGTCCGATCCGCATCAACCGCCATCTCCTCTGCGAAGCCGCCCCAGGTGTTGAACGCGATGACGCGATCGCCCGGCTTGACGCGGGTCACGCCCTGGCCGATTTCCTTGATCACGCCCGCCACTTCTCCGCCCGGCGAGAAAGGCATTTCCGGTTTGAACTGGTATTTGCCCTGGATGATCAGCGTATCGGGAAAATTTACGCCGCATGCCTTCACGCTCACAATCACCTGGCCGTTTCCAGGCTTGGGCGAAGGTACGTCCTCGATCACGAGCTTCCCCGGCAATCCGTATTCCTTACAAAGAACTGCTTTCATAGATCTCCAGATCAATTAACCGCAGAGGCGCAGAGACGCGGAGGAAACGCAGAGACAACCGAACGAAATTTGATATGAATATTGAAAGGTTTCTAGGACCTGCGCGGTCTGGTCGACGAATAACGGTTGTGGTGACTGTCCATTTCAACGTTGCCTTTCTCACATCAATTGACTTTTCCTTTCTCTGCGTTGCCTCCGCGCCTCTGCGCCTCTGCGGTGAGGTTTCGACTCTAGCTTAACCTTTAAGGATTTTCTCGACCTGCTGCCACCCTGCTTCCGCCATGGGGCGGGCGCGTTTGCCCTGTTCCATCGCGTGGGCGCTGGCGGCCGTTCCATCCTTAACCCGGCCCATGATGCCCTGCAGGATTCCGGCCAATCGGAACATGTTGTACGCCATGTAAAAATCCCAGTTGGGAATGCCATCCCGGCCGGTGCGCCGGCAATACGACTCGACATACTCCTGTTCCGTGGGGATGCCGAGCGCCTTGAAGTCTACCCCCATCATGCCGCGGAACTGTCCCGGCGTCAGGCGCCATGTCATGCAGTGGTAGGAAAAATCAGCGAGCGGGTGTCCGAGCGTGGACAATTCCCAGTCGAGCACCGCGAGGATTTTCGGCTCGGTCGGATGGAACATGACGTTGTCCATGCGGTAGTCGCCGTGGACGATCGTCGTCTCGTCGCCCGCCGGAATATTTTTCGGCAACCACTCGATCAGATTCTCCATCGCCTCGATGCGCTCGGTTTCGGAGGCGCGATACTGCTTGGTCCAGCGATTGATCTGGCGCTCGATGTAATTGCCCGGCTTGCCATAGTCCGAGAGCCCGATGCTTGCGTAGTCGAGCGAATGCAGCAGTGCTATCACGCGATTGAGTTCGTCGAAGTAAGCGCCGCGCTGATCTTTGGGCAAGTGCGGCAACGAAGGCTCCCACAGCACCCGTCCTGCCACATAGTCCATCACATAGAACGCGGTACCAATGACTGCGTCGTCCATACACAAGCAATAGGTTTTCGCAACAGGAAAGCCGCTTGCGTGCAGCGCGGTAATGACACGATGTTCACGATCCACCGCATGCGCCGAGGGCAACAGCTTGCCGGGTGGTTTGCGCCGCAGCACATAGCGCCGGGGCCCAGCCTTGAGCATGAAAGTCGGGTTGGATTGTCCGCCCTTGAACTGCTCGACCTCCAGGTTCCCCGGGAAGCCCTCCACATGGTCGCGCAGATAGCGCTCCAGATTCGCGATGTCGAAGCGATGCCGCTCCGGAACAGGCATCGTGCCGCTGAAATCGTCGTGCATGTCTCCCAATTCCCCCTTCAGGCTGCGGCGAGAATACCACCCTTCGCCGCTAGGGGTGGCGGGGCGCGAGAGCCGCTTATTTCACATGCTAGAATCGGTTGAAGGTCATCTTTTCAGTGACATTCTCCATGAAGATTTTCAAGGATCGCGTCGCAGTCGTCACCGGAGGCGCAAGCGGCCTGGGTCGCGCCATGGCACTGCGCTTTGCGCGTGAAGGCATGAAGATTGTGCTCGCCGATATCGAGAAGGATCCATTGCGAAAGGCCGAAAAGGAGTTCGAAGAATCCGGTTACCCGGTTCTCGCGGTGCGCACGGACGTTTCCAAGGGAAGCGACGTCAAAGCTCTCGCCGATAAGGCGTTCCAGACTTTCGGCGGCGTGCACGTGCTCTGCAACAACGCCGGCGTCGCACCCGGGGGCACGGTCTGGGAACAAAGCGAGAAGGATTGGGAGTGGACGTTGGGCGTCAACGTCTGGGGCGTGATCCACGGCATCCGGACGTTCGTGCCGCGCATGCTGGAGCAAAACGTGGAGGGTCATGTTGTGAACACGGCGTCGGTGGCGGGCCTGCTGTCGCCGCCCGGCATGGCCATGTATTGCGTTTCCAAGCATTCGGTCGTAACACTGACCGAATGTCTGCATCACGATCTGATCGAGTTCGGCGCCAAGATCAGGGCCTCTGTGCTCTGCCCCGCATTCGTGCCCACCGGCATTTCGGATTCGGAACGAAACCGGCCGGACGCGCTGCGCGATGAAAAAGTGAAATCAAAAACCGACCTGCAAAGAGAGGAACAACTCCGGCATGCCGTGAAATCGGGTCGCATCTCCGCCGAACAGGTGGCGGACCTTGTGTTCCAGGCAATCGGAACCGACAAGTTCTATATTCTTCCCCACCAGAAAATCAAGCCGGCGATCGAGATTCGCATGCAGGACATCCTGCTCGAGCGTGACCCGACCAACACCTTGAATCGCAAACCCGGTCCTTGAGGTCCTGACCGGCTGTCACCCCAAAAAAAGCGCGTATTGCGCACATTGGTGAATACCCTCATGCACTATTCGGGTTTCGTGCTCGCAGCTCTGCTGTTGTATGCCCTGGAGGCCGAAGCCGGCTGCGGCTCAGCTTTCTGTTCACTGAATACCAACTGGAGTGCGCAAGGCGCATGGACTGAACGAGGTGGGCGCTTCGACCTGCGTTACGAATTCATCGATCAGGATCAGCCGCGCGCAGGTACGAGTGAGGTGGCCGTCGGAGAGATTCCCCGCCACCATGACGAAGTCCGCACCATCAACCGAAACATCATCGCGGGGTTCGACTACACCTTCGATCAAAACTGGGGAATCGGCGTGCAACTGCCGGTCGTGGACCGCAGCCACGAGCACATCCACAATCACATGGGCGGCCAGATTCCCGAAGCGTGGAGCTTTACGGAATTGGGCGATGCGCGCGTGGTCGGCCGCTATCGATTGACGCCGGCGGCATCACAATCGGGCGCATTCGGGGTGCAGTTCGGCGTGAAGCTGCCGAGCGGCAAAATTGATGTGGCAAACGACGAAGGAGAAGTGGCCGAGCGTTCGCTGCAGCCGGGTAGCGGCACCACCGATGCGATCCTCGGTGCTTTCTACAGCGCCCCACTCGGTCACCATGCCACCTGGTTTGCCGATGCGAATTGGCAGACGGCGCTGGGCGATCGAGACGACTACAAACCTGGCAACCGGGCGGGCGTGGATCTCGGCGCAAGCTATCCCCTGACCGGCACTGTCGCTCTGCAGCTGCAATTGAACACATTGTGGAAAGACCGGGACGCCGGCGCCAATGCCGAACCGGAAGATACCGGCGGCACGTTCGTGCATCTTTCGCCAGGCCTGAGCGTGGGCCTCGGCGACAAAACTCAGCTATACGGGTTTGTGCAGGTGCCTCTCTATCAGAGAGTCAATGGCGTGCAACTCACCGCCGACTGGTCAATCGCAGCGGGTTTGAGCCATCGCTTCTAGCGAACGGGCCGGCCGTGGGCTAGATCAGGCGTTCCTTATCGAAAAACGCCTTGCGCCAGCGTGTGATGGTCACTTTTTCGAACAAACCCGCTTTGGTGAAGGGATCACCGGCGATGAAACGTTCGGCTTCCTTGCGGTCGTCGGTATCGACGATCAGCAAGCCTCCGCTCCCACCGCTGCCGTCGTCTTCAATCAGCGCACCCGCTGCAAGCAAGAGATGTTTGTTCGCAGTCAGATACTCGATATGCACCGCGCGATTGTCGGCGCGAACCTGACTGCTGCCTGCTTTGTCTTTTGTTTGTATTGCGTACGGCATCTAGTTTCTCCAATTCAATTGGCCACAGAGGACACAGATACCCGACGTGCTACGCACGTAGGGTATCTGTGTCCTCTGTGGCTAAGCGAACTTTTTGACCTTCGTATTAGACGTGATGTAATCCGTCATGCGGGCGATGCCCTTCTCGATGGCTTCGTTCGAAGCGGCATAGCTGAAGCGGATGTGCTGGCCTTCATTCGGCACTCGGGGGCCAAAGTGGATGTCGGCGAGTACGGCAACGCCGGCTTCATTCAGCAATCGCTTCCGGAAATCTTCCGAGTCCGCGGCGCCGATCAACTTGCAGGCTTCGGTGACGTTCGGCCACGCATAGAAGGCGCCGCCGGGATTCTGGCAAACCACGCCCGGCACTTTGTTGAGAAGCCCGACTATGAGATTCCGGCGCGACAAGAAACTGTCGCGCATTTTCTTCGCCTCTTCCTGCGGACCATTAAGCGCTTCGACTGCGGCCCACTGGGTGATCTGCGACGCGCACGAATCGGTATTGGTTACCCAGCGCGTGAATACCGGCGCCAGCACCTTGTTCGCAGCGAATCCGAGACGCCAGCCCGTCATGGCCCAGGTCTTCGACGCGCCATCACAAATAATGGTGCGTTCGATCATGCCCGGAAACTGAGCAAGGGAACAGAATTCCCCCTCATAGCAAAGTTGAGAGTAGATCTCGTCGGCAAATATCCAGACCTGCGGATGTTTGCGCATGATCGCGGCGATGGCTTCTATATCCTTCCTGGGAATAATCCCGCCGGTCGGGTTCTGGGGCGAATTCAGGATCAGCAGTTTGGTCTTCGAAGTGATCTTTGCCTCGAGTTCCGCGGGATCGAAACTGAAATTGCGCGATTCGCGCAAGTAGATCGGCACCGGCACCGCGCCCATCGCTTTGATCTGCGATTCGTAGATTGGAAAGCCGGGAACGGGATAGATGACTTCGTCGCCGACGCCGTGATCTGTCGTCGAGACAATCGTGTAGGCGATGAACGGCTTCGCGCCCGCACCGACGACGATATCGTCAGCATGGAGGTTGATGTGCCGCGTGCGGTTCAGAAAATTCGCGGCAGCTTCGCGCAGTTCGAGAATGCCCGCCGAAGGCGTGTAGCCGTGCTTGCCTTCGTTGATCGCCTTGATGCCTGCTTCGCGGATGTTCTTTGGCGTGGGGAAATCCGGCTGGCCGATGCAAAAGGAAATGATGTCCTTGCCCTGGCGTTGCAGGGCGCTGACTTCGGCAAGAACGACGAAAGCGTTTTCGGTGCCGAGTTCGTTCGCTCGGCGGGAAATGACGGGCATGACCTGCTCTCCTCCTTGAACACATGCAGGGCGGCGCCAGCGTCCCCACAATAATAAGTATCTAATAGCAGTAGCCGGCGTATATATCACGGCGATTGACACAGGGTCAATGTGAAGCTGCGCAGGATGTTCGAGGTGCGTTTCCCGCCAGGTAGGCGGTTCAATGCGAGACGTTTGATCGATGAAATTCCTCGCAAACTCGAAGCGAGCATTTTTTTGCCGGCACTCTTGCAACGAGGCATGTAGAATTCGCACCCCGAATTTTGACCCTCATCGGAAAGGAACCCATGGCACAGACAACGGACCAGCGCGCGAACCCATTTCCCGACAACTTCCTGTGGGGCACCGCCACGTCGGCCTATCAGATCGAGGGCTCGCCGCTCGCGGATGGCGCGGGTCCGAGCATCTGGCAGCGGTTCTCGCGAACCCCTGGACGAATGAACAACGAAGACAATGGCGACGTAGCCTGCGATCACTATCGCTTGTACCGCGAAGACATTGCGCTGATGCGGAGTCTCGGCCTCAAAGCCTATCGTTTCAGTATCGCCTGGGGACGCGTGCTGCCGCTCGGCAAAGGCAAAATCAACGCTGCGGGCCTCGATTTCTACGAACGGCTGGTTGATACCCTGCTCGAAAATGGCATCGAACCGACTGCGACGCTGTTTCATTGGGATTTGCCCGCGGCACTGGACGACCGCGGCGGCTGGCTCAATCCAGATATAGCGGACTGGTTTGCGGAATACGCGCGCACGGTATTTCGGCGGCTCGATGGCCGCGTGAAATTGTGGGCCACGATGAACGAGCCCTGGGTCGTGACCGACGGGGGCTACCTGCACGGACCGCTGGCGCCGGGTCATCGCAATCTCTATGAAGCGCCCATCGCAACCCACAACCTGTTGCGCGCACACGGCACGGTGGTTCGCGCTTATCGCGCCGAGGGCCGGCATCAGATCGGAATTGTCGTCAATCTCGAACCGAAATACCCCGCCTCGCAAAGCGCCGAGGATCTCGCCGCGACGGCACGCGCAGATGCCTATATGAACAGGCAGTATCTGGATCCCGTGCTCCTGGGCAGCTATCCCGCCGAGTTGCGCGAAATTTTCGGCGATGCCTGGCCGCAATGGCCGCAAGCCGATATGGATCTGATAAAGCAGCCTCTGGATTTCATCGGCGTGAACTATTACACGCGCAATGTCACGCGCCACGACGCGACCGTGTGGCCATTGAAGGCTGGACCGGTCAAACAGAAACGGGCCACGTACACCGAAACCGGATGGGAGGTGTTTCCGCGCGGATTGACGGATGTGCTCAACTGGGTAAAAGACCGCTACGGCAATCCGCCGGTTTATGTCACGGAAAACGGTGCTGCTTTCTACGACCCTCCGACAGTCGCCGGAAAGGAATTGTCCGACCCGCTGCGCGTGGATTATCTGCGTCGCCATATCCGCGCAGTCGCCGACGCCCTCCAGGCCGGTTGCAACCTGAAAGGCTACTTTGCATGGTCCTTGCTGGATAACCTGGAGTGGTCGCTAGGTTTTTCCAAACGCTTCGGAATTGTGCATGTTGATTTCGAGACCCAGCGCCGCACACCAAAGGCCAGTGCCCGCTGCTACTCGCAGATAATCGCGACTCAAGGAAAGGCGCTGGATGACGTAAAAGACTGATGTAGCGATTGCTTGCGCATTCGCCCTTAACAATTAAGGGGATATTTGCTGATGATGACGAGACGACTCTGCTCGTATGGTGCCGCGCTTTGCCTCATCGGGGCATCGTTGGTTGGATTTGCGAACCCCACGCAGCTGCCGGAGAACGGCACAATTGGCCCCAAAAACGTGCCGGAGATCGGCACATCGGCTCCGGCAACTACACACCCATTACCGGCCCTGTTCGACAACATAGAAGAAAGAACCTTCCAGTATTTTTGGGATACGGCCAATCCGGAAAACGGACTCGTGCCGGATCGCTATCCGACGCCTTCCTTCTCCAGCATCGCCGCCGTGGGATTTGCCTTGACTGCATATCCTATCGGCGCCGAACGCGGTTATGTCACGCGCGCAGCAGCACGAGACCGCGCTCTGAAGACCATTCGCTTTTTTGCCGATGCGCCGCAAGGCAGCGACGCGCACGGCATGACCGGCTACAAAGGGTTCTTCTATCATTTCCTCGATATGAAGACCGGTCGTCGCTTTGAGGATACCGAATTGTCAACCGTTGATACGGCGATGCTGTTGAGCGGTATGCTGTTCTGCCAGTCCTACTTCGATGGCTCCGACGCCGACGAAGTCGAAATCCGGCGCCTCGTCGAAGAGATCTACGGTCGCGTCGATTGGAAGTGGGCGCAAAAACGCGGTCCCGCGATCGCCTATGGCTGGACCCCGGAATCCTCATTCATCAATATCGACTGGCGCGGCTACAACGAGGCCATGCTGGTGTACATCCTCGCGCTGGGTTCACCGACTCATGCAGTGGAGCCGGTCGCCTGGGAAGAATGGGGCCGCAGCTACCCCGACTTTTTCGGCACGATGTACGGGCAAACTTATTTGACGTTCACGCCGATGTTCGGCCATCAGTATTCGCATGTCTGGATTGATTTCCGCGCCATCCTCGATACGCCGATGCGCAAGGCCGGTTACGACTATTTTGAGAATTCACGCCGTGCAACCTATGCTCAACGCGCCTACGCCATTGCCAATCCCATGAAATGGGCCGCCTACGGCGAGAACGTTTGGGGATTGACGGCGAGCGACGGTGCGGCCGACGTTGAACTGGAATTCGGCGGCGAGAAGCGTCAATTCCGAACCTATTCGCCGCGCGGGGTCGGGGTGGAGTACACCCTGGACGACGGCACGATCGCACCCACCGCCGCCATTGCCTCCATCGCGTTTGCGCCCGAGATCGTCATCCCGGCGGTTGAAGAAATGCATCGCCGCTACGGCGAACACATTTACGGGAAATATGGCTTCTACGATGCCTTCAATCCGAGCTTCAACTACGATGTGCCGCTGCGGCATGGCCGGACCATTGCAGGATTCGGCTGGGTCGATACCGATTATCTCGGCATCGATCAGGGCCCGATACTGGCAATGATCGAAAATTACCGCACGGGACTCGTGTGGCGCGTAATGAGGTCGAATCCCCATATCCGCGCAGGACTGGAGCAGGCGGGATTCCAGGGCGGCTGGCTCACCAAGACCAAGACACCCAACGCGCAGCCAAGCGGCAAAGAAGCTGCGCTAAAAGCCGGCGAAGCCACCGCGGCTAACTGAAAACCGCGCCGAAGAGTAGGCGATCCACCTGAAAGACGGTACGGCTGAAAAGCCGTACCATTCCGCGGATGGGTGGGCTGCGCGGAACGCTGCGATTCTTCCTTGGCGCCTCGGTTCTGCTGCTGGGTGCCTGCTCTCATTCGACCTCCGAGCAGCAGACCATCCGCTTCTGGGCGATGGGGCGCGAAGGCGAGGTGGTCGCACAACTGCTGCCCGAATTCGAACGCAAGAATCCCGGTATCCGTGTGGAAGTGCAGCAGCTTCCCTGGACAGCCGCGCATGAAAAACTGCTGACCGCGTTTGCCTCCGGCGCCCTGCCGGATGTTTGCCAGCTCGGCAACACATGGGTGCCCGAACTCACGGCCCTTGATGCCCTCGCCGATCTGAACCCGCTTGCAGCCTCTTCCCCAGTTGTCGATGCCAGGGATTACTTCCCCGGCATTTGGGATACCAATGTCGTCGCAGGCAAGCTGCGGGGAATTCCGTGGTATGTCGATACGCGTGTCCTGTTCTATCGCAGCGACCTGCTGAAAAAAGCCGGCTTCGACAAGCCGCCGCGTTCCTGGGACGAATGGGAACATGTTCTGGCGGCGGTAAAGAAACAAGCGGGTGCCTCCCGCTACGCCATCCTGCTGCCGCTGAACGAGTTTGAACCACTGCTCGCCCTCGGCCTCCAACAACCGGAACCTCTGCTCAGCGACGATGGTCGATGGGGACGATTTTCCAGTCCCGGGTTTCGCCGCGCACTGGAATTCTATGTGCAAATGTTTCGCAAGGATTGGGCGCCGTCGCTGAGCAACGCGGCGATTGCCAACGTGTGGACCGAGTTTGGCCGCGGATATTTTTCGTTCTACATCACGGGCCCATGGAACATCGAGGAGTTCAAGCAGCGCCTGCCTGCGGAACGTCAGCGCGATTGGATGACCGCTCCATTGCCTGGCCCAAACGGGCCCGGCGCATCCACGGCCGGCGGTTCGAGCCTGGTGATATTCCGTTCGTCACAGCATGCCCAGGCAGCCTGGCGTTTGATCGAATACTTTTCCGAGCCTGCCGTGCAGGTTCGTTTTCATGAATTGAGCGGAAATCTCCCGCCAAGGCGCACACCATGGCGAAACAAAAAACTCGCCGGCGACGTTTACGTGAAGGCGTTTTTCGAGCAACTGGAGCGTGCCCGGACAGCACCAAAGGTTCCCGAGTGGGAACGCATCGTGAATGAAATGCAACTCGCAGCCGAGCAGGTGGTGGCGGGAG
>Ga0070686_100000244_pt1 | contig 37015 bp, 54 predicted proteins | sample KBSS23LmetaG_FD_65654 | JGI IMG/M metagenome (GOLD analysis project Ga0070686, IMG submission 65654) | Switchgrass rhizosphere microbial communities from Kellogg Biological Station, Michigan, USA - KBS S2-3L metaG | ecosystem: Host-associated > Plants > Roots > Rhizosphere ... | reverse complement strand
GTTCATCCTGCTGACACTCAAGGTAGACCCGAGCGTGGTGGCCGGTGTCGGGGCTGCGCTCACAGGGCTCCTCGGCGCAGTCATCGCGCTCGTGGCTTATCAGCCGCCGACCCTTCTGGCTGGCGACTCCTACACCATCCAGACCCCCAAGGGTCAGCCGAACTACGAGGCCACCGTGGCACCGCCTCCGCAGTCCACGACCCCGACACCGGAGCCCGCAGCATGAACAGCATTCCGTCCTGGATCACAACCCTGATCGTCGTTATCGTGGTGATCTTCCTCCTCGTCTGGGCGGCCGGACAACTGGGCATCCACTTCTAGGATGGGCAAGCGCTCGACCTACATCGGGCCGTCCGAAGCTCAGGGCAACGCCGAGCGACTCGCCCAGCGCAACGCGCCCTATGCCGACCCACACCGCGAGTCGGTCCGCAAGGCATGGGACGCACCCAAACGTGACCCGGCGACGATGCGCCTCGGCTCCTTGGTAGAGACTGTCCGGGCCGCCTTCGCGGAGGAGGTCCCGCTCCGGCTCCACGAGGGGCCGGACGCGATCGGCGAGGGCGGCACACCCAACATGCACCCGGCCTTCATCCGCTACGTCGACGCCCCGACGGCGGGTGACGGCGGCTACACCATCGACCCGGACACGGGCCAGAAGCTCCGCCCGCTGGCCGAGTTCTACCTGACGCCGGCACGGGCCGCGCTGCACCACCTAGACCGCGACAACCCGAAGCGGGCAGCGGTGGTCCGGCATATCGCCCTCGGCTCGATGGCACCCGTGGCGGCGGTCATGCTCGAGGACGTCCCGTACTGGTGCGCCCGCATCGTGGCCGAGGAGACGCTGCGGGCGTTCATCCGCTCGATCACCGACATGAAGGTCAACCTAGCCAAGGCCACCGCGACCGCGTAACCTACGCGCAGCCGCTCCGTCTCGGCAGCCGTTGAGGGCCGGGAACCCATCGTAGCCGCTGCATCTCCCCGGAGGACCCCATGTCGTACCAGACCCAGTACGTCACATTGCCCGACGACAAGGCCGCGCACATCATCGGCGACGGCCAGCGGACCGCCTGCGGCGAGCCCCTGCCATACGGTTCCGCGTGGACGACCGAGCCGGACGGCAAGGTGTGCGGTGACTGCACGGCTAGGGTCGAGAAGGACGCCAAGGCAGCCGAAGCCAGCGCGCCGGAAGTCCCGGTCAACCCCGCGTTACCGGAGCCGGAGCCCGAACCGGCACCTGAGCCGAAGAAGAAGGCCAAGGATGGCGCAAAGGCGTAGGTACACCGCCAAGCAGAGGGCGGAGGCGGTCGGTATCGCGGCTCTGTCGACGGTGGAGGCCGCTGCCGCGGAGACGGGCATCCCGCGGACGACGATCGACTACTGGATGGACAAGCCGGAGTTCGTAGCTCTTCGGAACAAAACGAGCGACGACGTGGCCGATGCCATGTCGGTGGCGATCCAGTTGGGCATCAGTCGCATCGTCGAGCTCATCCCGTCAACGGAGGACCTGGCAAAGGTCGGCGTGGCGGTCGGCATCCTGTATGACAAGCGGGCGCTCCTCACGGGTGGCGCCACAGGACGGATGGAGTCCCGTGACCTTACAGGCACCCTCAGCGACCGAGACGTCATCGAAGCCGTCCGAGAGGCCCAGCAGGTCACAAGCGCTGGCGGAACTGCGGCGGCGGATCCGGAGCCGGCAGCGGGCTAAGGGCTACGACGAGTTCCTGACCGATCCCGACGGGTTCATTCGGGTCATCCTCGACGAGCGTCCGTGGTCGATCCAGACCCGCATCGCCGAGAGCGTCCGGGACAACGTCAGCACCGCCGTCCCGTCGTGCTTCGGCAGCGGCAAGGACTGGATCGCAGCCCGGATCGCGGTGTGGTGGGTCGCGACGGGCGGCATCGTGGTCGCCACGAGCAACTCGTTCCCGCAGCTCCGGGACATCTTCTGGCGGGAGTTGCGCAAGGCCCACAAGCGGGGCGAACTGCCTGGCCAGCCCTCCAACGGCAACGACCTGCGCTGGGAGATCCTCGACACCGGCTCGTTCGCCATCGGCCGCAAGCCCGACGACAACGACCCCGAGGGCTTTCAGGGCTACCACGGCCTCCGCATCCTCGTCATCGTCGACGAGGCCAACGGCGTCAGCCCCGACCTCTGGACGGCGACCAACGGCCTAGTCGTCAACGAGGCATCGCGCCGGCTGGCGATCGGCAACCCGTTCGAGCCGGTAGGGCCGTTCTTCGAGGCGTGCCGGCTCTCGACGTGGCACGTCATCCCGATCTCGGTATTCGATACCCCGAACTTCACAGGTGAGCCCGTCCCGGAGAAGGCACAGGCCGAGCTGGTCAGCCCGTTCTGGCTCGAGCAGCGCCGCGACGAGGGCCTCGAGGGCACGCCATGGTGGCAGGCCAAGGTTCTCGGCCAGTTCCCCGACACCGCATCGAACGCGGTCATCCCCCTCGCATGGGTCGAGCAGGCACGGGCACGGCTGCACTTGCAGGACCAGCGGGAGTGGGCAGGGCTCGACGTGGCCCGCTTCGGCTCCGACGACAGCGTCCTACTGGAGGGTTCCGGCAATGGCCCAGAGTCGGTCGAGATCGTCCACGGCCAGGACACCATGGCTGTCGCTGGAATGGGTATGCGCTACCTCAACGAGCGACGAGGTTCCCTTGCCGTGGACGTCATCGGCGTCGGCGGCGGCGTCGTGGACCGCATCCGGGAGCAGCAGCACCCGGGCCAGCTCCTCAGCGTCAACGTCGCGGAAGCGCCGGACCACGACCCCGAGCTCCTCGTCAACCTCCGCGCCCAACTCTGGTGGGACTGTCGGCGCCTGCTAGACCCCAGCACGAACGACGACCTCCTGTCGTTCGCCCGGCTGGATGAGCCCACCTACCAGCGTCTCCGGTCAGAGCTGACCGCACCGACCTACCGGATGACGTCGTCCGGCAAGGTCCAGGTGGAGTCCAAGGAGGAGCTCAAGGCCCGTGGCCTGCCCTCCCCGGACCTCGCCGACGCCCTCAACCTAGCCTTGTTCGCCCGGTCACGCGCTCGCCGTCGGGTATCCAGCTTTGGAGCAGTTGCGTGACCCTACTTGCGAGACTTCGGAACCGGCGTGAATGGCCGCGTGTTAAACCTGTCCGCAACAGGACGGTCCGGGTCGATGGCTTGGGGTGGGATCGTCACGACCTGCTGAGGCTCGCTAGGCTGGCCGACGAGCGTCACGCTGTCGCCATGATGCTCACCCTTGACCGCAGCCCAAGTCGACGTGCTCGGAGCATGGGCGTTAGTGACCCTGCGGATATATTCGCTGACGGTGTAGCCCCGTTGGGTCGCTTTCTTAACCAGTGCGGCCCAATCGTCGTCGCTCATCCAAACGACTCGTCGTCTAACTGCCACGTGGCACCTCCTACCTACCACGTTACACCTACCACGTGGTATGTGCCATGACCCTCCGACTCGATGAGCCCTTCCGCTGGGGCGTGAAGCGCGAAACCCCCGAGATCAAGGCCGTCTCGGGCGGTGCCGCCGGCATTGCATGGGCCAATGACGTCCACATCTCGTCGCTGCTGAACACCCCTCAGCTCCGTGCCGCGGCCCAGTTGCGGGCCTACAAGGTCGGCTGGTTCTACAAGGCCGAGCACAAGATCGCCGAGGACATCGCCAACCTCGCCGTCTCGGTTGCCCCGGAGGACGCAGAGGGCGACAACGAGGTCGAGGTCATCGAGCCCGACCTGTTCACTCCGTGGGAGCGCCTCGACCCCATCGGGCAGTTCCTCCGGCTCATGGAGCGGCCCAACCCCAACCAGACCGGCCGCCAGCTCCGGGCCAGGACCCAGATCCGGATCGACATGGCGGGCACCGCGTTCTGGTACCTCGAGGGCTCCGAGGAAGGGCTGCCGACGGCCATCTACGGCATCAGCCCGAGCCGGATGTGGGACAGCCGCGACAAGGACGGCAACCTCATCGGCTGGGTCATGGACAAGGACATGTCGGGTGGAGTGCCGTTCGGCGTCGACGAGATCCTCGTGTTCGCCACGGCCTCGACGGAGGACGGGTCGCCGTGGGGCGTCGGCGTGGTGGAGGCGGTCTACTCCGAGCTGCCCCTGTCCGACATGATGGCCCGCCACACCACCGACCTCCTCGCCACGGGCGGCCGGTTGGCAGGCATGATGTGGCCCAAGAACAAGAGCCTCAGCGAAGCGGACATGCAGGATGCCGTCCGCAGTTGGCGCAACGTGGCGTCGGACCCCAACGCGGCACGGCGGATGCTCCTGTTCCCGGAGCCGATGGAGTGGGCACCCGGCGCGTCGACGCCAGCCGACATCGGCATCCCCGAACTGGCCGCACTGAACCGCGACAACATCCTCACCGCGTTCCCGATCAGCCCGTACATGCTGGGCGTGCCCCTGCCGGGCGGCCTGAACGCCTCGGGCGAGATCCGGCGCGAGGAGAAGCTGTCGTACCAGGAGGGCACCATCCACCCACGGGTGGAACTGTTCGAGGAGACGGTCCAGGTCGGGCTGCTGTCGCGCTACGAAGCGATCATGGGCACGACCTACGACTTCGAGGTGGCCGAACCGAACCTCGACACGGCACCTGCGCTCATCGAGAAGGTCGGCGCACTGAAAGCCCTCATCGAGGCCGGCTTCGACGACAAGGAGGCCGTGGCGGCGGTCGGGCTGGACCACATCAAGTACAACGGCCCGCCACCGGAGCCCACCCTGCCGGTAACGGACGGCATCCAGGTCACTGCGGGCGACACGTCGCGGCGGGACGTCTCCCAGACCACACAGCCCGTTGTCAAGGCGGCCGAGGTCGAGGATCAGCGGGACGTCCTGCTCCGCACCGCCACCGGCAACGCCAAGAGCCAGGTCACGGCGTTCCTGTTCGAGCAGCGGGAGCGGATCAGCGAGGCCATCCGGGCGACGATGCCCAAGACGAAGGCCGCCCGCAAGGCGGATCCCGGCGACTGGTGGGACGCCGACCGCGAGAACGCCGAGCTCCGGGCCGCGCTCGAGAACGTCTACGTCCAAGTGGGCCGACAGGGCTTGCAGGCGGTGGCCGACAACCTCAACCGGTTCGTCACCAAGCAGGTCGTGAAGCCGGTCGTCGATGACATCCTCGCCTACGGCGGCGAGCGCATCGTCGCCATCAACGAGGTGACCCAACAGGCCGTCAAGGCAGAGATCGCCGAGGGCGTGCGCAGGGGCTACTCGGTCAACCAGCTCATCGACGGCGTGCCCGACGAGAACTTCGGCGGCATCAAGGGCCTGACCCTCGACAACGGGGCGCCGGCGTTCTCCGACCTGCGGGCCGAGACGATCGCCCGGACCGAGACGATGCTCAGCTACAACCGCTCGTCGGTCACGGGCTACGGGGCGTTCGGAGTGGAACGCCTGCTCGCCTACGACGGAGATGGTGACGCCGAATGCGCCGCGCGGGCGGGCAACGAGTACGCCATCGACGAGGCGCTGGGCATCGAGGACCACCCCAACGGGACGCTCGTCTGGTCGCCGGTCATCGAGAAGGCCGTCGACGTCGAGGATGAGCGGTCGCGGTGGGCGTACGACGCGGCGATGAAGGCCATCGACGCGCTGTCGGCGAAGCCCGAGATCCACGTCCACCATGCGGTCAGCCCGCCCGATGTCCACGTCGACATCGCGCCCACGACCGTTCCCGTGACGGTGGAGGCGGCCGAGGTCAACGTCCCGCCGACCGTGGTCAACGTGACGGTGCCCGAGATGACCGTGAACGTCCCGGAGCAGCCTGTCACCGTGAACGTGCCCGAGGTTCAGCCACCCATCGTCAACGTGACGGTGCCCGAGATCGTGCTGCCGGAGCCGCCCAACGTCCAGGTCGACGTGCACGTCCCGGAGCCGAAGCCCGTGACCAAGACGATCAAGCGCGACAAGCACGGCGTCATCACGCGCATCGAGGAGTCCTAGATGGCCGCCGGCACCTGGACCTTCACGAACGGCGGTCGGACGAGCATCCTCGACGGCACGCTCCGGACCGGCGACACCTACAAGATGGCGCTGTTCCTGTCGAGCTCCAACATCGGCGCCGCCTCCACGACCTACGCAGGGCTGACCAACGAGGTCGCCAACGCCTTCGGCTACACGACGGGCGGCATCGGCATCACGTTCAACGTGTCGGGCACGACCACCGTGACCGTGGACATCGCCACGGATCCGGTCTGGACGGCAGCGGGTGGGAGCATCACGGCCCGCTTCGCGGTCATCTACGAGGTCGCCGGCAACGTCCTCTGTTACGCCCTGCTCGACAGCACGCCTGCCGACGTGACGGCCACCGACGGTAACACCCTGACCGTGGCGGCAAACGCCGCGGGCGTGTTCACCCTCGCATGAGCGCGTCAGGCACGGCCACGCTCGACTTCGGGGCCTTCCCCGGCACGACCGACGCCACAGTGGCGGTCACGGGTCAGACGGGCATCGTGTCCGGATCGCTGGTCGGGGCATGGATCCGGCCCGTGGCGACGGCCGACCACACCATCGACGAGCACCGAGTCGAGTCCATCAGCATCACCGCCGACACCATCGTGGCCGGGACCGGCTTCACCATCTTCGGCTGCTCCGCCAGCGAGTTCGGCCAGAGCACCCGCCGCTACGGCCTCTGGACCGTGGCATGGGCATGGACGTGAGGTACTAGCGTGGGCATCCAGGTCGTCGGAGCAGGTGGAGCGGTCGCCGAGGTCGGAGAGTTCACCGCCGCGCCCCTCCACATCACGACGAAGCCGGTCCCTGCCGACGGCCATTACCGGGTCACGCACCGCTGTGTGCTCGTCAATACCCAGGCGGCCAACTCGAGACTGTTCGAGATCCGCCAGCCGACCGCTGGCAAGCTGCTGATCCTGACCCGGCTCCTAGTCAAGTGGCTGAACTCGTCGGCCCACACGGCGATCATCGAGGACTCGCTGGACTGCTTCAAGGTCACGACGTTCACCGCGGTGGACACGACCAACACCGTCACGCTGGCGTCGTCGCTCAAGCGAACGTCGATGACCGCCGATATCGCGGTCATCCGTGGCGTCACCGTGGCAGGGGCGGCAGCGGGGATGACCGGCGGCACCCTGACCAAGGACGCCGGGCCGTGGGCGCAGCTCCCGCGCATCCTCAACGTGACCGTCGAGGCCACGACCGAGACGACATCTCGCGTAGCCGACACGATGGAGGCTCTCGACCCCGGCGAGGACACGCACCCGTTCGTGTTCGCCCAGAACGAGGGCTTCATCATCGAGAACCGCGTGCTCCTCGGGGCTGCAGCAGGCTCGTCGGTCTACATCGACTGCTCCTACGCCATCGCGGACGCCTACTAAGCCATGCGCGGGCCGCAGGTCCTTCTCACCCTCCAAGGTGCGGCTGGGGTCACGGCCACACCCAGCACCGCATCGCTGGTCTTGACGGTCTTCGCGCCCGCCGTCAGCGCCCCGCGGCTGGTCACCGTCGGCAAGGCATCGCTCACCCTCGCGGCGTTCGCCCCGACGGCCGCTGCGCCACGTCTGGCGACGATCGGCAAGGCATCGCTCGTCACGACGGGCCTCGCACCCAGCGTGTCGACCCCGCGCCTCGTTACTGCGGGCACCGCGGCTCTGACCACGGCCGCGTTCGCCCCGAGCGTGCAGGCGCCGCGACTGGCATCCCCCCAGGTCGCGGCGCTCACGCTCAGCACCTTCGCTCCGACCGTCAGCGTGGTCGGCGGCTCGGCCACCGCCGAGATCGGCACCGCTGCGCTGGTCCTGACGACGTTCGCTCCGGCGACCGAGGAGCCGCTGCCGAACCTCATGCCCGGCTCCGGGAGCGGGGTGATCCACAAGCACACCATCGGAACGGCCCATCTGCGGCTGATCGCATCCGCCCCGGTCGTCACCGTCAACGACGACGACCTCGCCATCGCGCTCGCCGCCTAGGAGACACCATGACGAGCACCTTCTCGACCCATCAGCCGGCGTTGAAGGCCGAGCAGCTCGGCGCGGCCAAGTGGCGGGTGCTCGCCATCCCGTTCGGCGGTCCGCTCAAGGGCGGCAAGGATCTCGACGGCGAATACTTCTCCCCGCGGACCGATGTCAAGGCCAACTGGTTCAGGGAGCATCCGGTCCTGTTCCAGCATGGCAAGGACTCGCTCATCGGTGACGAGGACGTCGGCATCGAGGACGACCTCACCAAGGGCGACGACGGCTGGTGGGCCAACCTGTGGCTCGACCGCCAGGGTCGTTACTTCAAGAAGCTCACCGAGCTCATCAGCGCCGGCAAGGCGTTCGGCTCGTCCGGCTCGATGCCGCACCTCGTCCGCAAGGCGGCCGACGGCGAGATCCTCGTCTGGCCCCACGTTGAACAGACGATCACCCTCGTCCCGATCAACATCTTCTCGCGGATCACCGCGGCGAAGGCGCTGGGGGATTTCAACACGGCCGGTATTGCGCTGGAACCCGCCATGCGGGCGGCGCTGTCCGAGTCCGACACGTCCGACCTTGGTCCCGACCTGCCGCAAGGTGGCGACGACCCGGCGATGGCGCGTCTGGCGGCAACCCTCGACCAACTCGACGCCGTCATGCGTCACCTGGCCCGTTAGGCGCTCGCGGGTGGAGTTACCACCTTGTCCGAACTCGATGAGAGGGTCGCAGCCCTCACCAAGACCGTAACCGAGCTCGCGGAGGAGCTCCGCGACAAGTCAGACCTGCCCGTCGACCGGGTAACCCAGATCGAGGAGGAGATCACCGCCAAGTCGGCCCAGATCGACGACCTCCGAGCTGAGCAGCGGTCGAACGAGCTGGACGCCAAGATCGCCGACGTCAACAAGCGGCTCGAGTCGCTCACGCGCTCGACCGCCCAGACCAAGGCCGCCGCGATCCTCGCCGGCGCCGGCGCCTCGTCCGGGGTCAAGGCCGTCGGCCGTTACAACGAGGTCAACTTCCTGTCGGCCCTCATCAACCGGCGTGCCGGTGACGAGGACGCGCAGGAGTTCGTCAAGTCGGTCCTCGGCACGTCCGTCGCCACCGGCCTCGCGGTCGTCCCGAACAACTTCGTCTCGGGGCTCGTCGAGCAGATCGCGGCGAACAACATCTACCGCGACCTGTTCCAGGTCAACACCGGCGTGTCCGGCGCGGGCGTGGACATCCCCTACGAGATCACCGCCATCACGGCGGCCCTCCTGCAGGGTGCCTACGGCTCGAACAAGGACGTCCGCGACTTCGGCTTCGCGCGGGCCACCGCCACCCTCTACACGATCGCCCAGATCGCCGACATCGGCAACCAGCTTCTCCGGCAGTCGAACGGCGCCGCAGAGGCCGCCGCCCGCCGCCGGCTCGGCAAGTCCATCGGCATCCTCGAGGCGACGTACATCACGAACGGCTCGGGCTCGTCCCAGCCGCTCGGCTTCTTCGCGGCCATCGGCGCCTACGGCGACCCGGCCGCGTTCCGCACCGCGCTCTCGTCGGAGCCTCGCCTCGCGGCCCTCGGTCGCGGCATCGCGGCGATGGAGACTCGCGGCATCCCCCGCGACAACCTCGTCATGGTGATGAGCCCGACGGACTTCTGGGAGACGGCCGTGGAAGGCCTCGGCACCTCGTATGCCGGTGGCTGGGCCGTGGATCCGGCAGGCGGCGCGGCCGCCAACCCGCCGATCACCTCGGCGTGGGGCGTTCCACTCCGGAGCGACCCGAACTGGCCGTCGGCGAAGGTGGGCACCGCGCTCATCATCGAGCGGTCGGACGTGGAGATCTTCACCGGCCAGGAGTACCGGGTCGATGTCTCGAGCGAGGCGGGCACCCGCTTCGACCAGAACATCACCGGCTTCCGGGCCGAGGAGGAGTTCGCCTTCAACGCCGAGCCGTACGTCCGAACCGGCCGCGTCCAGCAGGTGACCGGCATTTAGCCCTTCGGGCTAGGACTGGCCCACCTAACGGGCCTATCATGGGAGCCGCGGGACTCCGAGCGCTGTCCCGCGGCTCTCCCATACAGCGCTCGAACGCACGGAGGCGCTCCCGTGTCAGATCCCCACCCCGAAATGGTCATCTCTCGGAGAGGCCAGACCGGGGTCATCTACGTCCGCGACGGGACCTCGGACCTGTCGCTGGCCCTCGGCACCTTCTCCAACTCATGGGCCACCGGCGACGACGAGTACGACCTAGAGAACCTCCATGTCTCCGGGGTGTTCGTCGACATCGGCGCCCACATCGGCGTCGTCTCGCTGGCGGTCCTCTTCGACAATCCAGAAGCGTCGGCCATCCTCGTCGAGCCGTTCCCCGAGAACCTCGCAATGGCCCGCCAGACGATGGAGACGAACGGACTGGCCGACCGCACTTCCTTCATCGAGGCGGCGGTAGGGCGAGGCGACATCCGCTACGGCGGCGAGGACGCCGACGACCGCTACGTCGGCAACATCGGGTCGCACACCGGGCCGACCATCCAGGCGCCTATCGTGACCCTGCCGCAGCTCGTCAAGATGGCGGGCGGACGGATCGCCGCGATGAAGCTCGACTGCGAAGGCGGCGAGTGGAAGTTCCTCACCTCGAAGATGGTCCGCCACGTCGACCTCATCTTCGGCGAGTGGCACGGCTACACGAAGAAGTTCGACGGCCCGACGCGGCTCCGAAAGTTGCTCGATCCGACGCACGACTTCACCCTGCTGACCGACGTCGGCGGCATCGGGCTGTTCCGGGCGGTGCGGCGATGAGGTGCAAGCCGCATGGTCTCCGTCATGGCCCAGATGGTGATCTCGAAAGCAAGGATCCCTTCGAGTACGCGCAGGCGCGCGCTACCGAAGGCTGGCATGTCGAGGGCCAGTTCTTAGGTCGGTACATGGCGACGACCTGTGGCGCCGCCGAGCGGGTTTATGGTTCGACTCCAGAGGCGCTCGTTGAGGCGATGCGAAAGGCAGGACCGCGCCGATGACCCGCGCGGCGCTCCTGCCGGCCGGGGCCGATCCGTTCCTCAACGCCTACTGGCTGCGCCACTACCGGACGTGGGCCGACCATGTCGACGAGCTGCACATTGCGGTGTGCGGTCCCATCCCGCCCGAGGTGCTCGACTACACCAAGGCGATGGTCGAGGACGTGCCGCACGCCACGATGACGCACTTCCCGAGGCGTGAGGCCCACGGCCAGGTGCTGACGTACCTGCTGGGAACGACGCAGGCCGACCACGTCATGCTCATCGAGGACGACGCGTTCATCCGTGAGCCGTCCGCGATCGACGATGCGTTCGTGGCGCTGGAACGTCACGAGCACGACCTCATCGGCTGCCCGCGTGACGGATACGCCAGCGCCAACGTCATCGCCGCCGCTCACAAGGAGTTCGGCCCCGAGCCTCGCGGCCTCGCGTTCTGGCCATGCTTCCTGTTCACCTCCCGCGAGGCGCTCGAGGCCACCGACCGGACGTTCGACGGCAAGCACTGGGCCATCGGCGATACGGTCCTCGGCGAGCCGCTGGTGGCGGAGGGCAGTGCGGATACGTTCATCTGGGCGTCGTACCAGCTTCGGGCGCAGGGTCTGGACGTCTCGCTTCGGGACGGCTTCCGGCTCGGCGACCCGATCACCCCCGACGCGCCGTGGTTCCATGTCGGCTCGCTGTCCTCGGGCCACGGCTGGTCATGGATGAACGCCGCGTCAACCGAGGAGTGGCGGCTGTCCGAGATCCACCACTGGTCCTTGCTTCCGCGAGGTGAAACCGTCAAGCGCATGGCCTGGTGGCAACGGGCGTGGGACCACTGGGATGGGGCGATACCCGACTACCACGAAGCCTACGGCGAGGGCATCCGCCAGTTCATGACCGACTTCGGCGTCAGTCAGGACGACGTCGACTTCGCTCGGGCGTCCTTCGACTACCTCGTGACGTGGGCCGAGTCATGAAGGCTGAATGCCCGAACTGCGGCCATCGGTTCCAGGTAGAGCTGGAGATCGTCAATCCTCGGCCAAGCGAGGATCAACTATTCCGGCGGTCGGTCGCGGCCATTCGGAGGGATGAGCAGTTCCGCGAGCGGCAGCGGACCATCCAGCCATCACGGATCGACCCGGATCGGCCGGTGTCGAAGTGAACATCCTCCTCCTCGCATCCCACGCGGTCGCCGAGTACGACGACGTGCGGATGTTCTCGGACCTCGGCTACGACATCTTCGCCCCCGGCGGATATGAGAACCCCAGCCAATCGGGCGAGGGTATCCGGCCCGCCCTGCCGGACGCGCCGCACCATCCCGAGCTCGTGGCCCTGTGCCAGCAGCAGCGGGAGGCCGGAGGCGAGCCGGGACGTCACATCGACTGGGCCAAGGCCGACCTCCACCCGGACCTCATCGACTGGGCGGACGTCATCATCGTCCACCACTTCCCCGAGGTCTGGATCGGCGAGCAGTGGGAGCGGATCAAGCACAAGCGGGTGATCTGGCGCACCTGCGGCCAGTCCGATCCGAGGCTCGAGGCGGCGATGCTGCCGTACCGGGCCGAGGGCATGCAGATCGTCCGCTACTCGCCCGCCGAGTACCGCTACTTCAACCGCGTCGGAGCGTTCGCGGGTGAGGACGCGCTGATCCGCTTCGGCAAGTACCCCGACGACTACGGGCCGTGGATCGGCGACCTGCCGGTGGTCGGCAACGTGACCCAGCACATGAAGCAGCGCGGAGACGCCTGCGGCTATGCGTTCTGGGAGGCCGCGACCAAGGGCCTGCCGGTTCGGCCGGCTGGTCCCGGCTCCGAGGACATCCGCGGGCTGGGGTCCCTAGACTACCCGGCGATGCTCGAGTACCTCCGCCACATCCGGGTCTACCTCTACACCGGCACCACCCCGGCCAGCTACACCCTCGGGCTGATCGAGGCCATGATGTCGGGCGTGCCGGTGGTCAGCATCGGGCCGAAGGCATGGGGTGAGCGGTTCGACGGGGCGGACCTGTTCGAGGCTGCGGACATCCTTGGTCCCGAGCTAACCGATGTCCGCTACTTGTCCACGTTCGTGAACTCCCGAGAGGAAGGGCCGATCCAGATTGCCCGACGTCATGGCGAGTGGTGTCGCCGGACCGCCGTCGAGATGTTCGGCATCGAGACGATCGGCGCCCAGTGGCGGGAGTTCCTCGCATGAGGCTCCTCGCCGACTACCACCATCACGACCTCTGGGAGTCGCTCGAGCTGCTCTGCGCCCGCCTCGGCTGGGACCTCTACCGGCCGATCGGCATGGAGTGGTTCGACGAGGGTTACTGGAACTTCGAGCGGGCGTGGCACGGAGACGCCATCGCCAAGCAGTACCTCACCCCGTGGGGCAGCGACAGGCTCGGGCACCGCTACGACCCGTCACATGACCGCTACCAGAACCTCTTCACGCTGGACCAAGCGCGGGAGTTCAAGCCCGACGTCGTCCTCGCCACGGTGGCCCACAACCACGAGGGCCTGCACCGCTTCGCCAAGGAGGTCGGCGCCAAGTTCGGCATCCACCTCGGGAACGTTCGCTTCTCGGCGATCGACATGGCCGAGGATCGCTGGGACCTCGCCGACTTCGGCATCCTGACCTCGGTCCTGCCGGGCGAGGTGCCCAAGCCGCACGTCACCGTCCACCAGGAGTTCAGCCTCACCGACTTCCGCCACGAGCCACCGCCAGACGAGTCGCCGCTGACCATCTCATCGTTCGTCAACTGCTTCCCCGAGAACCCGCAGGCGTATGCGGGGTTCCGTTCGGTAGCGGCGGAGCGATCCGACTACCTGTGGCAGGTGTTTGGGTCCTACGGGCAGGTGCCCGAGGACGAGTACGCGATGGGCAACCTCGACAAGTGCGCGCGCGTGGGCGAGGAGATGCGATCCAGCCATGTCGCATGGCACACCAAGCAGTGGAGCGACGGCTTCGGCCACGTCATCCACAACTGGTTCGCGGTAGGGCGCCCGGTCATCGGACACGAGTGGTACTACCGCAGCCAGCTCGCGGGGCCGCTCTGGCAGGAGGGCGTCACGTCCTTCGACATCACCGACAAGTCGGTGCCGGAGGTGCTCGCCATCATCGACCGCCTCAACGCCGACCCCGAGCTGCGGGTGCGGATGGGCGATGCCGCAGCCGCCCGGTTCCGCGAGGTCGTCAACTTCGACGAGGAGGAGCAGGCCATCCGGCGCTTGTTCGAGCAAGTCCTGTGAGCTGCACTGCCGAGCCATGGGCGGTGGCGCTCCTCCTCGTTATCGTCGTCCTCGCAGCGATTGGCGCGGTCATCGCGTACAAGGCTCCGCTGCGATGAGGCTCCTCATGTTCGGCCACTGGAGCCACTCGGGCTTCGGGACGGTCACGGAGGCGCTCGGCACCCGGTTCCTAGCGGCGGGCGTGGACGTGCGGATCCTCGCGGTTAACCACCGCGGCGAGCCGATCAACGGGCCGCTTGCGGGCCGGGTCTGGCCGACGATGATGTTCGGGGAACCGTTCGGCGGCAACCTCTCCGCGCCGGCGATCAACGGCAACCTCTGGCCGCAGCTCGACCCCGAGGACCAGTGGAAGCCCGACGCGGTGCTGGTCATCAGCGACGTGACCGGGCTCCTGTCGCACATGGGCCGGGTCACCGAGGCGGTGCTGGACGTCTGGAAGTCCGTGCCGGTCCTCCACTACTGCCCCATCGAGGGCGACAACCTGAACCCTGTGTGGAAGGCGCTCTGGAACATCGTCCGGCCGATCGCCATGTCGGACTACGGCGCCCGGATCATCTCGGCCCACATCGGGCAGGCGGTCCCGCGCATCTACCACGGCGTGGACACCGACACCTTCCGCCAGGTGAGCATCCTGAACCCGGCGATCGTCGACGGCCATCGGCTCGGGACGCGCGAGGCGTGCAAGGAATACTTCGGACTGACCGGCCGCAAGATCATCCTCCGGACCGACCGCAATGTGGTCCGCAAGTTCTACTACCGACTCCTCGAGGCGTTCGTCCCGATCGCCCAGCAGGAACCAGACACCGATCTCCTGCTCCACTGCGAGCCAGACGACATCGACGGCGCCGATCTTCGGGCCGAAGTGCTGCGGATGCCCGAGGATCTGCGGGAGCGGGTGCGGTTCACCGGCGCGCACGACACCTTCAAGGGGCTCCCGGTCGAGGGGCTGGTCGCGCTCTACAACGCGGCCGACGTCTACGTCACCACCACCGGCGGCGAGGGCTTCGGGCTGACGCTCGCGGAGTCGATGGCCTGCGAGACGCCCGTCGTGTCGACGGCATGGGCGGCCGAGGTCGAGGTCATCGGCCCCGGCGGCGTCCTAGTGCCGCCGCTCATGGACACCTATGGCGAGCCCGTCCGCTACCACTCCAAGATGGGCATGGACTGGGTGATCCCCGACCCGCGCGGGTTCGTGGAGCCCGTGCTCGACCTCCTCCGCAGGCCCTCCCGGCGACGTGCCCTCGGCGCGGAGGGCCGACGCCACGTCCAACGGTCGTTCAACTGGGACACCGCCACGGCGGAGTTCCTTGCCATCCTCGAGGAACCCGATGCCCGGTCCATCGCTAGCTGACATCAAGACCTACCTCGGGATCACGGGATCCGGCGATGACACGCTCATCTCGTCGTGCCTCCTGTCGGCCGTGGCACAGGCCGAGGCCGACACCGGCCGGCGGTTCGCCTACGCCTCGAACACGGTCCAGGACTGGTCGAGCGACGGCCAGACGCTCGTCCGCATCTACGACGTGCCACGGACGGACGCCACGCGGACGATCACCCTGTCGGGTGTAACCCTGACCGAGGGCACGAACGCATGGCTCCTGCCGGACCGCCGCAACAGCGACGTCTCCACGACGCTCCAGCTCTACGCCTTCGACCGGACCGGCGACTGGTACAAGTCCGACCCCCAGTGGTGGGACAAGAACCTCGACACGCTGTTCGGCCGGTACGGATCCGGGATGCCGCTCGACGTCCGGGTCAGCGGCTTCATCGGCCATCCGACGTGGCGCGACGACGTGACCGAGCAGGTGAAGTTCCTGACGGCGTGGTTCTACTGGCGGGCCAAGTCCGGCGCATCCGGGGTCATCCAGCTCCCGGGCGGGCAGGAGATCGACCTCGGCGCCGAGCCGCTGTCGTCGCCCCAGTTCGTCGCCAACTGGGCCGTCCGGACGCAGGTGTCCAGTGTCTAGCGTCGAGGGCATGGACGCGCTGATCCGGCGCCTCAACGCCATCGGCGACACCGCGGCCGACATGCGTGCCCTGCAACTGGCGACGATCTCCGAGGCCCAGCGCAACGTCCACCGGGTGACCGGCAACCTTCAGCGGAGCATCCTCCCCGGTCCGGTGACCGACGACTCGGCCATCGTCCGCGCTGTGCAGCCCTATGCGGCAGCGGAGGAGTTCGGGCGGCGCGCCGTCACCATCCGGCCGCGCAAGGCCAAGGTGCTGGCGTGGGGCGGGCCTCGCAGACTCACCGGCAGGCTCCGGAGCGGCGGGCAGGCCACGCACTTCGCGATGGTCGTCCACCAGCCGGCGCGGCAGGGCCATCCGTATCTCATCCCGGCGGCGCGCAAGTCGATCGGGATGCTCCAGGAGCTCATCGTCAAGCGCTGGAACAGCGCGGGATGAGCAGCGTCCGGACCGACATCGTGGCGGGCTTCACGACGATGATGGCGGCGTACATCGCAGCCCACCCGACGCTCGTGACCCGGCACTTCCGGATGGACCCCGAGAGTGCCAAGGACATCCCATACACCTACCTCGATCTGCGGCCGGAGGCCATCGGCTTCGAGGTCGGCCTCCGGACGCGGGTCATCTCGCCGACGCTGATCCTCGTCGGCCGGCCGACCGAGGCGGGGCAGGTGGCCGACACCTTCGACCAGACGGTTGACTCGCTGGTGGACTTCATCGGCGACTATGGCGGGGCGTTCGGCGGACACATCACCAACAACTCCGTCTGGTCGCGGATGACCGTCACCGACGCCATCGAGGAGATCGGGCAGTCCCGGTTCCCGGCCGCGCGGTTCTCGTTCCCGGACCTCGAAGTGTCCGAGGGCCGCTGACCACCTACAGCGCTCCGGCCCGCTCGGGCCGCATTCCCCCCACAACGCCCGCATGTCGCGGGTGTTTACGTGTGCCCGAGAGAAAGGGGCTAGCAGGTGCCTATCCAGGGATTTACCCGGTTCCGCAAGCATCAGGTTGGGAAGCAGACGGCGTTCAGCTCGAACGTTGCCGCGACCCGCGCCATCCCATACAGGGGTCCGATCGTCGTCGACCCGGCCCGCGAGCAGCCCGACGTCGATGTGGGTTCGCTCGACCCGATCCTCTCCCCGTTCAACGGTGCCCTCTCGGTCACCTCGACATGGACCGGCAAGGAGGCGTTCAACGACGCCTCGATGCTGTGGGCCATGACGTTGAAGGACGTGACGGCCCCGACCGGCGGCGCGACCGGCCGGATCTGGACGTTCACCGCCGCCAGTTTGACCGCGGACGACTTCCCCTATATCACCGACGAATGGGGTGATGACGCGACCACCGACTTCCTCATCGGCGGCTCGGCGGTCATCAACTCCTTGGAGGTCGGCTTCGGCGACGACCTCTCGGCATGGGATGTCAGCGCGGACGTCGTCTACGCCCGCGTCCAGATCGGCTCCGGTCCGACCGGCGGACTGACCGTCGACAGCACGCCCAACTGGGTGTACGGCGCCGACACCGAGGTCTACCTAGACACCACCGCCGCGAACATCGGCACGACCAAGCTGACCGACGCCATCCACGGCGCCACGGTCACCGTGAACAACAACCTCGACCTCAAGCGCTGGGCCAACGGCTCGAACACCCGGTTCCAGCTCGGCGGCTACGGCCGGGGCGAGCGGGAGATCACGGTCGAGCTCGTGGTCGCCAAGACGACCGCCACCATCGCCGAGCGGGCGACCCTCGACGACACCCCTGTTCCCAACCGCTACATCGAGCTCAAGACGACGTCGCCCGAGATCATCGGCGCGTCCACCCCGTTCTCGCAGTCCATCCGGGTTCCGGCCCGTCTCATCTCCGCCAGCGACGGCGAGATCGGCGGCAACTCGACCATCACCTTCACCTATCGCGGCTTCTACGACTCGACCCTGACGTACGCGATCAAGGTCGTGGTCGTGAACGAGCAACTCACCCTGCTGGCGCCGTAACCCCCTATAGGAGCGCTCGATGACACCAGTCAGGTTCCGGGACTGCGCTTGTCCCGGAACGCCCCATCCAAACGGCGACACGGTCACGTTCAAGCCGAGGCTGTCCTTCGATGAGAACGTGGCCGCGCTGTCCGCAATCTTCTCTGGCGACGGCGTCGGCAACGCCAACAAGGCGTGGGGCGTCTACCTCCGCCACGGCGTCGTGGCGTGGAACCTCCTCGACGACGAGGGCAAGCCCGTTCCGCTGACCAGCGAGGCGCTCGAGGCGCTGCCGTTCGAGGACCAGTTCGAGATCGGCGACCGTGGTGACGACGTCTATGCAGCGGTCGTGCTCGCCCCTTTACGGCGGAGGATGAACTCGTCCTCCGAGAGTGGGCCGACTACCGATGGCTCCCCCCGGCCTACCAAGCGCTCGTCCAGACCCCGCGCGCGGTAAAGGCGATCCTGCGGGCTGAGTTCGGCCCGTTGCCGGACGACTTCCGGGATGTCGTGGCCCTCTACGAGGTGCTGTGGCAGCGATCAGTCGGTAGACGTTCACGAGAGCATGAACGGGCCGCGGAGCAGGCCGAGATCGCGGAGGCCGCAGCCGAGGACGAAGCGTTCAGCCGCGCCGCCAAGGTGGTAGGTCACGCCAAGGAGTAACCCGTGGCCTTCGCCGACACGCAGGAACTCGTCGTCGAGCTCAACCTCAAGGGAAACTTCAAGTCGGCGCTGCGGAGCGCCCGCAGCGACTTCCAGGCGTTCGACAAGGCCACGTCCCGGACCCAGAAGTCGCTGGGGAAGTTCGGCTCGAACATCGGCAAGGCCGTCAAGGTCGGCGCCGCCGCCGCAGCGGGCGGGTTCTTGCTTCTCGTCAACTCCGCGTCCGACTTCGAGTCGGCGTTCGCGGGCGTCCGCAAGACCGTCGACGGGTCGGAGGAGCAACTCCAGAAACTCAGCGACGACTTCCGCAAGCTTTCTAAAGAGATCCCGATCAGCGCCGCCGAGCTCGCCCGTCTGGGTGAGGCCGGCGGCGCTCTTGGCATTCCCATCGACCAGCTCGAGGAGTTCGTCCGCGTCACCGCCCTGCTGGGCGTGACGACCAACCTGACGGCGGACGAGGCCGCCGACTCGCTCGGTGTCATCACGAACATCCTGCACTTGACCGGCGACGAGTACAGCAAGTTCGCCTCGGCGCTGGTCGCCCTCGGCAACGCCGGGGCCTCGACCGAGTCCGACATCATCGCCATCGCGGAGCGGACCGGCGCGGCGGGTGAACTGATCGGGCTGACCACCGAGCAGGTGCTGGGGCTGTCGTCCGCGGTCGCCTCGCTGGGCATCGAGCCCGAGGCCGGTGGCACCGCCCTCCAGAAGTTCTTCATCGACACCGCCAAGTTCGTGGCGGATGGCGGCGAGGAGCTGGAGCTCTTCGCCAAGATCTCCGGCACGTCGTCGAAGCAGTTCAAGAAGAACTTCGACAAGGACGCGGGCGCTGCCCTCCAGCGGTTCCTCGCCAACCTCGGCAAGCTCGACCAGGGGGAGCAGCTCCGCATCCTCGAGGATCTCGGGTTCAGCGAGAGCCGGATCACCCGGACGCTACTCGGCCTCGCCAATAACGAGAAGCTCGTCACCGACCAGATGGGCGTTGCCAACAAGGCGTTCAAGGACAACACCGCCCTGACGAAGGAAGCGGATCAGCGGTTCAAGACGTTCGCCTCCCAGCTCCAGATCACCAAGAACATCCTCACGGACATGGCGATCACGATCGGCTCGAAACTGTTGCCGAAGATCACACCGCTCCTCCAGCGCCTCAACAAGTTCGTCAACGAGAACCAGCCGGCCATCGAGAAGTTCGGGACCGACCTGGCGAGCGGCTTCGAGAAGGTCGCCAACGCGGTCGGGAAGGTCGACTGGACCCCGTTCATCGACGGCCTCAAGCTCTCGGCCGAGCTGGCACAGGGCGCGTTCAACGTGTTCAACGCCCTGCCCGACGACTTCAAGAAGCTCATCCTCATCGGCGCCGGAATCAACAAGGTCACCGGCGGGCTCATCACGTCGCTCGGCAAGGACATCGTCGGTGCGCTCGGCGGGCAGTTCCTCGGGCGCGGTTCATCCCCCGCCAACCCGCTGTGGGTCACGTCGGTCGGCGGGGTCGGCGGCGTGCCGGGTGCTGGCGGAGGTGGTGGCGGGATCCTCGGTAAGGTCGGCCAGATCGCGGCCACCGTCGCCTTGCCCGTGGCAATCGTCTCGATCGCCGAACCCGTCAAGAACGAACTGTTCCCCAACCTCATCACGCCGGACAAGTTCCTGCCGCCTGAGCCGGAGGGCGGCGCCAAGCCGTTCTGGGAGCTGCTGTTCCCGAAGAACACGGTGCGCGTCCCTGACAGCTCTGGGACGTCGTCCCAGATGGCGACCGCCCAGAACATCACCAACGAACGGCTCGAGTCCATCCGCATGGCTGCCGTGGCGCAGAACGCCAAGGCCGACGCGCTCAACGCCTCGTTCGCCTACGTCGGCACGTCCCAGACCGCGATCAAGGCGGCGGTGGACAAGCTGCACGCCGACGAGCAGCAGCTTGCTACCAAGCAGAACATCTCCAACGAGCGGCTTGAGGCGATCCGGGGCACTACCCTGGCCGCCGCGCACGCGGGCCAGCAGGCGGCAGCGGCCATCCGTGACAAGGACCTGAGCGTGACGGTCAACAACCGCGTCACGGTCCCGGTCACGATCCGCGAGTTCAACAAGACGTTCAACACGTACAAGTCGATCTACAAGGTGGCCGTGTGACCATCCAGTTCAATCTCGACGGGATCCTGCTGCCCTACCAGACGGTGCGGATGAACACCGACGCCGAGCAGGGCGTGATCGGGCTGCCCTCGGCCGCGTGGTACGGCGAGCCCTCCACGGCCGGGGTCCGCATCGAGGATCCGGGCGGCACGCTCGACATCGATGGCTGGCACACGTTCACCGTCGAGGAGTCGGCCTGCACCGGCGCGGAGCGCATCTTCACCGGCTGGATCTTCGGCAAGAACATCGACCGCGGGCAGTACCGCAACGGGGCCGGGCGGGTCTGGGACTGCGACATCATCGACCAGAACGCGGCGTTCTCGTTCGAGGTGTTCCGCGCCAGCAGCGCCAAGCGGCCCGAGGAGACGGACCTCGCGCGGGTGGCGTTCGCGCAGGCGTCGGCGCCGATGGCGGGCACGCCGGTCTATGACAACGGCCGGTTCAACACCACCGACAACCCGGTCAACTTCGGGCCGTCCGACTACATCACCCAGTACCCGGCCGAGCTGTTCATGTCCGTGGTCGGGACGTCGGGCAAGAACTTCTACGCCTACTGGGACGACTCGGCGAACCAGATCAGCCTCCACTACGACCTGTTCGCGGACAACCCCGCCAGCACGCTCTCGATCTCCAACGTTCTCGCCGACTACAACGGGACCACGGTGTTCGCGCCGGCCATCGACGCCAGCCTCAGCCGTTCGCCGGAGGACCAGTACACCGGGATCCTGTTCGGCTACCTCGGCGGCCAGTACGTCTACGCCCGCGACCAGGACACGATCGACGCACTGAACCCGACGAACCCCGAGCCGCTGTCGGTGGAGTTCAAGCGCGACCTCGTGTATCGGACGGACCGCGTCGGCAAGGTCGCCACGGCCAACTCGCTCGTCCAGTCGATGCTCGCGGTCCACGGTGCCGAGCGGGACACGATCACGTTCATGGTGCAGCTCCCGGCCTCGGTCGTGAACAAGCTCCACGCCGGCATGAGCTTCACGGGTACGTTCTCCCATCTGCCGGGCTACGCCTCGCCGGGCGCCACCCTCCAGGTCATCCGTCGCAACGTCATCCCGACCGCTGGCACAGACGACCTGTACGACGTCCACATCGAGGCTCGAGCGGCGGGCCTGAACCGCGGCCCCGGTGGCGGCGGTGGCGGCGGGCCGTTCCAGCCAACATGCGACATCGACAACGTATCGCTCGAGCAGGAGGTCTACGCCGGTCCGGTAGAGTCGCCGCCCGGCACGTACACGAGCACATGGGGCAGCACGCCGACGCCGGGCAACCTGCTGATCTACTCGTTCATCTCGGAGGGCAGTCCGGAGCACGTCCCGACGCCGACAGTGGCGGGCTGGACGTACCAGGCGGACGTCTCGGTGGCGGGCGTCGGCGGGCAGTCGCAGTACGTTGCGGTCTACACAAGGATCGCGGCGTCGTCGGAGCCGCTGGACGTGGCGATCGTGTTCACCGGGTCGGGTTCCACCGGCCGGACATATCCGTACGGCCAGCTCCAGGAGTGGGCGGGCGTCGACACGGTCGATGTGGTGGCGGAGTTGTCGGACTCGGACGGCTCTGAGGGCCTTGCGACCATCACGATAACTCCAACCGCCGGGACGCTGGGCGTTCTCGTCGCCACCTTCGGCGTGGACGGACCCATCCACAACCTGCCCAACATCGGCGGCTTCATCACCGACGACGAGGTGAACATCGGGCCGCAGTCCACGCGGACCATCGGGCACCTGCTGGTATCGGATGCGTCGGGCAGCTACACGATCGGCACCGACCGCTCGACCGGCACGCAGAGCGCGAGCGTTGCCCTGTCGCTGATCTGCACGAACGCGGGAGGCATCCCGCCCGGCGCCCTCATGCACGTCAAGAACGAGTTCGTGGCCGACGGTGACGGGACCACCACCTCGTTCACGACCCGCTACCCGTACGCTTCGGGGTCGCTCGAGGTGTTCGTCGACGGCGTGCCGATCATCAACGGCATCACCGAGGTCGATCCCGACGCGGGCACGTTCTCGCTCGACTTCGCGCCGCTCGGGGCTCAGGGCGACACGCGGGCAGAGCGGGTGACGGTCAACTACCAGGCGAACGTCGGAGGTCCCGGCACATGACCGATGACGTTATCCGGCTGGACGCCCACAAGGACGAGTTCCACCGCGACCAGCAGTGGCACAAGCCGGTCCGGGTGGCAAGCACGGCCACCGTCACGATCGCCACCGGCCTGAACGCTGGCGACTCCATCGACGGGGTGACACTGGCCGCCGGCGACCGGGTACTCCTCAAGGACCAGTCGACGGCCTCGCAGAACGGCATCTACGTGGTGCGCGCCTCGCCCGGTCGGGCCTACGACATGCTGACCGGGCTCCAGACGATGGGCTCGTTCGTCTACGTCATCGCCGGGACGACCAACGGCGGCAAGGTCTTTCGGAACACGAACACCAGCCTGCCGACGGTCGGCTCCACGTCCCTGACGTTCACGGAGTTCTCGTCGGGCGGCAGCGTGACGCTCCCGTGGTTCGACGTCACGACGGACGGCACGATGGTCGGCGATGGCGTCACGGACGACACGACGGCGTTCCAGTCGGCAATCACCACCGCGACGGCGTCGGGCACGCAGTCGGCCACCCTCTATTTCCCGCCCGGCACCTACCTCATCGGCGGGGCGTTGCAGGACACGGGCGCGTTCAATGGCCAGATCCTGCTGCCCAACGTCAGCACGTCGTCGGCCGACCAGATCACGATCACCTTCCTCGGCGCCGCGCGGCCGCCGTTCTCCCTCCACGGCACGGTGCCGGGACCATCCGGCTACTCCATCATCAAGTCCACGCTCACGGGCGCGTCGGGCACAGCCGCCGTCATCTCCGGGGGGAACTCGGGCCAGAACAACGTCGAGGTCGTGATCCGGGACCTGATCTGCGATGCGACGAACAACCCAACGTTCAGCTTCTGGAACCTCTCGACCACGCAAGGCGGTCGCCGGGACGGGCTGCTGATCACGGTCAACGGCGTCTGGTCACTGACGTTCACCCAGCCAAGCCATACGAACGCCTACGGCATCAAGCTGCCGCAGACGAACAACTCCGACCTGTCCCTAGAAGACACGATCATGGTGATCGGCTTCTACACGGGCATCCTCCACGGCGAGCTTGTCGATGCCAACTACATCGTGTCCCTGTGCATGGTCGGCGTCGAACTGCCGTTCATGTACCACCCCGGCGGCCAGTTCCGGCTGGTTAGCACGAGCACCCCGACCGGGGTGTTGGCTAGCGGCACCTGTTACGTCGACTTCTGGTACGACGCCGAGCACGCCAACGTCGGAGCGGGCGGGCCGATCAACCCGGCGTGGGCGGTCATCGTCAACGATGTTGATGATGGTTCGGATGAGATCAGGGGCCATTGCCGTTGGTTCGGGGTCCAGGCGGGCGTTGGGCCGGATCACCTGTTCACGGTCAACGGCGGGGCCAACCTCGCATATGAGGAGATCGGGGAGCTACCCGGAGCCACCCCCAGCGGCGCGGCCGGCGGCGAGCTGGGCGGGACGTATCCCAACCCTACAGTAGATGCGACTCACTCCGGCTCGGCCCATACCGACTTCATCGCCAAGGCCATCGTGGACGCGAAGGGCGACCTCATCGCCGCGACGGCGGCCGACACCGTTGCGCGGGTCGCGGTCGGGACGGACGGCCAGTTCCTCGTGGCTAACTCGGGCGCGAGCGCGGGCGTCTCGTGGACCAACTCCACGGGCGGCATCGGGGAGATCCTCATCGTGGACACCGGGGCTTCGACGCCGTTGATCTTCGCCGACCTCATCCAGAACGAGGCCCAGGACGACCTCGTGTACGCCGACCCGTAGGAGAGCACCGTGACGAAGGCATCGGACAACGCGTTCCCGTCGATCCTCATCACCGAGGGCACGGAACCGTCCGCTCCTGCCGCGGGCAAGCAGCGGCTCTACATCGACTCGACCACGCACCTCCTCAAGGCGACGAACTCGAGCGGCACGGACCGCACCATCGAGGGCGTGGCTGCCGGGGCGATCACGTCGTCGGGGTTGACCCAGGCAACCGCTCGGCTGCTCGGCCGCACCACGGCCAGCACGGGCGCCATCGAGGAGATCACCGTAGGCTCGGGCCTGTCCCTCGCGGCCGGTTCCCTGACGGCCACCGGTGGCGGTGGTGGCTCGATGGTGTGGCTGCAGCGGCAGACAGCATCGGCTTCGGCCACGCTGGACTTTACGTCGTTCATCAGCTCGACGTACGACAAGTACGTGTTCGAGATCGTGAACCTGATGCCCGCCACGACGAACACGAACCTGCTGCTCCGTATGGGGACGGGCGGCGGGCCGACGTACGACTCGGGCACGAACTACGGCTGGGCCGGGTTCCGCAACTCCCCGACCGGCTCGACCCACGCGGGCAACAGCGCGAGCCAGACGTCGATCGTCCTGGACGCCTCGGGCGGGATCAAGAGCGACGTGGCGCTGCCGTTCGACGGGACGTTCAGGCTGTACAACCCGTCATCGACTGCCGCTACCAAACGGTTCCTTGGAACCTGCGGCTACGTTGACAACGCCGGAGCGATCATCAACGCCTCGGTGGACGGCATCTACGTCGTCACGACCGCCGTCACGGCGATCCGCTTCCTGATGTCATCGGGCAACATCACGAGCGGCGACATCGACTGCTACGGACTGACCAAGGCATAGGGCTTGACAGCCCGCTATGCACCGCTATACAGTAGGTGCATGGCGCAGAACCAGACCCCACCGTGGAAGGCGATGCGAGAGGCGACCGGCCTGTCACAGCGCGAGATCGCACGACGAACGCAGATCAACTCCGGGCGGCTATCCATCATCGAGCGCGGCGTTGTGCCGACCGATGAGGAGGCCGCCCGGCTGCGCTCTGTCTTGGGGGAGCTGCTAACGAAGAAGGGGGAGGAAGTCGCATGACCGGACCACTAGCCCGCCGCATCGCTGCTCGCAAGGCCGAGCAGCCCAAGAAGCCGGAGCCCGTCCGACCGCCGTGGCTGGAGCGGCTCCAAGCCAAGGAGATGCGACATGTGGGGTGAGCCCGAGGAGTCCTGGCGCTCCGCCATCGTCCAGTGGATCGCCTACATCGCCATCGTCGCAGGCATCTTCATCGCCATTACCGCCAGATAGTCAGACAGCCCGCGGTGCGCCCCGGATGAACGGGACTCCCCCCTCCCGAGTGCGCTCGGGGCGCACCGCCGGCCGCCTGAAGACCCGGAGCCAAAGGAACAGCTCAACGGGTTGGGGCGTCCGTCAGGGCCGGTCGGAGTGACGCCGACCGGCCCGCCTACCCAAAGGGGAAGTCATGTATCGGTATCGCGTCCGCTACTACAGGACCAACGTCCACTCACGGGTCATCCGCGTCACCGTGACGGCAGCGACCGCCGACGAGGCGAGGGCGATGGCCCGCATCCGTGACCCGCAGTTCTCGCACACCGTCGAGACGCCGCGCCGGATCGGACTGGTCGTGGAGGAGCCTGACGAGTGCTCCCACGAGACGGTCCGCGACCAGGAGCGGGTCGACGGCATCTACTTCGGGGTCTGCGTCGACTGCCACGAGAACGTCTGCGCCACCGGACCCGAGGACGACCGGGGCGAGCCCGGCTGGGAGTTGGCGTCACGCGAGTTCACCGGCTTCCGCGGCACGTCGGTTGAGGTGGTGTGATGGACACCATCGACCACGCCGGCCTCGGGCCGGATCACCCGCCGCAGTTGGCGACGGACTGCCCGCATTGCGTTCGGATCACGAAGCTCTGCAAGGCGTTCCGGGAGTTCGGCTACTCCAACCTGACCATCGCGGAGACCCGCGATGCCTACCACCTCGCGATGGCGCGAGAGGTCACGGCCGAAGACGGGATCATCGCCATGTTCACGCGGGGCCAACTACGAGAGGCAGGGCTAGTCCAGTGATGAGCGGCGACGAGTTCTACGACGACGACATCACCAGCGGCTTCGACCCGCGAGCGGCAGCCGACTTCCGCCTCGACTACTACCGCGACCACTTCCCCTGCCGGACGTGCGGCTCGCTGGATCCCGCGATCATCGAGGGCGCGTACTGCTGCGACTGCAAGGGCGCGGACCACGAGGCGTTCCTCGAGACGCGGGTGCAGCGGCTGGCCCGAGAGGCGGGCGTGGCATGACGGAGTTTCGACTCCCCAAGTACGAGGCTATCTGCGAGCGATGCGGCCATGTGCCGGGCGTTCACACGCCGCGCGGCTGTGCCAATGTCTACCGGATGCTCACGGGCGAGCGCGAGGCCGTGTGCGACTGCGCAGGCTGGAAACGAGACGAGGGGTGGCCTCCGCCGCTGATCGTCCGTGAGGGAGTCCGATGAGCGAGAAGAAGTTCGAACTCGGCGATTACGTCGAGGTCAAGGACCGCATCAAGCTGTTCTACGAGCTGTACAGCGACGGGCGCCTCGTCACGGCCGATGTCCAGTTGACCCGCGAGCCCGACGACGTGCCGCGCGTCATCGTCACGGCCCACGCCTACCGCTCGCCCGACGACCCGCATCCCGGCGTCGGGACGTCCTGGCTGATGCTGCCGGGCTCCACGCCATACACCCGTGGCTCCGAGATCGAGAACGCCGAGACGTCCGCATGGGGCCGCGCGATCGGGTCGCTGGGCATCCTCATCGACCGCAGCATCGCCTCGTCGCAGGAGGTCCAGAACAAGCAGGAGCCGCTCACCCCGGCGTCGCAGAACGCCAAGGAGCGGGAGCAACTGGCCGCCGCACCGCCGCCGCTCGTCAACGGAGACGGCAGCCTCATCGGCACCGCGGAGATCGCCAAGGACTTCCCCGACTTCCTGCCGAAGGTGGGGCCGGACGGGGCGGTGCTGGCGTTCAAGCTCGTGTCACCTGCCGGTGGCATCAAGGTCATCGCCAAGGGCGATCTGGCCTACGTCCTGTCGTCGCTCCGAGAGGGCGTCATCGGGCAGCGGGTGAGCTGCTGGGGCCGCGTCCGTGACGAGACGTTCACGAAGCCCGCCACCGCCAAGAGCAAGGCGTTCACGCAGACGTACCAGGTGCTGGACCTCGATCGGATCAAGGGGCCGGAGTTCATCCTGCCGGCACAGGAGGACGTCGGACCCGAGCCGCCTGACGATGTATCGCTGCCCTTCGACTTCGAGGTGCCAGCGTGACGCAAACGCAGACCCTCATCCGCTTCCTCCGTGACAACCCCGGTGCCACGTCGCTCGAGATCACCCTGGCTACAAGCCTTGTGAACGTCACGGGCCGAGTGTCGGACGCGCGGGCAGCGGGCATCGTCATCGAATGCCGGAAGCGGACGGACTCGCGCAAGGGCTACTGGATCGTGGAGAAAGACCAGATGGAACTGGCGCTGGCATGATCCGCCGCAAGCCGCGCCGCGATCCCGTGACGCCCGAGATGCGAGCAGCGGTGCTCGCCCGTGACGGGTACTGCTGCGTTGCTCCCCGTCTCGGCGGCTCGTTCATGGACTGCGCCGGCCGCGCAACCTTGGATCACGTCCGCGACGAGCCGATGATGGGCAAGCGAGCACCCTCCGACGCGGCCCATCTCGTGACCCTCTGCGAGTACCACCACCTGTGGAGTTCGTGGGCCACATCCCATAGGCGCGAACTTCGGGCTTACCTTCGCTCCGTCAACGACGAGGACGTCCAGGTTGACCCGTACCCTGCGAGCCTGCTGTGAGGGAGACGTGGGGTCCGTCGAAGGAAGCGGCGGTCCGTCTCAGGAGCGGCGGGCGATGGCATCGTCTCCGGTCCGAGCGTGCTGCCGGTGGCGTTGACGGCATACCCGACATCCGCTCGTGGGTCCAGTGTGGCGCTCGTATCCGCCGCGCCGATGAGGTGTCCCGATGGGGCCGCCCTGACGGGAACCTATGCCGGAAGTGCTGGCGATGACCTACGACTGCATGTCAGCGGACGAGCTGGCCGGCTGGCTCGAGGCTGCGGCCCGCGTCCGTCGCGGAGCCATCCGTCCATGTGCCGACTGCCCCGCATCCTATGCCGCAGCCATGCAGGCCGAGGGTCTATGCTGCGCCCGCCCTACGCCCGGAGGGGGACGCCTCCCGAATGACGGACGAGGCCGCCTCTATGGGCGTAAGATATGAGTGCAGCGTGGCGCACAGGCGTCGGTCCCAAGCCTCCGCCGCGTCACGTTGCACTCATAGAGGCTTGGGATGTCAGATGATCGTAAGCGCCCGTTCGCGCGGTTCTTCTACGACGACTTTCTGCGGGAGTACCCGCACGTCTACGCCGACGATGCGGCGTTTGCGACCTGGATGCGACTCCTCGTGGTAGCGGAGAAGGCGTGGCCGCTGACCCCTGAGCTGCCCCGGTCGGCCCGCAGCAAGCCCGTGCAGACGCTCGTGGATGCTGGGCTAGTCGCAATCGGTCCCGACTATACGTACGCACTGCGAGGGCATGATGCCGAGCGGACCCGCCGCAATGCGGCCGGTAATGCTGGCGCACATGCGAGGTGGAATGCGAACGCACATGCGATCGCATCACCGAACGCAATGCTAGTAAGAGAACGAGAAGAGAAAGAGACTACCCCTCCCCCACAAGTGGGGCGACGAGCGAACGGGACGAACCCACGGGCTACCGGGACGAACCCTCGAGCAGCCGGCACGTCTCCACGACAGGAGCGCGAGGCGCAGAAGCGCGGACCATCCGCTCTCCACGAGATCCTGTCCAGCATTCAGAAGGGGCCAGCATGATTGACCTGGACTACCTCTACGCCCATCACGCCGAGGAGGAGGGATGACGGACTACCACATCTTTCGACCGAAGCGAGCGTGGGTACCTGAGTGGCTGTGGCGTATCGTCAAGCACGTCGCGCTGTGGGAGCCGTTTACGACCCTGTTCACTGAACCACCAGACGAGGGGGATTGGGGCAAGTGAGCGACATCTACCCAAAAATGTGGACCCTGGTTTGGCTAGAGCCGAATGGTACGCATCGTGAGGATCACCATTGGGGGACAGTCTCCATCGATGGGCAAATGCTCCGACTCGTCCGCTATTCCGGTGATATCCCACCGACGCCTTACCCGAGTACGCGGTTTGTCCCATTGGTACGAGTGATTGAGTGGCGCACTGATGAACGCTGACCTGGACTACCTCTACGCCCATCACGCCGAGAAGTACCGGGCCATCGTGGCCGATCCACCGTGGCGGTATCAGCGGGACTCGGGGCTAGGCTCTAACCGTGCAGCCGCTGACAACTATCCGACGATGAGCAACGCCGAGATCGCGTCGCTCCCGGTCGCGGGTATGGCCGCCGACTCGGCGCACCTATACCTTTGGGTCACTAATCCTCGCCTGTTCAAAGAGGACACGGACGACTGCGGCCCGCAGGACATTCTCACGGCGTGGGGTTTCCGCTACGTCACGATGTTGACGTGGCACAAGCTCGGAGCACCGGGCATGGGCTGGTACTTCCGGGGCGATACCGAGCACGTCCTGTTCGGAGTCCGTGGCTCGGCTCCGATCCCGCCCGAGTTGCGGGTAAGCAATCACTTCGCCGCCGCTCGTCACGAGCACTCGGCCAAACCCGACCGCTTCTATGAACTAGTAGAGCGGGTCAGCCCTGCCCCACGGCTGGAACTGTTCGCCCGCCGCCGCCGCTACGGCTGGGACGTTCTAGGTAACGAGGCACCCGAAGCAGCCGTGTCGCAGGCTGTCCTGGAGCTAGTGCCATGAACGCTGACCTACAGCAGCTCTACGCCCATCACGCCGAGGTGACGATGACGCCCTACTACTCCGACGACCTCGTGACGATCTACCACGGGGACGCCTTGGACGTGCTGCCGGGCATTGGGTCCGTCGATGCGGTCGTGACCTCGCCACCCTACAACACGCTCGGGGCACGCATTCCGGCGGTCCCGACCGGGATGCACCGCAATAGTGGGTGGTTGGCAGCTGTGCGCGATCACGGCTACGCCGACGACATGGACGAGGCGGATTACGTCGAGTGGCAGGCAGCCATCGCCGATGCCGTTGGCCTACAGGTCCGACCGGGTGGTTCGTGGTTCTACAACCACAAGGTCAGGTACCGAAACCGGGCGATGGTTCATCCGCTAGACCTCGTGCGGCAGTTCGCCGGTTGGTCGGTGCGTCAGGAGATCATCTGGGATCGTCCAGGGGCCGTGGCATTCAATGCCCGCATGTTTGCGCCGTCAGATGAACGGATCTACTGGTTGGTCCGGGACGGCGCGGACTACACATGGAACCAGTCCGGGGCGTCTGAGACCGTTCTAGACCCGTTCATGGGCAGCGGGACGACGCTGCTCGCCGCCAAGTCCCTAGGTCGTAAGGCCATCGGTATCGAGATCGAGGAGCGCTACTGCGAGATCGCCGCCACGCGCTGCTCTCAGGAAGTTTTGGGGTTGGCACTATGAACGCCGACCTACAGCAGCTCTACGCCCATCACGCCGTGGGCCTCTGCCCCGAGGAACGGTGCGTGGCCGCTCGGGCCAACCTCGCCTCCCGCCTCCTCGTCTCGGAGGCCGAACTGGCGACGGCGCTGCGGGCCACCGACCCGTGGCAGGAGTTCTACATCGGGGCCAGCAAGACCACAGCCGGGACGTTTGCCGCCGCCATCTTCGCCGCCCTCGTGGCCGCACAGGAGAAGGGGACTTGACACCTGTGTTACACTTGCATTATGCAAGAGTAACAGAAGGAGTGGACATGGCAGAGGTAAGACTCTCGTGCTCGGGCTGCGACAAGCATCTGACCATCGAGGTTGAGGACGATCATGGTCCGTGGTCGGAGCAGGATGAGGCCGCACTGATGGCGACGGCCGAACGCGAGGGCTGGGAAGCCCGCATCGAGTGGGGCGACAGCGCATACGTCTATTGCCCCATCCATCGTGGCGGCGTGCCCGTGACGGCGGAACCCGGATCGCTCGCCGGGAGGTTGCTGGGCCTGTGACCCGACGCTGCGTGATCTGTGGCCGGTCGCTCCCGGAGAGGTCCAGGAGTGACCGCCGCACCTGTTCGGCTCGTTGCCGTGTCGCGCTGTCGCGGCAGTTGCGGGCCGCACAGGAGAAGGGAGCGGACGGGATCGTGAGGCACGTTATTGAGTCCGTCAACGCCAACACGTTCAACGCCGGTTGGCTCGACTACATCCTCGGTCTGCCCCGGCCGGACGCTGACCCGATCCGTGCCGATGGCTGGGACACCGGCAGGGAGACGCCCTCGCTGGAGAGCGTTCGCTATGTCTTCGAGGCCCAGCAGCGCCTCGATGCGCCGCAGTACACGGTCTCCGTCGATGCACAGGAGAAGGGAGAGACGGGATCATGATGTGCCCCGGTTGCGGCCGTGTCGGTATCCCCTATCGCGATCAGCGGGGCGGTTGGCACTGGCCGAGCATCCACCGACGGGCCGCACAGGAGAAGGGAGAGACGGGATCGTGAGCGACATTACGATTGGGATGGGTGGGACCGCTGACACCCCCGACCCCCGCCCGGTCAAGTACGGCGATGCGGTCGGCGAGGTCTGCCCGACCTGTCGGCAGTTGGTCGTGGCCGACCCCCGCCCGGTGTCACCGCCCTCGGAGTTGACGGCGGAGGATCGAGTCGTGCTGCGAATGCGCGAAGCGGTCATGTCGCCGGACCTGAAAGACGCCGTTCCGGGCTCGGTGCTAGAACATGTCTACGACAAGGTGATTTCGTGGCTCTTGACCGAAGCGGAGAACATCCGTAAGCGTGCCGCCCTCGCCGCCTCATCACCCGCCACGGCAGGGAGGGAGGAATGACCCGCTTCCGATGGTGGCTGGCTCGCCAGTTCGCGCCAGTGCCGATCATCACGGACCCATTCCCCGACGAAGGTGGCGTCGTGGTGATGTACAGCTCGCCACGCGGCGAGGCGTATCGGCTGACGTGGGTCATCCAGGCCGACACCTTCCGCATGAGGACGAGCAACCGCCTGCAATCGCTCGACTACGGGAAAGATGACTACAGCTACCGGCCGAGCCGTGCGTTCACCCGGTTCGTCGGCACGGTTGGGTCCCCGTGACACCCTGTCAGACCCCATGAGTATCACGCTTTCGTACATCGACAAGCTGCAACGCCAGAACGCCGACGATCTGGCGTTCTACCCGCTGACGACGCTGGGCAAGGCGTTGGAGGAACGCCACGTCATAGCCTGCGAGGACAACGGCGACCCGGCCGGCTACCTTTGGTTCGGGGCCTTGCGCGGCGGGTACGACGTGACGATCTACCAAGCCTGTGTTGACTATGACTCGCGCCGCCGGCATCTCGGCTTCGGGATGGTGGCCGATCTCGCGGCGATGGGTCTCGCGGCGGGCTGCACGGGTATCCGGTTGAAGTGCGCCAGCTCGGCCGAGTCGAATGACTTCTGGATCGCCGCCGGGTTCCACTGCACCCGCGTTCAACCTGGCGGGATCAAGCGCGGCCGCGACCTGAACTGCTACCGGACGGACCTACAGCCCGGCCTGTTCGTCCTGCCGAGCGTCACGCCATCCGACCGGCCCATCGACCTGACGGCGTACAACGCACAGAAGCGCGAGGGTATCGTCATGCCGAGCCGGTTTAGCCGCACGCACTACAAAGAGCGGCCGGCGTGACACCCTGTCAGACCTTCATCGCCTACCGCCTCCCGGATGACCTCGGCCCCTGCTGGTCGTACATCCTGACGCAAGGCCAGATGTTCACGTTGGGCCTTGCCACGGCCTCGCTGGCAGGCTTCTTCGTCCTGGCAACCGCTTGGATCGTCCGAGAGGTGTGGTAGCGTGCGCTCGATGGCCCCATTGACGCCAACAGGGCTAGGCGGTAGCCCGTCATCGACGGGCGTGGGGCCGTCCCCTCTTGCCCGATGACGGCAACACCAAGCCGCCGTTTAACCGCGAGCGGGCTATCGGCGGGCTGTTCCTCATCGGCCTGGTCGGCATTCTCGCCCTCGTCGACGCGTTCCGGCCCGACTACCAGCTCGAGTCCTTCCCGCTGTTCCTCATCCTCGGCACCGGCGCCCTGCTGCTCGGCGTCGAGGGCATCCGGCGGATCGTAGGCTGATGGACTTCCGTACGGTGACGTCGCTGATCTGGGGGATCATGGTCCTGCTGCTGTACGGCTACGTTCTTGCGAAGCGCATCGCGGGATACCGGGTGCGCCGTGACCGACGCGCGAGGCGGGACTTCGCGGAGGCGGTTGCGTTGTTCATGGTCGCAGGGCCGGCGGCCGGGTCGATCTTCGCCTACCTGTACGTCACGGCTCCCAACGCCGCGTCTAGCATCCTCGGCGCCACCGCCCTCGGGGCGTTCGTGGGCCTTGGCATCATCATGGCGACCGAAGAAACTGCGAGGCACAACGGATGACCGGAGCATCGTGAATGCCGGACCTCGACCCCATCACCGGGCCGGCTCCGGCCACGCTGACGACCGCGCTGCTGGCCGAGCGACTGGCATCGGAGCGGGCGCTGCGCGAGCAGTCGCTCATGTACGAGCGGGAGCTGCGAGCCGAGGGCCGCGCCGCGAACCGGTTGATGCTCGAACAACTGGCCGACGCCCACACCGACGTCCACAGAGCCGAGTCGCAGGCACGGGACAAAGCCGCGGCGGCGGTGGACAAGCGGCTAGAGGGCATGAACGAGTTCCGCGATCAGCTCCGCCAGCAGGCGACGTCGTTCCTGACGATCAGCGTCTTCGAGACGTGGAAGGAGGAGGACCGGCGGGCGACCGACGAGATCCGGGCGCTCATCATCGAGCTCCAGAAGACCGACCTCGGCTCGTCGGCCCGGAGCCAAGGAATGGCTCGCGGTCAGGGCATGGTGGTCGCGGCCATCATCGGCTCGATCACCGTGGGCTCGCTCATCCTCGGGCTCGTCATCAGCATCGCCAACGCACTGACCCAGTGACGTGATGGACACCGCCGCGGTCGCCTCGGACTACTACCTGACCCGGTGGGCCACCCTCCGCGACCAGGCGCTGGAGCTGGCCGAGGAGGCCAAACAGGCGCCCGGCCCGCTCACGAAGCGGAAGCTCCGCAACCAAGCGGCGCTGTGCGACCAGTACGCGGTCATCTGCCACCACGCCGCATGGGCAGAGGCTAATGCCCAGCCGCCTCTAGAAGATGCGTCCGGTGCATAGCCCTGTATTGGCGTTGCCAGTCTCGATGGCACGCCCGGCATTGACGCTGGCCACGAGCCCGTCGAGTGTTGGCCTCGTCGAACGGATGGCCGCGCTTGCAGTGCGTCTTCATCGTCTCGGGATGCCGTTCGGGGTGCTCTCGGTAGCGACGGCGCTGCGCGTCCGCGATGGCTTGGATGTGCTCGGGCGTCTTCACTCGATGCGCGCGGCCCTTGGCAGCCATATCGGCCATGTTGTCGTCCGTCGTGCCGAGCCAGAGGTGGTCGGGTCGGACGCATGGCGGGTTATCGCAGCGGTGCAGGACAAAGAGGCCGTCAGGGATCGGGCCGTGCGTCAGTATCCAAGCCCAGCGGTGGGCGCGCGTCTCGCGGCGTCCATCCCTGCGGCGCTCGACGATCCCATACGTCTTGCGGTCCCGGTAGCCCGTCCAGATCCAGCAGTCACCCGACTTGTCCACGCGGGACCAGAACCGCTCGTCCATGCATCCATTCTACCATTCGCGTGGCGCGAGCTGCACCCGGACCCGACCGAATGATGCCTCGGTCCTCCCGCAGCATCCCAACGGGCAAGGGCTCGCGCGGCGGCTGGTCGCACACCTCCGCGTACTGGCGGGTGTGGCGGGCCGGGCACCCGGAGTATCGTGAGCGGGAGCGTAGGCGCCGTCTGCTGCTTCACGCAATTGACCGGCTGACACGGGTCATCGCGGGCGGCACCTACGCCCGGCCGCCGTCATGACCGCCGTCCTCGTCGCAGCGGTGGTCGTGTCCGGTGTCGCCTCATGGATGCCGGAGAGCTACGGCGACGACTACCTGGCGCTCCCGGACGGCCCCGGCCAGACGGTCACGATCTGCGCCAAGCGGTGCCTGACGATGACCTCGACCGACGCCGGCCCCGACAAGGCGATGCAACGCAAGGGCCGGGTAGCGGACATCGGCGTCAGGGCGTGGGAGCATATCTGCGGCCTGCCCCGCTCGGCCGGGCTGTGCCGTGTTACGGTGAGCTACGGAGGGCCTACCGTGACTCCGCCGCCGACTGACGCATCGTGGCGTCCGGTGCCGGGGCTGATCCCGTCGTGACGTTCGCGCCGCAGACCCTCCGCGATCTGGCCGCCTACTGGGTGGGCAAGAAGGGCGTCAACCTCGGCATCGTCGGCGATACGGCGCACATGCAGAAGGGCACGTCGTACCACCTCGGCAGGGACGACCTGACGCCGACCGCCTACAGCGTCCAGACCATCCGCGACCGGGCGGGCCTGAGCCTCGCCGCCAGTGCGATCGACCTCGGCAAGCTCGAGGGGAGCTTCACCAACCTCCGGGACTTCTCGGACTGGCTGGCCCGACGATGCGTCAACGGCGAGCCCGGCACGGCCGACATCCGGGAGGTTATCTACTCGCCGGACGGGAAGAAGGTGCTCGGCTTCAAGGACGGCATCGGGTTCCTCATCCCCGAGTATGGCGACCTGTCGCACCTGACCCACACGCACATCTCGTACTATCGGGACTCCGAGTTCCGCGACAAGATCGCCGTGTTCCGGCCCTACTTCGAGGAGGCTGACATGCCCGCCCGGTCGTTCACGTTCGACGACGCCACCGTCTCGGGCAAGCTCGTCGTCTCCGGCCCTGATCACATGTACGTCCGGCTGGCCGATGCGAAGTTGTACGCTATCGGCGATGGGACCTCGAAGCGCGCGTTCGGCGTCGTCACGCTCGTCGACCAGGAGGGCAAGCCGATCGGCCCGGGCGGCCCGGCCGACCCACGAACGAAGGGCTACATCATCAACGGCGAGGCCGCGTTTATGATCCTTGCCGACGTGAAGTTCGCGCCGGACGCGAGCGACGTCCAGAGGACGGTCACACTGGCCGTCGACGGACAGCAGGTAGCGGAGGTACTGGTCTGATGGCCGAAGGACTCGTGGAAGATCCCCAGCCGCCTGTTGAGGACGAGCCCGCAGAGCCCGCTCCGACCGACGAGCCGACACCCGACGAGCCGGAGGAGACACCCGCATGATCTTCGGACGACCGACGAACATCTGGCTCGGCTTGGTTACTGCGGCC
>Ga0070686_100000242_pt1 | contig 37175 bp, 33 predicted proteins | sample KBSS23LmetaG_FD_65654 | JGI IMG/M metagenome (GOLD analysis project Ga0070686, IMG submission 65654) | Switchgrass rhizosphere microbial communities from Kellogg Biological Station, Michigan, USA - KBS S2-3L metaG | ecosystem: Host-associated > Plants > Roots > Rhizosphere ... | reverse complement strand
CCGGGTCTGCCAGAATATCGTATGCCGCGGCGGGATACAACGGTCGCCTCGTCCTCCAGACCCTTCTTCCGGACCGCGGGAGATGGGGGAACATGCCGGGGCGGCGATCCCCGTCGGGACGCGATCGATTTGCTTGCGGGATCGGGCGCGGGAGCCTCATCTTCCCGCGCCGCATGCGCACTCTCCGCGCAGACACATCTTCCTACCCACGCCACGCGGGTCCATGAGCGACCATACGCCTCCGCCGCCACCTCCGCCCTACGGCGGCGGGTCCAACCCCCCGCCGCCTCCGCCGCCGGGCGGCGGGTATGGCGGCGGCTACCAGCAGCCCGGGCAGTATCCGCCGCAGGGCGGCCCGTACCAGGGCGGGCCGGGGCCGGGCTACCGGGAAGCACCCGCGGGGCCCGGCTATCCCGGTCAGTACCCTCCCGGGATGCCTCCCGGCGCGCCGCCGAAGAAACGCGGGATGCTGCCGTGGATCCTGGGGTGCGGCGGCTGCGGGCTGCTGATCGTGATCGCGCTGGTGGTGTTCGGCGGCATCGGCTACTTCGCCCGCAAGGCCGAGCAGGCCGGCGCGGGCGGCACCCGCACCGCGGTGGACGAGTCGAACACCACGCTCTACACCGCCACCGCGGACGGGCTGGGCTCCAACCTGCGCGACAAGTTCGTGCCGTTCTCCTTCCGCTACCCCGAGGGGTGGACGGTGTCGGAGCGCGGCGCCGCCGCCGACGCGCAGAACTTCGTGAAGGTGGAGCGCAGCAACGGCGGCACCACGGCCGAGAACTTCGCCGTGGGCTACCTGACGCTGCCGGCGGGGCAGGAGAACGACCCCGCGCTGCTCACGCAGCTCCTGTCGCAGCTCGAGCAGCAGTTCAGCGCGCAGTTCTCCGGCTTCCAGCGCGTGGGCGACGACCGGATGACGCTGGGCGGCCACCAGGCCACCGGCTTCCGCTTCACCGGCAAGATGGGCGAGATCGACATCTTCGGACGCGTGCTGCTGCTGCCGGTAGGCGACGGGCGCGGGCTGTCCATCGTGATGCTCGGCACGCCCGTGCAGAGCGGGCTCAGCAGCGTGGACGACCTGGGCGAGAAGGGCGGCCTTCCCGTGATCCTGCGCAGCTTCAGCGTGGGCGAGGGGGCGGAGGGCGCGGCCGCGTCCGAGGCCACGTCGACGGAGGGCACCTCGTCGGAGGGCGGCGTCGAGGACAAGCCGACCTCCACGGAAGAGACCTCGTCGTCCGACGCGGCGCCCAGCGACGACGACGCACCGGCCAGCGACGCCGAGCCCGACATCAAGGAGATCAAGCCGCTCAGCCCGTGAGCGCTCCCGCGGCTCCGTCCAGGGCGTAGACGAAAAGGACCCCGGCACATCCTCGCGCCGGGGTTCTTTCGTTCGATCCCGATCGCCGGCAGCAGAACGAAGCGGCAGAATGGAGGCGGCTCGCGCGTTCGATTCAGCGGCGGTCCGCGGAGGGCCGCCGCGCGCGCACGGAACATCGATCCTCCCTCCCCGCCCCCGCGGACTTTCCGATGGCGATGCGATCCACACCGCTGGCCCTGGCCGCGTGCCTGTTCGCGGCGGCGTGCGCCGTCTCCGCCGGGCGCGCCAGGCCGGTGCGCCCGCCGGCCGAGGCCAACCTGCAGCACCGCTACTACCGGGTATCGGGCGCCAGCGTGGGCGAGCTGATGGCGTCGATGCAGTCGTCCGCGCCCGAGGCCACGCAGACCGGCACCTACTTCGCCCGCACCACGTGGACGGTGGAGTGGCACGGCGACTGGACCGCGGCCGACAGCGCGTGCCGCGTGATCAGCTCGCAAACGCGCCTCGAATCGCAGATGGCGCTGCCGCGCTGGGAAGCCACCGCGGCCTCGGCCGACCTGGTGGCCGACTGGAACCAGTTCGTGCGCAGCCTGGCGCTGCACGAGAACGGGCACGTGCTGAACGCCGTGGCCGCCTCGCGCGAGGTGGACTCGCGGCTGCGCAACCTCCGGGCGCCCTCGTGCGACGTGATGGAGTCCACCGCGCGCGCCACCATCGACAGCGTGATCGCCGTCTTCCGCGCGCAGGACGAGGCCTACGACGCGCGCACCCGCCACGGCGAGGCGCAGGGCGCGGTGTGGCCGCCGCGCGCCGCCCGCAACCTGCGCCAGCCCGGCCCCGGCGAGGTGTTCCGCAACCCGCCGCTGGCGCCGACCACCTCGCCCTGAACGTCGCCGTCCATCCCGACGCCATCCATCCGCCGACGTCTGAACGCGCTAACACGAGCGCGCTGCAGCGGCGACGTGACGGCGCGGCCCGCGTGCAGGCGCTGCATGCGGGCCTTCGACCATCATCCGCCCGACGTCCGCCACCGAAACCATGGCGGATCCGCATCAATCGTGGTTGATCCAGTCACCGTCGGGTGTCACACAGAGGCACGGAGGCACAGAGAACTCCCTGCCTTTTCTCTGTGCCTCCGTGTCTCTGTGTGACAATGTTTTTAGGATTCGGAGCGCACAATAAACCGTATCAGCCGCCTGAGTCCGCCGGCATCCGCGGACGGCGCGCTACAGGAGCGTGCCGCCCAGCAGGATCTGCGCGATGGTGAAGTAGATGATCAGCCCGGTCACGTCCACCAGCGTGGCCACGAACGGGGCCGACGAGTTGGCGGGGTCGAGCCCCAGGCGGCTGAGCACCAGCGGCAGCGCCGAGCCGGTGACGGTGCCCCACAGCACGATCCCCACCAGGCTGAGCGCCACGGTGAGCGCCACCAGCAGGTAGTGCGGCCCGTACATGTGCCCCACCGACTGCCATACGAGGATGCGGATGAAGCCGATGGTGGCCAGGATCAGCCCCAGCAGCAGCCCGGTGACGAACTCGCGCCGCACCACCCGCCACCAGTCGCGCAGCCGCACCTCGCCCAGCGCCATCGCGCGGATCACCAGCGTGCTGGCCTGGCTCCCGGTGTTGCCGCCCGAGCTGATCATCAGCGGCACGAAGGTGGCCAGCAGCACGGCGCGGGCGATCTCGTCCTGGAAGTGCGCCATGGCGGTGGCCGTCAGCATCTCGCCGATGAAGAGGACCACCAGCCACACGCCGCGCTTGCGCACCATGGCGGCGATGCCGACGTCGAAGTAGGGCGCGTCCAGCGCCTCCATGCCGCCGGCCTTCTGGATGTCTTCCGTGGCCTCTTCCTGGACGACGTCCACGATGTCGTCCACCGTCACGATCCCCTTCATCCGCCCCTGCCCGTCGAGCACGGGCACGGCCAGCAGGTCGCTCTCGGCCAGGATCAGCGACACCGTCTCCTGGTCCATGTGCTCGGGGACGGTCACCAGCTCGGTCTCCATCACCTCGCGCATGCTGCGGTCGCCGGGGCTGGCGAACAGCTCGCGGAACGACACCACCCCCTGCAGCCGCTGCTCGGCGTCCAGCACGTAGACGTAGTAGATGGTCTCCAGCCGGCGCCGGGCCTGCCGCCGCAGGTAGGCGATCGCCTCGTCCACCGTCATCTCGGGCCGCACGCGGGCGAATCGCGGGCTCATCAGGCCGCCGGCCTCGTCCTCCTCGTAGGCCAGCAGCGCGCTCACCTCGCGCCGGGTGATGGGGTCGAGGAAGTCGATCACGTGGACGCGGTCTTCCGCGTCCAGCTCCTGCACCAGGTCGGCGGCGTCGTCGGGGGGGAGGAGGCGCACCCAGCGGCGGCGCGCGGCCTCGGGGAGCTCCATCAGCAGCTCGGCCTGGTCGCGCGTGCTGAGGGCCAGGAAGAAGTCGTCGGCGTCTTCGGGCGGCAGCAGCTGGAACCCCTCGGCGCGCTCGTCGCGCGAGAGGATGGGCCACACGTCCTGCAGCTCGTCGGCGCTCAGCGCGTTCTCGGACGGGGCTGGCGTCATCGGCACCGCGCGTGGTGAAGGATGGTCAGACCCAGCCCCTGCGGCGGAAGTAGGCGAACAGGACCGCGCCGATCGCCGCCATCAGCCCCAGCGCCCAGGCGTAGCCGTAGCGCCACACCAGCTCGGGCATGAGGTGGAAGTTCATCCCGTAGATGCCGGCCACCAGGGTGATGGCCATCAGGATGATCGACCACGCGGCCATCACCCGCATGGTCACGTTGAGCTGGTTGCTGGCGGCCGAGAGCTGAGCCTCCATCGCCCCGGTGAGCAGGTCGCGCAGCGTGTCGAGCTCTTCCACCACGCGCATCAGGTGGTCGTGCACGTCCTGGAAGTAGAGGAGCAGGTCGGCCGAGAGGAAGGGGAGGTCGCGCCTGAGCAGCGTGCTCACCACGTCGCGCTCGGGGCCCAGCACCTTGCGGAAGATGGTGAGCTCGCGCCGCACGTTCAGCAGCTCCTCGAGGCCGGCCTGCGAGTCGGACGGCTTCTCGAAGGCGTTGGCCTCCAGCTCTTCCACGCGGTCGGCGAAGTGGTCGGCCACGGGAAAGTAGTGGTCCACGATGGAGTCCATGATCCCGTGCGCCAGCGCTCCCACCGTGCGGTACGACTGCGGGTTGGCGCGCCAGCGGGCCAGCACCTCGCCGAACTCGTGCACCTTGTGGTCGTGCACGGTCACCAGGTAGCGCCGGCCCAGGAACATGTGCACCTCGTGCAGCGCCATCCGCTCGCGCGAGGGGTTCACCGTGGCCGAGTACATCACCAGGAAGAAGTAGCCCGGGTAGCGGTCGAGCTTGGGGCGCTGCCGCCCGCGCACGCAGTCTTCCACCGCCAGCGGGTGGAAGCGCAGGCGGTCGCGCAGGAACTCCTCCTCGGCCGGGCCGGGGCACGACACGTCGATCCACACCAGCGGGGCGCTGGGGTCGTCGGCGCTCTCGGCCTGCTGGCAGCGGTCGTACAGCGCCAGCCCGTCGGCCAGCGGGATGGCGTGGATGCCGGTGGCGGTCTCGGCGTAGCAGACGGTGCGCGCGCGCTCGGTGGCTTCCGCGTCGGTCAGCTCGGCCGCGGGGAAGACCTCGGCGCGGCGCGCGGCCGCCCTACCGCGCGCGCCGGCGCTCATAGCCCGGAACGGTGTCGGTGATCACGGCGGCGATGATCTCCAAGGCCCCCAGCGCCACGTGCGGGATCCACACCTCGTTGTCGAAGCCGAACAGCCAGGGCGACACGGCCAGGAACACCCCCGAGATGGCGTCCAGCCACAGGTGCACGGGCATCTGGATGCGCTTGACCACACCCAGCTCGTAGTCGGTGAAGGCGCTGTACACCAGCGCCGCCACGCCGGCGCCCACGAACACCCAGGTCTGCGGGCCGCCGCCCAGGCGCAGCAGGAAGGGGAGCGCGATCAGCAGCGCGCCCACCGTGTAGTCCAGCACGCCGTGCGTGCGGGTGGGAAGTCGCATGGGGTATTGCTCCTGGTTTCGCGGGCGGAGGTGGCTCGGGTTTGCCCGCGCGGCTTGCAAGGGCTGGTCCGGGAGGTACGGAACGCATGGGATGCCACATGTCGATGCGCCGGCGGGGACGGCCGAGATCCGCGCCGCCGAGGCCCCACCCGGCTCGCCGGAGGCTCTCCACCCTCCCCCAAAACCGACTGGGGGAGGGTTGAACGGCGCAATTCTCCGCTCGCACGCGTCTGGGTCCTGCCATCAGCCTCGCGCGGTTCGCGAGGCTTCTCTTGGTCGTGCCGTGGTTTCAGCCGCCCCCGAGACGCCTATCGCCATGGCTCGATGATGCCGTCCATCGCGCGATCCACATTCGCGGCCGGGAACGCATCGGGGTGCAGCCACGCCGCGAGCGCTTCGATCCCCGCCACCACCCGCGGCCCCGAGCGGCTGAACCACGCGCTGTGGCCGAGCGCCGCAGCCCCTCCGGCGATCGCGCGCGGGGCGATCGCGTGCAGGCGGTCGCGGGCGCGGGCTGCGTCGTCGCGCGCCTGGTCGAGCCCGTAGCCGCAGGGGGCGAGCAGGAGGTGGTCGGGGTCCAGCCCCTCCACGCTGGCCCACGGGATCTCCACCGAGCGGCCGCCGATCGTGCCGGCCAGGTTGTCGCCGCCGGCGATCTCGATCATCTCGGGAATCCAGTGCCCCGGCGCGAAGGGCGGATCGAGCCACTCCAGCGCCAGCACGCGCGGCCGGGGCCGCCCCTCCACCGCCTGGCGGACGCGGTCGACCCGGGCGCGCAGCTCGGCGGCGGTCCGCTCGCCCACCTCCGGCTCGCCGGCCGCCGCGCCCACCTGGGCGACCGAGTCGATGATCTCGGCCAGCGTGTGCGCGTCGAGCGAGAGCACGTGCGGCTGGGCAGGGAGCCCGCGCACGGCGTCGTGCACCGACGCGGTGGGCACGGCGCACACCTCGCACACGGCCTGGGTGAGCACCAGGTCGGGCCTGGCATCAGCCAGGGCGTTCGCGTCGATCTCGTAGACGCTGCCGTACTCCAGCATGCAGCGGCGCACCTCGGCGTCGATCTCGCCGCTGGTGAGGCCGGCGGGGTCGAAGCGCACCCGGCTGAGCCGCGGCAGACGCAGTGCCTCGGGCGGCCAGTCGCATTCGTGCGAGATGGCCACCAGCCGGCGGTCCAGCCCCAGCTCGTACACGATCTCGGTGGCGCTCGACAGCAGCGACGCGATCCGCAAGATCCCCCACTCCTGTTTGAACGTCGGCTTCGGCCGCGCCAAGATGCGCCCGCGCGTACGGCGCGCGCAACGGCGGCGTGCGCAGGCAGGCGCGCGGGCGGTTGCCGGAGGTATGGCATGGGCCTACGTTTTCGCCTTCACACCGACCGCCCCCTCCGGAGCCGCAGCATGCAGATCATCCGCCAGCCCCGCGTCACCGTAATCGCGCGCCAGCAGTTCATCGTACCCCCCCACATCAACTGGCGCAGCGACAGCGAGGTTGCCGGCGAGGCACTGGCCGAGTTTTCGGGGCGTCTCTGTTATCTTTCATTCGGGTCCGACGCGGGCCTTGAGGGGGGACACAAGACCATCGCTGGGCGCACGACCAATCAAGCCTATCTGAAAAATATCCTGAACACGAAGCATGGCTCCGTGCTGGAGCACGCGGTGTGGAGCTTCCTGATCGAGGGGGTCAGCCGCTCGCTCACGCACGAGCTCGTTCGCCACCGCGCCGGCATGGCGTACAGCCAGCTCAGCCAGCGCTACGTGGACGAGTCGGAGATCGGGTTCGTGGTGCCGCCCGAGATCCAGGAGGGGTCGGCCGAGTTCGAGGAGTGGAAGAAGGCCTGCGAGGACTCGCTCGCCTCGTACCAGCGGCTGCTCGAGGCGGTGACCGAGAAGGTGGGCGAAGGCGGCCCGGCGACCATGCGGAAGAAGCGCGCGCGCCAGGCTGCCCGCTCGGTGCTCCCCAACTCGGCCGAAACCAAGATCGTGGCCACCGGAAACGCACGTGCCCTGCGGCACTTCTGCGAGATGCGCGGGAGCGGCACCGCCGATCTGGAGATCCGCCGGCTCGCCGGGGTCGTCCTGCGCGCCCTGCACCAGGAAGCGCCCAACCTCTTCGGAGACATGCGCCTGGTGCCGAGCCCCGACGGAATCGACACGATCGAGACTGAGTACAGCAAGGTCTGACCGTCGCATCGGCAACCGCCCACGCAAAGGCGCGGCGAACACCGGCGTTCTCCGCGCCTTCGTGGGTTCACCGGCGGAGCGGCCATCGGTCGGCGCCCAGAGCCGGTTTGTAGGAGCGCTTCAGGGAGTTGGCGGATCTCGACTTGTTGTATAAAATGATTTGACGACGTTTTCTCGTTCTGCCCCCTTCTGGAGCTACCGATGAAGAAGCTGCATCTGGACCTCGACACCCTGCGCGTCCAGTCGTTCGGCACCGGCGCGGGGTCGGCCGGCGGGACCGTCAACGGCTACCTGGGAATCGTCCCCGGCCCAGGCCCCGTCATCGTCACCGATCCGGTCACCGACCGGTCGCGCGTGGACAGCTGCTACTTCAACACCTGCTACGAAACCTGCGACTGGACGCAGTAGCTTCACGCACGCCGGGCGGGGTGGCATGCACCACCCCCGCCCGGATCACCCCACCACGCAGTCCTTCCCCCGCCGTTTCGCCTCGTACAGCTTCCCGTCTGCGTCGGCCAGCAGCTTCTCGTGCGTGGGGTGGGCGCCCGCCTGGGCCACGCCGGCGCTGAGGGTGACCGCGAGGCCCGGCTGCAGCGCCGACCAGTCGAACTCGCGCACCAGGGCGCAGATCTTCTCGCCGGCCGCGCGCGCCTGGCTCAGCGTGGTGGCTGGGAAGAGCACCACGAACTCCTCGCCGCCGAAGCGCGCCACCACGTCGCTGGCCCGCACGTGCCGCCGGAGGATCTCCGCCACCGTGCGCAGCACCTCGTCGCCCACCGCGTGCGAGAAGGTGTCGTTGATGCGCTTGAAGTCGTCGAGGTCGCACAGCATCACGCCGAGCGGCTGGACGCCCCGCGCCGCCAGCGGCATGGCCTCGGCCAGGCGCTGGTCGAGGTAGCGGCGGTTGAAGGCGCCGGTCAGCGGGTCGCGGATGGAGAGCGCGTGCAGCTCGCGGTTGCGCGCCTCCAGCTCGCCCTGCGCGCGGGCCAGCGCGGCCTCGGCCTCCCTGCGCTCCGCGATCTCGCGCTCGAGCTCGATGGTGCGCAGGCGGTGGATCTCGCGGTCGCGCTCGGCCCGCTCGGTGTCGAACTGCACCATCATCGCGGCCATCCGCGCGGTGGCCTGTTCCTGCAGGTGCTCCACCCGCAGCTCGTAGAAGCGCTCGTGCTCTCGATACGCCTCCTCCCACCGCCCCGCTGCAGCGTAGGCGCGGGCGAAGCGCCCGTGGAGGTGGGCACGGTGCGAGGCCGGGCGGTGGGTGCGCCGGAAGAGCGCCAGCGCGTCGCCGTAGCACGCCAGCGCCTCGGTGTGGCGGCCGTGGCGCCCGTGCACGTCGCCCATCACCCACACCGCGTCGGCATAGTACGACAGGTGCACGGGGTCGCCGGCCAGCGCCGCCATCGCCCGCACGATCTCTGCTTCGGCCTGGGCGGCGGCGCCGCGGCTCAGCAGGATCTTGGATAGGCCGATCCGGCCCAGCCCCTCGCCCGCCGTGTCGCCCAGCTCCGCGTACAGCTCCATCGACTCGCGGTACCAGCGCTCCGCCCTCTCCGGGTCGTCCCGCTCCTCGGCCGCGATGCCCATGCGGTACAGGGTGCGCGCGGCGGCGGCCGGGAAGAGATCGCCAAAGGTCTCCAGCGCCACCGCGTAGTAGCGCAGCGCCTGGTCGAATTGGTCCATGTTGCTGTAGACCACGGCGATGCGGCCGAAGAGCTCGCCGCGCTCCCAGCGTTCCTCGTCGTCCGGGGCCGCCTGCCCGGCCGCCCATGTCTCTCGCGCCTCCAGCGCCTCGAGCAGCGCGGTCAGCGCCTCCACGAAGTCGCCGCGGCCGGAGAGGGCAGTGCCCAGCAGCCGCAGCGCGCGCGCTTCGTGGCCACTGTGGTCCAGCCGGCGCGCGAGCTCCACCGCCACGCGCGCGTGGGGCATGGCCGCGTCGAACTCGGAGGTGGCGGCGTAGCTGGCGGCGAGCTCGGCCAGTACCTCGCAGCGCAGCGCGTCGTCCCCCGCCGCCTCGCATCCATCCAGCAACTCCAGCAGGATCTGCCGCGCCGCCAGCGCCTCGGCGGGGGCGAGGGCCAGGCACGCCGCCAGCGTGGCGCGGGAGCGGCGCCGCCCGGCATCGTCGCCCGCCAGCGCCACCGCGCGCCGGGCCAGCTCGGCCGCGCGTACGGGCTCGCGGTGCCGGATGGCGCCCGCCTGCTCGCACAGGGCGGCGACGGCAGGGAGATCGTGGAGGGACTGAGCTGGATCCATGCGGAACGGGCGAGGGGGTGGGCTCTGCCGGGCGCCGGAGAGATAGCGCAGAACCAGCCGCGGCGACAGCCCAGCCGCGTCAAGCGATCACCACCGCACGTCAAACTCTATCTTTGCTTATCCGGACACAATATGCTAATGATCTGCGGGCGCTGCGCGTGGATGCGGGCGAGCCCTCACCCCGGAAAGGGAGAATGATCATGCGCAAGCTGAGCCTGGAATCGCTGCAGGTTGAATCGTTCGCCACGACGGACGCGCCGCTCCGGATGCGCGGTACCGTTCAGGGCCACGCGCAGGTCCCCGGCACCACCATCCAGCCGGGCACCGCGGTTTCGGAGTGCTACGTGTGCCAGCCCTGGTCCGTGGACATCGGCTGCGTGCACACCTACGATCTGCGCGATTGCGGCGAAACCAGGTACATGGACTGTACCTACGGCTGCACGCGCCAGAACAGCTGCGGCGACGTGTGCTGGATCGAAGTCGACGACACCCCTCGCTGCGCCGTCGGATAGGCCCACCGACGGGTAAACGGACGAGGGGATGCCCACGCGGCATCCCCTCTTTGCGCTGCGTCACCTCACGCCGCCAGCCGCCGCACCACCTCTTCCGCGCCGCGCTTGTAGACGGTCAGGCACACCAACTCGCCCTGCGGATCGATCACCATCCAGTCGCGGTATCCGTTGCGCTTCTTGATCGTGTAGCCGGTCTGCTGCGGCGCGGGCTCAGGGCTCTTCTTCGTGCGGGCCATCGTGGCCTCCGGTGGGCTTGACCCCGGCCGCCCGGCAGGGCTACACTTGCGGTAGCGCGCGGCCTTCGGGTCTGTTCGCTGATGAGGCTGGCCGGTCTTCTTCGCGGGAGTTACGGCCAGCCTTTTCTTTGTCCCTGCTGGTCACTAATATAGCCAACCAACAGTGAGTTGTCTATAGTCATGCAGACCACAGACCAACATGGATGCGGCAAACGAGCGCGCACGATTTCGCGATGCGGTTGACCGGCTCCGCGAGTCCTGCGGATACTCGATGGATGAGGTTGCGCAGGAGTTCCGCGTAAGCCTGAATCTCGCACAGCGCTGGCGCTCCGAAACCGGCCGCCACAGGCCGCGCGTAGGCTGGGAGACGGTGCTGGCTGGGATGGCTGAACGCGGCGCGGCAGCCAATCGCGACCGGGCTGAGGCGGCGGAGCGTCTAGAGAGTGAGTTGCGCCGAATGAAGCAGCCTCTGGCACGATAAGCTTAAGACTGCGGTCGCTGGCCGGAATTGCGCGAAACCGCTCCTGAATCGTGCGTGCGACGTTGAAATTCAGGCATCCCCCTTACTCCTGTTCCGCTTCACGCGCCCAGAACGCGGCGACCTCCTCACTTAGCTGGCCAGCGGCAACTTGGAAGTCCTCCCGGTATTTCTCGGGAACAGTTCTATTATGCGCCACCGCATTCCGTACACGTTCCAATGGACGCATTAAATCGTGCAGGCTCGCGAGAAATCCCGCGTGCCGCTCATTCTTTATCGGTCGAAGGTCCAGAGCGGACCTGACCTCGTCAAAGCTGGTAGCCGCAGTAAGCGCTTGATGAATCTGCGCAATTCTGAGTTCAGGCGGAGTGTTGAGCACCGCATAGTTATTGAACAAGATGTAGAAGAAGCGATTTTCACCGAACTTGATCAGCTGTGAATCCTGTGGAAGGTTTTCCACACTGGCGGGCTTCACCATGCTTCTTGCCAAGCCGTCGATTAAGGCTTCAGGAAACTCGGCAGCGAAGATGAACGACACCACTTCACGCAGGAGCATCTCCAACTCGTAGACTTGGGCATACAAGGCGGCGTGTCCGTGGAACTGCACTGGATCGCCCAGCTTGATCACGGCCGCAATCCCGGAATCAGCCTGCTTGGGCAAATCCAAGATTGCGTCAATTAGTTTGCCAGCAAACTCCAACCCTTCGGCCTCTCCGTCCGCCTCACCTTCTTCCTCAAGAATGTCTAGTTCGATCACTAGCCGCCATGCGGTGTGCGATCGCTCTGCCGAACTGGCGCCCGACCAGCGACAGACCACGAGACTGGTTAGCGCCGACGAGTCCAACTCGCCTCCACCGTCCTGTAGGTACGTGTCGCGGTACACATCCCGGACACTCGCTGCTGCATCACAGTCCCCGTCCGCAATCAGAAGAAGGTCGAGGTTAGAGCGCACAGTCATGGACGGTTCTCCTCGTTCGTCCTGATCGTGAGCAACTCCTCGTCGAAGCGCCGTTTGGATTCGTCCCAGTTCCGTGCAGCCGCGGTGCGCAAGCGTGCCGCCTCGCTGCGTCGACGGGCCGCTTCTTCGACAACGGCGTCCTGAACGGCCATAGGGGGAACCGGAACCAAGATTTTCGCAAGTTCCTGTTCAGTGATGGCAGGATAGTTTCCGCCGCTGGAGCGCTGTACCATCTGGAGCAGTGCGGGCTGCGTGCGCAGAAACGCCCACAAATAGGAAGCATTGACCCGATCAGGATTGACCCGCAGTACCGCAAAGCCCGTGGAGGCGACACACACGCCAAGCGAATCCTCGATCATCGCGATTGACCCGCGATGCGGGCGCGTCAGCGCCACGATTACATCACCGGGACGCACCAGCATCCTGGCCCGCGACGGCGCATCTTCCCGCGGGATTACGACGGCACTCGCTTCGCCAGTTTCAGCATTCACCATTCCGATTTCGATATACGGAAACGCCGAACTGCCCCATTCACGCGGATTAATGCGTTCCGTAGAAAATGTGCACAGGGTGCCAAGTTGGACGCCTCCTATCTCACGTACGCGCTGTTGAACCTCCCGTAGCCGCGGATAATGGAACGTGGTGTCCACGCGTTGGATTACATCCTCGTAGAAGCGAATCGCCCAAACCTGGCGGTTGTCCGACGGGGGAACGATGAGTTCCATCTTTTCGAGTACATACGTTTCCAATCCCGCGAGTAACTGGTCCGCGGCCTCGAGTCGCCGCAGACTCGCTTCGCGCGCACTCTCTAAGGCAGCAACAAGACGGACCTGAACGGATTCGGGAGGCGTCGGAACCACGATTCGGGCAATCGCGTCGGCACGAAGCCCTGGGATGGCCGATCCCGTGATCCCGCGCTTGATTTGGAGCTGTCCCAGAGGCGAATTGAGAAAGCAGGCTAGGAAATCCGGTCTGATCTGATCCCCGTGCTGAATTCGGACCATGTGATTGCTGACGCACGAAGGCCAGTCGCCCTCCCTATAGACGGCCGCGATGCCCAGCCGAACCCCGTCGATCGTGAGAACGATATCACCATCGTTCAGGATTGACTTCGGGTCCGCGGCAAAGACCTCCGGCCGGAGCCGCTTGGCGTCGTCGAACCGGAGGTATCCCTCCTCGATGTTCTGCGCGCGCAGGAATACCGGGTGTCTTGGATCGTCCGAGTACGCCCCCGCCGGAGGAGTAATCCGGCCCTCGATAATCGCGGTGGCAACCGCACCTGACGGATCGCCCAGCATCTTGGCCCCGTACGGCCCGGCCGCTAGCGAGGCAAAGGTCACAACGTGTTCAGGACGGTTGTAGAAGGGATCGAGCCGAACCGTGATGTCGCCCCGCCGAACCGCGTAACTGCCACTCGTAGCAGCGCGTCCGGCGGGGCTCAAGCGAAAAAAGGTTCTGGATCTCGTTCAAAAGCGCGAAACTGTCCAAGAACACCCGTCTCCGGCAGTACCCGGCGGGATTTTTCGGTCCATGCCTGCTCGTCTGTCGCGTACTCGGCAGCCCGCGTTTTCACCACTTCGACGTCATACAAGTCGCACCGGTGTAATTCCGTGCGCTGGTCTCCCGTTTCCGTAATATGGACGACATGGAACGTTTTCCGTCCCGTCGCATCGTACCCAATATTCTCCGGAGCAGCCATGAAGATAGCCTCGTTCCGGGCCGGAGCTTCGCCTCGTGCCCGTCGACGCAGGAACAAGAGCGATGCCTTCACGCCTGCGCCAAAGTGGGCGAACGCAGCCTGAGGAAGCGACACCACAGCAAGGATCTGGAAACGGTCCAGCATCCAGTCCCGCACCCCTTGAAGTGACGAGTTTGTGAGGATCCCGTCGGGGAGAACGATGGCCGCTATGCCAGTACCGGGTTTAAGAAACTCCCATACGCGCTCAATGAACAATATCTCGGTCTTAACGCTCGCTCGCGCCTTGATCCCCCGTTTTCCCGCTTTCACGCTCGAATGGGTCAGGCCCTCACCCTTCTCTGCATCCGACACCTCCGACTTGGCCAAAAATCGGCGCAACTCGAACTTGTCGAGGTAACTTTCCCCCTTCTCGGTTGCCTTCACCACGGCTCCGAACGGCGGATTAGTCAAGATGATGTCGAACCGGCCCGGCTTGAAGTCAGGTTTATCACCTGGGAATTTATCAAAAGCCTCCAGCGCATCGAATCCAATGATATTGGTGTGGCCATCGTCGTGGATGATCATGTTCATCTTTGCCACACGCGCGATCTCGTCATTGATCTCGATCCCGAATAGGTTCCGGCGCGCGAACTCATGCCAGTATCTGTAGTGGTCCCTAGCTTCGTCTAGGTCGGTCTCGTGATCCGGATATTCTCCATCTGCTTGGTGGCGAACATAGTCCAAGGCGTGCAGGAGGAACCCGCCTGACCCGCAGGAGGGATCCAACACGGCTTGTCTCCGTGTGGGCCGGACCATCTCCACGGCAAAGGCTATGATCTCCCTCGGCGTGAAGTACTGGCCGAAATCACCCTTGAAGAAGCCGTCCATGAACCGTTCGAAAGCAACGCCCTTCGTATCGAGATCCGTCTTGCTCAGGTTAATTCCTTGAAGGTGCGAGACGATCGTTCGTAGGGTCGCATCATCGATCTTGATTGTGTCGGTAAACACGTCCGGGTCTTCGTCTTGGGCCTGCCGGTACAGCGCGCGTAGCCGGACGCCTAAGCTTTTTGCCGGTTCATGCGTCTTAATCTGGAAGCGGTAGAACTCTCCCTTCCGGGTGGTACGCTCGTCGACGTTCTTGATGAAAAGAATCTTGCACAGTTCGCCGAATGCCGCCGGAGGTGACAACCGTCCACCGCCCCAGAGCGTCTGATGGCATTTCTCGATGGCGCGGATCAGATCTTCGCGATTGACTGTTCGCAGGTCAGAGAAGCCATTCCCAGCATTCTTCCGGAAGACCCATTCTTCTGGCTTCCCGTAGGCGCGCGGCAAATCGGCAATGATGTTCGCCTCGCGCTCCAGCACCCCATATCGAGCGGTGAAGTCTAGGAAGCGCCGCGTCGCTCCCGCGACCACCCCAATGTAGAGGGCGCGGAACTTTGCCCATGTCCCGTTTCCCGCCGCCTGCTCAATAGCCTGCAGAAATTCGGCGTCACTGACCCCGTCGCGCTTGCACTCAATCACCGCATACGGCTCCGTGCGCGCATCGTCTCTGAAAATCACTAGGTCAGCCGCGTCCTTGGGCGTACGGTCCGGAACTGTTACTTCAACCCCAATGCGCGCTGGCTCGTACTCGTATTTGTAAATGAGTTCGGCATAGAACTCCGCCCGGACCTTTTCTTCGGGATCAGACCAACGTTCAGCGCGCCCCAAGGCTACGTATACGAGCCGTTCTGCTTTCCCGACGCCTTCTAGGCGCAGGTAGCCGTCGGCGATAGCTCGGTCGATGAAGGGTCCCACGTCTCACCACTCGGTTAAGCTTGATACAATTCGGGGCACTCCGACCGGAGTTGGCCGAGGCACACGACCCATGGCGGAATCGTGTTTTCGATCCCTGCTCCGCCGCCATGCCCCAGTACAGGCGGAATGGAACGTGATATCAGGGCCGAAAAGCTTGCACGCTGCGCCGTCCAATGCAAGGCTGCGCCAATCTGCCCGTCTTGACACCCCATCCGTTCGCGGGTTAGCTTCACGCTCCCCGAACGATCGTTCGAACGGTTGTTCGACGGGCCCGGCGTGGCATGGATTCCGCGAGACGGGCCCGCGCGCGTCACGAGGAGGCGACGCGCGCGCAATGGAGACGTAAACGACGCCTTCGCCCCCATTTACGGAGACGAGCGGATGGCCCGCTACACCGATGAAGAGCTGAAGGAAAAGGTCCACAACGGGTTCATCGTCGAATACCCCGACGAGATGACCGAGGGCTACAAGAGCGCGCTGATCGTGCAGCTGCTGGTGCAGGCCGACACCGAGCTGATCTCGGCGCCGGCCTACTTCGGCGCGGCCAAGGACGCGCCGAGCACCAACACGATGGTGAGCGCCACCGCCATCATCCAGGACGAGCTGGCGCACGCCAACATCGCCTACCGGCTGCTGGAAGACCTGGGGCTCGACAAGGAGCAGCTCGTCTACGGCCGCCAGGCGCACGAGTTCAAGCACCCCTACGGCTTCGACCACCCGCTGGAGAACTGGGCCGAGCTGGTGGTGGCCAACGGCCTGTACGACCGGGCCGGCATCACCCTGCTGGGCGACGTGTTCAAGAACACCAGCTACGGCCCGCTCAAGCGCGCGCTGGTGAAGGTGGACCAGGAGGAGACCTTCCACCTGCGCCACGGCGAGATGTGGATGAAGCGCCTGGCCAAGGGCGGCGGCGAGGCCAAGGCCATGATCCAGCGCGCGGTGGACTGGATGTTCCCCATGGCGGTGGAGTGGTTCGGCCTTCCCGACGACATGAAGCGCCATTCGGGCCAGCTCGACTACAAGCTCAAGGGGATGACCAACGACGAGCTGCGCCAGACGTGGATGAAGAGCACCGTCCCCCTGTGCGAGAGCATCGGCGTCACCGTCCCCGCGCACTGGAGCGAGAGCGAGCAGAAGTTCGTGCTCGAGTACCCGTTCCCCTGCGAGTACGACGAGGACGAGAAGCGCTGGCTGTTCGACGAGGGCGAGATCAGCTGGAGCAAGGTGTTCGAGCGCTGGAAGGGCCGCGGCCCCGCCAACAAGAAGTTCGTGGAGATGATCCAGGAAGGCCGCGCGTTCCGCGGCCAGCTGGAGCTGGCGGCCTGATGGCGTGCACATCGCCGGCTTCCACCCGCTTCGGCGCGGACGACGGGGGGACGGCGCTGCTGGAGGCGCCGTCGGCCTACCCCGTCCCCTTCGACGAGCGCACCGGGCCGCTGTGGGACGCGCTGCGCGAGGTGATGGACCCCGAGATCCCCATCTCGCTGGTGGACCTGGGGCTGATCTACGACATCCGCCAGGACGGCGGCACCGTGGAGGTAGACCTGACGTTCACGGCCACGGCGTGCCCGTGCATGGCGTTCATCCACTTCGACATCCAGGACCGCCTGCAGCAGGAGCCCGGTGTCGAGCACGTGGAGGTCAACGAGGTGTGGACGCCCGCGTGGACCAAGGCGCGCATCACCCCCGAGGGCCGCGAGACGCTGCGCACCTTCGGCGTGTCGATGTGAGAAAAGCAGTGCCCAGGGCCAGGTGCCCAGTGCCCAGTGAAGAGACCGGGCACTGGGGACCGGGCACTGGGCACTTGTCACTGAACCGTCCATCACTCCGGATTCGATGAAAGAGCCCGTTTACGAGGTGTTCGCGCGCAAGAGCCGCGAAGAGCCGCTGCGCCACATCGGCTTCATCAACGCCAGCGACGGCGAGCTGGCGCGGGTGTACGCCGTGAAGACCTACGACGAGCAGAACTGGGCGGAGATGTGCGTGGTGCCGCGCGCGGCCATCATCCCCATCGACCGCGAGGAAAGCCAGTTCGTGCCCACCGCCCACGACGAGCACGAGGACGAGATCGTGCACAGCCAGGGTACCGGCAGCTACGGCGGCGGCGACGTGGCCGTGAAGGAGGCCCGGTGACCGACACGCTCGCCGCGCCGGCCTGGGACAAGGCCGAGCAGCTTCCCGAAGACGTGCGCGCCCCGCTGCGCGACCTGATCCTGGCGCTGGCCGACAGCAAGCGCGTGCTGGGCCTGCGCTACAGCGACCGCATGCTGGGCTCGCCCACGCTCGAGGCGGGGATCGCCGCCAGCAGCATGGCGCAGGACGAGTGGGGCCACGCGCGCCTCACCTATGCCCTGCTGGGCGACCTGGGCGACGAGCCCAAGGCGCTCGAGCACGAGCGCCCCGCGGCCGAGTTCCGCAGCATCGCCGCGCTGGACGAAGACATCGACGGCTGGCCGGGGATGATCGCCGCGGCGCTGCTGGTCGACTCGGCGCTCTCGGTGCAGTACGCCGCGCTGCTCCACAGCCGCTACACGCCGGTCCACAACCGCGTGCAGAAGCTGCTGGACGAGGAGCGCTTCCACTTCCAGTACGCCGCCGGCTGGGCCCGCCGCATCGCGCAGGTGCCCGAGCTGCGCGGCGAGCTGGCACAGGCGCTGGGGCGCTACCTGGCCCCCGCGCTGGCCTGGCTGGGACGCGACGACGCACCGAACGTGCGGCGGCTGCTGGAGGAGGGGATCGTGTCCGCCGCGCCCTCGGCGCTACGGGCGCGCTTCCTGGCGAAGGTCGGCCCGGTGCTGAGCGACGTGGGCGCGGCCGAATCGCTGGGCATCGCGCGCGACGGCGAGGGGTGGTCGCACGCCGGCACGCTCGACTGGGCCGGGTGGAACGACGCCACCCGCCGCGCCGGCGGCGGGCTGGACGAGGAGACGGCGGCCCGCGCGCGGGGCGACAAGAACCGCGCCCTGCTGATGGACTGATGGGCGAGCCCACGCCGCGGTCCGCAGGGTCGGATGCCTCGCACCCATCGGAGCCGGGCACGCCGCCCGAGCACGCGCCCTGCCCGTTCTGCGAGGGCACCGACACCAAGCTGCTGAACCCGTTCGGCGGGCAGCTGACGGTGGCGCAGTACTGGTGCAACCGCTGCCGCACCGGCTTCGACTACATCAAGTGGGAAGACTACGGCGACGACCCCGGGTTCTAGCCGCTCGTCACCACAGCCCGAACGATCCCAGCCCGGCGGAGATTTCTCCGCCGGGCTGTTTTTCGTGTGCGCCATTCGCACGCGGCCGCTCCCACGGCCCTCGGATCGACGCACCCGGAGCCGCGACTGGCGTGTAAAAATAGTCGTTATCAGGTACGTTGGTTTCAAAATCCTAGCAATGGTAGCAGTTCTCAGAACTGCGGTGGCCGAATTTGTACGGATATAGATAATTTTTTAGAGTGATAGTAAAGTATTTACAGGCGTTAACGCGATTTATGGCGTAAGAAAACCGTAGCAGAGACTTGCGGGAAGTAAACGAAGTGACTATCTTGCTGCGGGATGTTGAGGCGACTAAGGGGCGGTCTGGTTGTCGCCCGCTCGCCGTTCGTTCCAGCGAATGGATGGCGTTTCACCGAGCGCCCCACTTCGACCCGTCGTTCCATGACCGCCCTCGTTCCGCACCCTAACGCGCATCCCGCGCGCCCCGCGGTGCGGATGCACGGAAATGCTTTCGGAGATCCAGATGAATACGCTGACGTACGCGACCCTCCTCACCGTTGCCCAGGAAGCCGCCGCCGGGCGCGACGACAACGCCCGCACGCTGCTCGCCCAGCTGGTGGACGACCAGCTCCAGGACGAGGGGCGGGGCAGCAGCCTGCACCACGTCCTCTTCGCCTCGGCGCTGTCGCGCCGGCTCAACTCCGAGAAGACGGCGGAGCTGAACCTGTACCTGCGCCAGTTCCGCGATACGCAGATCTCGCTGTTCAACCTGCTCACGCGCCACCTGCCCACCGTGGCGCTCACCGCGCCGCTGGCCAACGAGCTGCTGGCCCGCTTCGTGGGCGGGCACGACGAGGTGACGCTGCTCGACATCGGCATCGGGTCGGGGCACCAGGAGGTGGCGATGCTCCAGCTGCTGGGCGAGCAGGGGCGTCTGCCGCGGCGGCTGAACGTGATCGCCATCGAGCCCGACGCGGGGAGCCTGATCGAGTCGCAGTCGGCGCTGTTCGAGGCCACCGCCGAGGCGGGGGTGGAGCTGGAGTTCGTCCCCATCCACAAGGTGGTGGAAGACCTGACCGACGCCGAGTGGGCCGAGATCGATTCGTTCACCTGCCCGCTGGTGGTCAACGCCTCGTTCGCCGCGCACCACATCCGCTGCACCGAGGGCGAGCCCCTGCGCGACCAGGTGTTCCGCCGCATCCGCGCGCTGGAGCCCAGCGCGGTGGTGCTGGCCGAGCCCAGCTCCAACCACCACGCCGCGTCGCTGGTGGAGCGCTTCGAGGCCGCGTTCAAGCACTTCGGCCTCACCTTCCAGCTGATCGACGAGCTGGAGGTGACGCCCGCCGAGGCCGCGGCCATGAAGATGTTCTTCGCCCGCGAGATCGAGGACATCGTGGCGAACGCCGAGGAGAGCCGCTGCGAGCGCCACGAGCCGGTGGAAGCATGGGTGGAGCGCCTGCGCCGCGCCGGCTTCACCCCCTATGCCGACTTCGACTTTGCCCGAGGGCTGCGCAACGACCGCGTGCGCGTGGCCCCGCGCGACGGCTACGTGGCGCTGGAGTATGCCGACGAGCCGCTGGTGGCCGTGATCTGCGCCACCTCGGGCGTGCCCGCCGCCACCCCGCGGAAGGCGCCCGCCCTGCTGGAGGCGGTGGCCTGACCCAGGCTGCCTCATCGCGCTAAAAAGCGCGGGTGGGAGAGACGACGGAGGCGCCGCGGCAAGCAGGCCGCGGCGCCTCCGTCTTTCCAGCAGCCGGGACGCGGGCAGGGCCCCACCGCCTGTCTCTTCATGCCCAACAGGGACAGAGTGAACTAAATGGCTCCCTTGCAAGGTGTTACACTTGACCGTAGCAGTAACGGACACAATATTGTCCGCTCCAACGAAGCCGTGGCGTCCGTTCTTGCTTCAGCCTCCGCGCGCGAGCAGTGCTCGCCGCGCACGGCGTGTGCATTCCAGCGCCACGGCCGAAGCATTCGGCCGGCTCGAGACCGAACACAGGCAACCCGTGATCGACGAATCGCACGTGCCCGAGACCGCCACCGTGAGTGGCGGCAACATCCTGTCCATGCTGGCCGCGATGGGCCCCTTCCGGAAGCGGGGCGAGCAGATCCTGTCGGAGCACGGGATCGAGCGGGTGGACGTGGCGGCGTGGTACCCGCTGCGCGCGTACGTGGCCTCGCTGCGCACCATCGGGGCGAAGATGGGGCCCAACACGCTGTTCCAGATCGGCAAGCAGATCCCCAACCACATCCCGCTGCCGCCGGGGCTGGACACCTTCGAGAAGGTGGCGGGCTCGTTCGGGCCCGCGTTCGACATGAACCACCGGGGGGTGCAGCCCGGCGCCATCACCTACCAGATGACCAGCGACCGCTCGGCGCTGATCACCACCGGCACCCCTTACCCCTGCGAGTTCGACCGCGGCGTGATCCAGGGGTTCTTCCAGCTGCTGCTGGCCACGCGCGTGACCGCGACGCACGACGAGGCGCTGGGGTGCAAGAACGACGGCAGCCAGACGTGCACGCACCTGGTGATGGCGCCGCTGGTGTGAAGTACGAGAGTACGGAGTGCGGAGTGCGGAGAAAGTCAGGGGCGGCGCTGGGTTCAGCGCCGCCCCTGATGTCGTCGTGTGTCAGGCTTGAAGGGCGAGACTGCAGGCGAACCACGGTAGCGTGAGGGATGCGCGCCCGGAAGGCCGGGAACGCGGCGGGCCGCTCGCGCCATTATCTCCGCTGAGGAGAAGCCCGGGCGGGCCGACGTGGGCCCGGCTGCGTTGGGCACGGCGGTTTCGTGCCCTACGCAGCGCGCAGCCCGGCCCGGAGCGCAGCGGAGGGACACGCCCAAGCCCAGCTGTCCGTTCTTTCTCGCCGGTTCAGGAGACCTGGAGAACGCGCTCGCCGGCGACCACGAACACGCGGTCGCCGGGGAGCACCGCCACGTCGGCGGTGCCGGTGAAGTCGCCGAAGGCCGGCAGCAGCCCCACGCGCGGGCCGAAGTGGAAGCACGGCAGCCGCTCGCGCTGGCGGCCCACGCCGCGCAGCGTGACGGAGGGGTGCACGTGGCCCGCCAGCACGTAGCCGGCGTCCATCGGCGCGGGGTGGTGCGTGTAGAGGAAGGGCGCGTCGGCGCAGGGCGGGTCGCAGCACTCGATGCCCAGCTCGGGCGGCGGGTCGCCGGCGTGGCGGTCGTGGTTGCCGCGGATGAGCGTGATGGGGAGCGCGGCGTGCCGGTCTCGCCAGTCGCGCACCACCGCCAGCGTCTGCGGGCTCTTGCCCGTGCGGGCGTGGAACAGGTCGCCCAGGATCACCAGCCGCCGGGTGCCGGTGCGCTCCAGCGCCCGGGTCAGCCGCTGGAGCCCCTCGGTGGTGGTCCCGCCGGGAACGGGGAGGCCGGCCGCGCGGAAGGCGGCGGCCTTGCCCCAGTGCGGGTCGGCCACCAGCAGCGCCCCGGTCGCCTGCCGGTACAGCGCGCGCTCGGCCAGCAGCACCACGCGCTCGCCCGCAAGCTCCGTCTCCACGTCTCCCATCGCGGCGTCGGTCAGGGGACGATCACCATTCGCTGGGTGATCCACACGCCCACCGGCGCACCGTCCTTCGTGGCGGGGCGGTAGCGCAGGTATGGAACGGCGGCGATGGCGGCGATCGCGGCCTGGGAGGTGGTGGAGGTGACGAGCTGATGGCCGTCGGGCGTCACCCGCCCGTCGGCGCCCACGTGCAGCCAGAGCAGGGCGGTGTCGCGTTCCGCGTCGCGCCGCGTTCCCCCGCGGTAGAACGCCGCCAGGGCGCGGCTCGCCTGCGCCTCGTTCTGGAGCGAGGGCAGGTGATCCACGCTGGTGCCGTCGGCCAGCTCGCCGGGCTCGGACGGCCGCGCGCCGGGGAGCGGGCCGGGGTCGAAGGTCGCCCCGTCGACGGGCGCGGAGTAGAGGTCGGCCACCTGTACGTCCATCATGCCGCGCTCGGCCGATTCGGAGACCACCTCCGGTGGTGCGTCAGGCACGGGCGCCACTTCCACGCCCCCCGGCAGCGGGAGGACCGGGGACGAACCGTCGTCGCTCCCCAGGTCGCGCAGCACGCTCCCCGGCCGATCGTCGCCGTCCGCGCTCGACCATCCTATCCCCGCCACCCAGGCCACGCACAGGCTCACCAGCAACGCCACGAAGAGGGTGAACGCGCGGACGTGCCGAAACTCGCTGGTCAGCGTCATCAGCCCGCCGGCCAGCAACATGACAAACCCGAGCGCGGCCACCGCACCGTGCCCCGCCGCGAACGCGGTGAGCCCCGCCAGCGCGAACACCAGCGGGTTGCGCACCCCCGAGGGCCCGAACACTGCCAGCGGCGGGGACGCCGTTGGCACCCGCGAAAGGCTCGGGGGCTGCAAGGGCGCCTGCCCTCCGAACTTGATCGCGGGCGTGGTGGGTTTGGGCGGCGGGGCGCTCGCGAAGGCGTCGGGCACGCGCACGGCCCGCACGCGCTGCCGGGGCTTCGCTTCCGTGGGCGCGTGCACGGCGCCGGCGGGAAAGGGGTCGCGGCCGCCCAGCAGCGCGGCGCGCTCGCACCAGGGGCAGGCCTCCAGGTGCGGCGCGTGGCGGTGCTGCGGGTTGGCGGCGCACTCGGCCAGCTCGGCTTCGGCGGCCTCCAGGGCCGTCTGCCACTCCGCGGGCGACGGGCGGGCGGACGGGTCGGCATGGCCCTGCACGAAGCAGCGGACGAACAGCGCGCGCAGCTCCGGGTGCAGCGTGTCGAAGCGCGGCGACATCCGCGGCGGGTGGCAGTCGTCGTTCTCGCGCGCGTGGGGGAAGTGGCCCAGGCGGATGCGCTCCTCCACCGGCGGCGCGTCTTCGCCGGGGACCATGCGCGCGGCGAAGGGGTGCGTCCCCTCCATCAGCAGGAGGAAGAGGAGCACGCCAAGGCCGAAACGGTCGTGCTCGGGGGCGCGGTCCACCTCGTCGAACGACACCCCCTGCAGCTCGGGCGGGGTGAACTCGGCCTTGCCCACGCGCGAGCGGAAGACCGTGCCCGCGGCGGCGTCGCGCACCTGCATCGAGTCGGCGTCCACCAGCGTCACGCCCGCGTCGTGCGGCGAGACGAGGAGGTTGCTCTCGTTGACGTCACCCACCACGTAGCCCGCGGCGTGCAGCGCGTGGAAGGCGGCGGCCAGGTTGCGCCCCGCGCGGTGCATTTTCCCGAAGTGGAAGGCGGGCGCCGTGGCCCGGCGGGTGACCGGGTTGTAGAACTCGAAGAGGCGCGGCCCCTCGGCTCGCGGCATCAGGAAGCCCGCGAAGCCCGCGGCGCCCATCAGCAGGTCGGCCGGCCAGGCGATGGCGGTCCCCTCGGGCATGCGCGGCGGGTTGGCCAGCATCAGCGTGAGCTTGCGGGCCCGGTCGATGGTGGGCTGGTGGTAGACCTTGGCCACCCGCGCGTCGTCGCCCGGCACCTCGTAGACCACGGCCTCGCCCCCGGCCCCGATCTCGAGCGCGGCGTCGAGCACCAGCCGCTCGAGCGTGGAGCGGCGGCGGAAGGCCAGGGCGACGGGCGGGGCCAGGGTGTCCATCACGCCTCCGGGTCGAAGTGGAAGGTGATGTCCACCGTGCTGGAAACCGGCCATCCGCCCACCCGCGCCGGGTAGTAGTTGCGCCCCATGCCGCGGATGATGTCGGCCGCGGCGAAGCCCAGGCGCGTGTGCGCCGCCCGCACCACCGACACGCTGGCGGGGTCGATGTAGCCGTCCTCGTCCATCGTCACACGCAGCACCACCTCGCCCCCGATCCCCTGTTCGCGAAGCTCGGGCGGGTACGCGTCGCGCGCGGCGTCTTCCAGGTCGTTCTGGTCGTGGAGCTGCGGCGGCTGCCAGTGGTTCACCGCGGGCGCCCCCGGCGGCAGGACGGGCTCCGAAACGGTTACGGGTGAATGCGTGGCCGTCACCGGCTCGAGCGGCGGCGGCAGGGGCGCGGTGAGGGGCGGGGTCACCTCGAAGGGCGGATCGACGGAGCCGGAGAGCTGCGCGGAGGCGCCCGCAAACGCGCCCCAGGCCAGCGCCCAGGCCAGCAGGAATGCGGCGATCCAGCCGAAGGTGACGGGGCGGAGGCGCACGGTGTTGAGGCGGAAGGCGCGCCGCAGCGCCAGGAAGAACACCATCATCCCCAGCACCCGCAGCCCCCCGGTGGCGCCGAAGAGGCAGGTGAGCGCCGCGGGCGGCATCCACACCAACGGGTTGGCCAGCGCGTCGGGGCCCAGCGCCGGGCGTGCCCACGCCGGCAGCGCCGCGCGCGTGCGGCCGAGCGCCTGCGAGGCCCACAGCGACACGGGGCTGGGCTGCACCGGCTGCGGCACGGCGGGCGCCGGCGGCGGCCCCCACGCGCTCACGGGGCGCACCGGGGCCGACGCCGGGAGGTGGCCGGGGCGCGGTGGCCCGGCCACGGGCCGCCGCAGCGGCGGCGCGTCGTGCACGCGGGCCAGGTCCACCGTGGCGGGGAAGGGGTCGCGCCCCTGCAGCACGCGGGTGCGGTGGCACCAGGGGCAGAAGTCCACGTGCGGCGCGTGGCGGTGCCGCGGGTTGGCGGCGCAGGTGGCCAGCTGCGCCTCGGCCTGGGCCAGCGCGGCGGCCCACTCGGCGGCGGTGGGCCGGGCGGCGGGGTCGGCGTGGCCCTGCGCGAAGGCGCGCATGAACAGCGCCTGCACCGCCGGCGCCAGCGAGAAGAAGGGCGGCGCCATGCGCGGCGGCCGGCAGTCGTCGCCGGGGCGCGCGTGCGGGAACATCCCCCCGCCGATCCGCTCTTCCACCGGCGGCACCTCCACCCCGTCGGGATAGCGCGCCGCGAAGGGGTGCGTCCCCTCCATCAGCAGCAGGAAGAGGAGCACCGCAAGGCCGAAGCGGTCGTGCTCGGCGGCGCGGTCCACGTCGGCGAAGTGGGTGCCCTGCAGCTCGGGCGGGGTGAACTCGGCCTTGCCCACCTTGGACCGGTACAGCTCGCGCGGGCCGTGCCCGCGCACCTGCATGGAGTCGGCGTCCACCAGCGTGACGCTGGCGTCGGCCGGGTGCACCAGGATGTTGCTCTCGTTGACGTCGCCCACCACGTAGCCGGCGGCGTGCAGCGCGTCGAAGGCGGCGGCCAGGTTGGCGCCCACGCGGTGCAGCCGCGCCCAGTCGAAGAGCGGCGCCGTCCTGCGGCGCGACACCGGGTTGTAGAACTCGAACACGCGCGGCCCCTCGGCGCGCGGCATCAGGAAGCCGGCGAAGCGGACCCCGCGCGGGTCGGTGAGCAGGTCGAGCGGCCAGGCGATGGAGGCGCCCGCGGGGAGCGTGGGCGGCGTCTCCATCATCAGCGCCAGCTTGCGGGCGTGCTCCAGCGTGGGGCGGTGGTACAGCTTGGCCACCAGCCCCGGATCCCAGCGGATGCCCAGCACGCGCGCCTCGCCGCCCACGCCGATCTCCAGCGCCGGGTCGAGCGCCATCTCCACGCCGGTGGAGCGGCGCCGCAACGGGATCAGGCGGGGGGCGAGGGCGGTCTCAGGCATGGTCGCGCGCAACCAGCACCAGGGTGATGTCGTCGTCGGAGCGCGCGGTGACGCGCGGGCCCGAGAGGAAGGCGGCCAGCTGGGCCTCGGCGTCGGCCGGGTCGTGCGCTTCGCCCGCGAAGGCGAACAGGGGCACGAAGAACGGCTCGTGCGGCGTGCGCGCGGGGAGCTTGAGCGCAAGGCCCTGCAGCCCGTCGCTGAACAGCGCCAGGTGCCGCGCCGCCCCGCGCCAGGTGGCCCGCTGCGCCGCCTCCACCGCCCCGGCGCTGGTGAGGAACACCGTCTCGTTGGCGAACTCGCCCGAGGTGGGCTCGGTGAGCGCCCGCATCCCCTCGGCGCCCTCCACGATGGCCGCGCCGTCGCCCACCTGCGCCACGGTCACCGAGTCGGCCGTGACCACGCAGGCGATGAGGGTGGTGGACAGGTCGCGCGGCTCCACCTGTCGCTTCGCCGCCTCGTCGTTCACCGCCACCAGGGCCGCGCCCATGGCGTGGTCGAGCGCCGCCGTCCAGTCGCCCGCGTCCACCGCGGGGGCCGAGGACACGAGCGAGTCGACCGCGGCGTGCGCGGCGGCGCGGGCGCCCGCCTCGGCGTGCAGGGCCGAGCCCGCGCCGTCGGCCACGGCCAGCGCCAGGGCGCCGCCGGGAAGGCGGCGCCAGGCGTGGGCGTCCTGGCAGGGGAGGTCGCCGCGCGCGTGCGAGGTGCCGCGCACCGACGCCGCGATCACGCGCCAGGTTGCGGCGGGGGCGGCCACCGGGCTCACAGCTCGGCCCACCCGGTGGGCGCCAGCTTGATGGTCTCGTCGGGGCGCGAGTGGGCCACGCTCTGCATGCTGCGCGACAGCCACACGAACATCTCGCGGAAGTCGAGCCCCTTGAGCCGCAGCGGCTGCCGCACCGAGATCTTGGCCAGCGCCTCCATGTTGGCGTTCTCCACGCCCACGGCGAAGAACGCCACCTGCTTCTTGGTCTCGGCCTCGCGCAGCCGGTTGACGGCCGCCGCCACCGCCTCGGGCGCCTCGCCCTGCGGCTCGCCGTCGGTGACCAGGAAGATCCAGGGGCGGTAGTAGGCCACGTCGTAGGCGCGGTAGCGGGCCTTGCGCTCTTCCACCATCTCCAGCGCCTTGTCGATGGCGGCGCCCACGTGGGTCATCCCCTCGGCGTTCAGGAAGGGGATGTCGAATCGGTCGGGGGATACGAAGTCCTGCACCACGCGGATGCGGTTGTCGAAGGCGACCACGGCGATCTCCACGCGCCGCGCGGCCAGCGGGTCCACCGCCAGGTCGAAGCGGAAGGCCTCGAGGCCGGCCAGCATGGCGTCGAGCGGGGCGCCCTGCATCGAGCCCGAGGTGTCGAGCAGCAGCACGCAGGGGCAGCGCGGCTCGGGGTTCTCGGCGAACTCCACGGCGTCTTCCAGCTTCGCGAGCAGCGACATCGGCAGGGACCTCCGTGTCCCGGTAGGGGGGCGTGGGCGGCGGGCCGGCGGCGGGGTGTGCCGGCACGACCGAATCTCGCCCCGTTCCTGTCAAAACTCAACCGTTTCCGTCCGTGCTTCCGCCCCGGCTCTTGCCGGAGCTCACGGGGCGGATGAATCCGCGGCAACCACGGCTCAAAGTCCGCCGCGCGGACTCCCGCGCGGAGATCCACGCGGATGGCGGCGCGTCGTGCCGCCGCTGGCCTTCCATCCGCCGGTTGGAACCGGCGGCTGGAACCTCGGGAAGTCCGCCTTCGCGGACTGCACGCCAGCGCCCGTGCGTCGCGCGGGACGGACCCGCGTCCGCCGATCTCGGGACTACATACGTCGCGACGGGCGTCCGGGTTGCAAGCTGCTGCTCCTCATCGACCGACGCATGGACGGAGATGCGCGCGGACGATGCCTTTCCGACTCTGGCGCTTCAGGTGCCGCCGGGCCGCACGCGTTTCGCGCGCGGCTTGCCCTTGATGTCGCCGCCGGGCTTCTCGTCGCCGCGGTCGGCATAGGTTTCCAGCGCCACCTGCATGCGGCGCACTCGGTCTTCCAGGCTCTCGCTGGTGACGGCCTCGCGCGTGCGGTCCACCAGCAGCGGGAAGGCGAGCGGCGGGGTGCGCGGCGGCTCGGTGATCACCACGCGGCTGGCCGACAGGCGCTCCAGCGTGCGCCCCAGGCGGCTGCTTTCCAGCTGGCGCTCCAGCACCTCGCGGTGCGCCTGGCTCACCAGGAGGTTGCCGGGGTCGTACCGCGTGAACACGTCGAAGAAGAGGCCGCTGCTGGCCTGCACCTGCCGGGTGGTCTTGTTGGCGCCGGGGAAGCCCTGGAACACCAGCCCCGCCACCCGCGCGATCTCGCGGAACTGGCGGCGCGCCATCTCGGTGGCGTTGAGCGAGGCGGGCACGTCGTCGATCAGCTTTTCCGGATGCAGCAGCCCTGCGGCCAGCGCTTCCTCCAGCGGCGCCGGCTCGGGCGACAGCAGCTCGATGCCGTAGTCGTTGGTTGCCATGGTGAAGGAGATGGGCGTGAGCAGGCTGATGCGGTACGCCAGCAGCGCCGCCAGGCCTTCGTGCACGAGACGCCCTTCGAAAGGGAAGAAGAAGAGGTGGTGTCCCTCGCGCGTCTTCACCCGCTCGATCAGGAGCTCGTCGGCGCGGGGCACGCGCGACCACTTCGCCTGCACGTCCAGGATCGGCCGGATCGCCTCCATCTCGGGCCCGCGGAAGATGCCGGCCGACGCCTCTTCCAGCCGCCGCCGGAGCGCCGCCGCCAGCTCGGTGGAGAGCGGCATGCGGCTCCCCATCCAGCGGGGGATGTAGCCCTTGGTCGAATTCGACCGCCGCACCCACGCCTTCATGTCGCGCACGCGCACGAACTCGAGCGGCTTCCCCGAGAAGACGAAGCGGTCGCCCGGCTTCAATCGCGCGATGAAGCTTTCCTCCACCGTGCCCAGCCTGGCGCCCCGGAGGTACTGCACGGTGATGGACGCGTCGCTCACGATGGTGCCGATGGACATCCGGTGCCGCCGCGCCACCTGCCGGTCGGCCACGGTGAACACGCCGCCCTCCTCCACCACGCGCTGGAACTCGGGGTACGCGCGCAGCGCCTCGCCGCCGCGGGTCACGAAGTCCATCACCCACGCCCATTCGTCGTCCAGCAGCCCGGCGTAGGCGCGGGTGGTGCGCACCTCGGCCAGCAGCTCGCCCGGGCGAAAGCCGCCGCCCAGCGCCACGGTCACCACGTGCTGGGCCAGCAGGTCGAGCGGGCGCTCCACGGGGAGGCGGCTTTCCACCGCGGCCGCCTCCACCCCGTCGCGCGCGGCGGCCACCTCCACCAGCTCCAGCGCGTGGGTGGGCACGCAGGTCACGCGGCTCTCCACCCCCGGCCGGTGGCCGCTGCGCCCCGCGCGCTGCAGCAGCCGCGCGACGCCCTTGGGGCTCCCCACCTGGAGCACGCGGTCCACCGGCGAGAAGTCGACCCCCAGGTCGAGCGACGAGGTGGCCACCACGCAGCGCAGTCGACCGGAGCGCAGGCCGTCTTCCACGAAGTCGCGGGTCTTCCGGTCGAGCGAGCCGTGGTGCAGCGCGATCTCGCCGGCCCATTCGGGGCGCGCGGCCAGGATCGCCTGGAACCAGATCTCCGTCTGCGAGCGCGTGTTGGTGAAGACGATGGCGCTGGTGGCCTGGTCGAGCACCTCCAGCAGCTGCGGCAGCATCTGCGTGCCCAGGTGCCCGGCCCAGGGGAAGCGCTCGATGTGCGCGGGGATCAGCGAGTCGACCACCACCGTCTTGGGCACGATGCCGCGGACGGCGCGCGGCGGCGTGGCGCGCGGGCCCGAGCCCAGCAGCGTCTCCATCGCCTCGTCCAGGTTGCCGATGGTGGCCGACAGCCCCCAGGTGCGCATGCCGGGCCGCCAGTGGCGCAGCCGCGCCAGCGCCAGCTCGGTCTGCACGCCGCGCTTGGTGCCCATCAGCTCGTGCCACTCGTCCACGATCACCGCGCGCAGGTCGGCGAACAGGCTCGCCGCGTCCTCGCGCGAGATGAGCAGCGACAGGCTTTCGGGCGTGGTGATGAGCGCCGTGGGGAGCCGCGTGCGCTGGCGGCTGCGGATCTTTGCCGAGGTGTCGCCGGTGCGCGACTCCAGCGTCCAGCGCAGGCCCATCTCGGCCAGCGGCAGCCGCAGCGCCTCCTCGGTGTCGGCCGCCAGGGCGCGCAGCGGCGTGATCCACAGCACCCGCAGCGGCGGCGCGGAGCGGGCGTCGGGCTCCGGCTCGGCCAGCGACTCCAGCAGCGGCCCCAGCCAGGCGGCGTAGGTCTTCCCCGTGCCGGTGGCGGCGTGGATCAGCCCGCTCTCGCCGGCCAGGTACGCCTCCCACACCTCGCGCTGGAAGGCGAAAGGCTCCCACCCGCGCGACCGGAACCACGCCTCGGCGGGCGCGAGCGGCCCGGCGGCGGCTGGGGTCTTCCGTGCGGCGGCGGAGCGTGGCAAGCGGTCATCTCTCCCGGCAGAAGAACGAACGAGCGGCGTCCACTCTGCCCGTGGGGAGCAACGTTCGCGCCGGACGGGATCGGTGCGGAATCCCGCCGCTGCGTTGAAGATCGGCGACAACGGGCGATGTCCGGGGCGGTTGATGGGACGGGAAGCGAACGTTCAATGAACAGCCGCCGGATCGAACGAAGAAGTCTTGACAGAACAAAATGAACACGGTACGATTGGGTCCTCGCATGATATCGGTCACGGTTGACTTCCAGACTGCTGCTCATGAACTTCGAATCAGCGATGGTACCCATGGCGATAGCGACCGCGATGCCACTCAAGATCCCGCCCGACTTCGAGCTCGCCGTCCTTCAGCGCGTGGAGTCGGGGCAGTACGGCTCGGCAGACGCCGTGTTCGCGGCATGCCTCGAGCTGCTCGAGCGCGAAGAGCGCGATTACGACGACAAGCTCGCATGGCTCCAGCGCGAGCTCGACATCGGCATCGCGGAGATCAAGCGTGGCGAAGGCATCGAAGGGGAACAGGCTTTCGCCGAGGCGCTTGCGGAGTTCCGGCAGCGAACCGGGCGCTGAACGGGTTCGTTCTTTCCCCCACCGCGAAACGCGAGATCGTGGAGGCGGCGCTCTCTGCCGCTAAGGGGGGAGGGACCGTGGAGGCCGGCGAGCGGATGATGCGGATGCTACTCGAGCGATGCCGGCTCCTGGCCGACTCACCGCGAATGGGGCGCCCACGCCCGGAACTTCGCGCACGGATGCGCAGCTATCCCGCGCCGCCGTACCTAATCTTCTACCGGACCGGGCGTGAAGACATCTACGTCATGCGCTTCGTACACGAGAGGCGTGACCTCTCGCGCATCTTTCCGCCCCGGAAGAAGAGATGAAGCAAGCCCCGCCTGGCAAACCGGCGGGGCTTCTGTTTTGAGCGGCATCGATGGGGAGGTGGCAGCCATTTGCCTGCAACCGTGGCTGCAGGCCCGCGTGCCCAATGTCTATTCCTCTCCCGATCAAGCCTCACACCACGCCGATGCCGTAGTGCCGCAGCACGGGCCGCACCAGGGCCGTGGAGCCGAGCGGGCGGGTGATGGGGGTGCCCAGCGCGTTGCCCGCGCGGTCGAACAGCGCAACGCAAAGCCGGCTGTCGTCCCACCGCGAGCGGTACTCGATGCCGTCGACGGCGGCGGCGTGGCGCCAGAAGTCCAGCGCCATGGCGTGGCAGTCGTCGTACGGCTCGGCGTGGGGAACGCCGGCTGACAGGGCGAGGTGCACCAGGCCGTCGCTGTGCACGCGCGCCAGGCGAACCTCGCGCGTGAGCGGCACGGCGCTCGCGGCTCGCTCCTTGAGCTCCGCGAGGCGGACGAGGCGGCGTGTGCGCCCGCGCATCAATGTCTCCACGAACGCTCCCTCCAGCTCCTGGCCGAAGTAGCAGACACGAAACTCGCCCGCAGGCGCGTCGAAGCGGTTCTGCGGCGGCTGGCCGGGGGCGGGCCCGAACCACAGCGGCTCGTAGACCGCCTGGTGGACGCGCCAGAGTTTCGTTGCTGCGGTGAGTGTGGAGACCGGAAGATCCGGCGGCAGGGTCACACCGGGCCCTGCTCGCCGTACGACCGGGCGATGCGCTCGACCTCGTCGAGGTGCCGCCCCTGCGCCACCAGGTCCACCAGTCGCCCACCCAGTGACGGCTCGTCGGAAAGCAGGATGGAAAGCTGCACCCACGGGTCGGGGGTGCTGAACGCGCCCAAGATGCGCGGCAGCGCCGACGGTGGCCCGGCGGCGGTGAACTGGCACGCCGGGAAGCCCCACTCGCCGTTGCCCAGCGGCACCGAGAGCAGCCGCCCGCGCATGCGTCGCTGCTGCACCGCCTGCGGGGAGACCCCCAGCAGCTTCGCCACCTCGCCGGTGGAGAACGCGCCGCCCGCCTCGGCCAGCAGCTCCTGCTTGATGGCCGCGCCGCGCAGCAGCTCCTCGGCCCACTCGTCGGCCTCGGTGCCCCCCGCGGCCGGCACCGCCGACATCAGCCTGGCGATGGTGCCGGTGGGCGTCTCGGCCTCGATGGACGCCATCAGCTGCTCGGGCGTGGCGCCGTTCAGCGACGCGCGGAGCTGCCGCAGCGCGCGCCGGTACAGCGCGCGCCGGACACTCTTCAGGGTAGCCTCATCCGCCGCCATCGCCTCATCCCTTGTGCTTGTGCTCGCAATCCAGATCATCTACAATCGCAAGTTAAAGGGATGTGACGAAGATGCCAAGAGGGCATCGGGATGAAGTGAACGGAGTAATCTCAGCTGGGACGGCGAGCAAGAGCGTTCTACGTGCGAAGCCCCGCCCGGAGCGATCCGGGCGGGGCTTCGGGTCTTTCGGTGTCGCTGCGTCAGCGGGCGGAGTTGATCCGCGTGACGATCTGCTGGGCGTAGTCCTTGTCGTACTGCGCCATGTTCTTGCGCGCGGTGGCGCTCACTCGCGACGAGCCGGAGGTCTCGCTCTTCACCTGCACGTGGATCTCCATGTCGTCGCGCGTGCCGGTCCACTCGTGCTCGGCGCCGTCGTGCTCGGTCTTGTGGTCGGTCACCGTGATCCCCATCGCCTGCAGCACGCCGGGCACGCGGCCCGCGACCGTGCCCGCGGGCGAGCTCACCATGCTCTCGGCGCCCTGCGAGGTCAGGTAGATCCCCGCGCCCGCGCCGGCGCCCGCCGCCGCGGCCGCCACGCACCCGCCGGCCGCGCTCAGCCCCAGCGCCAGCACCGCCATCTGCCCCGCCTTCAGCCACGTCCTCATCATCGTCCACCTCTTTCTCTGAAGACACCACTCCGGCCCGCTCCCCCTGCGTGCACGGACGGATCACCGCTACCGATTCGGGGAGCCCCACCCCCGTCGCAACCCCGGTGCCACCGCGCCGAACCCAATCCCGCGAAAGCAGTTGCGACGTCGGATCCAGGTGCCGGCGGCGGGTGCCGGTGCGGGCGGGTTTGCAAGGGAACTCGCCCGCTACGACGGCACACGGTGCCTCACGGCGCACTTCGTACCGATCCGGCAACGACGCCTCACGCCAGAGTCAGCAGAGTCAGCAGAGTCAGCAGAGTCAGCAGAGTCAGCAGAGTCAGCAGAGTCAGCAGAGTCAGCAGAGTCAGCAGAGTCAGCAGCCAACGGTTTTACTGTTGACCTGCTGGCCCTGAGTGATACCAGAGCCGGCTGAACTGCTTTCTCACACAGAGGCACAGAGACACAGAAGGAATCGGCGCGGGTGCCAAAAACCCTTGCAAATCCTTGATGTTCCGGAAGAGCCTACCGGACTTCCCGCCGCGAATGCCGCGTTTTCGCGGCGAACCTATCCCACAATCTATCCCACCCAAGCGGAGCCCGCCGGGCTTTTCCGGCGGGGCTGCTACTTCAACGGGGGCTGACCTTTTTCGTTGTCGCGGAGCGGAATCGGGGGGACAAGCCCCCCAACGAAGTTGTTGGGCGGCTGATGGAGTGAAGGGCGAAATTGCCAAAAATCGGAACGGCAGGCTCGGGGGGGACAAGCCCCCCACTCGCCTGCCGAACCGGGCTTAGCACCAGAACAGCCCATATGGGCGTGGCGCCTTTCTACTTAGGTCGAATGTCCGTCCGCAACGTATACGACGCATTCCCCCGCGCGGCGTACCGCCTCCGGGGCGCCAGCGCTTTTGACTTGCACGCCTGCGTCCCGGATCTGCTGGCGGTAATCGCTCGGGAGGGCAACACCCGTAAAGCGGGTCTGCCCCCCAGCCGCTCGCCCACTCGAACAAACCGGGCGAACTTCGCGGGTTGATGTCGGCACACCCGCCGTAAGGAGGTCGAACGAATATTCGCCGCGCTCGTCTAGAAGCCCCGCGAGATACCGGAGAGCTTGGACGCGGGCGCCCGTGCTCGCCTGCCGGTCGAGCGCGACCGAACGGGCAACGGTAAGTAGACCCGCATCGCGCAGCATCGAAACCGCGCCCCACTCCTGCGTCAACTCGCGGTCATTAGTCGATGTCCGCAGCCGGTTGAGAGCCGCGGAACTCGCGCTCGCCCATTGCTGCGGCTGGCAATTCCGTAGGAACGTTCGAGCCCAACCTACCTTGGGCGCCGGATGGCCCGTGCGCAGTGCCTGTTCTGCAAGCCTGCAATCGTTCCGCAGCTTGATGGTATCCGGCGCCGTTTGACCCCGGAGCGGCCCGGCTGCGAGAACCGCGAGTGCGGCCACTGAAAGAATTCTATGCATGGGTCATGTTCAGGATGAGGGTTGCGCGAAATCGCACGGAACTAGCAGGAAGCTTTTTCTGTCCCACGCTTGTTGCAACTGCTCGAGCTGGTCCCATAGGGGTGCCGTGAGTTCCCGCCGAGCGTACGTCGCATCGACACGGCCTTCCTTATCGTACACATGCCATTGCTCGAATTTGGCAGCGAGGTCCTTCGCCGTCCAGAACCCGACCGAGACATTATAGTGCCCCGTCTCGTGTGCCGCCGTCTCCTGTGCGGCGCGGGCCATGAACTGCGGCCCGCAAATCGGCCGTTCGGACCGGTGGACCCCGCCACTTTCATCCCCGTTCTGTAGGAGGTAGAACGGGTCCGTGGGCCGCAACCCTCTATTGAGATATAGGTGAAGCGTCCCGAAAACCGGTGGGTCCGGCACGTAGACCCAGCCCTGGTTGGGGCCTGAGCCCTCATCAAGGCCGTAACTCGGAGGAACCTCGATAAATTTCCCCAAGGTACCGTGTGATTCTGTGCCTACCGGGATGTTCGGAGGTGGGTATGGAAGCTCGCTGCCGGGGCCTCCGACCCATTCCGGTTCGGGTAGCGCAGGGAACGTGATCGCCCAATTCGGTCGCGGCTGAACCATGATCCCTTCTCTCACGGTCAAGACTTTGCCGTTTACCGTTCCCGTGACGGAAATCGTGCCGGAGACCACCATTCTCCCGCCCCATTCAAGCGAATGCTCGTCGCCCGATTCGGGGTGAATGGTGGAATTTTCCCCTTCAAACGTCCACTCGCTGACAATTAGGTCCCCGCCGGGGGGCACAGCGCTGGCCGTGCACTTGATCTCCTCACCGCGAATCGGCGTCGTTTTGTCGCAGATGAGCTTGATTGCTTCTTGGTTGCCGCTGCACGTCCCTGATACACTTGCTCGAAACGCGCCCGCCGTGGTTTGGCACTGCCCCAGCGCACGCTTGCTGCGCACGTCCGCGAACTGCCCCTCCACGTACGCCTGCACCTGCATGCGTCCGGGCCCGGAAGGGCGATAGCGGCAGACCATCAGGTTCTGGCATTCCCGCACATCCCATCCACCGCCGGTGCGGTCGGGCGTGTCGCCCACCGAGTCGCCGGGGAAGAAGCGCCAGAAGGTCGCGCCCGCCGGGATGTGCCCCGGATACCCCGCCGGGTTGATGAACTGGAGCCCGTACAGCGCCTCCACCGTGTACGGACGCTCTCCCGTCGAGTCCGGCTCGCCCTCGGTGAGCTGGAGCGGGCTGGGCACGGCGATGGCGGCCACCGAATAGCCGCCGCTGACGTGGTAGCTGAACGGGCCGTCGCCGAAGTTCGGGTCCGGCGCCCACTGCGCGGTCATGTTGACGTGGCCCGTGAGGGTCACGGCCTGGGCGGCGTAGTACAGGCCGATGGCCGCCCCGCTGTTCGCGCCGCCAGTCCCGCGCAGCCTGACCAGCCCGCCGCTGCCTTCTCCCGTCCGCAGCCACACCGGTCCACCCTCCCACGGACCGGCGTCGAAGTTCACCAGGGGCGAGCCATTCTGGCACGCCCAGCTCGGCATCTCGATCGCCCTTTGGGCGCAGGGCGCCTCGTTCCACGTGAGCTGGACGTTGCCGGTGACGTTGAGCACGACCCAGGTGGACTCGGGCAACGTCAGCAGGTTCACGTACGGCGGGTTGGACACGGCGGCCGGGGAGGTGTTGCCGGGCGCGGGCACGAACCCGCCGCCGAGTGCCTGTGGCGCATCCACGCTCGCGCGCCGGGTGACGCTCCGTGTTGCGGGGCTGAGCGGTTGGCGGGCATCGCATCCGCCTGCGGCGACGGCACACAGGAGGGCGAACGTCGCTCGATGGATCTTCCGTTTTGGTCTCATGCGTCCTCTCGTTTTCGCTCCGGTCATGGTGGGACCGTTTTCGGTAGCCGGGCTGTCTCGGGGAGACCCCTAGCTGTGCGGACCGGCCTCGCGGCCGGGGTGCTCTTTGAGGGCGGGACTTCTCACACCGTCAAAGCATAGGCATCTCTCGTGTTAGATTTTGTCGGAAACGTGCGCCTCTACAGGTAAACGCCTGCACCGCGCTGGTGCTGACACACCATCGCATCCCGGTTGGTGGAGGTCTAGAGGTTACGTACCGCGTCTCCTCGCCGAGCGCGCTCGCGCGCCCGCGCAAATACCACCTCAGCCGGGATGAGCTGTTCCGCCTCGCCGCCGTCACCGTTCTCGGCCCGCAACGCGAGTCGGAGGAGGTGCCGCTGGCCCTCTGGATCGTTCTCGGCCCACCGGAGCGCGTGCAGGGCGGTTCCGACCACTTCGTCCGCAGAGTTGTAGACGCCGCTCGCCACATGCTCCAGTACCGCATTCGCGGCTTCCCGCGT
>Ga0070686_100000239_pt1 | contig 37323 bp, 32 predicted proteins | sample KBSS23LmetaG_FD_65654 | JGI IMG/M metagenome (GOLD analysis project Ga0070686, IMG submission 65654) | Switchgrass rhizosphere microbial communities from Kellogg Biological Station, Michigan, USA - KBS S2-3L metaG | ecosystem: Host-associated > Plants > Roots > Rhizosphere ... | reverse complement strand
CACGGTGGACGCGCAGGGGCACGTGCTGGGCGTGGCGGCGGGGAGCGCCACCATCACCGCCACCAGCGGCGCGCGCACGGGCTCGTTCGTGGTGAACATCTGCCCCAACCTGGCGGTGGGCGGCGTGTACACCGCGGTGATGCCCGCGGCGTCGGGCACCTGCTTCGCCGGCGGCACGTCGGGCGCGGCCGAGTACACCTACATGCCGATCAACCTGTCGACCTCGTCGGCGCTGTCGCTGACGCTGCTGGGCACGGGGATCCAGGCGGTGACCGGGCCGCCGTCGCCGGTGCGGATGCCCGAGAGCCTGAACGGCCTGCGCCTTCCCGACGAGTCGCTGACCATCGCCAGCGACCTGCCGATGGTGGAGCGCGACGCCCCGCGGATGAACGCGCTGCTCGCCAGCCGCCCGCCGCGCGGCCGCCGCTCGTTCGACCGCAGCTCCATCGTGACGCCCAACGTGGTGCCGTCGGTGGGCGACCTGATGGACATCAATACCAACAGCGCCTGCAGCGGCAGCCCCAGCATCCGCACGGGGCAGGTGCGCACGGTGAGCCAGCACCTGATCATCGTGGGCGACACGGCCAACCCGGCCGGCGGCTTCACCACCGCGCAGTACGACAGCATCGCGCTGGAGTTCGACACCATCGCCTGGCCGGTGGACAGCGCCAACTTCGGCGCGCCCACCGACCTGGACAACAACGGCCACGTGGTGGCGTTCTTCACCCGCGCCGTCAACGAGCTGTCGCCGCCGGCGTCCAGCTCGGTGGTGGCTGGCTTCTGGGCCAGCAAGGACGTGTTCGGCACCGACGACTGCAGCAACAGCAACGGCCAGGCGACGGTGGGCTCGGAGCTCTTCTACATGCTGGTGCCCGACCCGACCGGCGCGGTGAACAGCAACGTGCGCACGGTGCCGTTCGTGCGCGGCAACACCACCGGCACGCTGGGGCACGAGTTCCAGCACATGATCAACGGGATGCGCCGCGCCTACGTGACCGGGGCCAGCTTCTTCGAGCAGGGCTTCCTGAACGAGGGCCTGAGCCACGTGGCCGAGGAGCTGATGTTCTACCGCACCTCGGTGGGGCTGGCCCCGCGCCAGAACATCGTGGTGGGGAACCTCACCACGGGGCCCAACGCTTCGCGGCGGGTAGCGGCTTTCAACACCTACGGCAACCAGAACTTCGGGCGGCTGCGCAGCTGGCTGCAGCGCCCCGACACGGCGGGCGCCTTCCGGCCCAACGCGAACTCGCTGGCGGTGCGCGGCGTGATCTGGGCCTTCCTGCGCTACGCGGCCGACCGGGTGAACGGCAGCGACCAGGCGTTCTGGTTCAGCATGGTCAACAGCAACCTGGAAGGTAAGGCGAACATCCAGAACGCCATCGGCGGGATCGACCCCAACGACTGGCTGCGCGACTTCACGGCCGGCATGTATGCCGACGACGCGGTCGGGGGCATCGCCACCGCCTACCAGAACCCGAGCTGGAGCTACCGCTCGCTATACGTGGCGCTCAACGGGACGTACCAGCTGGTTCCGCGGACGCTCACCAACGCGACGCCGCTCACCCTCTCCTACGCATCGGGCGGCGGAACGGCCTACGCCCGCTTCGGGGTGCCCATGGCCGGCTTCGCCAACGTGAGCGCGCTGTCGGGAGGCGTGGCGCCCACCAGCCCGTACTCGCTGATCGTGGTGCGCACCAAGTAGGCTGCACGGCCATCGACGAGGTGGACGGCGGCCCGCCCGGGAAGATCCCGGGCGGGCCGCCGTCGTTCGCGCAACGCCAGATTCAGCTCGCCCACGCGGAGTCCACGGATCATCCGGCCGGCTGCGGACGGCGGGGGACGGCAGCCGCTTCTTCCGCGTCGCGTCGCGTCGCGGCGTGTGCGGGGCAGGGCGAAGAGGGCGGTTGACGACGAAGCGGACGGTGACGAAACTTGGTCCGCTAGTCTTCCGAGCGTGCACGCACGCGCGGCACCGGCGGTGCTCCCACCATCGCCGCGGTCCTGTCGGCCTCCTCCGCCGTCCGCCCATGCCCATTACCATCCCATCCTGCCGCCGAGCCGCGTTCGCGCGCGGGGCCGCGTGGTTGCTGGTGCCGCTGCTGTGCGCCGCCGCCGCGTGTGGCGACCGGGGCGACCCGGTCTCGGTTCCGCCGCCGGCGGCCGCCGCGCCGCGCGCGCCCGCGCTCCTGGCCGCCGTCCAGTGCACCGCCGACCGAGCCGCAGGCACGCTCCGCTGCGGCGAAGGCAGGCTCCCCGCGGCGGCGCGGGGCTACATCATCGTGGGCGGGCAGCACCAGTACGTGGAGGTAACGTCGAGCAACCCGGCTTACAACTCGGGAACGGGCGCCTTCACCTTCGGCGTGACGGTGCAGAACCTCATCCCCCAGCCGATGGGCACGGTGGACGGAACCACGGCCCACCCGTCCGGGGTGCGATTGATCTTCGCCAGCGGGCCCACCGTGACCGCGGGCGCCGGCGCGGCCAGCGTGATCCCCGACGGGTTCGGCACCTTCACCGCCGCCGGACAGCCGTACTACCAGTACAGCGGCAGCGCCCTGGGGGCCGACGGCATCCTCTCGCAAAACGAGACCTCGGCCGAGCGCCCCTGGACGCTGGTGATGCCGCCCAGCGTCGTCTCCTTCACCTTCCAGCTGTACGTGGTGGCCGAGGTGCCGTTCCCCAACGGCTACGTGGACGTTTCGCCCGCGGCCGACACGCTGGCGGCGGGCGGCACCGGCGCGCTCAGCGCAACGGTGCGCACCGCGGCCGGCAACGCGATCCCCGGACAGACGGTCACCTGGGGCACCAGCAACCCCGCGGTGGCCACGGTGGATGCGGCGGGCGTGGTCACCGCCGTCGCGCCCGGCGCCGTGACCATCACCGCCACCGCGGGCGCGCGCAGCGGCGCCGCAACGCTGCGGGTTTGCCCCAGCCTGGGTGTCGGCGAGGCGTACCTGTCCACCGATGCGAGCTTCTGCCTGGCCGGTGGGGCCGCAAAGGCCGAGTACACCGTGACGCCGGTGAACCTGGGCGCGAGCGACGCGTCGTTCAGCATCACCGGCGCGGGCGTGGTGGCGGTGAGCGGCCCGCCCACCCCGGTGCGCATGGCGGCGGCATCCACGCCGCGGATGGTGGAGCAGCCCACGATCGACCAAGCGTTCCACCGCCGGCAGATGGAAGCCGACCGGCGCTCGGCGGCGGCGCTGCGCGGCGCGCGGGTCGCCGCGGCGCGCGTGCGGCGCAGCATCGTGCCCGGGGTGCCCCCGGTGGGGCTGCTGATGAACCTGAACGTGAACCAGGGCTACTGCACCCCGCTCACCATCCGCACGGGCCGGGTGAGGGCGGTGGGCACACGCATCATCGTGATGGAAGACACCGCCAACCCCGCGGGCGGGTTCACCACGGCGCAGTACGACAGCATCGCCAGCTCGTTCGACACGGTGGTGTACCCGGCCGTGACCGGCAATTTCGGGGCGCCGGCCGACATCGACGCCAACGGGCGCATCATCGCGCTGTTCACCGCCGCCGTGAACGACCTGACGCCTCCCGGGGCGGCGTCGTACGTTGCCGGCCACTTCCGCTCGCGCGACCTGCTTAGCACCACCTCGTGCCCCGGCAGCAACCAGGGCGAGATGCTGTACATGCTGGCGCCCGACCCCGCGGGCACGCACGGCAACGTGCGCTCGGCCGCCGCGGTCCGCGGCGTGACGCTGCGCACCATGGCGCACGAGCTGGAGCACCTGGTCAACGCCTCGCGGCGCCTCTATGCCGGCGAGACCGTCGCCGACTTCGAGGTGCCCTGGCTGGACGAGGGGCTGGCCCACGTGGCCGAGGAGCACGCGTTCTACGCCAGCACCCAGCTGGCGCCGGGGCAGAACCTCGACCTTGCCTCCATCGGCGCCACCCCCGAGCGGAGCGACCGCTACTTCGAGTTCGCCGGCCCCAACCTGGTGCTCCTGCGCCAGTGGCTGCTGCGCCCCGACACCGCGGGCCCGTTCGACGACTCGGGGAGTAACGCCAGCGCCGGCGCCACCTGGAGCTTCCTGCGCTACGCCGCCGACCGGAACGGCGGGGCGCAGCCGGCGCTGTGGAGCGCCCTGGCGGCGGGCGCCGACACGGGGATGGCCAACCTGGCCAACCGCCTGGGCACCGACCCCCGGCCGTGGTTCCGCGACTGGGCGGCCGCCATGTACCTGGACGACGCGGTGCCCGGCGTGGCGGCGCAGTACACGCAGCCCAGCTGGAACTTCCGCTCGGTCTACGCCGGGCTCGACTTCAACCCCGGGCCCGGCTGCGACTGCGTGTACCCGCTGGGCGTGCGCCCGGCCGCCAACGGCATCGCGCAAACGTTCACCCTGTCGGCCGGCGCCGGCGCCGCCTACGTGCGCATGGGCGTGCCCGCCTCGGCCTTCGCGGGCGTCACCAGCACCGCGCCGTCCGGCACCCTCGCGGTCGTGGTGATGCGGACGAAGTAGCTTCGGCGGGGGGAGGCAGGACAAGAGCGGATGACTCACGCGGAGCAGCTGCGAAGCCACGGGTTTCTCTACTCTTCCGCGCAGGGGTTCATCCGTGCCGGTGCTCCCGGACCCGTCGCTGGAGGGTGATCGGGGAGGATCGCCCACGCCAAGAGGGTGGGTCGTGGATTGGCCGCGTGAGGGTACGGCACGGAGATTGATCGGAGGCGGGCTTAGCGGCGCGGCCGGCCGGGCGGCGCCAATCGGACCAGGAGAGCCAGATGCTGAACGACCAGGAGCGGAGCCGGATCGAAGAGCTGCTGCTGCGCGAGCGCAAGCAGATCCTCGACAACATCGGGCACTTCGACGAGCGCGTGCAGGACCTGCGCGACCGCGCGGGGGAAATCAGCCTGTACCGCTTCCACCCGGCGGACGTGGGGAGCGAATCGCAGGAGCAGGAGCAGGACTTCCTGCTCACCAGCGTGGAAGGCCGCCGCCTGTACCAGATCGACGAGGCGCTGCAGCGGCTGTACAAGACCCCCGAGGAGTTCGGCAAGTGCTCGGTGGACGGGGGCGAGATCGGGTTCGAGCGGCTGGAGGTGATCCCCGAGACCACCCTGTGCGCCGAGCACGCGCTGCAGGCCGACCAGGGCTCCGACGCCGACCCCCGCGAAGCGGCCCGCACCGGCGACGACGTGGCGATCTGACGGCTGCGCGGTTGGCAGTTGGCGGCAGGCGGTAAGACGAACGGGCTGCGCGGACCACCACGACGGTGGCCTGCGCAGCCTGGTTGCACGTCGCCCATGCGAGCCGTCAGCACAGCGGATGAAACCTGGGCACTGGGCACTGGGCCCTGAGCACCCCTAGACCACGTCCCGCAAGATCTCCTGCAGCGCCTCCCGCGCGCGCATCACCCGCATCTTCAGCGCGCTCACGCCCGTGTCCAGGCGCTCGGCCATCTCCTCGTAGCTCAGCCCGTCCACGTGCTTGAGCAGGAACGCCTCGCGCTGGGCGGCGGGGAGGCGCTGCAGGGCGGCGTCCACGGCGCGGCCCAGCTCGGTGCGCTCCAGCGTGCGCACGGGGTCGTCGGCGTCGGGGGCGGCGTGGTCGTCGGCCAGGAGCGGCGAGGTGTGCTGGCGGCGGTTCTTGAGCCAGTCCTTGCAGCGGTTGCGCAGGATGCGGAACACCCACGCGCCGAAGCGGTCGGGCTCGCAGGTGTGCAGCCGCGCAAACGCCTTCACGAAGCTTTCCTGCACCAGGTCGGCGGCCGCGTCGCGGTCGCCCACCATGGCGAAGGCGTGGCGGAAGAGCGCGTCCTGGTAGCGCACCACCAGCGCGGCGTACAGCTCTCGCTCGCCGGCCAGGATGCGCCTGATCAACTCCGCGTCGGCCTGTTGCGGCTCCACTCCCACTGCGGCTGGTACGGCGTGATGAAAGGGGCGCCTCGGCGCTCCCGGCGGCGCTCCCGCCCATGCAAGAGGCGGCCCGCGGGCACCCGAAGCGGGGGCTCCGAACCCGCTTGCGACCGCTCTGGCGGCCCGCTATGTTCCCGCGCCGCCGCTGGCCCGGATGGTGCACGCCCCCGAAGCCCCGCAAACCGCGGGAGCGGGGGCCGCCGGCCGCGGCGCGATCCCGAATCTACAGCAACGCACGCGCGTTCGAGGAAGTCAAGACATGGCTGGCAAGGGGCTGGAGGGCGTCATCGTCGGTCAGAGCAAGCTGAGCGACATCGATGGCGAGGTCGGCGAGCTCATCTACGCGGGCTACGACATCGACGACCTCGCACGCAACACCACCTTCGAGGAGGTCTGCTACCTCCTCTGGAACGGCGAGCTGCCCAACCGCGAGCAGCTCCAGGGGCTCAAGGACGAGCTGCAGGCCAACGCGGGGCTGAGCGACGAGATCCTGGCCGTGCTGCGCACGCTGCCGGGCGACGCCGACCCCATGGCGGTGCTGCGCACCGCCGTGTCGGCGCTGGGCACGTTCGACCCGCAGGCCGACGACATCAGCGCCGCCGAGGTGCGCCGCAAGGCGCTCTACCTCACCGCGGTCACGCCCACGCTGGTGGCCGCGTACGACCGCCTGCGCAACGGCAAGGAGCCGCTGCAGCCCAGGGCGGGCAACAGCTTCGCGGCCAACTTCCTGTACATGCTCAACGGCGAGGACGCCAACGAGACCCGCTGCCGCACCATGGACGTGGCGCTGGTGCTCCACGCCGAGCACGCCATGAACGCGAGCACCTTCGCGGCGCGCGTCACGGCGGGCACGCTGTCGGACGTGTACTCGGCCATCACCTCGGCCATCGGCACGCTCAAGGGCCCCAGCCACGGCGGCGCCAACGTGGAGGTGATGAACATGCTCCGCGAGATCGACGAGAGCGGCGAGGACCCGGCGGCCTGGGTGCACAACGCCCTGGAAAGCGGCAAGAAGGTGATGGGCTTCGGGCACCGCGTGTACAAGGCCACCGACCCGCGCGCCACGGTGCTGCGCGAGCTGGCCGACAAGATCATGGCCGAGGCGGGGGAAACGCGCTGGCTCGACCTGTCGGACAAGATCCGCGCGGCGATGGCCGGCGAGATGGAGAAGCGCGGCAAGAAGATCTACCCCAACGTCGACTTCTTCAGCGCCTCGGTCTACACCACGCTGGGGATCCCGATGGACCTGTTCACCGCGGTGTTCGCCATCGCGCGCATGCCGGGGTGGACGGCGCACCTGCAGGAGCAGTATGCCGACAACCGGCTGATCCGCCCGGGCTCGGAGTACATCGGCCCGCGCGGCAAGACGGTGACGCCGATCGACCAGCGGTAGCGGCCGGCGGAGCGTGGCGCACGCCTCCCGCGGGGCGCGGCGGGGGTGCCCCGCCGCGCTCCGCGTTCGTTTTGCGGCTTCGGCGGCGTCTCCGCGGGCGCCCGGGCCGCATGCGGATGCCCGTGCCATCGCACCGCCGCACCTGTTTGGATCGCCGGGCCGCGCGACGACTTCCGGCCCGACACCGGCAACTTCGACCTCAGAGAGATCATCCCCATGACCGATTCCGTCTCCACGGCGCCGAACGGCGGCGAGCGCATCACCATCCGCGACGGGCAGCTGGTGGTGCCCGACCAGCCGGTCCTCCCCTTCATCGAGGGTGACGGCACCGGCCCCGACATCTGGGCCGCGTCGCAGCCCGTGTTCGACGCCGCGGTGGAGAAGGCCTACGGCGGCAAGCGCCGGATCCACTGGATGGAGGTGCTGGCGGGCGAGAAGAGCTTCCAGCAGACCGGGAGCTGGCTCCCCGACGCCACCCTCGACGCCTTCCGCGAGTACCTGGTGGGGATCAAGGGCCCGCTCACCACGCCGGTGGGCGGCGGGATCCGCTCGCTCAACGTGGCGCTGCGCCAGATCCTGGACCTGTACGCCTGCGTGCGCCCGGTGCGCTGGTTCGAGGGCGTGCCTTCGCCGGTCAAGAAGCCGGGCGACGTGGACATGGTGATCTTCCGCGAGAACACGGAGGACATCTACGCCGGCATCGAGTTCGAGGAGGGGACGGACGACGCGAAGCGCTTCCGCGAGATGTTCGCCCAGGCCTTCCCCGACCGCTTCAAGAAGGTGCGCTTCCCCGAGAGCTCCGGCTTCGGGATCAAGCCGGTGTCGCAGGAGGGCACCGACCGGCTGGTGCGCGCGGCGATCCAGTACGCGCTGGCCCACGGCCGCCGCTCGGTGACGCTGGTGCACAAGGGCAACATCATGAAGTTCACCGAGGGCGCCTTCAAGAACTGGGGCTACGAGCTGGCCGAGCGCGAGTTCGGCGACCGCACCTTCACCTGGGCCCAGTACGACCGCATCAAGGACGAGCAGGGCGAGGACGCGGCCAACGCCGCGCAGAAGGAGGCCGAGGGCGCCGGCAAGCTGATCGTGAAGGACGCGATCGCCGACGCCTTCCTGCAGCAGATCCTGACGCGCGCGAAGGACTACGACGTGATCGCCACGCTCAACCTCAACGGCGACTACGTGTCCGACGCGCTCGCCGCGCAGGTGGGCGGCATCGGCATCGCGCCCGGCGCCAACATCAACTACGTGAGCGGCCACGCCATCTTCGAGGCCACCCACGGCACCGCGCCCAAGTACGCCGGCAAGGACATGGTCAACCCCGGCTCGGTCATCCTGAGCGGCGAGATGATGCTGCGCTACATGGGGTGGACCGAGGCCGCCGACCTGATCATCAAGGGGCTGGAAGGCGCCATCGGCCAGAAGACCGTGACCTACGACTTCGAGCGCCTGATGGAAGGCGCCACCAAGGTCAGCTGCAGCGAGTTCGGCCGGAAGATGATCGAGAAGATGTGAACCCCGGAGCGGTGGACGATCGTCGCACGGGGCTCGTCGCAACTCCCGAAGCCGTCCACCGCGCCGAGCCAGCCGGCGCGAAGCGCCCCACGTCCCTCCCCCAGGCCGTTTTGGGGGAGGGACAGGCGCCGCCAGGCGCCAGGGAGAGGGCCCGCCGGCGCTGGCGAAGCGAGCGAATCCATGCGCCGCCCATCCGACGCGCCGCGGGATCGCCGGACGGGAAGTACGAGGATCATGAAGGTTCGGCCGGTGCTCCGGCACGGGCGGAACCTGACGGCGCACGGCGGGTGATACGGGGCTCCGCCGCCTGGAAACGGGCGGCGGGGCCGCGCCGCTGGGAGCCCTGGGACAACCTGACGAAACCGAAGAGCCGAATGAACGTCACCGTGCTGCGCGGCGAGCTGGCCTCGCTCGAGACGCCGCTGCTGGCCGTCCCCGTGTTCGAGGGCGGCACGGCCGACCCCGCCGTCGCCGCGCTCGACGTGGCGCTGGGCGGGATGATCACCGCCGTGCGCGAGCGCGGCGACCTGCCGCGCAAGGAGGGCGACACCGTCACCCTCTACCCCGCCGGCGGCGCCGCCGCGTCCACCCGCGTGCTGCTGATCGGCCTGGGCAAGCCCGAGGGCATCACCCTCGAGAAGCTGCGCCGCGCGGGCGGCACCGCGGCCAAGCAGGCGGCCAGGGCGCGCTCTCCGCTGGTCACCGTCTTCCTCCCCGCGTCCACCCTTGGCACGCAGGCGGCGGCGCGCGCGCTGACCGAAGGCGTCGTCCTGGGCTCCTATTCCTTCGGCGAGCTGAAGTCGCGGGCGGACGACGCGCCCGCGCCGGTGGAGCTGGCCGACCTGGAGGTCGTGATCGGCACGGGCGCCGACCAGGGGGCGGTTCAGGAAGGCGCCCGCCTGGGCGCCGTGATCGCCACGGCCGAGAACTTCGCGCGCAACCTGGGCAACCTTCCCGGCAACGTGGTCACCCCCACGCGGCTCGCCGAGGTGGCGGGCGACATCGCCGGCCGCTTCGGGATGAAGCTGACCGTGCTGGGGCCCAGGGAGATGGAGGCCGAGGGGATGGGCGCGCTCCTGGCCGTGGCCCGCGGCTCGGACGAGGAGCCGCGGCTGATCGTCCTGGAGCACCGCGGCGGGGCGAAGGACGCGCGTCCGCTGGTGATCGTGGGCAAGGGGCTGACCTTCGACGCCGGCGGGATCTCCATCAAGCCCGCGCAGGGGATGGAGGACATGAAGTTCGACATGTGCGGCGGCGCGGCGGTGCTGGGCGCCATGCACGCAATCGGCGAGCTGGGGGTGAACGCCAACGTGGTGGGGATCGTGCCCAGCAGCGAGAACCTGCTGGGCGGCAGGGCCATGAAGCCGGGCGACATCTTCCGCGCCGCCAGCGGCAAGACCATCGAGGTGGTGAACACCGACGCCGAGGGGCGGATGATCCTCGCCGACGCGCTCCACTACGCCCGGCGCTTCGAGCCCGTGGCCATGCTCGACGCCGCCACGCTCACCGGCGCCGCCGTGATCGCGCTGGGGCACCAGGCCACCGGCATCATGGGCAACGACGAGGCGCTGCTGGAGGAGGTGCGCGCCGCGGGCGACCGCAGCGGCGAGCGCTGCTGGCCGCTGCCCATGTACGACGAGTACCGCGACCAGATCAAGAGCGACTACGCCGACATCAAGAACAGCGGCGGGCGCCCGGCCGGCACCATCACCGCCGCTTGGTTCCTGCGCGAGTTCGTGGGCGACGTGCCCTGGGTGCACCTGGACGTGGCCGGCACCGCCTACGGCGACGGGAAGGCGCCCTACCTCACCAAGGGCTCCACCGGCGCGCCCACGCGCCTGTTCGTGGAATGGGTCCTGTCGCGCGCGGGATGAGAAGCTCGCTCCGCCTCGCCCTGGCCGCCGCCGCGCTCGCCCTGGCCACGCTGGGCGCGGCCTCGCCGCGCCTCCTCGCGCAGGACACCACCTCGGTGCGCCGCAACCCGCCCACGGTGACTCGCGACACCACGCCGCGCGACACCACGCCGCGCGTGGCGCGCCCTCGGCCGGCCGACAGCGTGCAGGTGTCGATCCCGGGTGAGGCGATCCGCGGCGACACCATCCCCAACGCCGCGCAGGACACCGCTCCGCCCGACAGCACGGTCGCCGCGCCCAGCTTTCCCGCGCACCCGCTGCCGCCGTCGTACGGCTTCAGCGACGCCAGCTGGACGCTGGGGCCCGAGCAGCTCCAGTACTTCCAGGGCCTGAGCCTGGCCGACCTGCTGGACGCCATCCCGGGGCTGGTGACCACGCGCGCGGGCGGCTTCGGCCGGTCGATGGGCGTCTCCCCGTTCGCCTCCGGGGGCGGGCGCTTCCGCATCTTCCTTGACGGCTACGAGCTGCGGCCGCTGAACGCGGCGACCCCGGATCTCCAGCGCGTGCCGCTGGTGAACCTGCAGTCGGTGCGCATCCAGCGCGGGCTGGACGAGATCCGGGTGGACATCACCAGCCTGCGCCTGGCCGACGTGCGCCCCTTCGCCCAGATCGAGGGGATGGACGGCGACCTGGGCACGCGCGCGCTGCGGGCCATCTTCACCCGCCCCATCGGCAAGCGGATGATGGGCGAGATCGCGCTGGACCTGGACCAGAGCGACGGGGCGCTGCGCCGGCAGGACTTCAGCGTGACGCACAGCGTGTCGCGCCTGAGCTACGCCTTCACCCCCACCTGGGGGCTGCAGGCCGAGTTCCGCACCACCAAGCTGAACGCCGAGAGCGAGATCGAGACGCAGGCCGGCGACGAGGACCTCGACCGCACCGAGGCGATCCTGCGCGGGCGCGGGCTGCTGCTGGGGCGCATCAACCTGGAGGCGATGGTGGGCCGCAGCCTGCAGCGCCCCGCCGGCACCGACACGGTGACCCAGCGCGTGCGCAGCCTGCAGGCCGACCTGCGCGCCACCGTGCCGTTGCGCATCGGCCAGCTGGCGGCGGGCTTCCGCCTGCATCGCGGCGAGGAGGAGGGCTGGGCGCCCAATGCGAGCGAGCTGTGGGGGCGCCTCGACTTCGCCCCCGCGCCCTGGCTGGCCGCCACCGCCGAGGCGCGGCAGCTCACCATCGGCGGCGAGGCGGGGCTGGAGACCAGCGGCACGCTGCGCGCCGGGCCGTGGGGCGGGCTGTCGGTGTTCGGCCAGCTTGCCGCGGGGAGCCGGGGGGTTCGCTACCTGGCGCGCGACTCGGTGGAGCTGAAGACCTTCGGCGGGATCGGCGGCAACGGCCTGCCGCTGGTGGACACGGTGGAGGTGCAGGCCTTCCGCACGCTGGACAGCTCGCTGAACGGGCTGCGCGCCGGGGCCGAGTTCAACCGCGGCCTCTTCCACCTGGGCGCCGCGCTGGTGCACCACGACCTGGACCAGGCGGCGCCCTACGGCTTCGTGTACGACCGGCTGGCGCCGCTGCAGCCGGGGCTGAACGCCACGGGGATCGAGGCCTACGCGTCGCTCCCGCTGTTCTTCCGCCAGCTCACGCTGCAGGGGTGGTACCAGCGCTGGCTCGACACCCCCGACCGGCCGTACCTCCCCGCGCAGCTGGGCCGCGCGGCGATCCAGTTCAACAACGTGTACAAGGGCGGCAACTTCGAGCCCACGCTGCGCTTCGAGGCGGTGGCGCGCGACGCCACCGTCGCCTGGGACGAGAACAGCGGCACCAACGTCCTCGTCCCGCGCTACGCGCTGTACAACCTGTACCTGCAGATCCGCATCATCGACATCCGGATCTTCTACCGCTACGACAACCTGTTCAACACGCGCCGCCAGTTCTACGACGTGCCGGGGTCGGTGATCCCCAGCGGCCGGGCGCTGTACGGGGTTCGGTGGTTCTTCCGCAACTGAGTACGAAAGTACGAAGTACGGAAGTACGCGAGTGCGAAGTACGAAAGTACGGAAGTGAGGACGTCGGCCGGTACGGTGAGTCGATCCCGCGCCGGTGCACGGGTGGGCTGTGATCCCGGCCCCCGCGCCGGCCCGGCCGCGAGCGAGCGAGCCCCGGTCCCTCTCCTGCAGTTCGGGAGAGGGACAGGCGCGAAGCGCCAGGGTGAGGGGTCCAGGCGGAAGGGCTGGATCGCGCTCCATGATCCTCCGCGCGAACCGTACGTCGACCAAAGCGGCGGGACCTTCCGGTTGACCGGAGGGTGTCCGTTGCGTTATTGTTTCAGGTTCCCCACCCGACCAGGGGCATACGCTTGATACGCAGCATGACGGGCTACGGCGAGGCGCGCAGGGAAACGCCCGCCGGCACCCTGCTGGTTGAAGTCCGCACGGTCAACCACCGCCACTTCAACGCCAACCTCCGCCTCCCCCAGTCGCTTGCGCGCTGGGAGGCCGAGATGCGCGAGTGGCTGCGCGCCCACCTGCCGCGCGGGCACGCCAACGTGTCGGTGCGGCTGGAGGTGCCCGCCGGCACCCCGCGCGGGCTCAAGCTGGACGACGAGCGGGTGGCCACCTACATGACGCTGCTGGGCCAGCTCCAGGAGCGCCACGGGGTGGCGGGGGTGCCCGACCTGCACCTGCTGGCGCGCTTTCCCGACGTGTTCGTGCGCGACGACGGCGACGCCGAGGCGGTGGAGATCCCCGCCGACGACGTGCGCGCCGCGGTGGACGAGGCCGCGCGGGCCAACGTGGTGATGCGCGAGGGCGAGGGGCGGCGGCTGCACGACGACCTGGAGGGCCGCGTGGCCGCCATCGAGGGCAACCTCGACGAGATCGCGCGCCTGGCGCCGGAGCGGCTGGTCGCCGAGCGCGACCGCCTGCGCACCGCCATCCGCGAGCTGGCCGGCGGCGTGGCCGTGGACGAGGGGCGGCTGGCGCAGGAGCTGGTGTACACCGCCGAGCGGCTGGACATCAACGAGGAGCTGGTGCGCTTCCGCGCCCACAACGCCGCCTTCCGCGAGCTGCTGGACGCCGACAGCGCCGAGCCCGTGGGCAAGCGCCTGGGCTTTCTCGTGCAGGAGATGCACCGCGAGGCCAACACCATCGGCTCCAAGGCCAACCACGCGGGCGTCGCGCACCGGGTGGTGGCCATCAAGGAAGAGGTGGAGCGCTTGCGCGAGCAGGTGGAGAACGTGGAGTGACGGACGTGGCGGCGCCCTTTCCGCTGGTCCTCTCCGCGCCCAGCGGGGCGGGGAAGAGCACCCTGGCGTCGATGCTGCGGCAGCGGAACCACGACGTGGCGTTCTCGGTATCGGCTACCACGCGCGCGCCGCGGCCCGGCGAGACCGACGGCGTGCACTACCACTTCGTGAGCCGCGACGAGTTCCTGCGGATGCGCGACGAGGGCGAGCTGCTGGAGTGGGCGCCCGTGCACGGCAACTTCTACGGCACCCCGCGCGGCGAGCTGCGCCGCGCGCAGGCCGCCGGCCAGCACCTGCTGCTGGACATCGACGTGCAGGGCGCGCGGCAGGTGCGCGGGGCGCTTCCCGAGGCGGTGCTGGTGTTCGTGCTCCCGCCCAGCGGGCGGGCGCTGGTGGAGCGGCTCACCGGCCGCGGCACGGAGCAGCCCGAGGTGCTGGAACGGCGCCTGCGCAACGCGGAGGACGAGATCCGCGCCGCGCCCGAGTTCGACTACGTGGTGGTGAACGACGACCTCCACCACGCGGTGGAGGAGCTGGAAGGGGTGCTGCGAGGGCGCGGTGGCGTGGCTCGCGGGCTCGCTGGGATGGACGAGACGGTGGCGCGCCTCTGCGCCGAGATCGAGAGTGAGCTGGGCCCGAACCGGGCCCGTTGAACGCCTCAGACAGGACGGTAACTCAATGCGCGTCGTGACTCCGGGCCAGGCGGCCCGACACACCGGAAGCAAGTACCTGGGCGTGCTGGTGGCCGCCAAGCTGGCCCGCCACCTGAACGAGCTGCGCCGCGGCGAGCTGATGGAAGACCCCACCGTGAGCGGCGCCGAGCCGCGCGAGAAGCTCACCACCACGGCGTTGGAAGAGGTGCGCCAGGGGAGCACGCCGTTCCACCTGACCAAGCGCGCACGCCCCGACGGGCAGTAGGCCGGTGGCCGGCGCGCGCGAGGCGCGGCGTCCCTTCACGGGGCGCCGCGTGCTGCTTGGGGTGTGCGGCGGGATCGCCGCCTACAAGGCGGTCCAGCTCGCGCGCGACCTGACGCTGGCGGGCGCCGCCGTGGACGTGGTGCTCACCGGCGGCGCGCGCGAGTTCGTGCGCCCCATGACCTTCGAGGCGCTCACCGGGCGCCCCGTCCACACCTCGCTGTACCCCTCCGGCGACCCCAACCTGCACATCCGCCTGGCGCGCGAGGCCGACGCCGTGGTGGTCGCGCCCGCCACGGCCAGCTTCCTGGCGCGCGCCGCCGGCGGGATGGCGAGCGACCTGCTCTCCGCCGTCCTACTGGCCACCGACGCCCCCGTGGTCCTCTGCCCGGCCATGAACGACCGCATGTACGCCCACCCCGCCACCCAGGACAACCTCCTGCGGCTGCGGGGCTTCGGCTATGTGCTGGCCGGGCCGGCCACGGGGCCGCTGGCGTGGGGCGAGGGCGAGGGTCCGGGGCGGATGCTGGAGCCCGGCGAGATCCTGGCGCATGCCGGCCGGGCGCTGGAGGGGGAAGGACCGCTCGGCGGCGTCCGCATCGTGGTGACCGCCGGCCCCACGCGCGAGCCGATCGACCCGGTGCGCTACATCGGCAACCGCTCGTCGGGGAGGATGGGGTACGAGATCGCCGCGGCGGCGTGGCGGCGCGGGGCCGACGTGGTGCTGGTGACCGGCCCGTCGCACCTGGACACGCCCAGCGGCGTGGACGTGCGGCGGGTGGAGACGGCGGCCGAGATGCGTGACGCCGTGGCCGCCGCGCTCCCGCACGCCCACGCGCTGGTGATGGCCGCCGCCGTGGCCGACTTCCGCCCGGCCGATCCCGCGGACGAGAAGCTGAAGAAGGAGGCGGGCGGCGTTCCCATGATCCACCTGGAGCGCACGGCCGACGTGCTGGCCTCCACCCGCGAGCTGCGCCGCCCCGACGCGGTGGTGGTGGGCTTCGCGCTGGAGACGCAGGACGTGGTGGCGAACGGGCGCCGCAAGCTGGTGGCCAAGGGGCTGGACCTGCTGGTCGTCAACGACGCGAGGGAGCCCGGCGCGGGGTTCGAGGTGGCCACCAACCGCGTCACCTTCCTGGAGCCGGACCGGGACGACGACGCGCTGCCGCTGATGAGCAAGGCCGAGGTGGCCGACCGCATCCTGGACCGGGTGGAGGCGCTGATCGCGGCGAAGCACGGCCGGTGAGCGACCCGCGCGACCTCCTCCGCAGCTACCTGCGCCAGCGCGCGGAGCTGGGAGACGACGAGCTGGTGCTGGACCGCCACACCGCGGGCGAGGTGCGCGACATCCTTGCGCCCGCCGCCGCCCGTCCCTCCCTGCGCCCGGTGGATGCGTCTCCCCAGGCTCGTCCGGGCACGCGGACGGAGGCTCCGGCGGTCCGCGCCGATGCGCCGCCCGCGCGCCGGGAGCCCGCGCCCGCCGCGGCGGATCCGTCCGCGTCCGCACGCGTGGATGCGTCCGCCCCCGCCCCCGCGGACGCATCTACCATCGAGACGCACGTGCGCGCCGGCGCGCAGCCGCCGGGGGCCACGCCCATGCGGCAGGCGCCCGGCGCGCCCGCGCGGGGCGTGTCGGCGGAGGAGATCCGGGCGCTGCCGGTGCTGAGCGCGGTGCGCGACGTGGCCCTCGGGTGCCCGCGCTGCGGGCTGGCGAAGACGCGCATGCACGTGGTGTTCGGCGAGGGGAACGCCCACGCCGACCTGATGGTCGTCGGCGAGGCGCCGGGCGAGAACGAGGACCGCCAGGGGCGCCCCTTCGTGGGCAAGGCGGGGAAGCTGCTCGACCTGCTGCTGATGAGCGCCGGCTTCCCGCGCGACAGCGTCTACATCTGCAACGTGCTGAAGTGCCGCCCGCCGGGGAACCGCAACCCGCTCCCCGACGAGGTGGAGGCGTGCAGCCCCTACCTGCTGCGGCAGGTGGAGCTGGTGAAGCCGCGCATCATCGTGGCCTTCGGCACCTTCGCCGCGCAGACGCTGCTGGGCTCCGACGTGTCCATCGGCCGGCTGCGCGGGAAGCTGCACCAGTACCAGGGGATCCCGCTGGTGCCCACCTACCACCCCGCCGCGCTGCTGCGGAACCCGGGGTGGGTGCGTGCGGTGTGGGAAGATCTGCAGCGCGCACGCGCAACGCTTGATCGGCCGTCGTAAGCCGGTATCTTTCGGGTCCCACTCCACCCCCGACATCACCGAACGGGTGCGTGGGTGCGCAGGTGCGCCAGTGCGTTCGTCGCGAGCGGAAAGCCAACGCACTCGCGCACTTCCGCACCGGCGCGCCCGTTCGCCGTCGCCCGCCTGTGCGCCTGGGCCATCGTTCTTCGCCGTACAGCAGGACCCGTAAACCGAAATGGCCACCCCCGCGCTTCACATCGCGCCGCCGGCACCGTCCGCGCCCGCTCCGCCGAGCGCCTTCACCGACCGCACGCCGCCCTACTCGGCCGAGGCGGAGATGGCGGTGCTGGGCGGGATGCTGATCGACCAGGACGCCGTGGTGCGCGCGGTGGAGCTGGTGGACGACAGCATGTTCCACCGCGAGGCGCACCGGCGGCTCTTCCGCTCGCTCGTGCGCATCTGGCAGAAGGGCGACGTGATCGACGAGATCACCGTCACCGAAGACCTGCGCAAGATCGGCGACTTCGAGGCGGTGGGCGGGGTGGCGTTCCTGGCCAGCCTGCTGGACGCGGTGCCCACGGCCGCGAACATCGACTACCACTGCAAGATCGTTCGCGAGAAGGCGATCCTGCGGCGGCTGATCGAGGCGAGCACCTCCATCATCCAGGAGACCTACGCCTGGCAGGGCGAGGTGGAGGGGCTGATGGACCTGGCCGAGAGCCGCATCTTCCAGCTGGCGCAGAGCAGCGACCGGCGCGGGTTCGTGTGGATCAAGGAGATCCTGTGGCCCACCTTCGAGAAGATCGAGCAGCTGCAAGCCAACCAGAGCGCCATCACCGGCGTGCCCACCGGCTTCGCCGACCTGGACGAGTACACCGCCGGCTTCCAGAACAGCGACCTGATCATCGTGGCCGCCCGCCCGTCGATGGGGAAGACGGCGTTCACGCTCAACATCGCGCAGCACGCGGCGATCCAGTCGCAGAAGCCGGTCGCGTTCTTCTCGCTGGAGATGAGCAAGGAGTCGCTGGTGCAGCGCGTGCTCTGCGCCGAGGCGCGGGTGGACGCCAGCCGCCTGCGCCGCGGCCGGCTCACCGACGACGACTACGCGCGCCTCGCCATCGCCGCCGGCCACCTGAACACCGCGCCCATCTACATCGACGACACGCCGGGGATCTCGGTGCTGGAGATGCGCGCCAAGGCGCGGCGCCTCAAGTCCGACCGCGACGACCTGGCGATGATCATCGTGGACTACCTGCAGCTGATGGTGGGCAACGGCAAGACCGAGAGCCGCCAGCAGGAGGTGTCCGAGATCTCGCGGGGGCTCAAGGCGCTGGCCAAGGAGCTCAACATCCCCGTGGTCGCCCTGTCGCAGCTCTCCCGCGCCGTGGAGAGCCGCCCCGACAAGCGCCCGATGATGTCGGACCTGCGTGAATGCGTGACCGGCGACATGCTGGTGGTGCTCAGTGACGCCCGTCGCGTTCCCATCCGCGACCTCGTCGGGACCACGCCGGAAGTCGTGGCCGTCTCCCCTGACGGTGAACTCACCGCCGCCGCATCCGATCTCGTCTGGTCCGTGGGCGTACGCGCGGTCTACTCCGTTCGGCTCGCGTGTGGCAAGTCGATTCGCTGCACGGGCTCCCATCGCCTCTTTGGGCGATCGGGCTGGGTCACGGTGGCTGAGCTGCGGGCGGGCGACGAACTTTCGGTGGCCCTGGAGATGAGTCTCGTGGCCGACTGTGATGAGGCATCGGATGAATGGAATGGCTCACTCGGTAGAACATCAGCCTTCCAAGCTAAGGGTCGCGGATTCGAGCCCCCCGTCGGTCTGGGCCTCTCGTGGAGCGAAATCGTCGAGATCGTGCCGGATGGGGAAGAAGAGGTGTTCGACCTGACGGTGCCGGGGCCGGCTTCGTGGCTGGCGGACGGGATCGTGAGCCACAACTCCGGAGCCATCGAGCAGGACGCCGACGTGATCATGTTCCTCTACCGGCCGGAGTACTACTTCGGGCCGGTGGACAAGGAGGGGAACAGCATCGAGGGGAAGGCCGAGCTGATCATCGGCAAGCAGCGAAACGGGGCCACCGGCACCCTGCCGCTCTTCTTCCGCAAGGAGTTCACGCTGTTCGAGAGCATGAGCCACGCGCGCGGGCCGGAAGACCACTGACGGATGGCGAAGACACGCACGGCCTTCTTCTGCCGCGAGTGCGGCAACGAGACCCCGCGCTGGCAGGGGCAGTGCCCCGCCTGCCACGAGTGGAACACGCTGGTCGAGGAGCCCGCGGCCGCGAAGCGGAAGTCGGCCGCCGCCGCGGGCGTTGCCGTGTCGCGCATGGCCCCGTCGCAGGCGGTGCCCGTGCGCCTGCGCGACGTGGAGGGCACCGAGCGGCGGCGCTGGGCCACCGGCGTGGGCGAGCTCGACTTCGTCCTCGGCGGCGGCATCGTCCCGGGCTCGGTGGTGCTCGTGGGCGGCGAGCCGGGGATCGGCAAGTCCACCATCCTCCTGCAGGTGGCCGCGCGGCTGGAGGGCGCGGAGCTGCGCACCCTCTACGTGTCGGGCGAGGAGTCGGCGCACCAGGTGAAGCTGCGCGCCGAGCGGCTGGGCGGGCAGGCCGCCGACGTGACGCTGCTGGCAGAGACGGAGCTCGACTCCATCCTCCTCCACGCCGCCGAGATCGGCCCCGAGGTGCTGCTGATCGATTCCATCCAGACCGTCTACACCCCCGAGCTGGAAGGCGCGCCGGGCAACGTGGGCCAGGTGCGCGAGTGCGCCGCCCGGCTGCAGCGCTTCGCCAAGCAGACCGGCACCGCCGTCTTCCTGGTGGGCCACGTCACCAAGGGCGGGGGGATCGCGGGGCCCAAGACGCTGGAGCACATCGTGGACACGGTGCTCTACTTCGAGGGCGAGGGCGGGGTGGACCACCGCGTGCTGCGCGCGACCAAGAACCGCTTCGGCGGGGTGGACGAGATCGGGGTGTTCCGCATGACGGCCGAGGGGCTGGTGCCGGTGGCCAACCCGTCGGAGCTGTTCCTGGGCGACCGCGCGGCGCGCGCGTCGGGCTCGGCCGTCGTGTCCACGATGGAGGGTACGCGGCCGCTGCTGGCCGAGGTGCAGGCCCTGGCCACCAAGGCCAGCTACGGCGCGCCGCAGCGGGTGAGCGCGGGGCTCGACCCCAAGCGCCTGGCCCTCCTCCTGGCCGTGCTGGAGAAGCGCGCCGGGATCCCCTTCGGCCAGCTCGACGTGTTCCTCAACGTGGTGGGCGGCCTGCGCCTGGCCGAGACGGCGGGCGACCTCGCCGTCGCGGCCGCCCTGGTCTCCAGCGTGTACGACCGCCCGCTCCCGGAGGGTGCCGTGTTCATCGGCGAGCTGGGGCTGGGTGGCGAGGTGCGGCCGGTGGGGCAGGTGGAGCGCCGCCTGGCCGAGGCGGCGCGGATGGGGTTCACCGCCGCCTACCTGTCGCCGCGCGCCGTCCCCCGCAAGCCGCCCGCGGGGATCCGCGCCGTGGGTACCGAAGACATCCGCAGCCTTGTCGAGAAACTCTTCTCCTGAGCCCCGCGCCGCCGCGGTGATCGTGGCGGGCGGCTCGGGCCGGCGCGTGGGCGGGCCCGTGCGCAAGCAGTACCTGCAGGTCGCGGGGAAGCCCGTCCTCCTCCACGCCATCCTCCCCTTCCTGGATCACCCCCGCATCCACGCGACGATCGTCGTCCTTCCGGCGGACGACGCCCTGGCCCCCCCGCCATGGCTCGCCGCGCTCGCCGTCCAGCTCGTCGCCGGCGGCGCGGAGCGCGGCGACTCGGTGTGGAACGGGCTCCAGGCGGTGGGGGGGGATGTGGATCTCGTCCTCGTCCACGACGGCGCGCGCCCGTTCGTCACGGCCGACGTGATCGACCGTGTGCTGGACGGATGCGTGGACGAGGGCGCGATCGCCGCCGTGCCGGTGACCGACACGATCAAGGAGGTGGGGGAGGAGGGGACGATCGCCGGCACCCCCGACCGCGCGCGCCTCTGGCAGGCGCAGACGCCGCAGGGCTTTCCGCGCGCCGCCCTGGTCCGCGCCTACGAGCGGGCGCGCGCGGAGGGCGTGGCCGCGACCGACGACGCGGCGCTGTACGAGCGCTACGCGGGCCCGGTGCGCGTGGTGATGGGGTCGTACCGCAACCTCAAGGTCACCCGGCCCGGCGATCTGCCGATCGCCGAGGCGCTGGCCCTTGCCGCTGGCGGCAGCGCGGGTGAATGATACCGGGTTGCACGAACCCCAACCGCGGGATGCCTTGCCTACGAACCCACAGCGCGAGCACGCCGGAGCGCAGATGAGCGAGCACAGCGAGGCCGCGCCGGCGCCACGCACCGCCACCTTCAACATCCTCTTCGTCTGCACGGGGAACACCTGCCGCTCCCCGCTGGCCGAGGCGATCGCGCGCGCCGAGATCGCGCGGCGCGGTTGGAAGAACGTGGAGGTGGCGTCCGCCGGCCTTGCGGCGGCCGAGGGGAGCCCGGCAACGCCCGCGGCGGTGACGGTTGCCGGACGCGCGGGGATCGCCCTGGGCGCCCACCGCTCGCGCGGCTTGAACCCCGGGATCGCCGCCTGGGCCGACCTGATCCTGGGGATGGGCTCGGGGCACGTGGCCGCGCTGGACCGCCTGGGGGTGGGCGACCGCGCCGCCACGCTGGGCGACTTCGCCGCCGGCGAGGGCGGCGAGGGCGGCGAGGGCGGCGAGGGCCGCTCGGTGGCCGACCCCTACGGCGGCAGCGAGGCCGTCTACCAGGAAACCTTCCACGAGCTGCGCGAGCTGATCTCGGCCGCGCTCGACCGCCTGGCGCCCATCCTGGCCCCGTGACGCGCGCCGTCACCGCCCGCACGCGCCTGATCGCGCTGCTGGGCGACCCCGTGTCGCACTCGCTCTCCCCCGCCATCCAGAACGCAGCCATGCGGGCCGCCCGCGTGGACGGCGTGTACGTGGCGCTGCGCTGCTCGGCCGAGGAGGTGGGGCCGCTGCTGCGCGCGCTGGCCCACGCCGGCGGGGCGGGGAACGTGACGGTGCCGCACAAGGAGGCCGCCGCCCGCGCCGTGGACCGGCGGACGGAAGCCGCCGAGGCGACGGGCGCCTGCAACTGCTTCTGGCAGGACGGCGGCGAGGTGTGGGGCGACAACACCGACGTGGAGGGGGTGGCCGCGGCCATCCGCGCGCTGCTGGGCCGCTCGGTCACCGGCGCGCGGGTGCTGGTGGCCGGCGCAGGGGGCGGCGCGCGTGCCGTGGTCCACTCCCTCGTGCGCCACGGCGCCGAGGAGGTGGTCGTGGTCAACCGCACGCACCGCCGCGCGGTGGAGCTGGCGCGGCGCTTCGCGACGGAACGGACGCCGGTGCGCGTGGTGGGCTCGGCGCGCGAGGTGGGCGGCGGCACCTTCGACCTGGCGGTGAACGCCACCTCGCTGGGGCTGCGCGAGGGCGACGCGCTGCCGCTGGACCCAGCCACGCTGCCGCCGGCCGACGCCGCGCTGGACCTGGTCTACAGCCGCGCCGGCGAGACGCCGTGGGTGCGGGCGATGCGCGAGCGCGGCGTGCCGGCCGCTGACGGCCGCGAGATGCTGCTGATGCAGGGCGCCGCCGCCTTCCGCCGCTGGTGGGGCGTGGACGCTCCGCTCGAGGCGATGCGCGCCGCCCTCGCCTCCTCGTCGTAGCGACCCGCGCCAGCCCGAGCGCCGTCGTTCTCGCCGAGATCGATTCCGACGGCTGGGTGTGCATTTTCAGAGGCCTCGCGAGCGTCCGGTTCCAGAACGGAGTTTCATACCGAATTGCCGAGTATCATTCTGGCCCCACCGGCGAAGGAATCTCACGCAGAGCAGCAGAGAAGCAGATAACAACGGAGTGAACGGAGTTTCTGCTTCTCTCCTCTGCTACTTTGCTGCTCTGCGTGAGAAGATTTACGGATCTCGCCCCTGAACGAAACTCCGCAACGTGGTATCACACGGAGACGGAGTCAGCGGAGTTGGCGGAACGACGTCCGTTGACTCCGCTGACTCCGTCTCCGTGTGAAACCGGCTTTTCCAGAGTACGCCGGGGCCCGAATAGACTTCGGATGGCCGCACCCGTGTCCGAGGGGCGAAACGGGCCCGACCGTCAGCGGAACAGCGGTGACGGGTGCGGTGGTTTGGCCGCCGCGGTCGGCTCCACGCGCGGCCCCTGGCCATCGGCGTGAAGCTCCTCGATGAACAGCAGGTGGTCGGCGTTCAGCACCAGGTAGGGGAAACGCTCGCCCGACGCCGTGCACTGCGCATCGGTCACCGAGATGTAGCCCTTGAGCGTGGACAGGTGGTCGGCCAGGCGCGTGCTCGGCGCGCGGTGGAGATTGCCTTCCAGCACCCGGCCAGTGGTCAGGTGGAAGCGGTGCGCCTGCGGGCGGCGGTTGCCCACCATCGCCGGGGTGGACGGCGGCGCCGGGCTCGCGGCGGGAGCTGCTCTGGCGATCATCGTCTGAGAGTGTGGAGAGACGTGGGAGGACGTCGACAGCCAGCGAGCACAGGGCAAGCGCCGCTCCGCGTGAACGGTCCTCGTAACTCCACCTCTGTCAACCACTTGGGCGATGGTGAACGAAGCGGCGGGGCGTCCACCTGCTGGACGCCCCGCCGCTCGTTCATCCGCCGATCGCAGCGTTCCGCCGCGATCGAGCCCCTGCCGTACGGAAACCCGACCGTGTCGGAAATCCGGTCACCCCCGCGTCAGCGGCGCCCCTGCCCCTGGTCGCGGAAGACGTCGGCGAAGCGGCGGCCCTCGGGAGGCCGGCGGCCGCCGCCGGGGCTGTCGTTGCGGGCGATCACGCGGTTGGTCACCGTGGCCGACACGTGCTCGTCCATCGGCAGCATCTCGGAATACAGCTCCAGCGCGCGGTCCGAGTCCACCTCGTCGCCCAGCATGTCGATCATGTCGAGGACGTTCGACACGTGCGTCTCGATGATGGCCTCTTCCGAACGCGCGGCCACGATCAGGAGCTTGCGCTTCGCTTCGGCGCTCAGGCGGCGGCGGCGCAGGAAGTCGAACATGTCTTCTCCGGGCAGGGTGGTATCAGATCCAGCGACGGATGAAATCTGCCGGTGACCGGCGGCGCTCGCAAGGCCGGGCGCGCCGCTCCTTTGGGGGTGGATGCGCGGTGGCACCCCGTGTATATTTGACCGGGCCGCCGAGCGTCTCCACGCGCGGCGTTCCCGCCGCAGGCCCCCGCTCCCGGTGCGGGGCTCCTTCAATCCCCGTGGTCAGCAGCATGGGAACGCAATTCCTCAGCGCCGAAGAGTTCGACGAGCAGGCACACCGGCTGTACGAGTCGGGCGAGTACGACGACGCCCTGGAGGTGCTGCGCGAGGGGCTTCGCCACCACCCCGACTCGGCGCTGCTGCACGTGGGCCTGGGCTACGTGCGCGTGGCGCGCGAGGAGTATGCGTGGGCGCGGCAGAGCTTCGAGACGGCGCTGGACCTGGACCCCGAGTACGAGGACGCCTGGGTGGGGCTGGGCGAGACGCTGCTCAAGTTCGGCCGGGTGGACGAGGCGCTCAAGTGCTTCGCCACGGTGGACGCCATGGGGCTCTCGGACGACCTGGAGCTGGGGTTGACCATGGGGCGCGCGCTGTACCGCGAGGGGCTGTTCGCCGACGCGCGCGGCCGCTTCAACGCGCTGGCGGCGCACCACGGCGACAGCGCCGAGGTGGCGGCGGCGCGCGGCTACACCCTGCACGCGCTGGGCGACGACGTGGGCGCCCGCCGCGAGCTGCGCCGCGCCCTGCGGCTGGACGCCGCCCTGCACGAGGCGCGCATCTACCTGAGCCACCTGCTGCACGACCGCGGCGACATGGCCGGCGCGCTGCGCGAGCTGGAGCGGGTGCCGCCCGCCGAGCACTGGGACACGCTGTCGCTGTGGCGCTACGTGGAGCTGAAGTGCGCGGTGGACCAGGCGCAGGCCGACGACGCGGTGCTGCAGCCGTGGAAGGCGCGCATCGCCGAGCTCGAGGCCGAGCCCGACGTGATCGACCACCTGCTGGCCGAGGTGGAGGCCGCGTTCGAGGGCGCCGACGACGACGGCGCGCCGCTGGAGCTGTCGGCGCAGATCGACTTCATCATGCGCATGCTGAACCCGGCGGGCGAGGCGCGCGAGACGGAGGTGAAGTCGCACCGCATCCGCACCGCCGAGGGGACCACCTTCGAGGGCACCTGGGACGAGATCGTGGGCGGGATGCGCGACCACGCCGACCCCACGCTGCCGCTGAGCGTGTTTATGCGCCGCGCGGCGCGCCAGATCCGCGAGCGCACCGGCCGCTCGGTGCCCACCGACAGCGCCGAGGCCTTCGTGAAGGCGGGGGCGCGGCTGGGGCTGCTGCACATCGAGGCCTGAACGCGGGCTGCGTGGCGCGGCCGATCCACGGCCGTGCTTGAGCCAGAGGCCGTCCGGCCGGCGCAGCGCGCCCGTGCCGGACGGCCTGTTTCATGCTGAAAAGCGCCCGCATGACACACGATCCGGAGAACACCCTCAAGCCGCTGCGCGCCGTGGAGGGCGACGTGATCGCCCTGCGCACCGGGCAGGCGGGCGCGGCCGCGGTGGTGCGCATCGCGCGCGCCGCCGAGATGGTGCTGCGGCGCATGCTGCGCGACGACCCCACCGCCCAGGTGGAGCTGCGCCTGCGCGCCCTGTCGCCCGACGACGTGAGCACCGGCGAGCTGCTGGCCGAGCTGCGCCGCCGCGACCGGCTGCCCATGGAGCTGGCCGCCACCTTCCACGAGCTCGCCGCCGCGGCCAACCGCCTGGCGACCGAAGGGGGCGACGCCGCGCCGCGCGACGTGGAGGTGGCGGTGGCGGCCGCCGACGGGCTGGAGCGCCACGTGCTGTCGAACCCCTACGAGGCGCGGCTGGAAGACCCGGTGCTGGCCCTTCCCGACGAGACGCTGATCCCCCCCGCGCCCGGCCACCCCGACGCGGTGCATGCCGTGCCGGCGTCGCGGCGCACCCCGCCGTGGCCGCTGGTGGCCGCGGGGGCGGCGGTGCTGGCGGCGATCCTGCTGGGGATCTTCCTGCTGCGCGGCCGCGGGCCCGACGCGCTCTCCCAGGGCGAGGCGGCGTTCAGCCGGGGCGACACGGCCACGGCGTTCCGCCTGTTCATGGACGCCGCGCGCGAGAAGCCGAAGGCGCCCGAGCCGCACTACTACATGGCGCAGATCTACCGCACCCGCGGCCGCCCGCAGGAGGCCGCGCGCGAGCTGCGCGAGGGGCTCACGCTGGCCCCCGACGACCCGCGGCTGAACACCGAGCTGGGCTACCTGATGCTGGACCAGGGCCGCGCCCCGCAGGCCGCCGAGCGCTTCCGCAGCGCCATCCTCCTCGACTCCACCTCGGCGCGGGCGTGGGCGGGGCTGGTGAGCTCGCTACGGCGCGCCGGCCGCCCCGACCAGGCCGAGAAGGTGCTGGCCCGCGCGCCCGTGGAGGTCCGCTCGCTGATCACCTCGGTGCGCGCCGACACCGGCGTCTACGCCCCGCCGGCCGGGACCGTGGCGCCGGGCACAGTGGCACCGGGGACGATGGCGCCGGGAACGATGGCACCCGGCGCGATGCCGCCGACGGGCACCTATCCGCCCGACACAGCCGGTACCGTGGCCGTCCCGCCGCTCACGCAGCCATAACGGTCGGAGTGGGGCGGGGGAGCGCGGCCGGTTCGCGCTCCCTTGCGCCCGGTGCTATCGTACCTGCCGTTCGTGGTCTCGCAGTTCCGAACTTTTCGACCCTTCCCAATGGATTCCGTCGACCGCCTCTACCGGCGGATCGCCGACGTCCTCCTGCGCGAGCCGGGGACGGCGGTGACCGTGGGTGACATCTACCAGCACCTGGTGCCGTACCGCACGGTGCGCTCGGAGCTGGGCTTCGGCGAGCTGGCCGAGTACGAGCACGCGCTGCTGCGCCTGCTGAGCGGCGAGCGCGACTACCTGGTGGTGGAGCGCGCCGACGTGCAGGAGGAGTTCCAGCGCGAGCTGCGCACCCCCAACCCGATCCTGGGCATCTACCGCGACTACGCGGACGTGGGGGTGTACATGAACCCCTACGCCCCCGAGCCGTCCGCGCCCGACCTCACCGCGCCGCCTCCGCCGCCTGCCTCCGCCGCGTCCGCTGGATCCGCCGGGCTGGCTTCGACGCCGCGCAGCCGGCGCGGTACCGAGGGCGACGCCGATGAGGCCGGCGTGGTGCTCGACCTGACGGCGCCCGAGCGCGCGCCCGCCGTGCCGCCGCAGCGCCCGCGCCCGAGGGCGTGCACCGGCTGCCGCTCCACGCTGCCGCCGGGGCGCGACGTGCGCTTCTGCCCGTTCTGCGGCAAGTGCCTGGCGCCGATCCCCTGCCCGGAGTGCAGCACCACGGTGGAGCCCGAGTGGCGCTTCTGCATCACCTGCGGCTGGCCGCGCGACGGGCAGCCGCTGCCGCCGCTCCCGGAACCCCGTCCCCGGTGACGGCTGGGATCTTCGCCATGACCCGCGGCCCCGCTTCTGGGGCCGCGGGTTTCGGTTTCACACGGAGTCAGCGGAGTTAGCGGAGGCAATGTTGTTCTCTGTTGACTCCGCTGACTCCGCGTGAAACGCCCGTTGCCGCATCCGGGGGTGCGCGGCAGCCCGGGAGAACGGGCGGGGCGATGAGAGCGCCCCGTTTCTAGCGCCCTCCCCGCCGCCCCGGTATCTTCCCGCCCTTCCTGATCGATCTGGAACCCGACACCACACGGCACAGGCACATGGCGCGGATTGCGGTGATCCCCGGCGACGGCGTAGGCAAGGAAGTGATGCGCGAGGCGGTGAAGGTGCTGCGCGCGCTGGAGGGCGCCGGCGGCCCCGCGCTGGAGCTGGTGGAGTGGCCGCACGGCGCCGACCGCTACCTGGAAACCGGCCAGAGCATCACCGACGCCGAGTTCGCCGACCTCGAGCAGAACTACGGGGCCATCCTGCTGGGCGCGCTGGGCGACTCGCGCGTGCCCGGCAACGAGCACGCCCGCCAGATCCTGCTGGGGATGCGCTTCCGCCTCGACCTGTTCATCAACTTCCGCCCCGTCACCCTGTACCACGAGCGCCTGACGCCGCTCAAGGGCAAGACCGAGCGCGACGTGAACTTCGTCATCTTCCGTGAAAACACCGAGGGGGTGTACGTGGGGATGGGCGGCACCTTCAAGCAGGGCACGCCCGACGAGGTGGCCATCCAGGAAGACGTGAACACGCGCAAGGGCGTGGAGCGCATCATCCGCGCGGCGTTCGAGTACGCGAAGGCCCAAGGGCTGGAGCGGGTGACCATGAGCGACAAGGCCAACGCCATGGAGAGCGCGGGCGGCCTGTGGCGGCGCGTGTTCAAGGCGGTGGCGGCCGAGTACCCCGGCATCGAGACCGAGGCGCTGTACGTGGACATGCTGGCGATGGACCTGGTGCGCCGCCCCGAGCGCTACCGCGTGATCGTGGCCGGCAACCTGTTCGGCGACATCCTGTCCGACCTGGGCGCGGGGATCGCGGGCGGGCTGGGGCTCACCGCGTCGGGCAACATCCACCCGGGCAAGGTGTCGATGTTCGAGCCGGTGCACGGCTCCGCGCCCGACATCGCCGGGCAGGACAAGGCGAACCCCTTCGCCGCGGTGCTCACCTCGGCGCTGATGCTTCGCCACCTGGGCCACCCCGAGGCGGGCGACCGGCTGGAGAACGCCGTGCGCGCGTGCATCCTGGCTGGCGAGACGACGGGTGACGTGGGCGGCTCCCTGGGCACCCGCGCCGCCGGCGACGCGATCGTCGCGCGGATCCAGGCGGCGAGCTGAAACCTGCCGGTCTTCCGCCGACGTAAAGGATGCGCGGGCCGCGGTACCGGTTGGGTGCCGCGGCCCGCGTGCATCGCCGTTCATTCCACCTCTCCAACGGTGTTCCGATGAACCGTTTCACGTACGCCGCCCTGCTCCTCGCGGGCACGACGGCCGCCGCGCCGCTGCGCGCGCAGACGCCGGACCCGGCGCGCCTGGCCGCGCTCTACGACCGGCACGACTGCTTCACCGCCCGCGACGCGCTGAAGACGGCGCCGGCCGAGTCGGCCGGCCTGGCGTTCTACCGCGGCTGGGTCTCGGCCGCGTTCAACCAGCCCGCGCGGGCGGCCGGCGAGCTGCGCGCCTACCTGGCGTCCCCCGCCGCGCGCGCCGACGACAAGCACCGCCGCGCCGCCGAGCAGCTGCTGGCCGACGTGCTGGTGCGCGAGTTCCAGTACGGCGAGGCGGCCGACGCCTACGCGCGCGTGGCCGCCGCCACGACGGACAGCACGCGCGAGGACATGGCGAACAACGCCGCGCTCTTCGCCGCGTTGCGCGCCGTGCCCGCGCAGACCGTGGCCTTCGCGGCCGACGTGGACGTGCCGCTCACGCGCGACCGCGCCGGGCTGATGAACGTGCCGGTGGAAGCGGGCGGCGTGAAGCAGGACTTCGTCTTCGACACCGGCGCCAACCTGTCCACGGTGATGGAGTCGGTGGCGCATGAGCTGGGCTTTCGCATCGTCGACCAGCGGGTGAGCGTGGGCACGGCCACCGGGGCCCGCGCGCAGGCGCGCCTGGCCGTCGCGCCCGAGCTGCGGATTGGCGGGGCCACGGTGCGCAACGTGGTGTTCCTGGTGCTCCCCGACTCGGCGATGTCGTTTCCGCAGATCGGCTACCAGATCCGCGGCATCGTGGGCCACCCGGTGATCGCCGGCCTCGGCGAGGTCACCCTCACCCGCGACGGCCACCTGCGCGCCGCCGCCCACGCACAGCCCGTGGCGGCCGGGGCCGAGCCCAACCTGTGCCTGGACGGGCTCGACAACCTGGTGCGCGGCGAGGCGGGCGGTGAGTCGCTGCTGCTGGGGCTGGACACGGGGGCGGCCCGCACGCAGCTCTTCCCGCCCTACCACCGGCGCAACCGCGCCGCGGTGGAGGCCGGGCAGGCGACGACGCTGCGGATCGGAGGCGCGGCGGGCATGCAGACGCTGAAGGCGTATTCCATCGGCCCGGTGACGCTGGCGGTGGGCGGCGCCACCGCCACGCTGCCGCAGGTGTCGGTGAGCACCGAGCCCAGCGGCGCCCGCAGCGACTACGCCGACGGCGACGTGGGCCAGGACGTGATCACCCGCTTCGCCGAGATGACGCTGGACTACCGCGCCATGCAGCTGCGCTTCCGGTAGCGCGGGACGGCCGTCGCTCATCCCGAACCTTCCAGACCAAAAGCATCACCCAGAGAAGCAGGGGGCCAGAGGACCAGAGACGGAATTTCTCTGGTCCTCTGGCCCTTCCCTGCTTCTCTGGGTGAGGCTTTTGTCAGTGGCCAGCCCGGCCTCGACGCGGCGCCGGGCGCGCGGGAGATCCGCCAGATGGCGCGCTGCTCGCGGCGCCGGGGAGGCGCGCGATGCGCTCTTCGACCAGCGCCAGGAACACCGGGAGGCGGCGGTTCCAGAACTCCCACGAGTGGTTGCCGGACACCTCGTGGTACTCGTACGCCAGCTGCCGCGCTTGCATCACCTCCACCAGCGCGCGGTTGGAGGGGAGCACGCGGTCGGCGCTCCCCGTGTCGAGGTAGAAGTACGAGGCGGGGACGCTGGCCGCGCGCGCGAGCACCAGCAGGTCGTTCGCCGCGTGTGAGGGGTTGCCGGCCGGGCCGAACGCGTCCAGCAGCGTGCGGTACGCCGTGTCGGTTGCGGCGGTGAGCGCGCCCGAGAAGCTGCCGGCCAGCGAGAAGCGCGCGGGGTACTTGAGCCCCAGCTTCAGCGCGCCGTATCCGCCCATGCTCAGCCCCGCCACGTAGCGCGCCTCGCGGAAGGTGAGCGTGCGGAAATGCAGGTCGACGAAAGCGGGGACGTCTTTCGCCACATAGTCCTCGAACTTCTCGTCGGGCCGCGCGGCGCTGTTGGTGTACCACGAATTCCCCGCGTCGGGGAGCACCACGATCAGCGGGAGATGGGCGGTGTAGTCGAGCAGGTTGGTCCTGTCCATCCAGTTGAGGTGCCCGCCGTCGTGCCCGTGCAGCAGGTAGAGCACCGGGTAGCGCCGCGCCGACGCCTGGTACCCCGTGGGAAGCACGACCACCGCCCGCCGCGGCTGCGGCAGCGAGCCGGGAATGGAGACCACCCGCACGCGCGCGGTGTCGGGGATGAACGCGGCCTGCGCCGGGGCCGGCCGGGGTGCAGCAGCGAGGGCGGCGAGGAGGCAGAGGGCCGCCCACGGGCGGCGTGACGCGCGAAGTGCGGGCATCGGGGCTCCGGACCGGGTATGGGCAGGTGATCGGATCGCAATAGAGAGCGTCGCCGGGGTCCGTGCAACGGCGGGTGCGCCCGAGGGTTTCGTGGAAACGACGCGCGGCGTATCGTGAGCCAACCGTTCCCCACGACCCGAGAGACGATGAAAACCTTGGCTCCCGCGCTGTTCCTGCTCGCCGCGTGCACGCCGGCGTCCGCACCGGCTCCCGTGCGGGCTGCCGACGCGATGGCCGGCTCCGAGGCGGTGGTGCGGCCCGGGATCGAAGTGTTCCTCGCGGATGTGCCGGCGGCGCTGCGGGGCAAGCGCGTGGGGCTGATCACCAACCATACGGGGATCGACCGGGCGCGGACGTCGGACATCGACCTGATCGCGCGGCACCCGCAGCTGCGGCTGGTGGCGCTCCTGGCCCCCGAGCACGGCATCCGCGGCAACGTGCAGGACGGCGAACGGATCGAGGACGAGCGCGACGCCGGGACGGGCGTGCCCATCCATTCGCTCTACCGCTCGGAGGACCGCGGCCCCACGCCCGAGATGCTGCGCGACGTGGACGTGCTGGTGTACGACCTCCAGGAGGTGGGCGGCCGCACCTGGACCTACGTGTCCACCATGGCGCTGTCGATGCAGGCGGCGGCGAGGAAGGGGATCCCGTTCGTGGTGCTCGACCGGCCCAACCCCATCGGCGGCGAGATCGTGGAGGGCGCCCTGCTCGACCCGCGCTTCAAGTCGTTCGTGGGGATGTATCCGATCCCGGCGCGCCACGGGATGACGGTGGGCGAGCTCGCCACCCTGTTCAACCGTGCGCACGGCATCGGCGCCGAGCTGATCGTGGCGCGGGTGGCCAACTGGCGGCGCTCGCAGTGGTTCGACCAGACCGGGCTGCCCTGGGTGAACCCGTCGCCCAACCTGCGCTCCCTCGCCGCGCTGAAGAGCTATCCCGGCTCGGTCTACTTCGAGGGCACCAACCTGTCGGAGGGGCGGGGCACCGACCGCCCGTTCGAGCAGATCGGCGCGCCGTGGCTGGACGCGCCCGGGGTCGCGCGGACGATGAACGAGATGCGGCTCCCGGGGATCCGCTTCGAGGCCATCACCATGCCGGTGGAGCCCGCCGCGGCCAAGTTCGGCGGGCAGACGATCCCCGCGATCCGCTTCGCCATCACCGACGCGCAGGCGTACCGGCCGGTGCGCACGGCGCTGCTGCTCATCGACGAGATCCACCGCCGGCACCCGCGCGACTTCGCCTGGACACGCACCATCGACCGCCTCACGGGGTCCGACCGGGTGCGGCTCGCCATCGAGGGTGGCCGGCTCCGCCCGCTGCTGGACGAGTGGGATCGCGAGGCCGCCGCGTTCGCCGAAAGCCGCAAGCCGTTCCTGCTCTACCCGTAGCCGGTCCACCCGGCGGCTTTCCTTCCGCTCCCGCCGGCGGACGCCGACATTGGGTGAAACCGGTCCCGGTCCTTCGTTCCGAAGTCTCGATTGGGGGCTCGATCGCGGTTTTCCGTGGAACGGGCTCACACGGAGCAACGGAGGAAATGGAGAATCGCTTGTCTTTCCTCCGTTCCTCCGTGTGACATTCTTCCGTGATGGTCGTTCCGAATGGACAGTCGAATGCCGCATCCGGTGTGACATCGTCGCGATCTCCCAAGGTTCGTCAGCAAGACTCGGATCGGTCGGTCCCCCCCGCTGATCCATCATCCCCGCATCATCGCAGGTGAACCGCGTGTCTTCCCACCCGACGGCAGGGGCGCGGCCCGCGGAGCTGTCCCCGGCCAAGCGCGCGCTCCTGGAGGCGATGCTCGCGGAGCCGCGGGCCGCGCTCGGCCCCGTGCGCCGCGCCCACGCGGGCGACGTTCCGCTCTCGTTCGCGCAGGAGCGGCTGTACTTCCTCGACCGGATGCAGCGCGGCGGCACCGCCTATGGCATCCACCCGCTGCTGCCGCTGAAGGGCGCCATCGACGAGGCGGCGCTGGAGCGGGCGCTGGGCGAGGTGGTGCGCCGCCACGAGGCGCTGCGGACCACCTTCCGCGAGGTGGACGGCGTGCCCGCGCAGGTGGTGGCGCCGTTCGCCGGCTTCGCGCTCCCCGTGGCCGACCTGTCGGGGCTGGGCGCGGCGGAGCGCGACGCCGAGGCGAAGCGGCGCGCGGCGGACGAGGCCGCCCGCCCGTTCGACCTGGCCGCGGGCCCGCTCTTTCGCGGCACGCTGCTGCGGCTGGGCGCCGGCGAGCGCCTGCTGCTGCTGGGGATGCACCACATCGTGGCCGACGGGTGGAGCCTGGAGGTGCTCCGCCGCGAGCTGGCCACCCTCTACGCCGCCTACGCCGCGGGCGGCGAGTCGCCCCTCCCCGAGCCGGCGCTGCAGTACGCCGACTTCGCGGTGTGGCAGCGCGCGGCGATGCGGGGGCCGGCGCTGGACCGGCAGCTGGCGTGGTGGAAGGCGCACCTGGCGGGCGCGCCCGAGCTGCTGGCGCTGCCCACCGACCGCCCGCGGCCGGCCGTGCGCACGCAGCGGGGCAGCGCGGTGGCGGCCGTGCTCGGCGCCGGCGTGTCCGCGCGGCTCGACGCGCTGGCGCGCGACGAGGGCGCCACGCCGTTCATGGTGCTGCTGGCCGCCTTCCAGCTGCTGCTGGGCAGGTACGCCGCGACCGACGACGTGGTGGTGGGCACCCCCGTGGCCGGGCGCGCACACCGCGAGACCGAGGGGGTGATCGGGTGCTTCGTCAACACGCTCGCGCTCCGCACCGGCCTGCGCGGCGACCCCGCCTTCCGCGAGCTCGTGCGGCGGGCGCGCGACGTGACGCTGGCGGCGTACGACCACCAGGAGGTGCCGTTCGAACGGCTGGTGGCCGAGCTGCGGCCGGAGCGCTCGCTGGCCCACTCGCCGCTCTTCCAGGTGATGTTCACGCTGGACGATGCCCCCGGCCACGGCGGCACCCAGCCACCCTGGCCCGCCTTCCACGCCGGCGAGAAGCGGACGGCCAAGTTCGACCTCACCCTCGCCTGCACGCGCGGGGCCGATGGCCTGGCCACCGTGCTGGAGTACGACACCGACCTCTTCGACGCCGACACGGCCGGGCGGATGCTGGCGCACTTCGGCCGGCTGGTGGAGCAGGTGGCGGCCAGCCCCGGCCTCCGCCTCGCCGCGGTGGAGCTGCTGGGCGGGGCCGAGCGCGAGCGGGTGCTGGCGTGGGGAAGGGGAGCGGAGCGGGCGTATGCGCTGGAACGCTGCGTCCACCAGCTGGTGGAAGCGCAGGCCGCGCGCACGCCCCGCGCCGTGGCCGTGGTGCACGAGGGCGGGCAGGTCACCTACGCGGAGCTGAACGGCGGCGCGAACCGGCTCGCGCGCGAGCTGCTGGGCCGCGGGGTGGGGCGCGGCGCCTTCGTGCCCATCCTGGCCCGGCGCGGCCCGCACGTGGCGGTCGCGATGCTGGCCGTGATGAAGGCGGGCGCGGCCTTCGTTCCGCTCGACGCCGGCTGGCCCGAAGCGCGGCTGCGCGGGGTGCAGGCCGCCCTGCGCGCGCCGCTGCTGCTCGCGGGCGAAGACGTTGTCGACCGGGCGCAAGCGCTCGGCGTCCCTGTCCTGCCGGTGCGGATCGGCAGAGGGGACGCGGCGGAGGTCGCTGCCTCCAACCCCGAGAGCGGGGCCGGTCCGGAGGATCCGGTCTATGCGATCTACACGTCGGGCTCCACGGGCGTGCCCAAGGCCGCCGTCGTCGCGCACGGCGGCCTTGCCAACCGCTTCCAGTGGATGACGGATTGTTTCGGCGCGCCCTCCGCCGCGCTGCGCCTGACCATGGTGGACCACGGCGGCCGCATCGACGGGGCGCTCCTGTACCGCAGCGAGCTGTTCGGCGCTGCGACGATCGACGGGATGATCGGCGGCTACCTGGCCCTGCTGCAGGCCGCCGCCGCCGATCCCGACCGCGCGATGACGGAGTTTCCGCTCCCGGCGATCTGAATCGGACCAATTATGACAGGCAGGACTGAGGCGAATCTTCCACCGTCTCCTTTCCGTCGATCAGCAGTCCGATACTAGGTCCGGCTGAACTGCTTGCTCACACAGAGGCACAGAGACACAGAGAACTGCGGGTTTTTCTCTGTGTCTCTGTGCCTCTGTGTGACATTTCAGAGCGTCCTCCCGCCGCAATGATCCAGGCGGACGAGCACGCGGCGCTTGCGAGGGGAACAGGCTATGATTAACATGGCAATCACTCCTTCAACGACATAACGCTCTGGATGCGATTCCGTTGTGTCAGCTGGCGTCGTTCATCATCCCACACCCCCCGGAGGGCGAGATGAAGAAGCTCAGGCTGGACCTGGACCAGGTGGCGGTGGAGTCGTTTCCCACGTCCACGATCCCCGGCGAGCGGCTGGGAACGGTGGCGGGGGCCGCGACCGGCAACTGCAACCCCTCCAACAACTACGGGCTGGACGGCTGCACCGTGGACGGGTGCTCGGGTGACGGCAATTGCTCGTGGAACCCGGACTGCTCGGTGCAATTCTGCTCGGATGCGTGCACCGGCTATCCCGGCTGCTCCAACGACGGCAACTGCTCCCGCCTGGCGCGCTGCACCGGGCTGACCGTGTGCTTCTGGACGCCGTGATCGCGATCGCGATACTGGATCCATGTGACCGTCGCCGGATCTGACGGCACGGGCGTGCTCGCCCTGACGCCACGGCTCCCACGATCGTACGGAATCATCGTGCATGACGAACGGCCGCGGCTCCCTCGCGGGGTGCCGCGGCCGTGGTCGCGCGCGTGGACCGCGGGCGGGCGGTGCTGCTCACCCTCCCCGGCGGCCGGATGGCGGGGCGATCAGCCTTCCGCGTCGCACAGGCACGTGTTGCGGATCAGCGTGGGGCCGCAGCCCTCGGGCGTAGAGTGCGCGTACACGGTTCCCGCGTCGGCATCGGCCGGGTCGCGGGTGACGAACGACGCGACCGCGAGCTCGTCGAGCTCCAGCTTGATCTTCTCCATCCTCGTGCTCCTTCGGGTGGATGGTTCCGCGGCATCCCCGCGGAGGAGGCCGGACGGCGTCACCGCCCGGCCGGGCAGCCGCCGTCCGACGGCTGCCCGGCTGGAGAAACGGCGTTCAGCCGTTGTTGGCCCGGCACAGCGAGGTGGGGCACAGGTTCGGGTCCTGGCTGTTGCGGCAGCCCACCGGGAAGGTGATGGTGTAGCCGCAGCCCTCGATGGTCGAGTGCGCGATCACGGTGCCCTCGTTGTCGCCGGCGGCGCGCTGCATCGCGAAGCTCGTGACCTCGAGCTCGTCGAGCTCCAGCTTGATCTTTTCCATCGTGGTGCTCCTTCGAAGGGTACGTGGCCCCCGCGGCATCTCCGCGGAGACATCCGGGAGCGGCCTACGCCGCCCCCGTGAACGCGAAACGGCCGTGCTTCCCCCGGGGGGAACGCACGGCCGCCGTATCTCCATCTCCCGCCGGACAACAGGTGCAGGCGCACGCGTGGACCATTCCGCTCAGCGGATCAACGCTCCAGGGCTGAATACAATCGTGCTCCACGGCGTTGCTCCGGCGTAGCCGAGGGAAAGCGGGAGCAGATTTCACCCGCCGTATCTGCGATGCTGAACCCATCTACCTTAAACGAAATCACCCCGCTTGGAAAGAGGGTTTATGAATTTTAATGTCCGATTGAGTTTGTGTTGCCTCGGCAAGAAACCTGCTTCCACCAGAAAATGCCGGGTTATTCGAACGTTTTCACGAATCCACCCTTTCCTGGTAAACACGTCGAGATGTGGTCGAGAGAGCGCGAGAGGAAGCGAAGTGAGCGGCGACTCCGTTCGACGACGGCCCGGGTCCAGCCGCCTGCGCGAAGGATCCGAGGTGTATGGAAATCGTACACCGTACAGGAAGTCGACAGCTCATCCGGATGGCGGCGCAGCTTGTAGCGTCCGGCGGTGCTCCGCCATGCGGGCGTACGGAAAGTGGGCGGATGAAGGACGGTCGCGAAAATCCCGCATGGACCCGCAATCCATTGCTGAACCAGGGGTTAGCGCGATGTGTGGACTTCGGCGCGGGGATCGCAAGGTGCGGGTCGTTTGATCCCTGACTCCCGAACGCCCGAGGTCGCGCGGTATGTTTCTGGACCACGT
>Ga0070686_100000238_pt1 | contig 37419 bp, 24 predicted proteins | sample KBSS23LmetaG_FD_65654 | JGI IMG/M metagenome (GOLD analysis project Ga0070686, IMG submission 65654) | Switchgrass rhizosphere microbial communities from Kellogg Biological Station, Michigan, USA - KBS S2-3L metaG | ecosystem: Host-associated > Plants > Roots > Rhizosphere ... | reverse complement strand
TGCCGGGCGCGGCGCCGCCGCCGGACCTGCGCGCGTTCGAGTTCAGCGACGCCGATCCGGACGTGCTGTGGTCGGGGCCGACGCGGCAGTACCGTATCGAAGTCCGCGATCCGCAAGGACGATTTCTGCCGATCGCGTTCGACGCCGAACTCCCGTGGCGCGGCCTCCTGACGTTCCTCGGGCCGTGGCTGTCGCCGCCGCAGCCGGTGTCGCTGCCGACCGAGCCGGGCTCGCCGCCGCCGCTGCTGCTCGAGCGCGTGCCGCTCTTTTCGGCGCCGAGCCGCCCGCTGCCCGAGCCGCTGGCGGTGGTCTACGCCCAGATGCGCGAGCAGGGGAGCGGCCGCGATCTGGCCTGGGCGCTGCTCACGGTCGCGATCGACGGCCGCGTGCGCGGCATCGGTCTCGCGGATGGGCAAGGACGTGTCGCGGTGATGTTTCCGTACCCGGAGCCGCCGCGGCAGAGCCTCGCGTCTCCGCCCGAGGAGCGCAACGACTTCACCTGGCAGCTCTCGTTGACCGCATTCTGGAGCGCAGCGTCACCGGCCGGCCCGGTGACCGATGTCCCCGATCTCGCCGACGTCTTCGGCTCCCTGTCCACACCGCGCGCGGTGATCGAATCCACGGTGTCGCCGGCGGCGCCGCTGCGGCTCGCGTATCGCGAGGCGCTGACCGCGCGAACAGCCGGAACGGTGGGCGCCGACGCGTCGCTCCTGTTCGTTTCCTGAGGAGAATCGCCATGCCCGAGTACCTGGCCCCCGGAGTCTACGTCGAAGAAACATCGTTCCGGGCGAAGTCCATCGAAGGCGTCAGCACGACGACGACCGGCTTCATCGGCCCGACCCGCTACGGACCGCTCGACATCGAGCCTGAAATCGTCACCAGCCTGGTCGAGTTCGAGCGGACCTACGGCGATCGCGAGCGCCTCGTGTTCGTCGAAGACGACGGCACCACTACCGAGATGGACAACTGGATGTGGCACGCGGCGCGCGCCTTCTTCGAGGAGGGCGGCAAGCGGCTGTATGTCAGCCGCGTCTACTCGGCCGCCGGTTCGCCGCCGGGCGGCTTCTCGAACGAGGCCATCGGCGGATCACCCGGGCTGACCGTGCGCGCGCGCTTTCCAGGCCGCGCCGGCGACGCCCGCGTCACCTTCACGTTCAACGTCGGGCAGAACGTTCTTGTCGATCTCGATCCGACGGCCGGCATCACGCCCGGCGTCCGCTCGCTCGTCGATCGCGACGTCGTGCTGATTCGCGACCTGGCCAGCCCGCCCGGCTCGCCGGCGACGGTGCGCGGCTTCTTCGTCGCGCTGCGCGACATCCCGAACCGGACCTGGAACTTCTCGCCGACCGGCGATGCCGACACCAGCCCGGTGACCGCGCTCGCCGATCTCGTGCCCGGCACCACCGACGTCCGCGTCGTCACCGTCGCGGTAACGGTCGATCCGTTCGCCGACGGCGCGCAGTCGTTCACGGAGCGCGACCTGCCGCTCGATCCCGGTCACATCCGCGCCGGCAACCCCGACTCGCTGTTCGACGCCTTCGCGACGCACGAACGCGATCCCAACGATCCGACGGCGAAGTTCATCGGCAACCTCGGGCGCGCGCGCACGGTGCCGATCGTCGTCGAGAACACCGCCGCGCTGACCAACGGCGTCGATGTCCTGAACGCGTTTCTCAACGATCCGAACGCCCAGGGATCGCCGCTGAGCCTTGCGACCGCAATCCAGGATCTCAGCGACGACCCGACCGCGCGCAGCCTGACCATTGTCATCAGCGGCGGCGACGACGGCGCGCGGCCGTCGGCCTCGGACTACGAGGGTGCGGTCGACGCGATCACCGATCTGAAGACCGGCCTGAAGCAGTTCGAGGATCTCGAAGACATCTCGATTGTCGCGGCGCCGGGCTCGACCTACGGCTTCGAGACGCCGACCTACAACCCGCAGGCGCGGGCGATCGTCGGCCTGCTGATCAACCACGCGCAGCGGATGAAGTACCGGATCGCGGTCATCGACAGCGGCGACAACCAGTCGATCGGCCAGGTGCGGGCGATGCGCGCGCAGTTCGACTCGACCTACTCGGCGCTCTACTACCCGTGGATCCGCGTGCTCGATCCGCTCACCCAGCGCGAGATCTACGCGCCGCCGTCCGGGTTCGTCTCGGGCATCTACGCGCGCAACGACATCAATCGCGCGGTGTACAAGGCGCCGGCCAACGAGGTCGTCAACCTCGCGCTCGGCTTCGAGCGATTCCTCAACAAGTCGCAGCAGGAGGTGCTCAATCCCGAGGGCATCAACTGTTTCCGTTTCTTCGAGGGCCGCGGCATGCGCCTGTGGGGCGCGCGCACGATGAGCTCCGATCCGGAATGGAAGTACGTGAACCTGCGCCGCTACTTCGCCTATCTCGAGCGCTCGATCGACAAGGGCACCCAGTGGGCGGTGTTCGAGCCGAACGGCGAGGGGCTGTGGGCCAACGTGCGCCGCACCATCGAGGACTTCCTGCTCAACGAGTGGCAGAACGGCGCGCTGCTCGGCGACAAGCCGGACAAGGCGTATTTCGTCAAGTGCGATCGCTCGACGATGACGCAGAACGACCTCGACAACGGCCGGCTGATCGTGCTGGTCGGCGTGGCGCCGCTGCGGCCGGCGGAGTTCGTGATCTTCCGCATCGGCCAGTGGACGGCCGATCGAAAAGTGTGAGTCATTTCAGGAGTCGAGCATGGCGACCTTGCGCGATCGACCGTATGTCCAGTTCAACTTCCTCGTCGATCTCGGCGACGGCGTGACCGATGGTCCGCAGGCCGGGTTCCAGGAGCTGAGCGGCATCGGCATGGAAGTCACGGTGGCCGAGTACCGCAACGGCAACCACAAAGAAAACAGCGTGATGAAGATCACCGGCATGAACAAGTCGACCGACGTCACGATGAAGCGCGGCGTCATCGGCTCGCTCAACCTCTACGCGTGGCTCGACCAGATCCGCAACGGCGACCAGAAGGCGATGCGGACGGTGACGATCCAGCTGCAGAACGAGGACCACACCGCGGTGGTGCAGACGTGGAAGCTGCTGCGGGCGCGGATCACCAAGCACACCAGCGGCCCGTTCAACGCCAAGGGGACCGACGTGGCGATGGAGGAGCTGGTGCTCGCCTACGAACGGCTGGAGATGGAATAGCCGATGCTGCTCACCCCGCGCCGTCTGCCCGGCATCGAGGTCGGCGTCACGCCGCGTCCGGCGGTGGAGGCGCTGCCGCGCATGGACGTCGCGGTGCTGGTCGGCTTCGCGTCGACCGGCCCGGTGCACACGGCGGTCGCCATCGAGAGCGTCGCGCAGTTCGCCGAGGTCTTCGGTGCCGACGCGCCGCTGGCGTGGGACGAGCTGCGCGGCGAGCGGGTGTTCGCGTACCTCGGGCCGGCGGTCCGCGCGTTCTTCGCGAACGGCGGACGGCGCTGCTGGATCGTCCGCGTCGCCGACGAGCCAATCGCCAACGCGTTCCCGATTCCGGGCGTGCTCTCGGTCGGCGACGATGGCGTCGTCGAGGCGGCGGCCGCGATCGCGCGTTCGGCCGGGTCGTGGTCCGACCCGCTGCGCGTCGCGTCGGCGCTGCAGATGCGCAGCTTCGCGATCGAAGCCGTGGCTGCGTCGCCGGCGGCGCCCGCATTCCATGTCGCGACGCGGTTCACCCTCCGCGCGGGCGACCTGATCGAGCTCGACACCGATACCGGCGCGCGCGGCTACGCGACGATCGACGCGGTCCGCGCCGACGCCCAGGCCGGCGGCCCGTACATGGCCGATGCGCGCCTCTGCGCCGCATTCGAGCCGTTGCCCAGCCCGTCGTCGCCGCCGGCGGCAGCGATCGGCGAAGCCCATGTGCTCGGCTTCGCTGCGCCGGTGAGCGCGACGCTTGCCTCGGCGGCCGACGCGGCCGATCGCCTGACGATCACGTTCAATGCGCCGGTCGCGGCGAGCGTCGAACGCGGACGGTGGGTTCGCTGGTCCGACGGGGCGACGACAATCTGGTTGCGCATCGATGCCATCGATCACACGCCTGCGTTCGCCGGCAGCCCGTCGACCGCGAGCTCGGCGTTGATCACTGCTGCGGTGACCGGACCGGCCTGGCGCGAGCTCGATCCGCTCGCGTTCGCACCGGCCGACAGCCGCCGCGCGCATCTCGTGTCGATCGATCTTCGGGTCGACGCCGATGGCGAACAGGTCGCCCGCTTGAATGGTGTCGGCCTGACGCCTGTCCATCGCGATGCCTGGTGGAACCAGGTCAGCGACGACGATTTCTACAGCGGAGACGCGGACCGCCGCCGCACCGACGGCGTGAGCACGCCGCGGCAGGACAGCCAGCCGCGCTTTCCGCTGGCGCGAGCGGCGCAGCCGCTGCCGCGCGCCTGGCTGCCGCTGGGCGTCACCCCGCTCTTCGACGCGTCGGTGGCGCCGCTGCCGCAGCCGCTGACCGCGCTCGAGCGAGACGGCCTCGCCCAGTTCGGCGCGAACCTCTTCGTCGATCCCGAGCTGGCCGGCGTCCCGGTGCAGCACGTCGCCGAACTCGCCGACGCGATTCGCTTCGTGCGCGACCAGACGCGGCCGTTGCGCGGGCTGCACGCCGCCTGGTCGCTTGGCGCCGGCGGCCTGTTCAACGAAGGCAGCCTGCTCGCGATTCCCGACGCCGTCCATCTCGGCTGGCAGAAGCGTCCGCCGGTGACGATCGCGCCGCCCGAGCCGCAGTTGCCGGCGGACCCTGCCTACTGGCACACGCACCGCGGCGCCTGTGCAACGGCGGGTGATGTTCGCAGCGAGGGTCCCGATTTCGGGATGTTCCTCGATTGTTCGACGCGGGCCCTGATCGCGCCCGTGCTCGAAGGCCCTGACGTGCCAGTGCCGCCCGGCGTCTATCGGCTGTCATGGAGCGACAGCGAGCCGACCGGGTTGTACGTGCTGACCGAGTCGACGCAGGCGGATCTGTCGGACGCCCGCGAGATCGACATGGCGCATGCCACGGAGTACATCGCGCTGAATCAGCGCGAGGGCGTGTACTACTACCAGGTGTTTGCGCGCGTCGGCGACGAACGCAGCAACGGCTCGAACGTGATCGCCGTCGCCGTTCGCCTCGACACGTGGGTCCAGCAGCAGCCGACCGCCGTCGTCGGCGAAGCGCTCGAGTGGGAATGGCTCGCGATCCACCGCGCGGCGCTGCGCATGGCCGCGGCGAGCGGTGACCTGTTCGCGGCGCTGGCGATGCCGCGGCACTTCCGCACCGAACAGGCGCTTCGTTATACGCAGCGGCTGCGCGCGGTCCGGCAGCCGCCGGGTCTTGCCGACGTCGACGCGTTCGGGTTCACCGAAGCGTCGGCGCTCTCATACGGCGCGCTGTACTTCCCGTGGCTGCAGTCCGACGTCAAGGCGGTGAATCCGGGCAGCGATCGGCCGGGGCCGTCGCCGCTCCGATCGCCGCGCGTGGTCCCGCCCGACGGCGTCGCGCTCGGCGTGCTGGCCGGACGCGCCTCGAGCCGCGGCGCCTGGATCGCGCCCGCCAACGAGCCGTTCAAGGATGTCGTCGCCGTCACGCCGGGCGTGCCGCCGGCCGACTGGCCGGCGCTCCTCGACGCGCAGATCAATCTGGTTCGCCAGGATCCGCGCGGGTTCATGACCTTGTCGGCCGACACACTCGCGCGTGAGATCGAGTTGCGGCCGATCAACGTCCGGCGCCTGCTCACCCTGCTGCGCCGGCTGGCGCTGCGGCGCGGCATCAGCTATGTCTTCGAGCCGAACGGGCCGGTGCTGCGCCGCGCGGTCGAGCGCGGGTTCGAGACGATTCTCACCGACCTGTTCCGCCGCGGCGCCTTTGCCGGCGCCGTCCCCGAGCAGTCATTTCGCGTCGTCACCGACGACACGATCAACACCGCCGCCGACGCCGAGGCGGGTCGGTTTTTGGTGGAACTGCGGGTCGCGCCGGCGCTGCCGATGCGCTTCATCGCGGTGCAACTGACGCAGAGCGGTGAGCGCCTCACCGTCACCGAGGAGCTCTGATCGTGGCGGACAAGGACAAGGACGATCCGTTCTCGACCATCCGGCCGTTCACGGCCTTCAACTTCGCCGTCGAGATCAATCGCGGCGACGACGGCAACCCGCTGGTCAACGCGGCGTTCGCCGAATGCGACGGCCTCGAGATGAATCTGGAGGTGAAGACGATTCGCGAGGGCGGCGCCAACGATCGGCAGATCCGGCTGAACGGGATGGTCGCCTACGGCCAGCTCACGCTCAAGCGCGGCATGACCCAGAGCTTCGATCTGTGGCAATGGTTCCGCGACAGCGTCACCGACCCGCGGCTGCGCGCGAACGCCGAAGTCGTGCTGCTCGCCGTCGACGGCCAGACCGAGCGGGCCCGCTTCGTGCTCTCGCGCTGCGTGCCGATCAAGCTGAAGGCGCCGGCGCTGAACGCTCGCGACGGGCAGATCGCGATCGAGGAGCTGCAGGTCGCCTACGAAACGTTGACGTTCAAGCCGCTGTCGCGATGACGGCGGCACGGCATCACTGAGGAAGGCAGCACACAGAACATGGCGCTCGTCAAGGCGACGCTCACCGAGCTCGATCAGAAATTCGAGGAAGAGAAGAGCGGCGGGCAGAAGGTCGAGGTCCAGTTCAACCCCGAGACGCTGAAGGTGACCTTCGCGAACGCGATCGTGCAGCCGCAGGGGGGCGATCAGTCGTCGGGAAACTCCGGCCGCCAGTTCGTCGGCGCCGGGACGACCAAGCTGGCGCTGACGTTGTGGTTCGACGTCACCGCGATGGAGAAGGATCCGGTTGACGACGTCCGGCGCCTCACCTCGAAGGTCGTCTACTTCATGACCCCGCAGAAGTCGGACGCCGATCCCAAGAAGCTGTCGCCGCCGGGTGTGCAGTTCCAGTGGGGCTCGTTCCTCTTCAAGGGCGTCGTCGAAGGGCTCGACGAGTCGCTCGAGTACTTCTCGCCGGACGGCAAGCCGCTGCGCGCCAGCATGACGCTGACGCTCTCGCAGCAGAAGATTCTCGAGACGAAGTTCGACGGCGACGGCCAGGTCGGGCAGCGGCCCTTCAAAGCGGCGAAACAGAACGAGTCGCTGCAGAAGATGGCAGCGAAGCAGGGCAAGGACGACTGGCAGTCGATCGCCGCCGCCAACGGCATCGAGGATCCGCTGCGGATGGCGGCCGGCTCACTCGTCGACCTGAACATCAGCGCCAGCGTCGGCATCGGCGGATCGTTCGACACCAGCGTCGGCGCGGCGTTCGGCACTACGGCGCCGTCGACAGGCGTCGCTGTCGCTGCGCCAACCGGTGGCGGACTGAACGCATCGCTCGGCGGCGCCGCCAGCGCGTCGCTGTCGCTCGGCTGAAGGAGTCGAGGTTATGCCTGTGGTGATCAACGACTTCGAAGTCCTCTCCGAGCCGCAGCCGGAAGCACGCAAGGCGCCGGACAGCGGAGGCGACGCGGTGCCGCGCGACAAGACGATCGATCCGCGCGCCGTCGGTACTGCGCTGCGCGTGCTGCACGTGCAAGCGCTGCGGACCTGGGCCCACTGACATGGCAGACGCGGCCACACTTCCCGTCACAGGCGCCCGACCGTCGATCGAGATCGAGGGCAAGCGCGACGCGACGCTGACCAGCGGCCTGATGTCGCTGCTCGTCGTCGACACCGCCGATGGCCTGGCGCGCTGCGAGCTGATGTTCGGTAACTGGGGCGGCCCGGAGCGCGCCGGCTTTCAGCACTTCGGACGCGATCAGCTGGAGTTCGGCAAGGCGCTCAAGGTGACGCTCGACACCGCGACGCTCTTCGACGGCCGCATCACGGCCATTGCGGCGACGTTTCCCGATGGCGGCCCGCCGCAGGTCGGCGTGTGCGCCGAGGATCGCCTCCAGGATTTGCGAATGACGCGGCGGACCAGGAGCTTCAGCGACGCGTCGCTTGGCGACGTGCTGCAGCGGATCGCGAGCGATCACGGGCTGCAGGCGCAGGTGGACGCCAGCGGCGAGACCTACAAGCTGCTCGCACAGGTCAACCAGAGCGACCTCGCGTTCGCCCGCGACCTCGCGCGCCGCGAGGACGCGCAGGTGTGGGTGGAAGGCACGACGCTGAAAGCGGCGACGCGCAGCCGGCGGCAGGCGACGTCGCTCGAGTTGTCGTGGGCGGGGCAGCTGCGCGAATTCCACGTCAGCGCCGACCTCGCCCACCAGCGGACGAAGTTGATTGGCGCCGGCTGGAACGTGGCCGACAAGGAAGCGGCGAAGCACGAGGCGGACGAGGCCGCGGTGCGTGCCGAGTTGAACGGCGGCGACGGCGGCGCGACCACCTTGCAGCGCGCGTTCGGCGAGCGGGCGGACACGCTGGCGCACGCCGTTCCGGCGTCCGGCGCACAGGCGCGGGCCCTTGCCGAAGCGAGCTTCCGTCACCTCGCCCGGCGGTTCGTCGTCGGACGCGGCGTGGCCGAGACGAAGCCCGAGCTGCGGGTCGGCGCGAAATTGACCATCACCGGCGTCGGCAATCTGTTCCAGGGCGAATACACAGTGACCGACATCGCCATTCGCTATGACGCCGCGGCAGGACTGCGCACGGAATTCGTGTGCGACCGTCCGGCGATTGGCAGGCCCTGAGCCATGCATCTCGCCGACCTGCCGCCGTTCGAACAGCTCCTGCACGAGCGGGTGCCCTCCGGGTGGGGCGGCCGCTGGTACGGCGTGGCGCCGGCGCTCGTCATCGACATCAAGGATCCCGACAACCAGGGGCGCGTCAAAGTGACGCTGCCGTGGTCGATCGACGCGAAAGGCGCGCGCTACGAGGGATGGGCGCGGCTGGCCACGGCGCTCGCCGGCAACAACCGCGGCACGTGGCTGATTCCCGACGTCGACGACGAAGTGCTGGTCGCGTTCGAGCACGGCGATCCGCGGCGGCCGTATGTGCTGGGCGGGCTGTGGAACGGACGCGACGCAGCGCCTGAGTCGATGGACGGATCGGGGCGCAACTTCAAGAAGGTGCTGCGCTCGCGCAACGGCGTCAAGGTCACGCTCGACGATCAGGACGGGCAGGAGCAGCTCGTGCTCGAGACGCCCGGCGGTCAGAAGATCACGCTGAAGGACGGTCCCGGCGCGGTCGAAGTCGTCGACAGCAACGGCAACTCCGTGAAGCTCGAGACGGCGGGGATCACCGTCACCGCGTCGGCGAAGGTGACCGTCAACGCCAGCCAGGTCGCGATCAGCGCCGGGATGGTCACGGTCGACGCCGGCATGTCGAAATTCTCCGGCGTCGTCCAGGCCGACACCGTGATCTCGAACAGCGTCATCTCGGCGTCGTACACGCCGGGCGCGGGGAACATCTGGTGAGCGCGCATCCGGTCGCGTGGCAGGCGCCGCAGCCGCTGTGGGCGCGGTTCGGCGTCGACCGCGAGACAGCGGCGACCGCCGCCGATCAGGCGCGGCCGGCGATCTTGCGCTTCGCGACCGACGAGTTCATGGACGAGATGCTGGCGACGCTGGCGCGCGATCCGTCGCGCCTCGACGCGCTCGTGGCGCGGCCCGAAACCTGGCGCGCGCCGGCGGCGACACCGCCGCCGCTGATCGAGCGGACACCGCTGCCGCGGCTGGCGCAATCGTCGGTGCGGCAGGCGTTCGCGCGCAAAGCAAAGAGCGCCGTCGCCGCGACGGTCGCTGAGGCGGACATCACGACGCAAGGTCAGACGCGCATGGTGCCGCTGAAGCTGTACCAGCCGGCGCATCAGCGGTTCTATGTCGTGAGCGCGAGCCTGGTGTGCACGCTGCCGGGATTTCCCGATCGGGCCGCGGCGCCCGGCGCCAACGAGCAGATCAATTTCGTGCTCCGCCGGTTGTTGCCGTCCTCGCCTGGCGCCGAATTACGCGAGTTCGCGTTCGTCAAGGATGCGACGGGCGCGCGCTGGCAGCGGGTGAGCGATGGGCCGGTCGCCACCGACGGCACGTCGCCGGTTGCCGGCGAGGAACTGCTGCCGGTGTTTCCGCTCGGGTATCGCGATGATGGCGGCGTGGCGCGCCGGTTGTGGGCCGGGCTGGTGCCGGTGGGGCGGCGCGAAGAATACACCGCGTCAGCGATCGATCGTCAGCCGCCGCCGCCGTTTGCGACAGCACAGCAGCACTCGATCGCGATCGCCGCGCCGCCCGTCGCGGTCTCCAAGGCGGCACGGGTCGCGCAGTTCCAGATGGAAGTCGCCGAGCCGTGGAAGAACCTGATTCGATCGAGCGTCAAGGAAGCGCTCACGCTGTCCGGCGGCTCGCCGCTCAGCTCGGAGTCTGAACCGCCGCCGGCACGCCGCAAGCGCCTGTTTGAGTTCAACCTCCAGCAACAGAACACGTCGTGGCTGATCCTGCTCGACTTTGCCGACTACCTTGACGTCCACCTGCACGACGTGTGGAACGCGATTGCAAACAATGGCGCCGGCGCCGCGAACCTGCCGGCGCAGCGGAAGGCGCTCTACGACTGGCTCGGCAACGCGGTGATGACGCTGTCACTGCGAACGGCGCTGAAAGCGACCGACCTCAGCGCGCCGATCCGGCCGCCGAGCCTTTCAATGCGCGACGCGCTCAAGGCGATCCGCGCGCCGGGCGTGCGTGAGGCGCTCGAGGCAATGGAGATCGCCTACACGAATACGCCCGCAAGCCTGAATCAGGCGGGCTGGCCGCCGTTCCATTTCATCCTCGCTGGACTCGATACCAGCGAGGCCGCGGCCGGACCGTTCACCGCTCTCACGCTGCTCACCTCGTCGACGAGCACCGAGTTCGCCGCCGATCCGCTCGCGCCGCCGAACGTGGCGCCGCAGGCCGCCGATGTCGACCGGCTGACGGCGCTCGTCGGCCGCGCGCTCGAGGCGACCGAGGAGACCAATGCGCCGCCGTTGCCGTTCGCGCTGCACATGAAGAATGCCCTCGCGGCGACGGTCGGCGATCCCGGCTGGTACGTCCTGCGATTCGTGTATCAGCGGCGCGACTGCGGACCGCTGCATCTGCCGGTGCTGTCGGCGCCGACGCAGCGATTTCAGCTGGCGAGCTTTTTCGATGCCGATGCGCCGGCGCGGCCGATCCGGATCGCGCTGCCGCTCGATACCAGCCCGTCGGGACTGCGCAAGTTCAATAAGAACACCGCGTTCGTTATGTCAGACATGCTGTGCGGCCAGGTGCAGCGCGCCAAGGGTCTCGGCTTCATCGACCTGGTGCGCGCGGTGCTGCCGTGGCCGCTGCACAAGGATCTCGACGTCGGCGCCGGCGGGCCGTGCAGCGATGGATCGTCGAGCCTCGGGATGATCTGTTCGATCTCGATCCCGATCATCACGATCTGCGCGTTGATCCTGCTGATGATCATCGTCTCGCTGCTCGACATCGTCTTTCACTGGCTGCCGTATTTCGTGTTCTGTTTCCCGGTTCCCAAGTTCAAGGGCAAATCATGAACAGCGTCTTCGGGCGAAGTGTTGCGTTCCCGCCGCGCGTCGGCGCCGACGGCCGGTTCGTCTGGTCGGAAGGCGAAGTCAACATCCGCGAATCGATCACGGTCGTCCTGAAGACCGATCCGGGCGAGCGCGTCGGCGTGCCGGACTTCGGTGCCGGCCTCGGACGCTTTCTATTCGAGCCGAACAACGCTGCGACCCACGCGCGCATCCAGGACGCGATCCTGCGGGCGCTGACCAGCTGGGAGCGGCGCATCCAGGTCGAGTCGATCGACATCGCCGCCGACGCTGACGATGCCGAGAATGCGCTCGCGACGATCACCTACCGGCTGGTAGCAACCGACGCGCGCGAGCGCATCAGCCTCAACATCCCGATCGCTGCTGCCTGAGATCACGCGCCATGCCGCTTGCGCCGCCCGTCATCGACGACCGCCGTTTCGCCCAGCTCGTGGACGAGACGCTGGCGCGCGCGCGCGTGCACACGCCCGAGTGGACGAACTTCAACCAGAGCGATCCCGGCGTCACTCTGGTCCAGCTGTTCTCGTTCCTCACCGAGAACATCCTCTATCGCGCCAACCTGACGCCGGAGCGTCAGCGCATCAAGTTCCTGCAGCTGCTGCGGGTGCCGCTCGCCGCGGCCGCTGCCGCGCAGGGCCTCGTCGCCATCCGGAACGAGCGCGGCCCGGCGGTGACGCAGACGCTGCAGGCCGATCTCGAAGTCCGCGCCGGCGCCGTGCCGTTCCTGACCCAGTTCGCGATCGACGTGCTGCCGATCGAGTCGCGCGTCTACTTCCGCCGGCCGCTGGCGGCGTCGGCGCAGATGCTCGACTACTACCGCCTCCTGTATGCGTCGTTTCAGACCGAGTTCCCCGACGACGTGCAGCTCTACGAGACGGTGGCGCTCGATCGCACGGTGATCGACAGCGTCGATATCAACCAGGACACCGTCGATCGATCGTTGTGGATTGCGCTGCTGGCGCGGCCGCACGAATCGCCCGACGACATCCGCAAGCAGCTCGGTGGCCGGACGCTGATGCTCGGGATTGTTCCAGCGCTCGACGCGGTATCGGCGCGGCTCGTACCGGGCGGCGTGGCGCAGGCCGGGAAGCTGCTGCGCTTCGAGGTGCCGAATGTTCCCCAGGATGGCCGCGTCGAGCGCGACGGCACCGATCGGCCGAACCCGCAATATCGCGAGATCGAGCCGCGGACCGAAGTCGACCTGCTGACCAGGCCCGGCGTCGTGCAGCTGGTCCTGCCGGCCGCCGACCAACTGCGTGTCTGGAGCGACGTCGACCCGCTCGAGAGCGGCGTCGGCAACATGCCGCCGGCCCTCGACGATGGGGATCTGGCGGCGCGACTGGTGACCTGGATCCGCGTCGGAGCGGACGGCGCAGCCCGCGCGCGAATTCGCTGGGTGGGCATCAACGCCGTACCGGTCCGGCAGATCGAACGCATCGTCGGCGAGCCGCTGCCGGATGGCGACGGCCGCCCGGATCAGGCGCGGCGGCTGGCGCGCGCGCCGGTGCTCGCCGGATCGGTGACGGTCGTCACGCGTGCAGGAAACGACCAGCCGCGGCGCTGGATCGAGACCGACGATCTGGCCGCGGCGCCACCTGAAGTGCCAGTGTCGGATCCACGACTCGCGCCCGGCGCCACGCCCGACACCGGTACGAACACCGCGGCCGATGTCTTCGAGCTCGATCCCGAAGCCGGCGTCCTGCGCTTCGGCGACGGCCTGCGCGGCCGCCGCCTGCCGCTCGACGCGCGCGTGTTCGCGAGTTACGAGTTCTGTCAGGGCGCCGCCGGCAACGTGGCCGACGGCGCGATCAACGGCGCGCCGCAGCTGCCTTCCGGGTTCACCGTCGCCAACCCGGTGCAGACGTGGGGCGGCGCCGATCCCGAGACGGTCACCGCCGGCGAAAAACAGATCAAGCGATTCCTCCAGCATCGCGATCGCCTGGTCAGCGTCGACGACTTCGAGTCGATCGCCTGCCGCACGCCGGGCGTGCAGATCGGCCGCATCGAAGTGCTGCCGGCGTTCCATCCCGATCTCGCGCCGAGCGAGCCTGGTTCGACGCCCGGCGTCGTGACCATCATGGCGATACCGGCGCTCGACCCGGAGCAGCCGGATGCGCCGCGCGCGAACCGCCTGTTCCTGAACGCGCTGTGCCAGTACCTCGATCCGCGGCGTCTGGTCACGACCGAGCTCGTGATCCGCGGCGCCGACTACAAGGGCATCTGGATTTCGGTCGGCGTCGAGGTGGCGACCGGGCTGTCGATCGCCGAGGTCGTCGACAGCGTCAAGGCGCGGCTGCGCGCGCTGGTCGCGCCGATCGGGCCCAATGGCTGCGACCCGCGTCCGACGCCGCTGTTCACGCCGCGCACGATCGACCGCCAGCGCGGCTGGCCGCTGCGCACTGCCGTGTCGAGCCGCGTCCTGCTTGCCGAGGTCGCACGCGTGCCAGGCGTCACCGAAGTGGCCGACGTGCTGCTCGCCGAAGGCAGCCGCGGAGCCAGCGACATCGTCGAGATGACCGGGCTGCAACTGCCGCGCATCCTCGGCATCTCGGTCGTCGCCGGCGATCCGATCCCGATCGATACGCTGAGGGGCGATCGCGCGGCCAATCAGACGACGACCGCGGCGGCGCTGCTGCCGGTGCCGGTCGTGCCGGAGACGTGCTGATGAACGTCAACGGATCACGCTTCGAGCTGCTGCTCGGCCGCGACGACTGGGGCCGCTGCCTCGATGGCGATGGCGCGCAGGCGCGGACGCTCGGTTCGTGGTGGGAGGGCGCGTTGACGAGCCCGCCAATCGCGCTGCCGCCGGGTCTCCCCGCCTGGGATGCACAGCGGCACGAGATCAGTATTCAGCCGCTCGCGATCGAGTTGCCGGCCACGCCGACGGAAACGCCGCTGACCCTCGACGCCCGCCGCGGCGCCGCCGCCGATCGCTACGGAAACGTGTACCGGATTGGCGACGATCGGCGGACGCTGGCGATCCGGCCAGCCGGCGGCCGCCGTGATGCGCCGTTCTGGCCGGCGCTGCCCGAGGACTGCGACGACGAGCGCGCGAGCGCGCGGCTCGACTTCCAGCCTTCGAACCCCGCCGGAGCGCCGGCGATCGAGACGTACCTCGCGCTTGCGGTGACGGCCGACGACTACTTGGTTGTCGCCTTCACGCACGGATCCGACCGTGGCTTTCTCAGCTTCGATCTCGTCGCCGGCGGCCCGCCGGTCGCGACCCTGTGGCCGTCGGCCGTGCCGTTCGACGTGTTCGACATGGCGCGCCGGGATGGCGGCGGCGTGTGGGTCCTCGATCGCGCGAATCGCCGCGCATGGCAGCTGGACTGCAAGCTCGCGGTGGTCAGCACTGCACAAACACGCACGACGATCGCCGCCGACACGCTCGACGACTTCCAGCCGTTGAGCGGCGCCGCGCGCGAGCGGCCTGCAGTCGTCTTTCCCGGCGGGATCGAGCTCGACGCGAGCCCGCCGTGGGTCGTCGATCCGATCGCGATCGAGACGATCGACGGAGGCAGCGTCCTGCTGCTCGACGTCGATGCGGCGGCGAATCGATCGCGCGTTGTCCGACTGCGCCGAGATGGCGACGCCTGGCGCGCCGATCCCTCGCGATGGCTCGACGAACTGCCGGATCTCGCGCACGACTTCGTCTACGCGACCGCCCTGCAGTACCAGCTCGAGCAACCGGCCAGGGCACTCTTCATCGTGACGCGCAGCGGCAACCAGGCGTCGGCCTATGCCATCGTCGACTCGGCCGCCGCGTTCACCCTGGAGGGCGCGACCGAGCTGTTTCCGCTGCGGCTGTTCCGCGGCCGAGCGCTCGTCGCGATCAAGGATCGCGCGTACTACGACAGCGGGATCGAGACGCTGGCGTGGACGCCGATCGTGCAGCAGCCGCGGGCGCTGTTCGCGGGCGGCGCGGTACTGGTGACGCCGGTGTTCGACAGCGGCGAGATCGGCACGACCTGGGACCGGCTGCTGATCGACGCCTGCCTGCCGGCCGACACGGCGATCGAGGTGATGAGCCGGGCCGGCGACGAGTGCGCCGATCTGTCCGGTGCCACCGCGTCACCCGAGGCCGTCGCGCAGGTGATCGCCGCGTGGCTGCCCGAACCGCGGCCTTACCTGCGCGCGAACGCCGAGGTGCCATGGGTGCGCGAGGACGCGGTCCGCGCGACGCGGCGCGAGCGCGGCGTCGGCACCTGGGAACTGCTGCTGCAGAAGGCGCACGGCCGATACCTGCAGCTGCAGATCCGGCTGACCAGCACGAACGGCATGGCGACGCCACGCCTGCGCGCGCTGCGCGTGTGGTCGCCGCGATTCTCCTACCCGGACCGGTTCCTGCCGGCGGTGTATCGCGAAGACAGTACGGCGGGGCCGTTTCTCGAGCGCTGGCTTGCCAACATGGAGAGCACGCTGACGCAGATCGAGGATCGCGTCGTCAACCTGCAGGCGTTGTTCGACGCGCGCACCGCGCCGGCCGAGACGCTCGCCTGGCTGGCCAGCTGGTTCGAGGTGGCGTTCGATCCGGCGTGGGACGAACGCCGTCAGCGGCTGTTCGTGAGGCGCGCGATGGACTTTTTCCAATGGCGCGGTACCGTGCACGGCCTGCGCATCGCACTCGAGCTCGCGTTCAACCGGTGCATTGACGCCTCGATGTTCGACGGTCCCGCGGCGGATGCGGTCGCGCCGCACCAGATCCGCATCGTCGAGGCCTATCAGACGCGGCTTGCGGGCCGGCTCGCGGCCGGAGATCCCGGCGGCAGCGAACCGGGCCTGCGCGAGATCGCGCGCGAGGCGCTGTGGACGCCGGCCGAAGGCAACGCCGGGCTCGTCGACCGCCATGCGACGAGCCTCGGTCGTGCCGCCACGTTCGTCGAGCAGGTGACGCCGTTCTCGCTCGTGCCGCCGACCGGCGACGCGGCGGCCGCGTGGATTGCGTTCACACAGTCGGTGTTCGGGTTCGTTCCCGCGATCGGTGCCGCCGAGCGCGCCCGATGGCGCAGCTTCCTGCTCGCACGCGGGTCGGCGGGCAATGACGTGACGCTGCCGCGCGACTGGCCGTCGGCCGACGACGATCGCGCGGCGTGGCGCGAGTTCTCGGCGCTCGCCGATGGCGCGCTGATGCGGACGCGATGGCAGGACTTCCTGGCCCGCCGCTACCGGCGCATCGAGCGGCTCAATCGCGCGTGGCAGACCGCGTGGCCGGAGTTCGATCTGATCGCATTGCCCGACGCGCTACCGGTCAGCCGCGCGGCGCAAACCGACTGGCTGCAGTTCGAGCGGCAGCTGCTGGCGATGTATCGAACCGCGCATCGCTTCTCGGTCCTGCTGCCGGTCGAGGACGTCACCACCGATCCCGCTGAACTGGAGCGGCGTCTCGGGCTGGCGCGCCGCATCGTGGAACTGGAAAAGCCGGCGCACACCGTGTTCGACGTTCGCTATTACTGGGCGTTCTTCCGCATCGGCGAAGCGCGGCTCGGCATCGACACGCAGCTGGGGAGCGGGAGCCGGGCGCCGGAGCTGATTCCGGACGCCGTGCTCGGCCGCGCCTACATCGGCGCGAGCTTCGTCGGCGGCGCGCCGCGCCCGACCGATGGCGACCGGCTGCTGGTCGCGCACTGAGGCATCACGCGAGGAGTCAGTCATGGGCTGTTGCAACGAACTCGCCGCCGCGCTGGAGACCGCCGTGGTCGACGCGACCCAGCACGTGAACTTTGCCAAGGGCATGGTCCTCGGCGTCGACGATTTCCGCCAGGAGTTCGCCTATCTGTCGGGCCGCGATCAATGGCTGGTGCGCGACGCGATCGGCTACGGCACCGTGAGCGGGCTGCGCGTGTTCTTCGACAACGACGGTGCGCTCGGGCCGCGGCTTCACGTCACTGCGGGATCGGCGTTCGTACCGAGCGGCAAACAGGTCTGCGTCGGCGCCGATCAGTGCGCGGTGATCAACAAGTGGCTCGCGAAACCCGACAACGCGGCGATCGTCGCGCAACTGCTCAATGGCGGATCGCCGGTGGTGTCACCGCCGCTTTCTCCGCCGGCGGTCACGTCGGGAACGATCTCGCTGTTCCTGACGCTGTGTTACCAGGACTGCCTCACGCGTCCGGTGCCGGTGCCCGGCGAGCCGTGCCGCTCGCAGGACGAGCTGATGGCCGACTCGCGCGTCGCCGACGACTACCGGCTCGAGCTGCGCAAATCGCCGCCCGTGCAGGTGGAGGAGGACGCGCTGCGCGACTTCGTCCGCTGGCTGCGGACAAACATCCACGTCGCCGACACCAGCCCGCCGCCAGCGCCGGGCGACGACGCCTCCTGGCTGGCGACGCTGCGGCTTGGCGCGCAGGCGTGGCTCGACGCGGCGGCGCTGTCGCCGCCGCTGTCGCCTCCGGCCTCGTTCGCGACGCTCGGCGACTATCTCGTCGATCTGTCGCCGAGCAACCTGACCGTCGCGCAGGATCAACTATGCGACCTGCTTCGGGTCGCGTTCCGCTTCTGGGTGACCGAACTGCGGCCGCTCTGGATGGCGCGGCGCTGCCACCGCGAGATGACGCAGGACCAGGACTGCGTCCTGCTCGCGCGGGTGGAGTTCGACGTCGACTGGGTCGGCGGATCGCCGACCGGCGTGTGGCAGATCGCCGGCAGTCCCGCCGCCATGCTCGTCGACGAAACGACGCGGCCATTCCTCGTCCACATGCGGCTGCTGCAGGAGTGGATGACGTGCGGCTGCGAGTGCGCCGGCCTCGGCCTCGGCGCGGCGCACGCCGGCGGAGGCGGGCCGCTCGGGTTCGTGCCGCACCTGGCCATCGGCGGCGCGGGCGAGCTCGTCGGCGCGCCGTCGCGCGTGCCGCTCGCAATGATTACCGCGAACCTCGATCTCGACGAGGGGCACTACTGCGTCGTCGCTACCGGCGGCGGCACGGTCGCGGTGACGCTGCCGGCGTCGCTCCCGGAGATTGCCGGCCGCGTTTACGTGATCAAGAACGCCGACGCCAAGCTCACGGTGCGGGCGAGCGCCGGGAACACCATCGACGACCGGCTGACGGTCACGGTCAAGAAGCGCAATGCGGTGACGCTCGTCGCCGACGGTCAGGGCGGCTGGCCGATCATCGGCCAGGCCGGCGCGTGAGGCAGCCATGGATGTGAAAGACGTGCTGCAGCTCCAGCAACCGCTGACCGACGGCGCGATCCGTACCGTCAACTTCTTCAACGGCCGGCTGCTGTCGGCGAAGGATCTGACGCGCGAACAGACAGCGCGGCGCGAGGCCGACGCGAGGCTCGGACGCGCAATCGGTGACGGCGTCGCTTACGGGCTCGAGGTGGCGCGCGACGCCGGCCTCGACACCGCGGCGGCGCCGGTGCTGCGGGTCAAGGCCGGACTCGCCGTCAATCGCGCCGGCCGGACGCTCAGGCTTGCCGCCGACGTCAGCGTTGCGCTGACGCGCCGCTTCGGCGCCGGCGAGAGCGGCTGCGTGTTCGCGAATTGCACGCCGCTGGTCGGCGGCACCTACATTGCCGGCGCCGGCGTCTACCTGCTGACGATCGCGCCGGCGCAGACCTCCGAAGGACGCGCCGCGACCAACGGTCTCGATCCGACCAACGTCGCCTGCAACACCGACGCGACCGTCGAAGCGGTGCAGTTCCGGCTGATCAACATCAACCCGCTGCGCTTCGCCGACCTCGACGCCGCATCGCCGCAGTTCCGCAACCGGCTGGCGTATCGCTGCTTCGGCATCGAGGCACGCGACCAGAACGCCATCGATCCGTGGCGCGTCGACGCGCCGCGATACGGGCTGATCGACGAGCTGCGCGAGGTCGGGCTCGACGATCGCGATGTGCCGCTGGCGCTGCTGTTCTGGACCGTCGACGGGATCCAGTTCATCGACATGTGGTCGGCGCGGCGGGCGCTGCTCGATCCCGACGCGCTGTCCGGCTCGTCGTTCCTGCGCGATCCGCTCGACCCGGCCGACCTGTCGTCGTTTGCGTTCATCGCCCGCCGACGCCGGCTGGTCGAAGCGCAAGCGATGTGTGCGCAGTTCCAGGAGCAGCTCGGTGACGTGCTCGCGGCAGCGGCGAACACCGCCATCGTCGTCGCCGCGAACATCTTCCGGTATCTGCCGCCGTTTGGCATCGTGCCGCTGCAGCGCGCACCGCTGCGCGGCTTCGTCGAGCCGGCCTTTTTCACCGGCATCGTGCGGCGGCCGGCGCCCGGCTCGAATCAGCTGACGCCGTTCATCGACGTCCGCCTGCTCGGGACGCTGCAGGCGCAGGCGTTGACCGGGTCGCCGACCGACGTGACGAGCCGGGAATTCCTCTGGGTGTATCGGCCGTGGCAGAACGTCAAGGCCTTCGCCGACGGTCAGCCGGTCCAGCCGATGGTGGCGTTCGCCAGCGGCCTGCTGCCGCCGCTCGCGATCGCGCGCTTCGACATGGCCCGTTTCGATTACAGCGATTACGCGTCCTGCTGCGGCGGTTCCTAGTTTTTCGCGACCAAGGAGATTCCAGAGATGGCTCCCATCATCGACATCGTGCGGCCGGGTGACGTGATCACCTCGGATCTGATCAACCGGATCATCGGCACGCTCAACCAGCACGACGCGCTGATCTCCGCCGGCTCGACGAGCGGCTCCGGGATCACGATCACCAGCTTCGTGCCGGCGCCGCCGTTCACCGCCGGGCAGGACATCGAAATTCACGGGACGAATTTCGGATTCTCCACCGGATCCACCGCGGTCACCTTCGACACCACCGGCATCACCAGCTTCAAGCTGGGAAGCAGCGATACGTCGCTGCTGATCCAGGTGCCGTTGCTGACCGGTCTGGGCACGGGCAAGGACGTGCTGCTGACGATTTCCAACGGGAGCGCGTCCGTGTCGCGCGTGATCCGCGTCAACCCGGCGCAGCTGCCGCAGCAGGGCAATGTCGACGTCCTGTGGAACGACGCGATCGCGCCGAATCCCAACCCGAACCCGGTGCTCAACGCACAGCCGGTGACGATTGCCTATTCGCTGAAGTCGCGGGCGACGCTGCCAACGACATTCACGGTTGGCGTCCAGTGTTCGAACGCCGCGATGCAGGGGGCGGCGCAGGTGCTGGACGCGGCGCAGACGGTGATCGCCTCGAAACAGATCGACCTGGCGCCGGGGCAGCAGAAAGGCTTCTTCGTCCGGTTCCCCAACGTGCCGGTCGCCAACAACAGCACGTTTACGGTCACCGTGAGCGCGACTGCCGCGGGCGTCTCCGGATCCGACACGCGCGTGTTCACCGTCAACCAGGCCACCCAGCCGCCGGATCCGACGATCAACGTGGCGTTCAACGCGCTGACCGCGATCGATCCGAACAACGGCACGCCCGACCCGAACGCCGGCAACTACACGAGCATCGATAACACGGTGCACCTCAAGCAGAACGCCATCGGACGGCTGAACCTGGTCGCGACGTTCACGCAGATCGGCAATTACGACGTGACCGTCGCGGCGCTCGCGCCGACCTCGCTGTGGACCGTCGTTCTGGCGGGAACGCCGTCCGTGTACACCATCGGGGCCAGCGATTTTTCGAACGGCGTTGCCACCAAGAACCCGGAGATCGGCATCCAGGCGCAGCCGGGCGCCAGCCTCACCGGGCAACTCAAGTTCACTCTCCAGCGTCAGGGCTCGGCGCAGAAGCGCGAGATCACGTTCAACCTGGCGTTGATTCCGTAACCGTCTGAACGACGAAGGATGTTGATATGACCATCTGCAACCCGCGGGCACAGGGCGTGCCTGGACTACCGACGGCGCCCAACTGGTTCGACTCCGGGCAGGGTGCTCCGCCGCTCCGCACCGAGATCGACGATCCGCGCTGGACCGGCGCCTACAGCACCGGCTTTGGCGATGGCACCGGCCTCGAGGCGCAGTTCCGCGGCGTGTACATGGATCCCGACTGGCGCGGCAAGAAGAGCCTGTTCCTGGCCTGGAACGTCGTTTTCGACGCGTCGCTCGACAACGGCATCGATCGCCTGTATGTCGGGTTCAACAACGGCGGCGCCGCCGACACCGACACGTTGATTCTCAAGGTGGTGGCGTACAACAGCTCGTCGGCCGACATCACTGCCGGCGCCGTCGGCAGCGTCGACGCGCTGAACCTGAACGCCGTCAGCGGCGCCGGCGTGCCGCTGGCCAGCGCGCCGCCGTGGCTCGTGGACACCAAAGCCTGGCTGACGCGCACGCCAATCGGTTGGGCGATCCACATGTATGTCCCGTACGACCCCGCGGCGGTCGGGTTGTTCAGCAACACCGGGATCAACCTGCCGGATCCGTTCCGGTTCTTCTACCAGATCTTCGTCAAGACGCCGACGCGCATCAGCGGCAGCGCTGCGGTTGGCGGCCTCGTGGTTCACAAGTGGCCGCCGGCGTCGGCGGCGATCTTCACCGGCCTGAGCGGCGACGTCTATCCGCATCCGGCGGCGACCGTCTGGGACAGCTTTCACAACAGCACCGGCGCCGGCGATCCGATGTGCCCGGCCACGGGCGGCGTGACCATCGACTCCAGCGGTCTCGGCAACATGATCGACAACGGGCCGCCGAACATCATCATCGCGTTCCGCAAGAACACTCCACCGCCGCGGCCGGTCAACACGATGTTCGCCAACATCGACAACCAGACCGGCGCACCGATCCCGGTTGGCGGCGTCACCGCGCGGTTCCGGATCGCCGATTGGGGGTCGGTGATCATGGATCCGAATGCGCCGTGGGACAACGTTCGCGGCGGCGGCGCCGTCACCAACGCAGTGGCGATTCCGCAGGGGAAGCCGGCGGTGACGCCGGGCAATCCACCGCCGCTGCACTTCAACTGGACGCTGAACGACGCCGAGATGGATCCCTACATCCTCAACGGCAAGCCGGCGGATCAGTGCATTCTCGTCGAGCTGACCGGAGCCGGCATTCAGTTCTTCAGCGACAGTGCCCGGCAGAATCATTTGATCCTGCCGGCGTCGGAGATCCGGAGGGATGCGCAAATCAGCGTCGAAGGACTGACGCCGATCTCCGGCTCGCAGCACCGCGACGTCTACGTCGCCGTCGAGACGCGGAACATGCCGCCGCCGTCGCCGGGCGGAGGGACGTCAGTCGTGTGGGACGAGACCAAGGTGGCGCTGCTGCGGCGGCGCGATCTCGGCAACAACCTGATCGACACGCTCGTCAACAAGGGGCTGATTGCGGCGATGGCGTCCGGGCTCCGCTACGACCAGGTCGCCGAGCTCGCCCCTGTGCAGCGCGTACACGTCTACCACGACACGGGGCAGACGCTGACCATAGCCGGCGTCAAGTACCCCATCCTCGCAGCGCAGTCGTCGTTCGGCATCATCCCGGATCACCAGGGTCCGCTCACCGGCTGGGAGAACGGGCTCGAGTTTCCGCCTGGTGCGTTGCAGGACACGATCACGCCGTCGTTCTACCGCGTCCACGTGCCGAACAACGGCAAGATCCAGACGACGGTACGGATCACCGCGGTGGAACCGGGTTCGGGGTCGAAGCTGCCGTGGTGGGTGTGGCTGCTGCTCTTGCTGCTGCTCCTCGTCATTGCCTATTTCGTGCTCACGATGTAGCGCACGGGCACGCCGGTGGTTGCTGCATCGATATTCCGTTCGGATGGCCTGCGGGTCGGCCGGATGCGAGTGCGCGGTTCGGATCCCGATGGGTTGCGCGTTCGACAACGCGTCGAGGCGCAGCTCTTCGGGATCGGTACGGCGTCGCTCGGCCTGCCGCCGCACGCGCTGCTGTTCGTCAGGCGCGTGAAAGCCCGGACCGATCCGCACGCGGCCGTGTCGTTCCACGGCGACGCGCTGGCGCGGACCGTGAATCGACAGCTGACGCGGCTCGCGCAGCAGGCGCGCCGGCCATGGACCGACGCCACAGCGGCGACTGCCGACGTCGTGGTGTTCATCGATGAAGCCGAGCTGATCGCGTGCTTCATTCGCGACCGGCTGCGCGGCCTCGCCGGCGATCGCTGGTGGTGGCGGAACGTGCTGGGCAGCGCGACGGCGGAGGAGTGGCTCCGCCAGCACGTGCTGCCGCGCGGCGAGGCGCTCGTGCCTGCGCTGTCGCTGCTCTCGTCCGGTCAGGACGTGGTTCGCTTCATCAGCAGCCTCCAACCCTTGGACGTCCGGCTTGCCGTCGCCGCAGTCGCGCACGCGTTCGCGCTGTCATCGGCGATGACGTCGGCTCCGGGTGCGTTATCGGCGACCGTAGAAAAAGAGGAGTCCACCGCGGAAGCTCCGCGCCGCCTCGAACGATTCGATGACGAAGGACGAGCCGCGGTCGCGCGGTTGTTCGCGACGGTCCCCGAGGTGCAGTCGCCGGCGCTCGCAGCCGAGCAAAAGCGCCTGGCGATCATCGTCCTGGTCGCCGCGCGCGCGCTCGCGTGGGCGCGTACGCCGCAGTTCATGGCTGCTGTACAGCTGCTCGAGCGCGTCGACTTCGACGTTGCGAGTCTGGTCACGCACCGGCCGGCGCATCGCAAGGCTGAACAAGCATGGCGAGATGTCACGCCGCCGCGACCAGTGCGCCGCTTGCCCGCTCCGCGGTTCGAGATTCCGGTCCCGCCGCCCGACGGCGGCGGATCCGAACCGCGCGCCACGACGCAGGCGACGCAGTCGTCGTTAACAGTGCCGACAGAAGCACGACCGATCGTCGAGCCATTGCCGGCCGCAATGTCCACACCCGCAATCGAGCGACCGGCGCTCGACCCAAGAGCGCAACCTGCCGCGCCGGGTGCGGCGGTGTCGGCAACATCGGGTGCGCCGACATCGGCCAGCATCGATCAAGAGCCTGCGGACGGACTCGAATTGCCGGCGGCGGCGGCTCTCGCAGTCGACGAGTGGCTACCGGTGACGCCGACGAGGCGTGTTGAAACGGAGTACGGCGGCGTGTTCTACCTGCTGAACGCGTGGCTCGCGATGGGCGTCTACAGCGACTTCACCGCGCCGCGTGGTCCGAACCTGGCCGTGTCGCCGTGGGATCTGCTGGCACTGACCGGCCGGGCGTGGTTCGGCGATTCGTTCTCGGCCGATTCCGTCTGGACGCTGCTCGCCGATCTCGGCGGGCGCGATCACGAAATGGAACCCGGGTGCGACGTCGAGATGCCAGCTGGCTGGCTCGATCGACACCTCGAGATGCTTCGCGACCGTCTCGGTTCGGCGCTGCCGCTGAAGCCGCTGCACGAGCTGCCGGCGTTCGTGTGCGGCCATCGCGCGCGCATCGACGTCACCGCCGCCCGGGTGCACGTGCATCTGTCGCTCAGCCAACTGCCGCTCGATCTGCGCATTGCCGGTCTCGATCGCGATCCTGGATGGATTCCTGCCGCGGGGCGGTCGGTCGCGTTTCATTTCAGCTGACCGCCAGTGACCACTGTGTATCCTCCCACCGATCGCGCATCGGACGTCTTCGCCGGCATCGAGCACACCGCCGCGCAACACCAGCGGCTCGCGCTGTTCGGCGTCATCGCGCACGTCATCGAGGCGTGCACGGCCGGCGATCTCGACGCCGCGCTGCAGGTCCATCCGTTTCTCGGCGAGTACCTCGACGAACTGCGCGCCGGCATCGGCGACGCCGATTCGCTCGCGGCACAGTGGTGGCCGCTCGTCTGCGAGTGGGAGCGCGAAGCCGTGGCGCGCAAGATGCACCTGCCGCTGGTCGCGCTACGCGACGCCGGGCTGAGCGCGCTCGAGCTCGCGCTGCTGCTCGCCGTCGGCCTCGTCGAAGAGGATCCGCGGTTCGCCGCGGTGTTCGAGCACGCGCAGCGGAACGAGCGCCGGCCGACGCTCGGGTTGCTGATGGCGTGGTGGCGCCACGACGATGGCGACAACGACCTGGCGGGCGAGGTACGCCGCGGCGTTCAGCGGCTGATCGACTACGGCCTGATCCAGGCGCGCAATACGGACGCGCCGCGGGCGGAGTGGATTCTCGCGCCGACGCCGGCCGTGTGGGACGTGCTGCGCGGCGACCCGCCGGGATCCGACTGGCTTCGCTATCAGGCGCGCGACGCAGCGCCGACCGTCGACGACCTGGTGATGTCCGACGCGGTGCGCGTCGCCTGCACCGCGCTTCCCGAACTGCTGTCCAGCCGTCCGGCGCCGACGCTCTTCGTCCGCGGACCGATGCACAACGGCCGCAAGACGCTGGCAGCGGCGCTTGCGCGCGCCGTCGGCAGGCCGGTGCTCGTCTGCCGTGACGCCGTCTTCGAAGACACGGCGCGCTGGCGACTGCTCGGCGCGCTGGCCGCGATGACCGGCGGCGTACCGATCGTCGAATGGGAACTGGCACTGGGCGAGAGCCGCGCCCTGCCGCCGCTGCCGCTCACCGACGCGCCGCTGATCGTCGTCACCGGCCGGCATGGCGGCTGGGAGTATCCGGCAGGGCGGCCGACGCTCTCGATCGATCTGCCGCTGCCGACCGTGGCCGAGCGGTCGCGGCACTGGCAGGCCGCGCTGCCGGCGGCGGCGGCAACGCTGCCAGCCTGCGCAACGCAGATGCGCATCTCCAGCGGCAACATTCGTACGGTGGCCGCGGCGGCGTCCGGCTTCGCGCGCCTCGCCGGTCGCCGTTCGATCGAGCGCGATGATCTCCTGCGCGGCTGCCGCACGCTGCAGTCTGCCCGCCTCGAGACGATGACGACGCGTGTGCCGGCGCGAGGTGCGTTGAGCGACCTTGCCGTCGACGACAGCACGCGTGAAGAGCTGGACGCGCTGGTGGCACGTTGCCGCTGGCGCGAGGAACTGGCCGGCGACGCGGCGGCGATTGCCGCCGGCGGCGTTGGCGTTCGCGCGTTGTTCGGCGGCCCGAGCGGCGCCGGCAAGACGCTCGCCGCGCGGCTGCTCGCCGGCACGCTCGGCAAGGAGCTGTACCGCATCGACCTCGCGTCCACCGTCAACAAGTATCTCGGTGAAACCGAAAAGAACCTGAACCGCGCGCTCAACGCGGCCGAGGAGCTCGACGTCGTCCTGCTGATCGACGAAGGTGACGCGCTGATGGCCAACCGCACCGATGTCGGCTCATCGAACGATCGCTACGCCAACCTCGAAACGAATTTCCTGCTGCAGCGGCTCGAGTCGTTCGAGGGGATTCTCGTCGTCACCACCAATGCCGTCGATCGCATCGACCGGGCGTTCGCGCGGCGCATGGACGTGGTCGTTCACTTCCGCTCGCCGGATGCGTGGCGGCGGCTGGAGATCCTCAAGCTCCACCTCGGCGCCGACGCGCTCGACGAGGCGTGGCTCGAAGAGGCGGCGCAGCGCTGCACGCTCGGCGGCGGAGCGCTGCGCAACGTCGTCGTCCACGCCCGGCTGCTGTCGCTGCAGGACGGCCGTCGCCTCGACGAAGCCCACCTGTATGCGGCGCTGGTCCGCGAATATCGGAAGAGCGGCGCGACCTGTCCGCTGCGCCCGATTCAGGCGACGCGATGGCCGCAGTAGCGCGCGAAACACGGCGCTCGCCGGTGGCGCAGACCACCGAGGAACGCCAGGCGAGCGCCGCGGCCCGGGCGCCGGCACGAGGACCGCAATTCGCCGACGCGAGCGTCAGCACCGTGCTATCGGGCAAGCCGCTCTACCGCATGAGCGACGGCCGCCTTGTCGAATTGCCTGAAGGGATGACGGCGGAGGAGGCCGCGAAACTCGAGCGCGAAGCGAAGGCCGCACAGCAGAAGCTGGGCAAAGGACCTCCGCCGAAACCAGTGCCGGATGTCCACAAGCCGGCGGACAAGAGCGACAAGACCGGCAAGCCGAAAGCGAAGGGCAAAGGCGGCGGCGGCCGCGGCGGCAAGGGCGGCTCGGTTCCGCGTACTGCCGGAGTCAAGGCACACCTGAAACCGATCGGCGGGAAAGCGGCGCAGTACCTCCTCGGCAAGGCGACACCGATTCTCGCGAAAGGCATCGATCGTCTGCGGACGCTCAGCCGCAACGAGCAGACGCACGACAACGCCGCTGAGAAAGTCGGACAGGCGGAGAAAGCGGTCGTCATCCCGCCGAGCGAAGGGCAGTCGAAGAGCAACGCCGGGCAGGTCGGCGAAGTCGGCGGCCGTCCCGCGCCGCCGGTCGACGAGCGCAAAGGCAAACAGAAACTCCAGGAGTCGCTCGCCGAGAACGTTCCGCAGACGATCGAGGACGTCGACAACTTCAAGCGCGACGCAAAGGCGCAGCACATGGGCGCCGACGTGATGGAAGTCGTTCAGGGCGACAAAAACGCGGTCGTCTCCACGTTCGCCGACGTGGAGCGGACGCCCGCGCCGACGCCGCCCGAGACGACCCCCGAGCCCCTGCCGCCGCCGGAGATGGCACCCGGTACGCCGGGCCTCAACCTCGGACAGGACGCTGTCGCGCCGCTGCAGCCCGAGCACACCGACGTCAGCAAGTACACCAACGAGGCGGACGCCCGGCTCAAAGAAGAAGGGGTCACGCAGGAACAGCTCGACATGGTCGACAGCGGCGACCTCGCTGCGGCCAACAAGGAAAAGAAAGGGATGGAGCAGACGGCGAAGAGCGAGCCGGCTGCGATCCAGAAGTTCTCGCAGGACCAAGCGGGCAAGGTCGACAAGGAGCTGAAACAGGAGGAAGCGCACAAGCGCGGCGCCGCGGTGGCGAAGCGCAAGGCTGGCCTGGCCGGCACTGCACAAAAGCAGAAAACCGCCAAGAGCCACCTCGAAAAAAAGCGCGACGAGGTCGCCGCCAAAATCAACGGCATCTACAAAACCACGCAGGACAAGGTCAAGCGCAAGCTGGCCGATCTCGAAACGCAGTCGATGAAGCGTTTCGACGACGGCAACGCGAAGGCGACGAAGGCGTTCGAGGACAACGTCAACCGCGAGATCGACGCCTTCAAGGACGACCGCTATTCAGGTCTCTTCGGCTGGGCGCGCAAGGCGAAGGACTGGCTGCTCGGGATGGACGACCTGCCCGAGGTGAAGGCGATCTTCGATCGCAACCGGGCCACCTTCGTCGCGACCATCGACAAGCTGGTCGCCGAGATCGGCGCCGACAACAAGCGCGTCGTCCAGGAATGCAAGGACGACCTCGCCCGCGCCAAAACGGAGATCAAGGACTACGTCGACAAGCTCGGGCCGGAGTTGAAGAGCATCGCCAAGAAGACCGCCGGCGAGGTCAACGGTCAGCTCGAGCAGCTCGATGGCTTCGTCAGGAAGCAGGAAGAGGAGCTGCAGCAGAAGCTCGCCGACAAGCAGCAGGCCGCCATCAAGGCCATCGACGACAAGATCGAGAAGATGAAAGAGGCGATGGCCGGGGCCCTCGCCAAGCTTGGCAAGCTGCTGCTGTGGGCCGCCAAGAAGCTGTTCACGTGGGCGCTGAGCAAGTTCGGGTACTCGTTGAGCGAGATCGAAGCGATCATCAACAAGGGCGCCGCCGTCCTGAAGGCGATCTTCACCAAGCCGATCGCGTTCGTGAAGAACCTGATGAACGCGGCGCTGCTTGGTTTCAAGAACTTCGCCAAGAATTTCCTCAAGCACCTCAAGGACGCGCTCTTCGAGTGGCTGACCGGATCGCTCGAAGGCGTCACCCTGCCGACGACGTGGGATCTCCAGGGCATTGCCGGCCTGGCGCTGCAGATGCTGGGCATCTCCTACGCGAACATCCGCCGCCATCTCGTCGCGGCGCTCGGCGAACCGGTGGTCGTCGGCCTGGAAAAAGGCTTCCAGCTGGTCAAGACGCTGATCACCGAAGGCCCGATGGCCGCCTGGGAGCAGCTCAAGGAGATGGCGGCCGAGATGCGCGACGCCTTCATCGACGCGGTGAAGGACTTCATCAAGACCAAGATCATCGAGCAGGCAATCATCTGGCTGGGCAGCCTGTTCATCCCCGGCGCCGGGCTGATCAAGGCGGCCATCGGCATCTACGACACGATCGTGTTCTTCATCCAGAAGGCCAAGCAGATCGCGACGATGATCGCGAACTTCCTCGGCTCGATCGGCGAGATCGCCGCCGGCAATATCGGCGCCGCCGCCGATGCGATGGAGAAAGGGCTGGCGCGCGGGCTGTCGCTGGTGATCAGCTTCCTCGCCAAGCTGCTGCGCCTCGATGCGATCACCGCCAAGATCCGCAACGCGATCCAGAAGGTCCGCGCCAAGGTCGACAGCGTGCTCGAGCGGGTTGCCAAATGGATTGGCGACAAGGCGAAGAAACTCGTCGGCCTGGTCAAGACCGGCGTCAAGAAGCTGGTCGACTGGTGGACGATGAAGACCACCGTCGGCACCGGTTCGACCCGCCTGACGCTCTACACCGAAGGCACTGAGGAGTCGACGAAGGTCCTGATCGCGCAGTCGCCGGGCAAGCCGTGGAGCGACTACCTGGCGGCGATGCCGAAGTCGGTCAAGACGACCGACCCGCACAAGAAGGCGACGGCGCTGGCGCAGAAACTCGAGGCGAGACGCAAACCAATTACCGAGCAGGACGAAGCCAAGCGCACGCTCCTCGTCGCCAAGGCGTCGAAGGAGATGCAGGAGAACTTCAACGACCTGGCGGCACAGATCAAGCTGCTCAACGGCAACACCAGCGACCCGGCATCGATCATCACCTTCGAGAGCGTCAACCCGGCCGGCGGCGCCAGCGGCGCCGAATCGAAACTGCTCGCCAAAAAGCATCCGCCGGGCGCGCCGCCCGGAGATTACGCGCCGATCTGGGAGAACCTCGCCGACCTCGGCGCCGGCAAGAACAAGAAAGTCCGGAAGGACTGGTACGTCCAGGGCCATCTGCTGAACCACAACATCGGCGGCCCGGGACAGCGCTTCAACCTGACGCCGATCACGAAGGCGGCGAACAACGAGCACAAGACCGAGGTGGAGAGCACGATCAAGAAGAAGATCCACGACGACAAGCTGATCCTCTTCTACTCGATCGTGCCGCAGCCGGCCTGGGGGACGTCGCTGCCGAAGATGAAGCGGCTGACGGCGCTCGAGAAACTGACCAACCCGACGAAGAAGGAGCTCGCCGAGATCGAGTCGTTGAAGGCGCTGCGCAAGCTCTCGAAAGGGTTCGTCTGCCGCGTCTACGAGCTCGAGCAGAACGCCGCCGGCAACTGGGTGAAGAAGAAAGGCGGCTGGGATCCGGGCAAGAAGACGATCCCGAACAGCATCGTCGACGGCAGTGGAGAAGTGTATGGCTACAACTGATCGCGATCGTCGCGGCCCGTGGAGCACCTCATGAAGCTGATTCAAAACACTATCGCGTTGATGACCGCGATCGCCGTGCTCGCTGGCCTCGGTATCGTCGTCGCCGTCACCGGGCGAGCCTTCGTCACTCGCGCCGCCGCGCTGCGCGGCGACGTCGCGAACGTCACGTTCGTCGTGTCCGCGGTCGTGCTGGCGTCGGCGTGGTTGATCGCGCGCGCCGTCGCGGCCGCCAGCCGGCGAACCCGCGCGACGGTCCTGCGCGAGGAGCAGGCGGCGACCTACCAGCTGCTGGTGGACTACTGGGTGAACCGCGTCGAGCGGCCGGCGCCGCACAGCGCTGCGCAGACCGCCGAGCTCGAGGGCAAGCTGCAGACGCTCGAGCGGTTGCTCGCGATGTACGGGAGCGCAGCCGTGATCGCCGCGCACACCCGGCTGCGCGAGCGTGAGTGGCACGACAGCGACGCGCGCGCGGCAGTCGGCGATCTGCTGGTCGCCGTACGCAAGGATCTCGGCACCGAGACGCCGCACAACATGGCGGCGGCGATCGAGCGCCTTCTCCTGCCGGCGGGCGATCGCGGTTCCCGGCTCCACGCGGTTCAGGCGTGACCAGGATGCAATCCGCACGAGCGCGGGTGAGCGATCGCGTACCGGTCGGCGGCGCGGCGCTGGCGGCATTCCGCAACGTGCACGACGGGGCCGACATCATCGTCTGCGGCTGCGGCCGGTCGTTGCACGAGCTGGCGGCGCCGGCGCAGCACCTGACCATCGGCGTCAACGATGTCGGCCGCCTGTTCGATCCGACGTACCTCGTGGTCGTGAACCCGCGGACGCAATTCACCGCCGAGCGGTTCCGCTTCATCGAGCGATCGAAGGCGCAGGCGCTCTTCACGCATCTCGATCTCGGCCGCGTGCAGCCGTCGGTGGTGCGGTTTCGCCTCGGCACCTATGGCGGCACCGACGGTGCCGCGACCGACACGCTGCATTACACGCAGAACTCGCCCTATGTGGCGGTGTGCCTGGCGGCATACATGGGCGCGCGCCGCATCGGCCTGATCGGCGTGGACCTCACCGACGATCACTTTTTCGCGCCGACCGGCCGCCACGCGCTCGCCGGCCGTCTCCGCGAAATCGACGGTCAGTACGGCCGCCTCGCGCACGCGCTCGCGCGTCGCGGCGTGGCGTTGATCAACCTGAGCTCGATCAGCCGCCTGACATCGCTGGAGCGCGCCCGCGTGACCGATACGGACGGCTGGGTCGCCGTTCCCCGGCCGGTGCCGGCGCGCATCGCACCGAGCGCGCCGGTCCCGCATCGTGAGAGGGTTCCCATGAAAGTGTCGATCGACAGACGCTCCGGCCATGGTCTCGTCGGCCAGCTGCTGGAGACGCTCGCCACCTCGTGCGCCGCGCTCGGACATACGGTGGTGCGCGATACGCGCGCCACCGCTCACGACCCGCGCGCGGTTTCGATCGTGTGGAATGGCCGGCGTCATTACTCGCGCGGGCTGACGCTGTACTGCGAACACGGCTGGCTGCCGCGCTCGGCTTATCAGATCAGCCCGCGCGGCATCAACGCCGGTTCCCATCTCGCGCCGTTCGCGTGGGACGGCACGCCGCTGTCGGCAGACGAGAACGCCGCGCTCGACGGGCACGTCGCCGCGATCAAATCGGCATCGTTCGACGGCCACTACCAGTACATGCAGGCTGGAAAGGACGTGGCCGACGGGCTGCCGCCCGCATTCCTGATCGCACCGCTGCAGATCGAAAGCGACACCAACCTCGTCTACTACGCGCCGGCGCTGCTGCGAACCATGCAGCAGTTCGTCGACCACATCTCGCGGGCGAATCCGCCGTGGCCGGTGCTGTTCAAGCAGCACCCGATGGATGCGCGGCACGGCAACCGTCACCTGCGGCTGACGCTGCGCCGCCGCCAGGATCGTCTCTGGCCGCACACCCGCGGCAACATCCATCAGCTGCTGCAGAGCGGCGCCTGCCGCGGCATCGTCACCATCAACAGCAACGTCGCGCACGACGGCCTGCTGTGGGACGTGCCGGCGATCGTGCTCGGCCGGAACGTGTGGCCCTCTTCCGGCGAACACCTGCCGTTCCTCACGGCGATGCCTCGCGACTGGTCGGCGCTCGCCGCGTCCGTGACGACGCAGCCGGGCGTTGAGTGCCGGCGCGCCTACGCCCATTTCCTGATGCGGCATCAATGGACGCTTGCTGATGCGCGAAATCCCGATCGGGTGGCGACATTGCTGGCCGGCGCACGATCGCGGCCGGCCGGCGAGCGCAGCTTCGTCGCGTTTCCGCCGCGGGCGAAGTCCAGACCGAAGCTGCCGGTCATCAACGTCGTGGCCGAAAACCGCGGCTGGCTGTTCGAGTCGTGGAAGCGGGGATTCGCGGCCGCGTCGATGCCAGGATTCGACGTGGTCCCGACGGATCGGCCGCTGCGGCAGGCGGCGGCGTGGATCTTCATTCGCGCGAAGGAAGCGATCGCGACGCCGGATCCGCGGCGGACTGTCGTGCAGCTGCACGATCTGCTCGACGGCGGCGCCTATCGCGCCGGCGGTGTGCGAGCCGGCGTGGCGCGGTGCGCGGCGCTGTCGCTGACCCACGCGGCCCAGCAGGATCTGTTGGCCGCGAGCGGCGTCGACCTGCGTGCTCGCCGCTGGGTGTTACAGCCGGTCGGGTGGAGCTCGGCGATCGACGCGGCGTCGCTCCGGCGCGCCGTGTCGGAGCGCCCGGCGATTGCATGGATTGGCCGGCCGGCGACGCACGACGGCGAGGAGGTGACCCGCCTCGCCTGGTTCGTGGAGGCCGCCGCGGCAGTGCGTCAACACGCGAGGGTGACGCTCGTTGGCGAGAAGCTCCACGGCGCGGCGGCGGCGCTTCGGCGCGCCGGCGTCGAGTGCAGCGTCGAAGGGATCGACCGGCAGCCGCTGGCCCGCGCGTCGGAATGGATCGGACGGTTCGATGCGGTGGTCATCTGCGGCGGCGCCGACAGCGGACCGTGGCCGTTGTTCGATGCGCTGAATGCCGGCGTCCCGGTGATCGCCGCGCCCGTCGGCTGGGCCGCGCAGCTGCTCGCCGATGGCGCGTGCGGCCGTCTTGCCGAGACGCCGGCGGCGATTGCCGGCGCGATCCGCGACGTGCTGTCCGAGCGCGCGCGCTGGCGCGACCAGCGCACGCTGATTCACGAACGCGTCGCCGGGTTCAGCCTGACGACGTGGGTGGATCAGAACCTCGCGCTCGCCGCCGAGTTCGCCGGCCGGGAAGCCGCCCACGAGGTCGCGTGACCACGGCACGCGCGTGCGCGGCGCGGCAGATCGGCCGCGATCATTACGAGCGGCTGCACCGGACGAGCGTCAAGTATCAGCAGAACAACTGGCTGCTCGACGATGTGGCGCGCCTGGTGGCGGCGGGCGGCGAGTCGATCCTCGAAGTCGGCTGCGGCAACGGCCTGTTTCTCGAGCAGGCGAGCCAGCACTGGACGCACATCGTCGGCGTCGACTGGGTGCGGCCGGAAGGCCTCGATCGTGTGCTCGCCGAACACCCGGCGATCGGTTTCGTGGAGCAGGACATCACGCGGCTCGACGTCGAGCAGCAGTTCGACCTGCTGGTGTCGGCCGACGTCCTCGAGCACCTGCATCCGTCGGCGCTGCCGGCGGTGCTCCGTCGGCTGCACGCATGCGGCCGCCGCGGCTACCACAAGATCGCATGCTACGACGATGGTCACAGTCACCTGTCGGTGCTGCGGCCGCGGCAATGGCTGCGGCTGTTCGAGGATGCCGCGCCGAATGGCGCTTACCGCATCCTCGGCTGCGAGCGCCGCGACGGACGACGGACCAAACCGGTCGCCGTCATCACAAACCTGACGTTTCAAAACGTACCGTAGCGCAGGCCTTCAGGCCTGCCGACGGTGGCGCGGGCAGCCCCGAAGGGCTGCGCTACGGGAGCTTCTTCAACCAGATATTGCGGGTGAACAACTTGCCGGTCGCTTCGACCTCGAGGCCGATGATGCCGCTCTTCGGAACGCGCTTCGCGTCCTCGTCGATCAGGATCGAGATGACGCGTCCATTGAGCAGGTGCGTCAGCTGGTTGCCGACCGCGATGATGTGCAGCTGGTTCCAGTCGTTCGGCTTGTAGATCGCGTCGACGGTGGCCGGATCGCCGACAGTGGCGAGCAGGCGACGAGTATCGCCCGGACCGGTGCGCACCACCTGGCCCTTCCACGCGACGATGCCGCGGCCGGTGGACTGTTCGTAGAACTGCCCGGTGTAGCGGTTGCCGGCATCGAAATCGTACTGCGCGCCCCACATGTTCCACTGCTTTTCGCTCTCGTCGCTCGGCGGCGTGCCGCGGGCGGCGCCGCTCGGGCACGGCCCCGACGGCGCGCCGCGGCCGGCGCCGGCGCCGGCGGGCCGCGGCGGCTTCGGCGCAATCCAGCCGCGATACTGCACGCCGCCGTTGATGTTGCCGGTGCCCTTCATCTCCATCTTCAACTCGAAGTCGGCCGCCTCGCCGCCCTTCCATACCAGGTAGATTGTCCCGGTCGGCTTCTCGCACGTCGCCTCGACGACGATCGCGCCGTCTTCCACCTTCCAGTTCGAATCGCCGGACCAGCCGTTGAGCGTCTTGCCATCGAACAGCGACGTCCAGCCGTCGTGCTCGTTGAAATCGATCGGATCGGGCTGCTTGAAGCCGCCGAAGCCGCCCTGGCGGCCGCCGCCGGCCGGCGGCTGCTGCATCGAGGCCGGCGTCGACCACACGGCCGCGATCACGGCAACGGCAACGACGAGCGTTCTGGATTTCATGCGCACCTCACAGGATCAGTTCAATTTCTTCAGCCAGATATTCCGCACCGACACCCTGGTAACCGCTTCGATCTCGATGCCGATCTGTCCGGTCGCGTTGTTGGACGAGGCGGGATCGTCGTCGATCATCACCGCCATGAGCTGGCCGTTGATGATGTGGAGGAAGGTGCCGCCGCGGGCGACAACGGTGTACTGGTTCCAGTCGTTTGGTTTGACGACGTCGCCAAGCGCGCGGCGGTCGCCGATCGTCCCGAGCAGCCGCTTGCGCGACGCGCCGAAGCCTTCGACGACCTGGCCGCGCCACGCGAGGATCCGCATCGGCGTGTTCTCCGAGTAGAACTGCCCGGTGTAGACCGGCGACGCCGGCCAGAAGTCCGCCTGCGGGCCGGTCATCATCCAGTCGAGATTCACCGGCCTGAGTTCCTGCGGAACGTTGGCGAGCCACGGCAGTCCCGTCTTGCTGCGGTACTGAATGCCGCTGCCGCCCGGCCCTTCCACTTTGATCTCCAGCGTCAGCGTGAAGTCGTGCGCGTCGAGTCCACGGTAGGCGAGATAGCTGTTGCCGCTCGGACGTTCGACGGTTGATTCGCCGACGATCGCGCCGTCCTCGACGTGCCAGAACTTCGGATTGCCGTCCCATCCGTTCAGCGTGGCGCCGTCGAACAGCTGGACGAAGCCCGCGTGATCGGTGAAGTCAGGCGGATCCGGTTCCGTGAACGGCAGCCCGGTCGTCCGCAGCGTCCCGCCGAGGACGACGAGGGCGGCAATCTGGTACGGCGACAATGCCGCCTCGGACGCCTGGAGGGTCGCGACCCGGTCGGCACGGGCGTGGGCGAGCGCCAGTTCGGCGCCGCCGAGCGCATCGGTGGCCGCCGCGATCGCGCGATCGTCTCTGGGGATCGCAACGCTCGACGCCACCAGGTTGGCCCGCGCGTTGGTGACCGCGTCGCCGAGCGGCGCAATCGCCGCCGCGATACGCGTCAAGGCGGCGCGCTGCGCGTCCGTGACCGGAGGATTGCCGCCGCGGCCAGCGCCGGTGCGCAGGAACGAGCCGCCGATGGCGGTGAACGCGGCAACCTGATCTGGCGTCAGCCGCGACGGCGATGCCTGCACGCGCGCGAAGGCGTCGGCGCGCGCGTTCGCGAGGCGGTGCTCGGCGGCGCGAAGCGCCTCGGTGCGGTCGCGGATCGCGGCGTCGCTGCGCGGCACGGCGAAGCTCGCGGCCAGCACGTCGTCGCGCGCGGTTGCCGCCGCATCGACGAGCGGCGCGACGGTCGCGGTAAGCTCGGCGAGCGCGTTGCGCTGCGCCGGCGTCAACGCCGGAATTCCACCTGGTGGCTGCTGGGCGACGAGTCCTTCGCCGGCCAGCGCGATCACGATGGCCACGATCGCTCGCCTGAAACGCTCGCGCTCCTTGCCGGCGGAGCGTTGGCAGCGATCGTCGACGGAGCGCGAGCCTTTCAGGCGAGCGTTGCACCGCTCCCTCGGTTTCATGATGTCTCCGTTGTGGTCTCTCGTAGCGCAGGCCTTCAGGCCTGCCAACGCATAGCGGGCAGCCCTGAAGGGCTGCGCTACCGTAATTTTGCAACGCGTTCAGAAATCGAACCGGTCGATGTTGCTCTTGTCGAACAGCAGCGGCGGACCGAGGACGATCTCCGATCCGCGGATCTTCACTGCGCCGAGCCGGCCAGCCTGCAGCGATGCGACGCCCGGCGCGAGCTTCGCCTCGGCGGCCATCGTTGCGGCGTAGACGGTCAGATATCCCAGGTCGCGCGTGTTCCACAGCACGACGGTCTGGACGATGCCGCCATGCACGTATGGCTTGTTGATGTTGGGCAGCGACAGGCCGATGACGCGCACGTCGCTGCGCCCGGCCTGGCGCACGGCCTCCGCCGACCCGGGAACCGCCGGCGCCGAAATCGCCATCATCAGCTTCACCGCAGGAAAGACCTTGAGGATGGTCTGCGTCTCCGCAAAGGCCTTGTCCCGGTCGT
>Ga0070686_100000236_pt1 | contig 37530 bp, 27 predicted proteins | sample KBSS23LmetaG_FD_65654 | JGI IMG/M metagenome (GOLD analysis project Ga0070686, IMG submission 65654) | Switchgrass rhizosphere microbial communities from Kellogg Biological Station, Michigan, USA - KBS S2-3L metaG | ecosystem: Host-associated > Plants > Roots > Rhizosphere ... | reverse complement strand
CTTTCCTGCTCCGGCGGAATATTTTCGCGATAAAAGTATTCGATCATTGGCGAGGGGGCATGCTTGTCGCGCAAACCGGTTTCGGGATTGATGGCAACGGCTACGACGCCTTCGGGCGCAATAGGCAGTTCCTCGGGCTGGCCCTTCAAGACAGCCCCCACGTAGGCCATCCAGATCGGCAAGGCGACTACGGCTCCGGTTTCGCGGTCACCGAGCGTGCGCGGAATATCGTATCCGACCCAGACCACCGAGGCCAAATGTCGCTGGAAGCCTGCAAACCAGGCATCAAGTTGCTCGTTGGTTGTACCGGTTTTGCCGGCAAGATCGATTCTGCCTAACGCCATTGCACGCGCCCCGGTTCCGCCGCGGATAACATCCTGCATCATGTTGGTCATGATGAAAGCGTTGCGTGGGTCCAGAACCCGTTCCGCGCCTTTGCCGACAATGACCGGATTTGCCTTGCCGAGCACAGTGCCCTGGGCGTCTTCGATGCGCTCTATGAAATAAGGAGTCATTCGATAGCCGCCGGTGGCGAAGACGGTATAGCCCATCACCATTTCCAGAGGTGTTGTCGAGCCCGCACCGAGCGCCATCGTCAGATAAGGTGGATGCTGCTTTGGATCGAAACCGAATCGAGAAATATAATCCTGGGCGTATTGAGGCGTGATCGCCTGCAGGATCCGGATGGAGACCAGGTTTTTTGATTTGGTCAGCGCCGTACGCATGCGGATCGGACCGTCGAAACTGCCGTCGAAATTTCGCGGCTGCCAGTTGACCGATCCGGTTTCGCTGGCATCGATAGTCAGTGGGGCATCGTTAATGATGGTTGCCGGCGTAAAACCCTTCTCGAGCGCCGCCGAATAGATAAAGGGCTTGAAGCTCGACCCGGGTTGACGGCGGGCTTGGGTCACATGGTTGTATTTGTTTCTATAGAAATCGAAGCCCCCAACCAATGCCCGGATTGCTCCGTTGTCCGTGTCCACCGATACCAACGCTGATTCCACTTGCGGTAGCTGCACGATTTGCCAGGCGCCTTTGGTGTCCGGCTGAATGCGGATCAGCGCGCCACGCTTGAGGCGGACCTTCGTTGGCGCCTTGTTGCCGATCATTCGGCTGCCGAATTTGAGCCCATCCCCGGTGATGGTCACCGTTTCTCCGCCTTTGCGGTACGCCTTGACCAATTTGGCGTCGACCTCAAGAGCGATGGCCGGATAAATGTCGTCGCTTTCCAGTTCTTCTTGCAGTGAATCTTCCAGCGCCTCTTCGCCCACTTCTTCCTTCGGCAGATTGAAATAGCCCTCGGCGCCGCGGTATCCCTGGCGCTTGTCGTATTCCATGACTCCCGCCCGCAACGCCTTGTAGGCCGCGTCCTGATGAATTTTCGAGAGTGTGGTGTAGACGCGGAACCCGCGTGTATAGGCTTCCTCCTTGTACGCATCGTAAATTGCCTGGCGCACCATCTCGGCAAAATGATCGGCTCGCGTCGAATATTCCTGGATCTGTCGCGAAATTATGATCGGCTGGGCTTCGGCCTTTTTTAGTTGCTCCGCGTCCAAATGTCCCAGTTCCGCCATCCGGCGCAATACATACCGCTGGCGAATTTTTGCCCGGTTCATATTCACGACCGGATTGTATCGGGACGGTGCTTTGGGCAAACCGGCCAGCATCGCAATCTCCGCCACGCTCAACTGATCGAGTTGTTTGCCAAAATAAACCTGGGACGCAGCCCCGAAACCGTAGGCGCGCTGGCCGAGATAGATCTGATTGATGTAGAGCTGAAGAATCTCGTCCTTCGTCAGGCTGTGCTCTATCTTGAATGCGAGTAATGCCTCATTGAACTTTCTGCTGAACGTTTTCTCGGTGCTCAGGAAGAAGTTGCGGGCTACCTGCATCGTGATGGTGCTGGCGCCCTGGCGGGCGCTTGCTGACGCGAAGTTGGACAGCGCGGCGCGAATGACCCCGATGTAGTCCACGCCTCCATGCTCGTAAAACCGCTCGTCCTCTGCTGCGATGATCGCCTTGCGCAGCAAATCGGGGGTCTGATCGATCTTCAAAAATGCCCGCTTTTCTTCCCCGAATTCGCCGATGAGGCTGCCCTCCATGCTGAAAATTTGCAGGGGTATCTTCGGTTGATAAGAGGTCAGGGCATCGAGCGAGGGCAGGTTGGGATAAGCCACGACAGCTGCATATCCCGCGATCAAAGCCAGGGCCACTGCAAACACGGCCAGACCTATGACGGGGTAGATCCACCAACGGGAGAACATGGCTAGAAGAGGGCGGCGGGAACGGGGACGAAAACGACCGGGATTATATAAGGTGTTGCCCGCTGGCAACAGAATGCCGCATTAAAACGCTTTACATGCAAAATAGTTGTTGCTAGCATTTAATGTAGATTATACGTATCGCGGCTAAAGGGCCAATGTTCAAGGGAAAATTTGCGTTTGACGCCGACTTCATCGGCAACCTGCTGAAGCCCAAGTCGCCCCCCTTGATCGGCGTCGATATCAGTTCGTCGTCCGTCAAAATGGTGGAACTCGTCGGGTCCGGCAGGGGACGTTATCGCCTCGAGCGCTACACGATAGAGCCCCTACCCAAGGATGCTGTCGTCGACGGCAACATCATGAACCTCGAGGAAGTCGGCGACGCGCTGCGCCGCGGTTGGAAACGCATGGGTACCCGGGCCAAAAATCTGGCCATGGCACTACCATCCGCGGCGGTCATCACCAAGAAAATAGTGGTGCCCGCTGGACAGACTGAAGAACAGCTTGAGGCTCAGGTAGAAACGGAGGCCAACCAATATATTCCGTTTGCGCTCGAGGAAGTGAATCTGGATTTCCAGACGCTTGGGCCCGCGCCAAACAGCACGGATGATGTGGAGGTGTTGATAGCCGCCTCCCGCAAGGAAAAGGTCGAGGATCGGGTTGCCGTCGCAGAGTCGGTCGGCCTCAAGGCCACCGTAATGGATATCGATTCCTTTGCCTCCCAGAACGCATTTGAATTGATGCAGGGCCAATTGCCCGATGCCGGCCGCGATCAGACCATTGCAGTGGTCGACGTAGGGGCGTCGATGATGAACATCAACGTACTACGCAACGGCCAATCGGTGTACATGCGTGAGCAGCCATTCGGCGGAAACCAGCTGACGCAAGAGATCATGCGGCACTACAGCCTTTCGGTCGAAGAAGCAGAAGCAGCCAAACGCAATGGCGGTCTGCCGGACACGTACGACTCCGAAGTGCTTGCTCCTTTCATGGACACGCTGGCTCTGGAGATCGCGAGGGCCTTGCAATTCTTCTTCACCTCAACGCAGTTCAATCAAGTTCACCATATATTTCTTTCCGGTGGATCGGCAACCATACCGGGTCTGCCAGAAGTAGTCGCTGAGCGCACGCAGGTCAATACGCTGGTTGCGAATCCATTTGTCGGCATGGAAATTTCTTCCAAAGTCCGCCAGGCACAATTGACGGTTGACGCGCCGGCATTGCTCGTGGCGTGTGGCCTTGCGCTTCGGAGGTTCGACGAATGATTCCAATTAACCTGCTGCCGCACCGGGCGGCTCGACGCAAGGCGCAGCAACAGCAGTTCTTCGTCCTTGCCGGCATGACGCTCGGCCTTGCCGCCGTGATCGTCTTTGCCGTGCATACGTTGTTTGCTCAACGCATCGAAACCCAGGTGGAACGCAACAAGTATCTGGAATCCGAGATCGTGCTGCTCGACAAACAGATCGATGAAATCAGAAAGCTGAAGGAGCAAACGCAGGCATTGCTGGCGCGAAAGCGCGTCGTGGAATCTTTGCAGACCAACCGCACCGAGACGGTTCGGCTGCTCGACCAACTCGTGCGCCAGCTTCCGGATGGTGTGTTCTTGAAGGCTATAAAACAGACCGGGCAGAGAGTAAATGTAGTCGGTTATGCAACGTCCAACGCGCGCGTTTCGACCCTGATGCGCAATTTTGAGGCGTCTCCCTGGCTTGAAAGTCCCTCTCTGATCGAGATCAAAGCGGTCAGCGTGGAGAACACGCCCCTGAACGAGTTCAATTTGAACGTCAATATTTCGCGGCCCAAAGAGGAAAGCGCTCCACGTCCGAAAACAAGTGGATCTCCCTTGCCTCCTCCGCCCAAAACCTGACGACCATGACGTTAGAAGACCTCCGAAGACTCAATCCACGCGAGATCGGCAGTTGGCCCGCGCTGCCGAAACTCGGTGTGCTGTTCTTGCTGCTTCTCGTGCTCGTATTTGCCGGATATTGGTTCGACTGGCAGAACCAGCTCGACGATTTGGCGCGCGATCGGGCCAAAGAGCAGGATCTGCGCACTGCTTTTTTGGACAAGAAAAAACAGGCGGTGAACCTTGAGGCCTACCGCAAGCAACTGGCAGAAATTGAAGAATCTTTCGGTGAAATGCTAAAGCAGTTGCCAAACAAGTCGGAGATGGAAGCCTTGCTCACGGACATCAACCAGGCCGGACTGGGTCGTGGGCTGCTGTTTGAACTATTCCGCCCGGCGCCTGCAGAAACCCGATCGGAGTTTTATGCGGAGTTGCCAATCACCATCAAACTCGCCGGGAACTACCATGACATCGGCGCGTTCGCCAGCGACATCTCACAGCTTTCCCGCATAGTTACACTGAATGATATCGGGCTGACCACGAGCAAGAGCGGCCTGGTCCTCGACGCCACCGCAAAGACGTTCCGCTATCTGGATGACAGCGAAGTTGCGGCTCAGCGCAAGGCCGCGCGCGATGCTGCCGCTCCCAAGAAATGATGCGCATTCTTCTTGCCATGGTGGTCGCGGTTTTTATGCTCTGCGGATGCTATGGAGAACAGTTTTCCGATCTCAAGCAATTCGTGAAGGATTCGGGAGAAGGACTGCGCGGCAGGGTTGAGCCTATCCCTGAAGTCAAGCAGTTCGAACCATTTGCCTACAATGCGTTCGACCTGCCCGATCCTTTCAAGCCCCGAAAAACCGTTGCCGACACCCGCGGAGGTTCGGGCGGCGGACCGCGTCCCGACCTGAATCGACGCAAGGAAGCGCTGGAGGCATTTCCTCTGGAGAGCCTGCAGATGGTAGGTACTCTCGAGCAAAAGCAGGTTCGCTACGCGCTGATAAAGACGCCGGACAGCAATCTTTATCGCGTCAAGTCGGGAAACTATCTAGGCCAGAATTTCGGAGTCGTAACGTCAATCAGCGAATCCACGGTGACCCTCAAAGAAGTGATCCAGGATTCTTCATCGGGATCTTGGACCGAGCGCACAAGCAGTTTGCAGCTGCTCGAGCAATGAACTAAGGAGCACGCAAATATGAAACGCATCGCTGGTGTGATCAATCTATGCGCCGTGCCAGTCGTTCTGGTACTGCTGGTCAGCACGTTTACCTATGGTCAGGATAAATCGGCACCGGCTTCCCCTGCCAATATCATCCAGTCGATCGATGTTTCCAGCCAGGCCGGATTGGTGACCGTCAAACTCGGACTCAAGGATGCACCGACCAATCCGCCGGCTGCGTTCACCGTGAACAATCCGCCGCGGCTGGCGTTCGATTTCCCCGCTACCGCAAATGGACTCGGCAAGAATTCACAGGACGTCAACCAGGGAGACTTGCGAACGATCAGACTGGGGCAGTCCGGGGGCCGCACGCGAGTTGTGTTCAACCTCGCAAAGATGGTCAAGTACGACACCAAGGTCGACGGCAACATGGTAATCATCACGTTGCAAGGTGCGACGGCCGCAGCCGCTACCACCACCTCGGAGTCTGCGACGGCTTTTGCCGAGCCCAAAGCAACCGGTGAAGGGCACGCAGTGCGCGATATCGATTTTCGTCGTGGCAGGAACGGCGAAGCACAGATCATCGTCGACCTTTCGGACGCGACTACCGGCATCGATCTGCGCCAGCAGGGCAAGAGTATCCTGGTCGACTTCATCCAGACAGCACTGCCACCATCGCTGGAGCGGCGTTTCGACGTTACGGATTTTGGTACCCAAGTCGAAAGTTTCGAGGTTGCGCGCTCGGGGGCCAATATCCGGCTTTCTCTCGTGCCCAAGGGGCGCTGGGAACAATCGGCTTACCAAACCGATAACCGTTTCATCATCGAAGTAAAGCCCGTGGTCGAAGAGGCTGGGAAGCCCAAATCCGCCAGCGGTTATACCGGCGACAAACTATCGCTCAATTTCCAGAACATCGAAGTGCGCGCGGTGTTGCAGGTCATCGCGGATTTCACCAGCCTGAACATCATTACCAGCGATACGGTAAGCGGAAATCTGACCCTTAGACTAAAGGACGTGCCCTGGGACCAGGCACTGGATATCATTTTGCAGGCCAAGGGCCTCGATATGCGCAAGACCGGCAACGTGGTGTGGATAGCACCGCGCGACGAACTGGCAACAAAAGAGAAACTGGCCCTGGAAGCTCGACAGCAAATCTCCGATCTGGAGCCTGTGCGCACTGAGAGTTTCCAGTTGAACTATCAGAAGGCCGAAGATTTCCAGAAGGTAATTACCGACGCCAATCAGCGGATCCTTTCGAAACGCGGCAGCGCTGTCGTCGATGCCAGAACGAACCAGATTTTCGTGCAGGATACCCCAACCAAGCTGGACGAAATTCGCGAACTGCTCAGAAAAACCGATCGGGCGGTACGTCAGGTCCTCATCGAGGCACGCATCGTCGAGGCGACAGATACCTTCAGCCGAAATGTCGGCACCCGGTTGGGATATCACGACACGAGTGGGCGCGGCGGGCAGATCCCGGGCAGCAGTTACCGGGGGGTGGTCGGGGGAGGAGTGGTTGATACCGGCTTTCATACCGGTCAGGTCGCAACCACGCCCAATTTCCTGACTGATTCGAACTTTACGAATATGAACGCGCCAGGTATCGGCGGCGTGCTTCCAGGACAGTTCTCGCTGATTCTGATGAACGATGCGATGACCAAGTTCCTAAATATGGAAATAACGGCGCTGCAGGCGGACGGCAAGGGCAAAATCATTTCCAGCCCGCGCGTGATCACGGCAGATAACGCAGAAGCCATCATCGAGCAAGGTACGGAAATCCCTTATCAACAGGCTACGAGCAGCGGCGCGACAAGCGTTTCGTTCCGGAAGGCGACGCTCAGTCTGAAGGTAAAGCCGCAAATCACTCCCGACGACAACATCATCATGAAATTGAACGTCAACAAGGACAGCGTTGGTGCCAACACCAGCGCGGGCCCCGCCATCGATACCAAACAGGTGTCGACGGAAGTCCTGGTGGAAAACGGGGGCACCGTCGGCCTCGGAGGCATCTATACTCAGGATGAGTCAAGCACTGTTACCAAAGTTCCGCTGTTGGGAGATATCCCGATCATCGGATTCTTTTTCCGACAGGACCTGAGAAGCAATAACAAGAACGAATTGCTTATTTTCGTGACGCCCAGAGTGCTCAAGGACTCGCTGACCGTCCGGTAAGTTCTTCCAGACGCGGACGGCCGCAGCCAATCTGCGGCCGTTTTTTATGTCTCGCGGCCGCGCCGCCCCGGTTTCGCTAAAATGGGTCCATGCAAGACACACAACCCGCGAATTCCGAGCAGGTCGCCGATATCCCGGGCAACATTTTCCTCGTCGGGATGATGGGTGCGGGCAAGACTTCAGTGGGGCGCGTGCTTGCGAAACGACTGAGCAAGGCCTTTTATGATTCCGATCAGGTGATCGAGCAGCGCACCGGGGTAAAAATTTCTCTCATCTTCGAGATCGAAGGCGAGGTTGGATTCCGGCATCGCGAATCGGTTGTGCTTGACGAAATGACCGCTCTGGAAGAAGTCGTGCTTGCTACGGGCGGTGGCGCAGTGCTGGCGCAGGAGAACAGGAACAAGCTTCGAAGCAGGGGCACCGTCGTCTATCTGAGGGCGAGCGTGAAGGACCTGATCAATCGCACGCGACACGACAAGAATCGGCCGCTTTTGCAAACTGCAGACCCCCGCGCCCGGCTCAATGAATTGTATGAAATGCGCGATCCGCTCTACCGCGAAGTTGCGCACGTCACCATCGACACCGGCAGCCAAAGCCTTGCGACACTGGTGCATCGACTGCATCACGCTCTCGAAGCCAGGTGCCATCGGTCTGGCAAAACTGGTCAACCGCAATGCGAACCTTGATCGTCGGCCTCGGCGAGAGAACGTATCCGATTCACATCGGAAACGATTTGCTCGAGCGCGCCGATCTTTTCCTGGAGCATCTGCCTCAGCGCAGGGTGTCCATTGTTACCAATACGACGGTCGCCGCCCTCTATCTGGAAAGGCTCTGTATTGCGCTGCGCGGCGCAGGCGTGGAAGTCGTGCCGGTTGTCGTTCCCGACGGAGAGCAACACAAGACCTGGGGAACCTTGAACATCATTTTCGACGCATTGTTGTCGAATCGTTGCGAACGCAAATCCACGATCATCGCGCTTGGAGGGGGAGTAGTGGGCGATCTTGCCGGGTTTGCTGCGGCCAGCTATCAACGAGGAGTGCCCCTCATTCAAGTGCCGACCACATTGCTTTCCCAGGTGGATTCTTCGGTCGGGGGCAAGACCGCGATCAATCATCCACTTGGAAAGAACATGATTGGCGCGTTTTACCAGCCAGGCATGGTCATGGCCGATACAGGATTGCTCGACACACTTCCTGTCCGCGAACTTTCCGCTGGCCTCGCCGAGGTAATCAAATACGGCCTGATCATGGACCTGCCGTTTCTCGAATGGCTGGAAGCCAATATGGATCTGCTGATCGCGCGAGACGCCACCGCCCTCGCCTACGCGGTGACGCGTTCATGTGAGAACAAGGCGATGGTGGTGTCGGCGGATGAACGCGAATCCGGAGAACGCGCGCTTCTGAATCTCGGCCATACCTTCGGACATGCAATCGAATCCGGGCTGGGATTCGGCACCTGGCTGCACGGCGAAGCCGTGGCGGCGGGAAGCATCCTGGCCGCAAGACTTTCCGAACGCATGGGACTTTTGACTGCAGATGACGTGCAACGCATTTCCCGGTTGTTCCGGCGTGCCGGCCTTCCGGTCGAAGCGCCGTCACTGGGACCGGACCGGTATCTTGAACTCATGGCTCATGACAAAAAAGTCGAAAATGGGAGGCTGCGCCTGGTGCTGCTCCAATCGCTGGGCAAGGCATTCGTGACGGCGGATTTCGATTTGCGGGACTTGCGTGAAATCGTTGGGGGAGCGACGGCCAATGTATGAACTGGCGGCTTACGCCGCCAATCCCCACGCCTCTCGCGGGCGACAGTTCGCGGAAACACCCCCCGAAGGCCGCTCCGAATTCCAGCGGGATCGCGACCGGATCATCCACTCCACGGCTTTTCGCCGTCTCGAATACAAGACACAGGTTTTCGTCAATCACGAAGGAGACCTGTTCCGTACCCGTCTGACCCACAGCATCGAAGTTGCCCAGATCGGGCGCTCCGTGGCCCGCAACCTCGGCCTGAACGAGGATCTGGTTGAGGCGATCTCCCTGGCACATGACCTCGGTCATACCCCTTTCGGCCATGCCGGTCAGGACGCCCTGAACGAATGCATGAAGGATCATGGAGGATTCGAGCACAATCTACAGTCCTTGCGCGTCGTGGATGTGCTGGAGCAGCGCTACGCGGCTTTCGAAGGATTGAATCTGTGTTTCGAAACGCGCGAAGGCATCCTGAAGCATTGCTCCATCAAGAACGCGCAAAAACTCGGCGCGCTCGGCGAACGCTTTATCAGGAAAGAGCGACCCTCGCTCGAGGCGCAAATCGCAAACCTGGCCGACGAAATTGCCTATAACAATCACGATGTCGACGACGGCTTGCGCTCGGGTCTTATCACCATCGAGCAACTTTGTTCCGTGCGGATTTTCTCGCGGCATCTGGAGATCGTCAAAGAACAATATCCGGTACTTCTGGACCGCCGCCTGATTCATGAAACGGTCAGACGCATGATCAACACGCTGGTTTCTGACCTGACAGAAACCAGCCGCATCCTTGTCGCGAAGCATCGTCCGGGCGGGATAGAAGATGTCCGGCATGCGCCTGCGTTAATCGCGTTCAGTAGCGGAATTCACGTGGAGCAACAGGAACTCAAGAAATTCTTACACAAGCACCTGTACCAGCACTACCAGGTCGCCCGCATGAGTAACAAGGCCAGGCGTATTGTCACCGACCTATTCCATGCGTTCCTGGGGGATCCCCGCCTTTTGCCACCGGAATTCCAGCTCCGCGCTGAAACAGACCCGGCCAGGGCCATCGCCGACTATGTCGCGGGAATGACCGACCGCTATGCCATCCGCGAACATCGCAGACTGTTCACCGTGGAAGAGACCTGAATTCCGACGATTTGACGGAGAAAGGACGGCACCGGGTGCCATGGCCGACCGCCGTGGCGAGGGATTGAAGCGAGGGTTGGGTCCGTGAAAATCGGGCCCATCCGCAGGGCGGGCGATGCGTTCGAAGAGTCGCCGTTTATTGAAAGGGCGCCGCCAATCGCGGTACCATTCAACGCTCCCCGCTAGTTTTCGCCGGTTCCTGCCGCCAACGGGGCAGATATCCGGCACCGATGGCTCAGAGGCAAGACGACATGGCTTACTCGACGTTACCCCCGAAGCAGGGTCTGTATGACCCCGCCAATGAACACGACGCCTGCGGCGTTGGGTTCGTTGCGAATATCAAGGGGGCCCGCAGTCATGCCATCATCGAGCAGGGCCTGCAGATTCTCAAGAACCTGACCCACCGCGGAGCCGTGGGCGCCGACCCCATGGCCGGCGACGGGGCCGGCATCCTGATCCAGCTTCCGGATCAGTTTTTCCGCGAGGAAATGGCTGCCCGCGGTGTCAAGCTTCCCCCACTCGGCGAATACGGCGTAGGCATGATATTCCTGCCGCAAGAACCGGCGTCGCGGCTCGCTTGTGAATACGAAATCGAGCGGGCGATCAAGGACGAAGGACAGGTGCTGCTCGGCTGGCGCGACGTGCCACGCGACAACGGCGGACTCGGCGAGTCCGTCAAGAAAATCGAACCGGTTATCCGTCAGGTCTTCATTGGCCGCGGCGCCGGGGTCACGGTAACCGATGCGCTGGAGCGCAAGCTTTACATCATCCGCAAGGTGTCCGGTCATGCCATCCAGGCGCTCAAACTGGAGCACAGCAAGGAATTCTATGTGCCTTCGATGTCGGCTCGCACCCTTGTGTACAAGGGCATGCTGCTCGCCGGCCAGGTTGGCAGCTACTACAAGGACCTGTCCGATCCAAGGGTAGCGTCAGCATTGGCTTTGGTGCATCAGCGGTTCTCGACCAATACGTTCCCGACTTGGGATCTGGCGCATCCATTTCGAATGATCGCCCACAACGGCGAGATCAACACGTTGCGCGGCAACGTCAACTGGATTCGGGCCCGCCAGGGTGCGATCTCCAGTCCGATCCTAGGCAAGGACCTGGATCGGGTTTGGCCGTTAATTTACGACGGACAGTCCGACTCGGCGTCGTTCGACAATGCGCTCGAACTGCTGACCATGAGTGGCTACTCGCTGGCCCACGCGATGATGATGCTGATTCCGGAAGCCTGGGAAAAGCATACGTTCATGGATCCCCACCGGCGTGCGTTCTACGAATACCACGCGGCCATGATGGAGCCGTGGGACGGTCCGGCTGCGGTGGCGTTTTCCGATGGCCGCCAGATCGGCGCAACGCTGGACCGCAATGGACTGCGTCCAGCGCGTTACCTGGTGACCAGCGACGACATGGTCGTGATGGCTTCCGAAACCGGCGTACTACCGATTCCGGAAGAGAGAATCATCAAGAAGTGGCGACTGCAGCCAGGCAAGATGTTCCTGATCGATCTCGAAGCCGGCCGCATCATCGACGACAAGGAACTCAAGGATACCCTCGCCAATTCCAAGCCGTATCGAGCCTGGATCGAACGCATCCGCATCAAGCTCGATGACCTGCCGATGCCGACGAAAATGGCCGAGCAAAGCAAGGTGCCATTGCTCGATCGCCAGCAAGCGTTCGGCTATACGCAGGAAGACTTGAAGTTCATTTTGAGCCCGATGGCGCAGCAGGGCGAGGAAGCGATCGGCTCAATGGGCAACGATTCGCCGCTTGCGGTGTTGTCGAACAAGGACAAGCCCCTCTACAACTATTTCAAGCAGTTGTTCGCGCAGGTTACCAATCCGCCGATCGACCCGATACGCGAAGATCTGGTGATGTCGCTGGTGTCCTTTATTGGGCCGAAACCCAATCTGCTGGGCATCGACGAGACCAATCCGCCGATGCGCCTGGAAGTGGGGCAGCCGGTGCTCGATTTCAATCAGATGGATACCATCCGCCACATTGATTACTACACCAGTGGCAAGTTCAAGTCGTTCGAGATCGACATCACCTATCCGGTTGCCTGGGGCAAGCAGGCGATCGAGGCCCGGTTGGCGAGTCTGTGCGCGCAAGCCGAAGACGCTGTGCGATCCGGGTACGGCATCCTGATCGTATCGGATCGCAAGATCGATTCCGGGCACGTGGCCATTCCTGCGTTGCTGGCATTGTCCGGGATACACCAGCATCTGGTAAGCAAGGGTCTGCGTACCAGTGCGGGTCTGGTGGTCGAGACGGGGTCGGCTCGTGAAGTGCACCACTTCGCGCTGCTCGCGGGTTATGGAGCGGAAGCGGTACATCCCTGCGTGGCGATGGAGTCCATTTTCCATGCGGACGAGTCCATTCCTGCGGAGTATCGCGGCGAGAAGGGCGTAAAGAACTACGTCAAGGCGATCGGCAAGGGATTGATGAAAGTGATGTCCAAAATGGGCATCTCCACCTATATGTCCTATACCGGCGCACAAATATTCGAAGCCGTCGGCCTTGCCCGGGGGATGGTCGACAAATATTTCACCGGGACGACGTCGAATGTCGAGGGTATCGGCGTTTTTCAGGTTGCCGAAGAGGCGATACGCCTGCACTTGGCGGCTTTCGGCGACGATCCGGTCCTGACCGGCGCACTGGATGCCGGTGGAGAATATGCTTTCCGGTTGCGTGGCGAAGAACACATGTGGACACCCGAAGCCATAGCCAAACTGCAGCATTCCACCCGAGCGAACAGTTTCCAAACGTTCAGGGACTATTCGAAAATCATCAACGACCAGTCGCAGCGGCATATGACGTTGCGCGGACTGTTCGAGTTCCGCATAGATCCCGCGAAGTCGATACCCATCGAAGAAGTCGAGTCCGCCAAGGAGATCGTAAGACGCTTCGCCACTGGCGCAATGTCTCTGGGATCGATTTCGACCGAAGCGCATACCACACTCGCCGTCGCCATGAACCGCATCGGCGGAAAATCCAATACCGGCGAGGGCGGCGAGGATCCACGCCGGTACGCCGCCGTCCACGCGGGTGAAACGCTGGCGAGCCGTCTGGGACGGGATCGGATCCAGCGCGATATCCCGTTGCTCGAGGGCGATTCCCTGCGCTCCAAGATCAAACAGGTCGCATCTGGCCGCTTCGGGGTGACCGCAGAGTATCTCAATAGCGCGGACCAGATCCAGATCAAGATGGCACAAGGCGCCAAGCCTGGTGAAGGCGGGCAATTGCCTGGGCACAAGGTTTCCGAATACATCGCGGAGTTGCGCTTCTCGGTTCCCGGAGTCGGCTTGATTTCTCCGCCACCGCATCACGATATCTATTCGATCGAAGATCTCGCGCAGTTGATTCATGACCTGAAGAACGCGAACCCCCGCGCTACCATCAGCGTCAAACTGGTTTCCGAGAATGGGGTGGGCACGGTTGCAGCCGGTGTGTCCAAGGCGAAAGCCGATCACGTGACCATAGCCGGCCATGATGGTGGCACGGGCGCGTCGCCATGGTCTTCGATCAAGCACGCCGGCACGCCGTGGGAGCTCGGTCTTGCCGAAACCCAGCAGACCCTGGTGCTGAACAAGTTGCGCGGCCGCATCGCCGTGCAAGTCGATGGACAGATGAAGACCGGCCGCGATGTGGCGATAGGCGCAATCCTCGGCGCCGACGAATTCGGTTTCGCCACCGCGCCGCTGGTGGTGAGCGGCTGCATCATGATGCGCAAGTGCCATCTGAATACCTGTCCGGTAGGTGTGGCCACCCAGGATCCCGAGCTGCGCAGGAAATTCAAAGGCCAACCCGAGCACGTCGTAAATTTCTTCTTTTTCATCGCCGAAGAGGTGCGCGAGATCATGGCCTCGCTCGGTATCCGCAAACTGGGCGAGTTGATCGGCCGCACCGATCTGCTCGACATGAGGAAGGGAATCGAGCACTGGAAGGCAAGAGGCCTGGACTTTTCCCGAATTTTTCAAATGCCTCACATGCCGCGCGAGGTGGCGATTTACAACTCGGAAAGGCAGGATCACGCCCTCGAAAAGGCGCTCGACCACCGCTTGATCGAACTGGCGCAGCCAGCCATTCAACGCGGCGAAAAAGTCACCATCGAGATGCCCATCCGCAATGTAAATCGCACAGTCGGCACCATGCTGTCTTCGGAAGTCGCGCGTAAATACGGCAACTCAGGTTTGGCGGAGGATACGATTCACGCCAGGTTTGCTGGCAGTGCGGGCCAGAGTTTTGGCGCATTTCTGGTGCAAGGCGTTACGCTCGATCTGATCGGCGAAGCCAACGACTACGTCGGTAAAGGGTTATCCGGGGGCCGCATTTCAGTACAGCCTTCGCCGAAGTTCCGTGGCAGCCCGATGGAAAACATCATCGTCGGTAACACGGTGATGTACGGCGCTATTGCCGGCGAAGCTTATTTTCGTGGCGTGGCCGGCGAGCGCTTCTGCGTTCGCAACTCGGGGGCTCAGGCGGTTGTGGAAGGCGTCGGAGATCACGGGTGCGAATACATGACCGGCGGCACTGTGGTCGTTCTGGGGATGACCGGGCGCAATTTCGCTGCGGGAATGTCGGGTGGAATTGCTTACGTACTGGACGAGGATGGCAGTTTCAGCAGCCGCTGCAACACATCGATGGTGCAGATGGAGCCCGTTTTCGCGGAAGCCGAGCAGGAAGCCAAAGTACCGCGCGACGTCTGGCACATGGGACAATCAGACGAGACTATCCTCAAGGGATTCATCGAACGGCACGCGCGCTTCTGCAACAGCGTGCGCGCCAGGGAGGTACTCGACCACTGGTCGACCTATCGGACCAAGTTCGTGAAGGTATTTCCAATGGAATATCGCCGCGCTTTGGGCGAAATGGCAGCCAAGCGGCGCAAGCTCGCAGCATAATCTTTCAACCGTCGCGACCTATGCCGGTGTGATTGCGGCAGGCGGATCGTGTCTCCGCGAATGACGTGTTAGGAAACGGGAAGTATGGGCAAGATCACCGGCTTCATGGAATATCAGCGCCTCGCCGAGGCGGCGGAAGACAAGCGCGAGCGCGTAAAACACTATCGCGAATTTGTCCTCCATCTTTCCGATCAGGAAGCGAGCATCCAGGGAGCGCGCTGCATGGATTGCGGGATCCCGTTCTGCATGACGGGTTGCCCAGTCAATAACATCATTCCGGACTGGAACGACCTCGTTTACAAGCAGGACTGGCAGCGCGCGCTCGATGTTCTGCATTCGACCAACAACTTCCCCGAGTTCACCGGGCGGGTTTGTCCTGCGCCTTGCGAGGCAGCCTGTACGCTGAACATCAACAGCGATCCCGTCGGGATCAAATCCATTGAGCACGCGATTATCGACAAGGGCTGGGAGCAGGGATGGGTCGTACCGCAGCCGCCGAAGCGCAAGACCGGAAAGAAAGTCGCCGTAATCGGTTCCGGGCCGGCGGGGCTTGCCTGCGCGCAGCAGCTCGCGCGCGCGGGGCATACGGTCGCTTTGTTCGAAAAAAACGATCGCATCGGCGGCCTGCTGCGCTATGGCATTCCCGATTTCAAAATGGAAAAGCATCCGATCGATTTGCGCATGGAGCAAATGCGCGCCGAAGGTGTGGAATTCCGCACCAACCAGCATGTGGGGCAGAACGTGAGTGCCAAGGAAGTGCTGGCTGAATTCGATGCCGTGGCCCTGACCGGCGGTGCGGAACACCCGCGAGATCTTCCGGTTCCCGGCCGCAACCTCGAAGGCGTGTATTTCGCGATGCAATTCTTGCCGCAGCAGAACAAGGTGGTGGCCGGTGACAAGGTTGCTAACCAGATCCTCGCGACCGGCAAGCACGTAGTCGTTATCGGCGGCGGCGATACCGGATCCGATTGCGTCGGCACGTCGAACCGTCAGAGTGCGGCTTCGGTCACGCAGTTTGAATTGCTGCCACAGCCTCCCGAGGAAGAGAACAAGCCATTGGTGTGGCCCAATTGGCCAATCAAGCTGCGCACGTCCTCGTCACACGAAGAGGGATGCGAACGCGACTGGGCGGTCGCCACCAAGGAATTCGTCGGCGAGGCCGGCAAGGTCAAGAAAATCAGGATCGTCAGGGTCGATTGGAAAGACGGGAAAATGAACGAGATGCCCGGTTCGGAAATGGAGATCAAAGCCGACCTGGTATTGCTGGCGATGGGTTTTCTCGGGCCGGTGCAGACCGGATTGATCGAACAGTTCGCCGTCGAAAAAGACGCGCGCAGCAACGTAAAAGCCAGCACCGAAGGACCGAAAGCGTATTACACATCGGTGCCAAAAGTATTTGCTGCCGGCGATATGCGCCGCGGCCAATCGCTGGTGGTCTGGGCAATTCGTGAGGGCCGGCAGTGCGCTCGTTCGGTTGACGAGTATCTGATGGGCCGCTCCGATCTGCCGCGCTGACCCGGCACACGATAGGCGACAAACGCTCGACTGGTAAATACGCTCGCCTGTCGCCGGCTTCCCGACCCCATTGCGATCCGACGTGTCCCGACCGAAGAACGATACTCTCCTGCGCGCGCTGCTCAACGAACCGACCCCGTATACGCCGGTCTGGATCATGCGGCAGGCGGGACGTTATCTGCCCGAATACAACCAGACCCGTGCTCGCGCCGGAAGTTTTCTCGATTTGTGCAAGAACCCCGATTTGGCCACAGAAGTCACGCTGCAACCGCTCGCCCGTTTTTCGCTCGATGCCGCCATTCTTTTTTCCGATATCCTGACCATTCCCGATGCGATGGGACTCGGTTTGTATTTCGCCGAAGGCGAGGGCCCGCGTTTCCATCATCCATTGCGTGACGATGGCGACATCCGCAAATTAAGCGCGCCAGATCCGGCAACGGAGTTGCGCTATGTGCTGGATGCCGTCGGCCAAATACGCAAGGCGCTGGACGGCGCGATCCCATTGCTCGGCTTCTCCGGCAGTCCGTTTACCCTTGCGTGTTACATGATCGATGGACGCTCCGGCACCGATTTTCACGAAACCAAAAAAATGCTTTACCAACGTCCCGCGCTATTGCATCAACTGCTTGAAATCAATGCGCACGCCGTAACCGACTATCTCAATGCCCAGATTGAAGCTGGTGTCCAGGCGGTGATGATTTTCGACACCTGGGGGGGGATGCTTGCAGGAGAGGCATTTCATGAATTTTCCCTGCGTTACATCGAGCGGGTATGTACGCAACTGAGGCGCGAACGGGAGGGCCAGAAGGTTCCCCGTGTCGTTTTCACCAAGGGCGGCGGGTTATGGCTCGAGAGCCTGGCGCAATGTGGCGCCGATGCGCTGGGGCTAGATTGGACCGTTGACATAGGCAAGGCACGCGCTCGCGTGGGCGATCGTGTCGCGCTGCAGGGTAACCTCGATCCGGCGGTCTTGTTGGCTTCGCCGGACGTCATCCATAGGGAGGCCGCCAGGATATTGGCGGGCTATGGATATGGGAATGGTCATGTGTTCAACCTCGGGCATGGCATTTCCCAGTACACCCCGCCCGAAAATGTGGCGGCGCTGGTGGACGCGGTACACTCCGAAAGCCCTCAATTTCACTGAGTGGCGGGAAGCAGACAGAGGCAAAAACCTGCGCCGCTTATGCACAATTTGGGTCTGCAAATTCTAAATCGCGGTCATCCTGAGCCATTTTTGGCGGAATAATTTTAAGCTGATGAATATATGCCGTTAATTCGTGTTGACAGGCTCAATCCCGCGCCCGTTCTGGGTTTCAGACCGATTCCCCAGACAGCGGCGCGATGGTTTCATCAACAGAATTATCCACAGTCGTTTAGCGCGCAAAAAAAGGCCTTTTGTTAAAGCCAGTTAGGAGCGCCTGCTGGGCTCGGTATGTCATCCGGGTTGGCGCGCCACATAAATGGTGATCGCCCGAATTGCCCTCGATTGCCCGGTCGATTCCTTGTTCGACTACCGGTCGAATGGCCAGGAACCGCAGGTAGGGCAACTCGTTGTCGTTCCTTTTGGCAGACGCCGCCAGGTTGGATTGGTGCTTGATGTTACGAAGGCTTCGGAGATTTCCGATGACCGCCTTCGCGACATAGAAAGCATCCTGCCTGTCGAGCCTCTACCTGCCGATACCCTGTCCCTGATTCGCTTCTCTAGCGAGTATTACCAGTGTCCGATAGGACAAACGGCATTTGTCGCGCTACCCGCTGCATTGAGACGTGTTCGTTACGCCGGTCCTGCACCGCAATGGCAGTATGTGCTCACAAATCCTGGGATGGAGTTAACTCTGGACCAGTTTCCGGCGCGAGCCAGGATCAAACGCAAGTTGCTTGAAGCCCTGCGCACGAACACCGTGCTGCGCCGCCCCGATCTGGTTGCATTGTCTGCGCGAGCCGTGGACCTGGCGGAATCATGGGTGGAGCAGGGATGGGTGGAAAAGCGCGCCGAGATCGCACTGCGCGCCCGTTCCGGCTTCACGGCAACCGCGCAACACGAACTTACCGGCGAACAACGCGATGCTGTCGATTCGGTATCGACGGGAATAGGGACATATTCGCCCTGGCTGCTGGAAGGCATTACTGGCAGCGGGAAGACCGAAGTCTACTTCAGGCTGATTGAAAAGGTCGCCGCGCTCGGCTTGCAAACGTTGCTGATGGTTCCGGAAATCAATCTTACGCCCCAGCTCGAAGAGCGATTTCGCAAGCGCTTTCCCGAATTGCGGCTGGTCGGCTTGCACAGCAACCTTGCGGAAGGCGAGCGGTGCGCGAACTGGCTCGCCGCGCGCGCGGGGCATGCACAAGTCGTCATCGGAACCCGGTTGTCGATCTTCACGCCATTGCCCCAGCTCGGTCTGATCATTGTCGACGAAGAACAGGATGGATCATTCAAGCAACAGGATGGATTGCGTTATTCGGCGCGCGATCTCGCGATCTTCTGCGCGCGGCAGCGCGAAGTTCCAGTCGTGCTCGGCTCGGCGACGCCCTCGCTCGAAACCTATCACAATGCGCGCAGCAAGCGCTTCGGGCATCTGCACCTGAGCCGGCGTCCCGTCGCGATCAGGGCTTCGATCGGACTCATAGACATGCGCAGTGTGGCGAAGGCGCAGCCTATTGATGACCAGGCACTGCAAGAGATCGGCGAGCGTCAGACCCGTGGCGAACAAAGCCTGATATTCCTGAACCGGCGGGGTTTCGCCCCGACGCTGGTCTGCAATGCATGCGGCTGGATCGCAGGATGCACCCGTTGCAGCGCGCACCTCGTCTGGCATCTGCGTGACGCTGTTTTGCGTTGCCATTATTGCGGCCACGAGGAGCGAATGCCGCGCGCCTGCCCCTCATGCGGCAATCAGGATCTAAAGGGTGTGGGCCAAGGCACGCAGCGTCTCGAACAATTGTTAGTCGAACGCTTTCCCCAAGCACGCATCTTGCGGATCGACCGCGATAGCACCCGGCGCAAGCATGCCTGGCATGCCATGCAACACGATATCCAGCAGGACCGCGTCGATATCCTGGTTGGCACCCAGATGTTGGCCAAAGGGCACGACTTTCCCAAATTGACGCTTGTCGTTGTAGTCAATCCGGACAGTGCGCTGTTTTCCGCTGATTTTCGAGCCGGCGAAAGGCTGTTCCAGCAACTTACGCAGGTCTCCGGCCGGTCAGGTCGCGCCGAACGACCCGGCCAAGTGCTGGTGCAGACGCGGTTTCCGGATCATCCGATGTATCGGGCGTTGGTTCGCCAGGACTACCGGAGCTTTGCCGAAGAATTGCTCAATGAACGCAGGCTGGCGGGCTTTCCGCCCTACGTCTATCAGGCCCTGTTGCGCGCTGAATCACAAAAGGAATCGGCGCTGACGGAATTTCTGAAATACGCGGTATACGTCGGAGAGGAACGAAAGGCGGTCACGCTTTACGATCCGGTGCCGGCAGCGATCTCGAAGATTGCGGGCTATCATCGCGCCCATTTGCTTGCGCAATCCAGCTCTCGATCCGAGTTGCAGCGATTTCTGTCCGAGTGGCGTTCGCTGCTGGTTGAAAAAAATGCCAGACGCGTGCGCTGGTCCATCGATGTTGATCCGCTGGAACTGTGACGGCCGGGTGCAATCCAGCCGGTATAATCGCCGCTTTTATTCGATGCCGCGCGCGATGAGCAGGCCACCTCCCGCCGATCTGCGTTCTCACCTAAGCGATCTGCTGCATTCCGCCCTTCTGGCGGTCGCACCGGACGCCGCGATTCCCGTTGCGCTCGAGCGCCCCAAATCGTTGCAGCATGGCGACTACGCCTCGAGCCTGGCGATGCAACTCGCCAAGTCCATGAAGCGCAATCCGCGGGATATTGCGCACGCGCTGATCGCCGCACTACCTTCATCCCCGTATCTGCAAAAAGCCGAGGTTGCCGGCGCCGGATTCGTCAATTTGTACCTGAAGCCCGCAGCAAAACAGCGCGTGGTGCACGAGGTGCTGCACAACGAGCGCGCGTTCGGACGTGTCAACATCGGATACGGAAAAAAAGTCCAGGTCGAATTTGTGTCGGCTAATCCAACCGGCCCCCTGCACGTCGGACATGGACGAGGGGCCGCTTACGGCGCCAGTTTGTCGAACTTGCTCGAGGCGGCGGGATTCTCGGTGGCTCGCGAGTACTACGTAAACGACGCCGGCAGGCAGATGGATATTCTGGCGGTATCCGTATGGATGCGGTTGCTCGAATTAGCAGGCACGCCTCTTCCATTTCCGCCGAATGCCTACCAGGGAGATTATGTGCGCAGCATGGCGCGCCAAGTCCACAGCCAACAAGAACGCCGCTATGTGCGTTCTTCGGAAGCGGTGCTGCAGGGCACGCCATCGATGGAGGTGGACCCGGAAACGTATCTCGATGCGTTGATTGCAAACGCCAAGCGATTGCTCGGCCCGGACTACTCGAGCCTGCATGACTTCGTTCTGAATGAACAATTGGCCGATTGCCGCCGCGATTTGGAAGAGTTCGGGGTCAGATTCGACTCGTGGTTCTCGGAGAAATCACTATTCGATTCCGGTTTGGTCGCGCGAGCGATCGAACGGCTGGAAAAAAAAGGGCACCTGTTTGTCAAGGAAGGCGCAAAGTGGTTTCGCTCGACCGAGTTCGGAGATGAAAAGGACCGTGTGGTCCAGCGTGACAATGGCCAGTACACCTATTTCGCTTCCGATATTGCATATCATCTCAACAAGTTTGAACGCGGCTTCGACCGGGTAATAAACGTCTGGGGCGCCGACCACCACGGCTATATAGCGCGCGTGAAAGGCGCCATGCAAGCTCTCGGCCTGGACCCGGATCAGCTTACGATCGCGCTCGTGCAATTCGCGGTGCTCTATCGCCAGGGCAAAAAAGCGTCGATGTCCACTCGCGCCGGCGAATTTGTGACGTTGCGCGAACTGCGCAACGAAGTTGGTAATGACGCCGCGCGCTTTTTCTACGTGCTTCGAAAAAGCGACCAGCATCTGGATTTCGATCTCGACCTCGCGAAATCACAGAGCAATGACAACCCGGTGTATTACATCCAATATGCGCATGCGCGCGTGTGCTCGGTCATTGAACAATGGGGCGGAAATCCCCCGGAGTTGGTCAACGCCGACCTGACCCCGCTCGTTGAAGAGGCCGAACTGCGTATTATGCAGAAGCTGCTGGACTATCCAGAACAGATCGAAGGCGCCGCGCGCGAACTCGCGCCGCACCTGGTGGCTTTTTATCTCAAGGATCTCGCGGGTGAATTTCATAGCTACTACAACTCGACGCGTCTGCTGGTTGAAGACGTTCGGACCAAACTCGCGCGGGTTGCGCTGGCGGCGTCCGTTCGGCAGGTGCTGGGCAACGGCCTTGAGATACTCGGAGTCAGCGCTCCGAAGAGCATGTGAGGTAAACTTCGGTTATGAGTCGCGACTACAAGAACAGTGGAACCGCTTCAGCCGGTGGACGCGGCAATCCGATGTGGGTCGGCATTCTGATCGGGTTGCTGGTGGGCCTGTGCATCGCTCTCGGTGTCGCGCTCTACATAAACAAGGGCGCCATTTTTTTACAAAAACAAAAGGCTGCCGAGAAATCAGCTGCGGAGAAATCTGCAGAGAGGGTGCCGGACCAGCAAAAGGAAACCGCCGCAGCGGAGACAAGCAAGCCGGTTGCATCGGGAGAAAAACACGCCAGGAACAGCGACGCCAAACCTCGCTTCGATTTCTACAAAATCTTGCCGGGTACGGAAGAAGCCGTCACCGACAAGGAATTCAAGAGACCCTCGCCTGCCGTCGCCAAGGAAGTCTATTTCCTGCAGGTGGCGGCGTTCCAAAATCCATCCGACGCGGACAATCTCAAGGCGCGGCTGGCACTTGCCGGGATCGAGGCGCAGATCCAGACCGCCACGCTTCCGGACGGCCACGTATGGCACCGTGTGCGAGTCGGTCCGTTTTCAAATCGGGACGAGCTAAGCAAATCGCGCGTTGCCCTGAAGGAAAACAAGCTGGAAGCAAATCTGATCAAGGTGCGTGAATAGCGACACCGATCGACAACGTTACGGGAATTCTCATGAAACAACTACGCACCCTGGTGCTTGCCGCATTGACAATTTTTGGATTCGCACTTGCGTCGGCAGCCATAGCGAAGCCTGTTCTGGACAAGGAATACAAGCTGATCGATCCCGCGCAGCCGCAGCCGGCCACGGTGAAAGGCGTGGAGGTGCTGGAGTTTTTCAACTACGCCTGCCCGCATTGTTACGAATTCGAACCGAACCTGAAGGCGTGGCTGAAGAACAAGCCGAAGAACACGGACTTCCGTTACGTTCCCGCGGTTTTCAACGAACGCATGTTTCCGCTGGCCAAACTGTACTACGCGCTTGAAGAAATGGGTCTGCTGGAGAAACTGCACGAGAAGGTGTATTTCGCAATACATCAGCAACAGTTCAATCTGCTCGACCGGGCGGTTCTGTTGAAATGGATTGGCGAGCAGGGAGTCGACGTCAAGAAGTTCGAGGCCACTTTTGATTCCTTCAGCGTGAACAACAAAGCACAACGTGCCGCTCAAATGTCGCGCAACTACCACATTCCCGGGACGCCTTATCTGATTGTCGGCGGCCGGTATCTGACTGGCCCTTCGATGTCGGTCGGCGCCGATGGCACTGTCGATCATAACCGGCTCATGCAGATCCTGAATGAATTGATCGACATGAGCCAGAGCGGTTCGCGCTGACCCCGCTGCAGGCGGGATGAAGCAGTTACTCACCGTTGTGCGGGCGGTGGCACTGGCAACCGCCGCAATCTTGGGGGCCACGGTGACGGGCGACGCGATTGCGGAGCCGATCGAGGACGTGGACTACGTTGTCATCGCGCCCCATGCCAGCCTCGTGCCGGAAAAGATCGAGGTCATCGAGTTCTTCTACTACGGCTGCGACTCCTGCAAGCGGCTCGAGCCGCGGCTGCAGTTGTGGTTGAAGACGCTGGCACCCGATATTTTCTTCCGTCGCGTGCCGGCGCTGCGGCGCGCGTCCTGGGTGCCCCTCACCAAGGTCTACTACGCACTCGAACAACTTGGTGAAGTCGACAGATTGCACGCGCAGGTCTATCGGGCCGTCCACGACGAAGGCCTGAGCCTGGGCAGTTTCTCCGAACTTTCCGACTGGGCGACAAAAGTCTCTCTCGATCGCGCCAAGCTCGAGCAAGTTCTGGATTCGGATTTGCTGAAAACGCAGGTACAGCGGGCACGGGATACGACCGTGGCTTACGGAATTCGCGCCACACCATCGTTCGTCGTTGATGGCAAATACATGACCAGCGGCAGCCTCGTGGGTACTCTGGAAGCGTTGTTGCCGACGGTCGATGCCCTTGTCGACAAGGCGCGAATGAGCCGCAATTCGAAATGACGAGATCCGATCTCAACGTCGTCATCACCGGCGCATCCAGCGGGATAGGCAGGGCACTGGCGCTGGAATACGCCGCCAACGGGGCGGTTCTGGGTTTGATAGCGCGCCGCGCTGATCTGCTCTCGCAACTCGCGGCCTCACTTCCGGTGCGCTCTTATACGTACGCCGTAAATGTTACGGATGCGCGCTCCTTGGCAGCGGCTGGCGCGGATTTCATCGCCCGCGCCGGATGTCCCGATATCGTGATCGCGAACGCGGGCGTGAGTGCCGGTACCCTTACTGGCGAGCCCGCGGACAACTTGGTGTTCGAGGAAGTGTTGGCGGTCAACGTGCTTGGAATGATGCTGACGTTCCAGCCATTCGTCGAAGCGATGAGAAGTCAGCGGCGAGGCGTTCTCGCGGGAATTGCCAGCATTGCGGGATTCCGCGGTTTGCCGGGCGCGTCCGCGTATTCAGCATCGAAAGCGGCCGCGATTTCATATCTGGAGAGTTTGCGCGTCGAGCTGCGCGGCAGTGGCGTATCGGTCGTGACGATTTGCCCGGGATACGTCGCCACACCTTTGACTGCCCACAATCCCTATCGAATGCCATTCCTGATGGACGCACCCGCAGCGGCCTCAAAAATTGTCCGGGCGATCTCCGCGCGCAAAAGGTTTTTCGTGTTGCCCTGGCAGATGGCGTTGATTGGATGGGCGTTGCGCCGGGTGCCGCGCCCGATGTATGACATGCTCTTCTCGCATGCGCCGCACAAACCCCGTCGGCCATCCTGAGGCGAGAGTCGTCAGGTCAGGCGGATTCCGAGAACGTTCTCGAGTTCGGCAATCGCGATCTCGGGCGTCTCCACCCTGATGGTGTGCATCCCCATTGCGCGCGCCGGCTTGAGGTTAGTCCCCAGATCGTCGAGATAAACCGCTTGCGGCGCGGTTATGCCGAGTTGCGCGCAAGTCAGTTCGAAAAAGCGCACTTCGGGCTTGCGCACGCCAACCTTGGAAGATTCGATGACGATGTCGAACAACTCCAGGATCGCCTTCGATTCGCGCGCGCGCCCGGAGTCGCGCTCAATGCCCCGCCCGGGACCCGCGCTGACATTGTTGGTGACGCAAGCATTGATGAAGCGACCTTTGCAGAGTTTGAGCGCGGTCACCATTTGTGGCCGGATTTCACCATAGAGAAGATCAATGACGTCAAGTCCGCGGACCTCGTGGCCGGCGGCTCGGGTTTCCGTCGCGAAGGCTTCGTCAAACTGCTGTGGAGACAATTCCGAGCGCTCGAAGCGGGCCCAGGCGTTGTGGTCGTGGTTGCGGGCATTGATCCCGCGCAGGAAGTCTTTTGGCAACCCGCGTTGCCCTTCAAACCGGCGAAAAGACAGAAACGGGCTTTCCGTCATCACGCCGCCGAAATCCCACAGCACGGCGCGTATCGCCGGATTGCGCATTACTTGTTCTTCGCCTTCTTGTACGCGTCCACAGCGCGCCGGAGTTCTTTGTATTCCTCGCATGGAATCGGCGAGCAGATTCTTTGCAGTTCAGCCAGATGCTGCTCGGCCTTGGGCAGGTTGTTCGTCAGGAGATAGGCCTCGCCAATATATTCGTGCGCGTGTTTGTTCGTCGGATCGAGTTTCAACGCCTCGTTATATTGGGCGAAAGAGGCATCGAAACTTCCGGTCTTGCGATACGCGTAGCCCAGCAGATTGTGCGCGTCGGAATTGTTTGGCGTGGCTTGCACGACTTTCGAAAACAACTCTATGGCCTTTTTCCACTCCTGCGCTGCCAGTGCTTTCTTGCCCTCGAGGTAGTCCGGGTCGCGGCTCTCGTTGGATTCTTCCGCGCCAAGGTTGGCCATGGTCGCTGTGGGGGCGGTCAGGTTGAGAACGGCAAACGTTGCAAGAATTGCCAGTTGCCGAACTTTATGCATGTCTTCCTCCAATTCGCATAGGCCGGATGGACTGACGAAAACACCAGTTCATTCGACGGTGACGGATTTTGCCAGGTTGCGCGGCTTGTCGACGTCCGTGCCCTTGGTCAAGGCGGCGTGATACGCGAGCAACTGCAATGGAAGCGTGTGCAGGATAGGGCTCAAGTCGCCGGCGTGGGACGTCAGCCGGATGACGTGGACACCTTCGGCATCCTGCATGTGCGTGTCGGCGTCCGCGAATACATACAGTTCGCCACCGCGGGCACGCACTTCCTGCAGGTTGGATTTGAGTTTCTCCAGCAGAGCATCGTTCGGGGCAATGGCAATCACCGGCATTTCCTTGTCGACAAGCGCAAGCGGTCCATGCTTCAACTCGCCCGCCGGATAAGCTTCTGCGTGAATGTAGGAGATCTCCTTGAGCTTGAGCGCGCCCTCCATTGCGATCGGATAGTGCATGCCGCGCCCGAGAAACAGGGCGTGCCGCTTGTCGGCGAATCGCTTTGCCCATTTGGCAACCGCCGGTTCCAGCTCAAGCAACTGTTGCAAGGCAGCCGGCAAATGACGAAGGGCGTGCAGATGCTTTTGTTCGATGTCAACGGAAATCCGGCCGTGCACCTTGGCCAGGACCAACGTCAACAAGAACAAAGCAGCTAGCTGCGTGGTAAATGCCTTGGTGGATGCGACCCCGATCTCGGGGCCGGCCCGCGTGAGGAATTTCATGCTGGCGTGCCGTATCAAGGTGCTTTCCGCCACGTTGCATATGGCCAGCGTGTAATTCTGTCCAAGCGATTTGGCGAATTGCAGCGCGGCTATCGTGTCGGCTGTTTCTCCGGACTGCGAGATGGCGATGACCAGCGCATCGGGATTGGGAACGCTTTTTCGATAACGGAATTCACTGGCGATCTCGACTGCGCACGGAATGCCCGCAATGGACTCTATCCAATACCGCGCAACCAGTCCGGCGTGATAGCTAGTGCCGCATGCGAGCACGGTAACGGAATTGATCCGCTTCAATATGTGTTCCGCTTCGACCCCGAATAGTTGAGGGACGATGGACTGCGCGCCGATGACCATCTCCAGTGTGTTGGCCACTGCCCCAGGCTGCTCGAAAATTTCCTTCTGCATGTAATGCTGGTAGGGCCCGAGTTCTACCGCGTCGGCGGACAAGTTGCTTTCATGCACGGGCCGGGTCACTTTGTTGCCGGCGCTGTCGCAGATGTGCACGCCGTTCAGCCCGATTTCAGCCACATCGCCTTCTTCGAGGTAAACCATCTGCTTGGTGACCTGCAGCAGCGCAGAGGCATCCGAAGCCGCGAAATTTTCACCGTTGCCCAGGCCCAGCAACAGCGGCGCACCTTTGCGTGCAACCACCATGGTTTCCGGATTTTTCTCCGACAACACCGCGATGGCGTAGGCCCCGCGCAACTCCGTGACGGCTTGGCGCACGGCTGCGAAGAGACCGTCGTTGCGCTTCCAGTACAGGTGTACCAGATGTGCGACCACTTCCGTGTCCGTGTCGGAAACGAATTGGTAGCCGGCCGCCGCAAGCCGCGCTCGAATCTCTTCGTGGTTCTCGATGATCCCGTTGTGTACGACGGCGAGTCCATCGTCGCTGATATGCGGGTGGGCGTTGCGCTCGGAAGGTACCCCGTGCGTGGCCCACCGGGTGTGTGCAATGCCAAGATGGCCGTGAATCCGGGCCTGGTCGGCCATTTCGGCGAGCGAAGCGACCCGACCGACGCTGCGCAGGCGATGCATTCCGTCATTGACTACGGCGATACCCGCGGAATCGTAGCCGCGGTACTCGAGCTTGCGCAGGCCCTCGAGCAGGATGGGAACGATATTACGCTGAGCGACTGCACCAACGATTCCGCACATGTTCTAGAGTCTGCTAATCGAATGTTGATTGGGGTTTATTTGCTGCACGGTGCGCCTATCCCTGCTTTTTGACCGGTCGTTTCCACCCCGTCACCGTCACCTGCTTGGCACGGGACAATGTCAGGGAATCGGCGGGAGCGTCTTTGGTGATGCTACTGCCGGCACCGATCGTCGCACCGCGGCCGACCGTCACAGGTGCGACCAACTGCGTATCCGAACCGATGAAGGCGTCGTCTTCAATGATGGTGCGGTATTTGTTTGCCCCGTCGTAGTTGCACACGATGGTTCCTGCCCCGATGTTGACGCGGCTGCCGACTGTGGTGTCGCCTAGATAGCTCAAATGATTGGCTTTGGATTTATGGCCCAGTTCGGTTGCTTTGGTTTCGACGAAATTGCCGACATGCACTTCGTCGGCGAGCCGCGTACCCGGACGCATTCGGGCATAGGGACCAACCCTGCAATGGGCGCCGATTACGGCACCGTGCAGATGGGAGTACGGCGCTATCTCGCTGCCCACGCCAACGGCGACATCGCGCAACACGCAGCCTGCGCCTACCCTCACATCATCGGCCAGCCGGACCTCGCCCTCGAATATGCAATTGACATCGATGAAGACGTCTTTGCCGCAGTGGAGTTCACCCCGAACGTCGAAGCGCCAGGGATCGGCCAGAGTTACTCCACGCGCCATGTGCAGGCGTGCGTTCTGCAATTGATGAACGCGCTCCAGGTAGGCCAACTGGTCTTTGCTGTTCACTCCGAGAATCTCCCACTCGTCGGCGGCGTTGGCCGAAGTCACCGTGGTGTTCGACTCGATCGCCAGCGGCACTATATCGGTCAGGTAATACTCTTTTTGCGCATTACGGTTGGTCAGCCTGGACAGCCAATCGCGCAGTTTGTCGGTGGGCGCGCAGAGAATCCCGCTATTGATTTCGCGGATTTTTCTTTCGCGCGTGCTTGCGTCCCGTTCCTCGACTATACGGACAATGCGCCCGGCCGTATCGCGCACGATGCGGCCGTACCCAGCCGGGTCCCCCAGGGTTGCGGTGAGCAATCGCAAGCCAGGCTTGGAAAGGAGGTTTTCAAGCGTGGTCACGCGGGTAAGCGGCACGTCGCCGTATAAGACCAGAGTCGTGCCGCCGGATTGCAAATACGGCAGCGCCTGCTGGACTGCGTGACCGGTGCCAAGTTGCGGTTCCTGGCGCACGAAATCGACGCCTGCAGCATGGAACGCGGACGGCACCGCATCACCGCCGAAACCGTAAATGACAATGACGCGATCGGACCGCAATGCTGCGGCGCGCTCCAGTGCGTGACCGAGCATCGGCCTGCCGCCGAGAACATGCAAGACCTTGGGTAGTCTGGAGTGCATGCGCGTACCCTTGCCCGCGGCAAGGATTACGACGTTGAGCGGCGTTTTATTCATCGAATGACGCGAAGATGGCGCTGGAATTATGGCACAAGCCCCTGCTCCGTTGCGGGGTTCATCGGCACCACGCGTTCACCGGACAGGTTGGTCCGCATAGAGCCATTCCAGCAACGCATCCTGCACGGGTAGCGAGTTGCGAGCGCCCGGGTGGTTGACTATCAATACCACGGCAAGCAGATGGTCGCGCACATCGAGCATGTAACCCGCGATGGCGCGCGCGCCGTCGATATAGCCCGTTTTCATGTGCAACTTCCCGAGTATCGGCGAATTGCCGAAGCGCCTCTTGAGCGTGCCGTCGATTCCGCTCAGTGACAGTGAAGCCATATACTCGGGCATCAGCGGGCTGCGATAAGCCGCGATGAGCACCTGTGCGAGGTGACGGGAACTGATCCGGTCGGTCCGGGAAAGGCCTGCGCCGTTCTCCACGACAAGCTCGGGAAACGAAAACCCGCGCCGCTCGAGCCATTCGCGCAGCGCGTTACGCGATTTCTCCAGAGTCGCGGGAGGTTTGTCTCGCGCGCCCAGACTCAGAAATATCTGGCGCGCCATGACGTTGATACTGTACTTGTTGACGTCACGTATGAGCTCCGACAGGGGCGGGGATTGCCAGGTCGCAAACAGTTTGGCCGTAGCCGGAACGGGGGCGTCCTGCGCGCTGCCCGCCCACTCGCCCCCTACTTGTAGCCAGACTTGGCGGAACAATGTCTGCGCATACTCGTTTGCTGAGAGAAGGCTGAAGTAGCGGGACTTTTCGCCGCAACCGCGTGGAAAGATACCGGAAAAAGTCAGCGTATTGAGATTGAGCGCCGGTTTCTCGGGCCAAATGTCGCAGCTTCCCGGACCTAGTCGCAGGTTGTTGACCACCAGGGTCTGGGGCAAGACCGGTTCGGAAAATATGGCGACTGTCTGTGCCACCTCATCGGGCACGAACTGGAGCCGGAATGTCTTGTAGTTGATCAGCAACGCGTCCGCCCCGACGTTATACGGCCGCGAAGGATCGTTGTCGAACAGGGCGGGGTCGTGTTTCTCGATCGAAAAAAAGCTGCGATCAAGCAACAAGTCGCCCGCGATGTCCCGTAAACCGCGGTTGCGCAGATCGCGCAGAAACATCCAAAGAGACTCCAGATCGAATTTCGGATCGCCGTAGCCTTTCAATATCAGCTTGCCATTGAGCCGGTCACCGTCGAGGTTGCCATCCAGCCACGCTTCAGTCTTCCACGTATAAGCAGGTCCAAGCTGTTCGAGCGCGGCGAAGGTGGTGAGCAACTTCATGGCGGAGGCCGGATTGAGCGCCCGGTCCGCACCGATGGAAAGCACCTCACGGTCCGTGGTGAGATCATGCACGTAGACGCCGACATCGCTTTCGGGGATGCCGGCCTGCATAAGGGCTGCAGCCACGTTTGCGGGCAGATCGTTCGGACCGGCGACGCAAAGGCGCGCCGGCAGAGCAGCGAGCAGCAAGAAGAAGATTCGGACGACAACCGGCATCGGATCAGGAACGCACGGACGTTGCTTCAGTCCGTGACGTCCAGGATGGCGCAGATACCTGCGACGAGCATTTCCATCTGTTCTTCCTCCATGATATACGGGGGCATCAAATAGACGGTATTGCCCAGTGGCCGTAGCAGCAACCCACGGTCCAGCGCGTGGCCGTGAAACTTGCGAGCGAACTGAGGATCCGTCGTCTCGATTTCGAATGCCCAGATCATGCCTGTATTGCGAAATTGCCGCGTACGAGGATGGTCCGCAATCCTGGCGCATCGGGAAGTCAACTGCGCGGACCTGGCCAGATTTCCCGCGATCACGGCGTCATCTTCAAATATGTCGAGCACGGCGAGCGCGGCCCGACAGGCGAGCGCGTTGCCGCTATAGGAATGAGAGTGCAGAAAGCCTCGCGTCATTTCGTCGTCGTAGAAGACCCGGTAGACCTCATCGGTCGTCAGAGTGACGGACAATGGCAAGTAGCCACCGGTGATGCCTTTGGACAGGCAAACGAAATCAGGCCGAATCCCTGCCTGCTCGCAGGCCAGAAAGCTTCCAGTGCGGCCATAACCCACCGCGATCTCGTCGGCAATCAGATGGACTCCGTGGCGATCGCAAAGCGCCCGGGCTTCACGCAGGTAACGCGGGTGGTACATGGCCATGCCGCCCGCAGCCTGAACCAGAGGCTCGACGATCAGGGCTGCGGTGCGTTCATGTTGTTCGACAAGCACGGCCTCTAGTGCGCTTGCCGCGCGAATCGCAACCTGCTCGGAGCTTTCCCCGGGACGCGCATTGCGCCAGTCCGGCGAAGGCAGCTGCGTGGTCCGTTGCAACAACGCTGCATAGGTATCCCGGAACAGGGGAACATCGGTGACCGACAAGGCACCCACCGTTTCGCCGTGATAACCATTTTTCAGGCTGAGGAATGCCGTCTTTTGAGGCCTCCCAAAGTTCTTCCAGTAGTGGAAGCTCATCTTGAGGGCGATTTCGACTGCGGACGCTCCATCGCTGCCATAGAAGCTGTGGGACAGCCCCGTCAACACCGCCAATCGCTCGGAAAGCTGAACGACGGGTTCATGAGTGAAGCCCGCCAGCATGACATGCTCGAGCCTGTCCAGTTGGCCTGAGAGTGCTGCGTTGATGCGCGGGTTGGCATGTCCAAAAAGATTGACCCACCATGAGCTGATCGCATCGAGGTAACGGTTGCCATCGAAGTCGTATAGCCACATTCCGTTGCCGCGCGCGATGGGGACCGGTGGCATCCGCTCGTGATGTTTCATCTGCGTGCAGGGATGCCATACGGAGCGCAGGGTGCGGGACAGCAGATCCTGGTTCTGGGACAACTGGGCACTCATCGGGGATTCAGAAAGAGAAGGGCTGCAACTGGGCATCGCCTGAAAGTAAGACATTATTCTTGCCGTGAATCAAGCGGACTATGGGGCAAATGCAAAGATCGGGCACCATTGATGCTTCAATGATGGCGGGAGTTACGCATTCTCACGCAAGGAGGTGTGGAATGAATTTGCTGGAGACCATTACCGAGCATATCGCCGCCAAACCCCTGCCCTTGGTGGCAATCACAGTGGCGGCCGTACCCTGCCCGGACACCCCGGTGATTCTGACGCTTCATTGGCACGGCTTCGTGGAAGAGAAACTTGTGGAAATCGAAGAGGCTGCGACGGTGGCCTACACGCCGATCCCAAGCTCCGCTCTGCAGGTGAATCATCGCTGGAACGATGTCTCTATGCTGGATCGGGCCGCAATGGAGGCAGGGTGGGAACTGGGTGCATGGGACGTAGCGCGGGCAGAACGTCCCGGCTGTACTCGCCCCGGCGCGCAATCGGGCGAGGCCCTGGAGTGTTTGCAGGCTTTCGGATCCTTTCCCTACGGACTCAACGATTTTCCCGCCGTCGTCACGCAGGCCCCCGACGTCGGAGACTTGATAAATCTCGCCGCGCGCCGCGGCTATCTGATGTGGATGTTCCGCCCGGTTCATCGCGGTATTTGGGCAGAATTTGCCGATGATGCGACGTTGTGCGCCGACGGCACGCGGACCCCGCCCTGTCCGGTGGAGTCGGTGCCGCCCGTAGGGCGTGGTTCGGCAAAAACGATCTATCGGTTTGGCATAGCCGGATCGTCCCTGGACATAAACTGAACCATCCTGGGTCCCTCTGAAGGAACAGAGCGAATCTCGTCTTCCTTTTATGTGAGCACCCGCTTACATGTATTTGGCCTGATCTGGCCATCCGAAATAGTCAAAGCGCTTGAATTTCGACGCCTTCGCCCCTACTATTAGCACTCCCAAGCATTGAGTGCCAAAGAAAGCGCACGCTTTCTTAGTTCCATCCAATCATCCAAAACGAGGAGAGTCGAAATGAAAATCCGTCCTTTGCACGACCGTGTAATCGTCAAGCGCCTGGAAGAAGAGCGCAAGACCGCCTCCGGCATCGTGATTCCCGACACCGCTGCCGAGAAACCCGACCAAGGGGAGGTGATGGCGGTTGGCAATGGCAAAGTCCTGGAAGACGGCAAGGTCCGGCCGCTCGATGTCAAGAAGGGCGACAAGATCCTGTTCGGCAAGTATTCCGGCCAGACCGTCAAGGTCCACGGCGAAGAACTGCTCGTGATGCGCGAAGAAGACATCATGGGTGTCGTCGAAGCAGCCTAAAAGCCTTAAAGCAACCCAGCAAGTTCCAACCCTATTCAGGAGTAAATTCTTATGGCAGCAAAAGACGTCAAATTCCATGACTCCGCCCGTGCACGTATCGTGGCTGGAGTAAACATCCTGGCGGACGCGGTTAAAGTAACGCTCGGCCCAAAAGGCCGCAATGTAGTGCTGGAACGCTCCTTCGGCGCCCCGACCATTACCAAGGACGGTGTGTCAGTCGCCAAGGAAATCGAACTCAAGGACAGGTTCGAAAATATGGGCGCTCAAATGGTCAAGGAAGTCGCTTCCAAGACCTCCGATGTCGCCGGTGACGGTACCACTACCGCCACCGTATTGGCACAGGCGATCGTGCAGGAAGGCATGAAGTTCGTGGCCGCCGGCATGAACCCGATGGACCTGAAGCGGGGCATCGACAAGGCGGTAATTTCAGTCGTCGAAGAGTTGAAGAAGATCTCCAGGCCCTGCACAACGAGCAAGGAAATCGCCCAGGTTGGCTCGATCTCTGCGAATTCCGACGCCGTGATCGGGCAGAAAATTTCCGAGGCCATGGAAAAAGTCGGCAAGGAGGGCGTGATCACTGTTGAAGATGGTCAGGGTCTCCAGGATGAACTGGAAGTCGTGGAAGGCATGCAGTTCGATCGCGGCTATCTGTCGCCCTACTTCATCAACAATCCGGATCGCCAGATTTCGATTCTAGACAATCCATATATTCTTCTGCACGACAAAAAGGTCTCCAACATTCGCGAATTGCTGCCGATTCTGGAGCAGGTCGCCAAGGCTGGCCGCCCGCTGCTTATCGTTGCTGAGGACGTTGACGGCGAAGCGCTGGCAACCCTCGTGGTCAACAACATTCGCGGCATCCTCAAGACCTGCGCAGTGAAAGCACCTGGCTTCGGCGATCGTCGCAAGGCCATGCTGGAAGACATCGCCATCCTGACGGGCGGCACTGTCATTGCCGAAGAGGTTGGGCTTTCCCTCGAGAAGGCCGCGCTGAAGGATCTCGGCCAAGCCAAGCGCATCGAAATCGGCAAGGAAGAGACGACCATTATCGACGGTGCCGGCGACGGCAAGACCATCGAAGGCCGCGTAAAGTCGATCCGCAAGCAGATAGACGAAGCGACCAGCGATTACGACAAGGAAAAGCTCCAGGAGCGTGTTGCGAAGCTTGCCGGCGGTGTGGCGCTGATCAAAGTGGGTGCTGCAACCGAAGTTGAAATGAAGGAAAAGAAGGCCCGCGTAGAAGACGCGCTGCACGCTACGCGTGCTGCCGTCGAGGAAGGCATCGTGGCTGGCGGAGGAGTTGCCTTGATCAGGGCGCGTAGCGCGATTACCAAGCTCAAAGGCGAAAATCACGATCAGGACGCGGGCATCAAGATCGTCATCCGCGCACTGGAAGAGCCGTTGCGCTGGATCGTCGCCAATGCCGGCGATGAACCCTCGGTGGTACTTAACAAGGTTGCCGAAGGCAAGGGTAATTTCGGTTACAACGCCGCGACGGGTGAGTACGGGGACATGATGGAGATGGGTGTGCTCGACCCCACCAAGGTGACCCGCTACGCGCTACAAAATGCTGCTTCGGTGGCCGGCCTGATACTGACGACGGCTGCGATGGTCGCTGAATCGCCGAAGGAAGAACATTCCCACGGCGGCGGTGGCGGCGGCATGGGTGGCATGGGTGGCATGGGCGGCATGGACATGTAAGAGCAGTTGCTCTGCGGTCACGAAAGCCCCGCTTCGGCGGGGCTTTTTTTGATACCGGAGACACTGGATGCCATCATCGACCTTTTCGGCCCGGTTTAGCCACAATTGCTGCACCCGCGCTCAACCATGACATTGACAATCGCCCCGGGCGCCCAATTACACTGTCGCCAGCCTGCAACGGTGCCCGACCACTGCGGCGATCATCAGGGAGGAAAACAACATGACTGGAGTTGCTACCGGAATCCAAGACCGGAATCACCCCGATTTCAAGCCGGAAGAAAAAAGGGTCATCTTTGCCTCGTCGCTCGGCACTGTCTTCGAGTGGTACGATTTTTATCTCTATGCCACGTTGGCGCCGTTCTTCGCCGCGCTGTTTTTCCCCAAGGGCAACGAAACTGCCGCATTGCTTTCCGCCTTTGCCACCTATGCAGCAGGCTTCCTGGTACGGCCATTCGGCGCACTGGTGTTCGGCCGCATCGGCGACCTGGTCGGTCGTAAATATACCTTTCTCATTACGATTGTCGTCATGGGCGGATCGACGTTTGCAGTCGGTCTGCTGCCGACGTATCAGACGATCGGGTGGCTTGCCCCGATTCTTCTTGTGACGTTGCGCTTGTTGCAGGGTCTTGCCCTGGGTGGCGAATACGGCGGTGCGGCGACCTACGTGGCGGAACACGCGCCGAATCACCGGCGCGGTTACGACACGAGTTGGATTCAGACGACCGCCACACTGGGTTTTTTCCTGGCGCTGCTGGTGATCGGCGTTTGCCGTGCCGAGATCGACGCCAAGGAGTTTGCAGAGTGGGGCTGGAGAATCCCATTCTGGGTCTCGGTCTTCCTCCTGGCATTCTCGGTATACATACGACTCAAACTGGAAGAGTCGCCGGTCTTCAAGCGCATGAAGGAAGAAGGCAAAGGCTCCAAAGCGCCGCTGACCGACAGCTTTTTGCGCTACCCAAACAACAAGTTCGTCCTGCTTGCACTGCTCGGCGCCACTGCGGGCCAGGGCGTGGTCTGGTACACCGGGCAGTTCTACGCCCTGTTCTTCATGATCATCACGCTAAAGCTCGATTACCTAACCACATACATGTTAATTGGCGCTTCCCTGCTCATTGGCACTCCGTTTTTTATTTTCTTTGGCTGGCTGTCCGACAAGATTGGACGGCTGAAGATCATTCTGGCCGGCTGCCTGATCGCGGCGCTGACGTATTTCCCGCTATTCCATGGTTTGACCCATTACGTCAATCCGGCGTTGGAGCAGTATCAGCAGAACACCAAGATTTCGGTGGCGGCGACCGACTGCAGTTTCCATATATTCGTTGGTCCGTGGAGCAAATTTACCGACTGCGACCGCACCAAGGACTATTTGACCAAACAGGGCTTGAGCTTCAGCTCGATTCCCGAAGTCCCGGGCAAGACTGTTCTCACCAAGGTGGGGGACGTCGAAATCGAAGGCTGGGATGAAAAGAAGCTGTCCGAAACGCTGAAGGCATCGGGCTATCCGGGTCCGGCGGACAAGACCAAGGTCAACTATGGCATGACCTTGTTGATCCTGGTCATCATGCTGATATACGTGACCATGGTGTATGGGCCGATTGCCGCATTCCTGGTCGAACTGTTTCCAACGCGCATCCGCTACACGTCGATGTCCTTGCCGTATCACATCGGCAATGGCTGGTTCGGCGGCATGCTGCCATTGACCGCGACCGCGATGGTTGCCGCGACTGGCGACATTTACTACGGGCTGTGGTATCCGATTGTCGTTGCAGTCATCACGCTGGTGATCGGAACGCTGTTTCTCAGAGAAACCAAGGATCGGGACATCCACCAGAACTAAAGCAGGTCCGCCCGCACACCAAGCCCGCGCAAGCGGGCTTTTGTGTTTCTCTGCGCAACTCCGCGTCGCCCCGCTTCTGGTGTTTTCGGGTAAACTTCCGCGCTTTCCGAAACGGCGGTTCCCGCCATTTCGGAAAATCAGTAACTCCGATTACCCGGCCGCACTTGTCGCAACGGACGGGAAAGTCTGACGGAGGCCAAGCAGCTCAGTCGCTAGAGCTAAAATCCTTGTGTGGGTGGCCGCCGGCAAGTTTTTATGGGACTGCCACTCCAGGTGTATCTGCAGCACAGTGGCCAAGTAGCTCAGTCGGTAGAGCAGAGGACTGAAAATCCTTGTGTCGGTGGTTCGATTCCGCCCTTGGCCACCATCGATTTCGCCGGCGCGCAGCGCTGGGCAAAATCGAGCACGGGTGAATCCGCCCTTGGCCACCATCGATTTCGCCGGCGCGCAGCGCTGGGCAAAATCGAGCA
>Ga0070686_100000235_pt1 | contig 37581 bp, 43 predicted proteins | sample KBSS23LmetaG_FD_65654 | JGI IMG/M metagenome (GOLD analysis project Ga0070686, IMG submission 65654) | Switchgrass rhizosphere microbial communities from Kellogg Biological Station, Michigan, USA - KBS S2-3L metaG | ecosystem: Host-associated > Plants > Roots > Rhizosphere ... | reverse complement strand
CTTCACCCTCTCGCCGGTCCTCTGGCGCAAGCTGCCCGGCGCGAAATCGGCGGGCCGCGTCCAGTCGGTGGCCCTGCGGCTGATCGTCGATCGCGAGCGCGAGATCGAGCTGTTCCGCGCGCAGGAATATTGGAGCGTGACCGCGACGCTCGAGGCGGACGGCACGGAATTCCTCGCGCGCCTCGTCCGCTACGACGGCGGGAAGATCGACCGGCTGACGATCGGCGACGAGGGCACGGCCCTGGCCGCGAAGGCGGCGGTCGAGGCGGGGCGGTTCAGCGTCGCCTCGATCGAGACCAAGCCGCTCACCCGCAATCCCCCGCCGCCCTTCACCACCTCGACCCTGCAGCAGGAAGCGGCGCGCAAGCTCGGTTTCTCGGCGAGCCACACGATGCGGATCGCGCAGGGCCTCTACGAGGACGGGTCGATCACCTACATGCGCACCGACGGCGTCCAGATGGCGCCCGAGGCAGTCTCGGCCGCGCGGCGCGCCGTCGCCGAGCGCTACGATGCGGGCTACGTGCCGGACAGGCCGCGCCACTACGAGACCAAGGCCAAGAATGCGCAGGAGGCGCACGAGGCGATCCGCCCGACCGACTTCGGCCGCGACCGCGCCGGATCGGGCGATCATGCCCGGCTCTACGAATTGATCTGGAAGCGCGCGCTCGCCAGCCAGATGGCCTCGGCCCGGCTCGAGCGCACCACCGCCGAGCTCGCCGACGGCACCGGGCGCCATGCCTTGCGCGCCACCGGCCAGGTCGCGCTCTTCCCCGGCTTCCTCGCGCTCTACGAGGAGGGCCGCGACGATTCGGACGATGAGGACAGTCGCCGGCTCCCACGGCTGCGCGAGGGCGACACGCCCGCCAAGAAAAAGGTCGAGGCCGAGCAGCATTTCACCCAGCCGCCGCCGCGTTATTCCGAGGCGAGCCTGGTCAAAAGGATGGAGGAGCTCGGCATCGGCCGCCCCTCCACTTATGCGGCGACGCTGCAGACGCTGAAGGACCGCGACTATGTCCGGCTCGAGAAGAACCGCTTCTTCCCCGAGGAGAGCGGCCGGCTGCTGACCGCCTTCCTCGAGCGCTTCTTCGAGCGCTACGTCTCGTTCGACTTCACCGCCCATCTCGAGGACGAGCTCGACGAGATTTCCGGCGGCCGCATGGGCTGGCAGGCGGTGCTCGAGGAATTCTGGCGCGACTTCAAGCCGAAGACCGGCGAGGTGATGGAGCAGAAGCCCTCCGAGATCACTGCGGCGCTCGACGATTTCCTCGCCCCCTGGCTGTTCCCCGACAAGGGCGACGGGACGGACCCGCGCCTCTGCCCGGCCTGCGGCGAGGGGCGGCTGGGGCTGCGCGGCGGCCGGTTCGGCGCGTTCGTCGCCTGCTCCAATTATCCGGACTGCAAGTTCACGCGGCGCTTCGGCCAGACCGGCGAAGGTGGGGAGGACAGCGGGCCGCAAGCAATGGGCAAGGACCCGGCGACCGGCGAAGATGTCACCCTGCGTGCCGGCCGTTTCGGCCCCTATTTCCAGCTCGGCGAGGGCAAGGATGCGAAGCGCGCGTCGCTGCCGAAGGACGTGCCCGCGGCCGATGCCGATCTCGGCGTTGCGCTAAGGCTGCTGTCGCTGCCCCGTAGCGTCGGCGACCATCCCGAAACCGGCAAGCCGATCACCGCCAGCATCGGCCGATACGGGCCCTATCTCGCCCATGACGGCAAATATGGGAAGCTCACCTCGACCGCCGAAGTGTTCGAGATCGGCATGAACGCCGCGGTCGCGCGGCTCGCCGATGCCGCCGGCGGGGGCGGTCGCCGGAGCGGGTCGCGCGAGCCGCTGAAGATCCTCGGGCCGCACCCCCGCACCGAGGCCGAGATCAGGTTGATGGAGGGGCGGTTCGGACCCTATGTCACCGATGGCACGACCAATGCGACCCTGCCCAAGTCGCTCGCGCCCGACCAGCTCACGCTGGAAGAAGCCGCCCAGCTGATCGACGCGCGCGCCGCCAGGGGCCCGGCGCCGAAGAAGGGCCGCGCGCGCAAGGCGCCGGCGAGGAAGGCGCCCGCGAAATCGAAGAAGGGATCGAAATGATCATCACCGCTCTGCTCGCTCTTGCCGCCGCCGCGCAGCCCGCCCCCGCGCCCACGGCCCCGGCCGTCTCGCCCAACGCCGATTATCATTTCACCTGGCTCAACCGGCTCGATCCGGCCGAGGGCTGGCACCGGACGTTGAGCGGCCTGCGCTACCGCAAGATCAGCGGCAGCGCGAACGGCCCGCACCCGGCGCCGACCGACACCGTCACCATCCACTATGTCGGCCGCTTCATCGACGGCACCGAGTTCGATTCCTCGGTCTCCCGGGGCGAGCCCGCGACCTTCCCGCTGCCGCGGCTGATCCGCGGCTGGCAGGAGGGCGTGCCCCTGATGAGCGTCGGCGACCGCTTCGAGTTCGCCATCCCCTACAATCTCGCCTACGGCTATAATGGCCGCGGCCCCATCCCCGGCGGCGCGACCCTCCTCTTCACCATCGACCTCATCGCCATCGCCCCGCCGTCATAAGCGCCGTCATTCCCGCGAAAGCGGGAATCCCGCTTCTTCTCTTTCAGGCGGTCGCAGGAAGCGGGATGCCCGCTTTCGCGGGCATGACCATGGTGGATTGGTAGTCCCCACATGGTCATGGTTGATCCGGAGTTTACCGTCCCTGCTGCAGGAAGCTTTACGCGTCGCCGCTAGGACTCAGACATGCGTACGGGCCGACTTAGTATCAGTCGCGGGCATCAGTTGCAGGGAGAGCCGGTTGCATTCCCGCCGCAGCTCACGCTCGTCCCGCAGCCGGCGGAGCCCAGCCCAGCACCAGTGTCCGTGCTGCAACAGGCTCCGCCGGCCTCACCCGATTATCACCTCGTCCACGACCGTTTGACCTCGCTCGAGCGGTTGACCCGCCTGTTCGAGCTCGGCGCGCTGTCGGCCGAGGAGTTCGCCGCCGAGAAAGCCCTGGTCCTCGCCTTGCCGGCCGAGGAGCTCGTCCTGCGCACCGCCGCGCCGGTCGGCTTCGTCCCCGCCGAGCCGCGCCGGCCGGCGCGCGGGCCGACCCTGCTCGGGCGGATGCTCGGCTGGAAGTTCCTCCTGTTCAGCCTCGTCGCCGGGCTCGGCCTCTCCTGGTTCGCCCAGCCGAACCAGACCGCGCGCCTGTTCGAGCAGACCTTGCGCCTGTTCGGCGCCTAGCCTCCGCCCGCCCCGCATCCCTTGCAGGCCGGATCCTTGACGATCCGGATCGTCCGCATCGCCCCCGCGAGCCCGTCGAAGATGTGGAGCTTGCCCGCCGGATCGGGGCCGAAGCCGGTAAGCGCGCGGATCGCCTCGAGCGCGGCGAAGCTGCCGGCGATGCCCGCCATCGCGCCGAGCACGCCGAGCTCCGAGCAGGTGTCGCAATCCTCTGCATCGAACGCGTCGCCGACGAAGCAGCGATAGCAGGGCCGGTCTGCCTCCCAGCCGCGGAAGGTGCCGATCTGGGCCTGGAACTGGCCGATCGCCGCGGAGACGAGGGGGGTGCGCGCCACCGTGCAGCGGTCGGAGACGAGCAGCCGCGTCGCGAAATTGTCGCTCCCGTCGAGGACGAGATCCGCGCCGTCCAGCAGGCGCGCGACATTGTCGGCCCCGAGCCGCTCGCGTCTCGCATCGAACCGCACGTCGGGATTGAGCCGCGCCACCGCCTGAGCCGCCACCTCGGTCTTCGCGCGGCCGACATCGGGCGTGCCGAACAGGATCTGGCGCTGGAGATTGTCGAGGCTCACCGTATCGTCGTCGATCACCCTCAAGGTCCCGACGCCCGCCGCGGCGAGATACTGGATCGCCGGAGAGCCGATGCCCCCGGCGCCGACCGTGGCGACGGTCGCGCCGAGCAATCTGCGCTGACCCTCGCCGCCAATCTCCCTGAGGACGATATGGCGCGCATAGCGGTCGAGCTGGGCGTCGCTGAGCTCGGTCACCCCCCGGCGGGCTTCATGGGCGAGCGGCTCTTCTAGCCCTCATGGGCGAAGCCGACCTCGCCCCGGAACCAGCCCTCGCGCGGGCCTCCGGCCGGCTCGAACGCGCGGTGCTGGACCAGCCTCAGCAGGGCGCCGGCGAGAATGCCCTCGGCGCGGGCGCAGCCGAGCGGATGGAGCACGAGGCGCTGGATCGTCCCGTGCGCGTCATACTGGACGAGGAAGGGGACGGTCATGTCGAGATTGCCGCGGCGCTGGCCCGGGATCGTGCACTCGCCCCGGTCCACCATCTCGGCGATGGCGGCGACCGCGTTGGATTCGACCGAAGCGCCGACCTGGACGCGCATCTGGGGGATGTTCCGCCAGTCGCCGCTGGCGACCTCGATCGTCTGCGCCGCAGCGGGCGCCGCCGCAAGAAGAACGGCCGCTGCCAGTAAATGCTTCATCCTCACCTCCCTGTGGACCCGAATCCGCCGCCGCCGCGTGCCGTCTCGTCGAGCCTTTCCGCCTCGACGAATCGGGCAGGCACGACCGCCGCCGGCACGAGCTGCGCGATCCGCTCTCCCCTTATCACTTCAAAGGGTTGCTCGCCAAGGTTCGCGAGAATCACCTTCACCTCGCCGCGATAATCGGCGTCGATCGTGCCCGGCGAATTGAGGCAGGTGATGCCGTGCTTCAGCGCGAGGCCCGAGCGCGGGCGGACCTGCACTTCATAGCCTTCCGGGATCGCGATCGCGAAGCCGGTGGCGACCGCATGGCGGCCGCCTGGCGGAATGGTGACGCTCTCCGCCGCGACCACGTCCATGCCGGCGGCATGCGCGCTGGCATAAGCGGGCAGGGGCAGCCCTTCGCCGTGCGGCAGCCGGCTCAGCTGGATGGCGATCTCAGCCAAGCGCGTCGGCGATGCGCGCGGCGAGGCGGCGGGCGACCTCGGCCTTGCTCATCTCCTCCCAATCTTCGGCGCCCTCGGGGCCGATGAAATGGATGCGGTTCGAATCGCCGCCCATCACCTCGCCCGACACGTCGTTGGCCAGGATCCAGTCGCAGCCCTTGCGGCCGCGCTTGGCGGCGGCCTCGGCTTCGAGGTCGCCGGTCTCGGCGGCGAAGCCGACCAGCAGGCGCGGGCGGCGCGGATCGGCGTCGAGCCCGGCGAGGATGTCGGGATTGGCCTCCCAGTCGAGCCGGGGCGGCCCGTCGGCTTTCTTGAGCTTGACCGGCGATGGCGCGACCCGCCAGTCCGCGACCGCCGCGACCAGCACCGCGGCGTCGGCCGGGAGCGCGGCCTTCGCTGCCTCGTCCATCTCGCGCGCCGTCTCCACGTCGATCCGCGCCACGCCCCGCGGCGTCTCCTGGCTCACCGGCCCGGCGATGAGCGTCACCCGCGCGCCCAACGCCGCCAGCGCCTCGGCCATCGCGAAGCCCTGCTTGCCGGAAGAGCGGTTGGCGATGACCCGGACCGGGTCGATCGGCTCGTGGGTGGGACCCGCCGTGACGATGACGTGCCGGCCCGTCAGCGGCCCCGGTGCGCCGAGCGCGGCCTCGATCGCGGCGAGGATCGCCTCGGGCTCGGGCAGGCGGCCCGGGCCATATTCGCCGCAGGCCATCTCGCCCTCGTCGGGGTCGAGAATCCGGACGCCGTCGGCGCGGAGCCGGGCGACGTTGCGCCGGGTCGCCTCGTGCTGCCACATCCTGACGTTCATCGCCGGCGCCGCGAGCACCTTCTTGTCGGTGGCGAGCAGCAAGGTGGTGGCGAGATCGTCCGCGATGCCGGCCGCCATCTTCGCGAGCAGGTCCGCGGTCGCCGGGCAGACCACGACCAGGTCGGCCTCGCGGGACAATTGGATATGGCCCATCTCGGCCTCGTCCTTGAGGTCCCAGAGGCTGGTATGGACGGGCTGCTCGGACAAGGCCGCCAGCGTCATCGGAGTCACGAACTGGGCGCCGCTCGCGGTCAGCACGCAGCGCACGCTCCCGCCCGCCTTGCGGATCAGCCGCACCAGCTCGCAGGCCTTGTAGGCCGCGATCCCGCCGCCGACGATGAGGAGGATGCGTCTGCCTCTCATGCGGGCCTTTTGGCGTCTTGGCCGGTCGAAGTCGAGGCGAGCCGGCGAACCCAGGTCCGGAACAGCGTCTCGGCCGCCCGCCGCGCTTCCTCGACAATGAGCGGCGATCGCTCGGGAAGCGTCTCGTGCGCGATCTCGAACTCAGCAAGGATGAACGCCTCGATCGGCTCCGGCAGCGGCGCGCTCCCGAGCTCGCGCGTGACCGCCTTGCGCGCGATCAACTCCGCGGTGATGGCCTGCACCTCCTTCGGGGGTTCGCACTCCAGCATCAGCGTCGGGAAATGCATCGGCGCGATCGTCTCGTCGGGATGCACGCGCAGCCAGCGCAGCGCCGCCGCGGGGCGGAGCGAATAGAAGATCTTCTTCAGCGAGACATTCCCACCGTCGGAGAGATAGACTTGCCGCTGGCGCTCGCCGAGATGGAGATAGTGACGAGCGATCCGAGGCGGGCTGACATGGCTGCGTGCCAGCGCGAGCAGAGCGTCGCGGAATACTGGATCGACAGCGTAGGCCACGGGCGACATCAGCCATTCGAGGACGACCGCATTGCCCTTGAGCATCAGCTTCAACGCCTTGCCGAGATCCCAGCCGTTGACGTCGAGCTCGCCGGTCAGCGGCGTCTCGATGACGTCTCGCCTCGGCCAGGGCGAAAGATATTCGTCTTCCCGACGCACGAACAGGAAGCGGCAATCATAGTCGCTGTCGGGCGACGGAAAGCCCCAGGCGCGGCTGCCGCTTTCGATGACGAGCGGCATCGCGACGTGCTGGTCGCGGCGGATCTCGTCGAGCCGGCCATCGATCGCAGCTACGGCATGGGGATCGAAATCCGCCGGGATCGAGCGCATCGTGGCTCAGCCGAGCCAGAGCATTGCAGCCGCTGCGCCCGCCGCAGCCGATAGGAGGGCGACAAACGCGACCAGCCCCCACCGATGCGGCCGCACCAAAGCGATCTCGCGCAGCGGCGGTGCGGGCGGGGCGGCGCCGGGCGGCGGATAATAATAGTCGATCCGCCGGATCAGCTCGGGCAGCCTGCGCAGGGTGCGCACCGTGCGGACGATCTCGTCGGCGATCCGCGCTTCCGGCCCCAGCTCGCTCCTGACCCATTCGGTGAGGAAGGGCTCGGCCGTCTCCCACATGTTGATGTCGGGATCGAGCGCGGTGGCGACGCCTTCCTCCATCACCATCGTCTTCTGGAGCAGCAGCAGGTGCGGCTGGGTCTGCATGTCGAAATCGCGGGTGATCTTGAACAGGCCCTCGAGCATCTGGCCGAGCGATACGTCCTTGGCCGGCAGCCCGCGCATGGGCTCGCCGACCGCGCGGAGCGCCGTCGCGAAGGCGTCGATATTGTGGTGCGGCGGCACATATTGCGCCTCGAAATGGATTTCGGCGACGCGCCGGTAATTGCCGGTGAGCAGGCCGTAGAGGATCTCGGCGAGCCAGATCCGCGCCTGGCGGTCGATCCGCCCCATGATCCCGAAATCGATCGCGGCGAGCCGGCCGTCGGGGAGGGCGAAGAGATTGCCCTGGTGGAGGTCGGCGTGGAAGAAGCCGTCGACCACGGCCTGGCGCAGGAAGGCGCGGACCAGGATCGCGGCCAGCGCCTTCACGTCGTGGCCGGCCTCGACCAGAGCGGCGCGGTCGGTGAGCTTGATCCCGTCGATCCATTCGAGGGTGAGCACGCGCCGCGCGGTCCGGGTCCAGTCGATCGCGGGCACGAAGAAGCCGCTTTCGGCCTCGAGATTCTCGCGCAGCTCGGAGGCCGAGGCGGCCTCCTGGCGCAGATCGAGCTCGCGGTTGGTCCATTGGCGGAAGGTCTCGATGACGAGCCGGGGCCGAAGCCGCGCGACCTCGCCGCCCATCGCCTCGACCTGCGCCGCCGCCCATTCATAGGTCTCGATCGCGGCCGCGAAATCCTCCTCGATATGCGGGCGCAGCACCTTGACCGCGACCAGGGCGCCTTCGGTGGTGACCGCGCGGTGGACCTGGGCGATCGAGGCGGCGCCGACCGGCTCGGGGTCGACCGAGGCGAAGAGCTGGTCGAGCGGCTTGCCCAGCCCCTGCTCAATCGCCGCCCGGATCTGCTCGAACGGCGCGGGCGGCAGGCTGTCCTGGAGCAAGGCGAGGTCGTGGGCGGCCTCCTCGCCGACCAGATCGGGGCGGGTCGCCAGCGCCTGGCCGAGCTTGATCGCGGCCGGCCCGATCTCCTGGAAGGCCGTGGCGTAGGTCGGCGTGTCCGGAATGCGCGCGCCGAAGCGGGCGATCCGCGCCAGCCGGCGCACCGGCGGCGGCGTGTTCGGGTCGTGCTCGATGCCCCGCAGGGCGCCGTGCCGCGCCAGCACCCGGCCCCATTTCAGCAGCCGCCAGACATGAACGATCGAGGAGGTCATCCTCTCCTCGTCATTCCAGCGAAAGCTGGAATCTCACTTCTTCCCGAAGGCAAAGGGATTCCAGCTTTCGCTGGAATGACGGAAAAAGTGGTGGCCGGAACGCTCAAATCCGCCACCCGCTGTGGATCGCGACGAGGCCGCCGAGGATCGGCTCGGCCTTGACGCAGCCGAAGCCCGCGGCCTCGATCATCCGGGCGAAGGCGGGCATGTCGGGGAAGCGCTCGATCGATTCGATCAAATAGCGGTAGCTGTCCTCGTCCTTCGCCACCGCTTTGCCGATCCGCGGCACGATTTTCCGCGAATAGGTTTCGTAGAGCGTCGCGAAGCCGGGCCAGCGCGTCTGCGAGAATTCGAGGCAGAAGAAGCGCCCGCCGGTCTTCAGCACGCGATGGGCTTCGCGCAGCGCCGCCGGAATGTCGGTGACGTTCCGGATCCCGAAGGCGATCGTATAGGCGTCGAAGCTCCTGTCGGCGAAGCTCAGCCGCTCGGCATTTTCCTCCGCCCATTGGAGGCCCTCGACGCCGCGCTTCGCGGCGCGCTCCCGCCCCACGGCGAGCATGTCGGGATTGATGTCGGCGACGGTGACGTGAGCGCCCGCCGCCGCCAGGCGGAAGGCGATGTCGCCGGTGCCGCCCGCCATGTCGAGGATCGCCTCGCCTTTGCGCGGCGCGACCTTGCGGACGAAAGCCTGCTTCCAGAGCCGGTGCTGCCCGCCCGACATCAGATCGTTCATCAAATCGTAGCTGGAGGCGACGCTCGAGAAGACGGCGCCGACGCGGCGCGTCTTTTCCGCGGGCGCGACGTCCTCATGACCGAAAGAGACCTTGTCCATCGTGCCGCGCTCTAGACCATTTTCGAGCTGCGTGGGAATTGCGCAGCGGCCCGGAAAATGGTCAGTCAAATATTGGAGCGCTTCCTTGCCGCAAAAGTGGCCTCCACTTTTGCCGGAAGCGCTCTAGGGGAGGCGGGAAATGCGCACGCTCCTTCTCCGCTCCCATGCCTGAGCTTCCCGAGGTCGAAACCACGATCCGCGGGCTTGCGCCGTTGCTCCAGGGCCGGCGAATCGCCTCGATCGAATTGCGGCGGGGCGATCTGCGCCGGCCCTTCCAGCCCGACCTTCGCCAGCGCCTCACCGGCGCGAGGGTCACAAGGCTCGGCCGCCGCGCCAAATATGGCCTGATCGACACCGACCGCGACGACACCCTGATCTTCCACCTCGGCATGTCGGGCCATTGGCGGACCGACCCGACCGAGCTCGGCAAGCACGACCATGTCGTGATCGAGACGGAGGAGGGGCGGCGGCTCGCGCTCAACGACCATCGCCGCTTCGGCTCGCTCGACCTGGTCCGCACCGAGGCGCTCGCCGACTATCCGCCGTTCCGGGCAATGGGGCCGGAGCCGCTCGGGCCGGCGTTCGACGGCGCCCATCTCGCCCGCGTGCTCGAGGGGCGGAGCGCGCCGATCAAGGCGCTGTTGCTCGACCAAAGGATCGTGGCCGGGCTCGGCAATATCTATGTCTGCGACGCGCTCAACCTCGCCGGCATCGCGCCCGGCCGCGCCGGCGGCCATATCGCCGGCGCCCGGCTCGACCGGCTCGCCGAGTCGGTGCGGTCGGTACTGCGCGCGGCGATCGCGGCCGGCGGCTCGTCGCTCCGCGACTATGTCCGGCCCGACGGCGAGCTCGGCTATTTCTCGAAGGAATGGCGGGTCTATGGCCGCGAAGGCCTGCCTTGTCCGCGCTGCGCCACCCCGATTCGCCGGCGGACCGACTCGGGCCGCTCGACCTTCTACTGCCCCAAATGCCAGAGGTGAGCTTGACCTGCGGCGCCTCATTACGTAGAGGGCGGCGCTTGAGCGGGTGCGGCCGGGCCGCGCCCTTTTCATTTCAGAGATAAGGCAGTTCAAGATGGCGAATACGCCGCAGGCAAAGAAGCGCATCCTCCGCAACGCCAAGCGCACCGAGATCAACCGCGCCCGCGTCAGCCGCATCCGCACCTTCGTGAAGGCGGTCGAGTCGGCCCTGGCCGCGGGCAAGAAGGACGAGGCCAAGGCGGCCCTGGCCCGGATGCAGCCCGAGCTGTTCCGCGGCGTCGCCCGCGGCGTGCTCCACAAGAACACCGCGGCGCGCAAGCTGTCGCGGCTGACACGGCGTCTCGCAACGCTCGGCTAAGCCCTTTTGAAGCCTGTTCGAATGCGCCCGCCGGCCCCGTCGGCGGGCTTTTTCGCGCGCCCGAGGGGGCTCTTTTTGGGGACTCCCAAAAACCCTAGGATTTCCTGCGATTCGCGCGACGTTGCGCCACAGAAACGATCTTAAGCCTTTGGAAAAGCAGGTATTTTTTACTAAACTGGCGGGTTTCTGCGGTTTTTTGCATGTCAACGATTATATTTATTTGTGACAGATTTTTTTCTCTTGATCGGACTCGGCGCGGCTCCCTAAATGATCGTCCGGCGGGAGAAGTTCGCCCGCCGGCACACTGCAAAATCACATCGAGCAGCGGCTAGCCGGGGGCTTCGTCGCGCGGGGAGTTTTGCGCCTTAAGATGATCGCCCCGAAAGCGGAGGCGGCGGAGAGAAGAGGGGTGCGCGCGCGGTGCAGACACCGGCCAGGGAAAGTGCGGGCAGCAGCGTCGAGGATGGCGGCGATCTGATCGCTGCGGCGTGGGAATCGATTCGCGCGAATCTTCGCCGCGATTGCGGCGCGCGCACGTTCGACGGCTGGCTGCGACCGATCGCGCTCGGCGGCTTCGACGCCGATTCGGGCGCGCTGAGGCTCCAGCTCCCGTCCCAGTTCATGGCCGATTGGGTGCAGACCCATTTCGCCGAGCGACTCGCTCTGGCCTGGAAGGCGCAGCTGCCGCAGGTGAGGCAGATCCGGATCGGAGTCGGCCCCGCCGCGCCGCGCACCGCCGCCGCGGTCGAGATCCCCGCGTCGCCGGAAGAGACCAGGCCCGAGCCCAAGGGCATCTATTCGGTCGCGCTCGAGCCCCGCTACCGGTTCGAGAATTTCGTGGTCGGCAAGGCGAACGAGGTCGCGTTCAGCGCCGCCCAGACCCTGGCCACCGCCGACAAGGTCGCGTTCAATCCGCTCTTCATCCACGGCGGCACCGGCCGCGGCAAGACCCACCTGCTCCACGCCATCGGCCACGAATTCCATCGCGTGCGCCCGCGCGCCAAGATCATCTACATGTCGGCGGAGAAGTTCACCGTCGAGTTCCTCGCGGCGCTCCGCGCCAACGAGACCTTCAAGTTCAAGCAGCAGCTGCGCTCCGCCGACCTGCTGATGATCGACGACGTCCAGTTCATCGCCGGCAAGGAATCGACCCAGGAAGAATTCTTCCACACGATGAACGAGATCATCTCGGCCGGCCGGCGCTTCGTGATCAGCTCGGACCGCGCGCCGCAGGATCTGGACGGGCTCGAGCCGCGCATCCTCTCGCGCCTCTCCTGGGGCCTGGTCGCGGACATCAACGCGGCCGATCTCGAGCTTCGGCTCAACATCATCACCAAGAAGCTCGAATCGCTCCCCGAGGTGAAGGTGCCGGGCGACGTCGTCATGTTCCTCGCCAAGCGGATCAGCTCGAACGTGCGCGAGCTCGAAGGCGCGCTCAACCGGATCGCCGCTTATGCCGCGATGCAGAATAGGGCGATCGACCTCGATTTCGTCGGCGAGGTGCTTGCCAACATATTGCGCGCCAACCAGCGCCGGATCTCGATCGACGAGATCCAGACCCGCGTCTCCGACCATTACCGGATCCGCAAGGCCGAGATGACCTCGGCCCGCCGCGCCCGCGAGGTGGCGCGCCCGCGGCAGGTGGCGATGTACCTCTCCAAGCAGCTGACCCCGCGCTCGCTTCCCGAGATCGGCCGGCGCTTCGGCGGCCGCGACCACACGACGGTGATCCACGCGGTCAAGCAGATCGAGAAGCTCCGCGCCCAGGACGCCGAGCTCGACGCCGACATCCGCCTGCTCACCCGCCAGCTGGAAAGCTGACGGGACGTCACCCCGGCGAAGGCCGGGGTCTCGCGGAGACGTGCCGCGACGCCTCGTCTCCTGAAAAACGAAAAAGGGCCGGTCTCCCGGCCCTTTTCCTTTTCTTCCCTACATGCCTGGTCAGCCGCGCGGCCGGCCCTGCCGCTCGGGCATCACCGTGATGTGCACGGTCTCGCCGCTATTGCCCGGGAAGCCGGTGAACATCGCCTCGACCAGGTTCGGCACCAGCCGCGGCAGCTCATTGGACTGCGAGCGCGCCTGGGCATGGCCCTCGAACAGCGACTGATTGTCGGCGGTCCGCCTTATGTCGAGGTCCAGGAAGCTGGTGTAGAGCGTGTAGCTGCGCACGTCATAATCCCAGAAGGGATCGTGCCAGCCCCAGAAGAACGGGCTGCGATAGCGCCCGAAGCCGCCATAGCCGTAGCGCCCATAGAACGGGCGGTAGCCGAAGCCGCGATAATCCCAGGGGTCGGCGAACAGGTCGGGCGTGGCGACGACGCGTTCGCGGCCATTGTCGACGCCGTAATCCATGGTGACGACGAAGGTCGCGTCCCGCGGCGAGTTCGCCTCGCGATAGCCGAGGTCGATCAGGTGGCGGCGGACCATGTCCGCATATTGGGAGAATTCGAGCCCGCCGCGATCTTCGGCCTTGGCCGCCTGGATGACGAAGCTCTGGCCCTGCGGCGCGGGCATCGCCTGGAAGCGCGAGACCTGGGTCGGCAGGCCCATCGCGCAGGCGGTGAGCGCCAGCAGCATCGCCGGCGCCACGAAGGTGAGGATTTTCTTGATCAAAGACATGGCGCTAAGCCTTTTCGTGCAGGTGTCCGCCCGGGGGGTCGAGCGAGGCTTTGTCCTGTATATAGAACGGCTTGCCGTTTCGCAAAGTTCCGCTGAACCGCAGCTTAAGGGCGGGCAGGTGAGCCCGAGCCGGCGCGATCTTAGTCGCGGCAATATTGGGCGCGGATTTGCGCGATCTGCGCCGCGTCCGCATCCGGCGCATCGGCGCGCGTGGCTGAACTTTGCTCCTCCCTGACCAAACGCCATGAGCCATCTGTCTGCAGCAGCCAGACGACGTAGCCGCACAGGAAGTGGAGATTGGCGAAGTCCCCGTTGAAGTCGACGGCGGCATAAAGGCCGGGGACCGGGGCTTGAGGGGGGTTGTTATACCAGCTGACCCTGATGAGCCGGCGTCCCTGCGCTGAGCCTGCGCGGCTGTTGAAGTCGCTCACGCCGCGGGACCAGGCCGTGAAATCCGACTCAGCCTGCATGCCCGGCGTCAGCATCGCATAAGCATCGGCATAGCGGCCCGAATCCTTCGCCGCGAAATAAGCGCGCGTTCGCGCGAGTATCTGTTGTTCCTGCACCTCGCTGCGCTGCCAATTGGGATCGGGTGGAGCCGCGGTTTCGGGCGGGGCTGGCGGCTCCCGGCCACAATAGACCTCTTGAATGAGGGCGAGGGCTCCTGGGGTCGCCTCTGTTGCGCCGGGCGCAAGCGCTTCATTGGCCACCCATTCGAAATGGCCGAAATGGGGCTGGCGCGCCCCGCAAAGTTCGCGGGCCGTGGAAAGCAACGCGACCTGCGCCACCTCCACGTTCGAGATGCCGGGCGCCACCATGCGCAACCGGTAGTGATCCGTCTCGACCCGCTCATGCGTGATCAGGGGTGCAGGCGTGACGGATGACTGGAGGAGAAGGGCGATCGCGAGCATCAGCGCGGCAGGCCCACCGCCCTGTAGGCTCCCTCCAGCGTCGGCGCCGCCAGCGCCGCGGCCTTGCGCGAGCCCTCGACCAGGATCGCGTCCAGCGCCGCCGGGTCCGCCTCGAAATCCTGGAGCCGCGCGCGGATCGGGGCGATGGTCTCGACGAGCAAATCGGCGAGCGCCGGCTTGAACTGGCCGAAGCCCTTGCCCGCATATTCCTCCGTCACCGCTTGCGGCGTCCGGTCGGTCAAAGCCGCGTAGATCGTGACGAGGTTCAGCGCCTCGGGCCGGTCCTTCAGCGCCTCGGCCGAATCGGGCAGGGGCTCGGGGTCGGTCTTGGCCTTGCGGATCTTCTGCGCGATCGAGTCGCTGTCGTCGCTGAGATTGATCCGGCTCATCTCGCTGGGATCGGACTTGGACATCTTGGCCGTCCCGTCGCGCAGGCTCATGATCCGCGCGCCCTCGGCACCGATATGCGGCTCGGGGATGGTGAAGAGATCGACCCCATAGTCGGTGTTGAACTTGACCGCGATGTCCCGCATCAGCTCGACATGCTGCTTCTGGTCCTCGCCGACCGGAACGTGGGTCGCCTGGTAGAGCAGGACGTCGGCGGCCTGGAGCACCGGATAGGCGTAGAGGCCGACGCTCGCGCCTTCGCGATTCTTGCCCGATTTCTCCTTGAACTGGGTCATCCGGTTGAGCCAGCCGACCCGCGCCGTGCAGGAGAGGATCCAGGCCATTTCCGGATGGGCGGGGACGCGGGCATGGTTGAACAGCACAACCTTGTCGGGGTCGATCCCGCAGGCGATCAACGCCGCGGCCATGCCGTTGACGTCGGCGCGCAGCTTGGCGGGATCGATATAGTCGGTGATCGCATGGAGGTCGGCGAGGAAGATCAGGCACTCGGCCTCGTCCTGCAGCCGCACCCAGCGGCGGATCGCGCCGAGATAATTGCCGAGATGGAGGTTGCCGGTCGGCTGGATGCCCGAAACCACGCGCTTCATGTTGGAGATGGTCATTGAGCGTCCCTGGCCCGCCGCTTGAGGAGGGTCTTCAAATCGTCAAGTCCGAAGGCTCCGGTGAGGAAGCAGGCGAGTCCATAGACAGCGACGCCGCCGCCGACCAGCGCCGCCAGCCCGGCGATCCGCTCGCCGAGCGAGCGGGTCAGCCAGGGATCGATGAGGGGGGTGAGCAGCCAGACCACCCCGCCCATGATCAGGGCGGCGAGGGCGAGCCGGGGGAGGCGGCGGCGGAGCTGCCGGTCGGCCTCGAAATGGCCGCGCTTGCGCAAGGTCCGGTAGAGCATCCAGACGTTGATCGTGGAGGCCAAAGCGGTGGCGAGCGGCGGCCCGACATGGCCCATGCCGAACGGGGCGAGCGATGGAATCAGGATGAGGTTGCCGACGAGGTTGATCCCCACCGACCAGATCGCGAGCCGGACCGGCGTCGCGGTGTCGCCGCGCGCGTAGAAGCCGGGGGTCAGCACCTTCACCAGCACATAGGAGGGCAGGCCGATCGAGAAGGCCGAGAGCGCCCAGCCGCAGAGCATCGTGTCGGTCGCGGTGAAGGCGCCGTGCTGGAAGAGGCCGCGGATCACCGGCTGCGCGGCGAAGATGAAGGCGGCGGTCGCGGGCAAGGTGAGGAAGAGGGCGAGCTCGATCCCCCGATTCTGGGTCTCCATCGCCGCTTCGTCCTGGCCGGTGGAAAGCAGGCGCGAGACGGTCGGGAGCAGGATTGTGCCGAGCCCGATCCCGATCAGGCCGAGCGGCAGCTGGTTCAGCCGGTCGGCATAATTGATGTAGGAGATCGAGCCCGCCGCCAGCAGGCCGCCGGCGAGCGCGGTCGAGATGGCGAGGTTGACCTGGGCGGCGCCCGCCCCGACCGCCGCCGGCAGGATCAGCTTCAGCAACCGGCGCACGTCGTCGTCGAGGCGCGGGCGGCGGATCCTGAGGCTGACCCCGGCGCCGCGGCAGGCGATGATCAGCCACAGCAGCTGGAGCGCCCCGCCGACGGTGACCGCGATCGCCTGGGCGCGCGCGGTCACGAACGTGCCCTCGACCCCGGGCGGGCCGTGAAAGAACCAGAGCGCCGAGACCATCGAGACGTTGAGCAGGATCGGCGCCGCGGCATTGACCCAGAAGCGGTCGAGCGAATTGAGGATGCCGCCGAGCAGGGAGGCGAGGCTGATCAGCATCAGATAGGGGATGGTGATCCGCGACAGGCTCACCGCGAAGGCGAACTGGTCCGGCGTCGGATCGTCGAAGCCGCCGGACAGGCCCCAGGTCACCGGCCAGGCGGCGGCGATCATCGCCAGGGTGAAGAGAAGGAGGACCGGGAGCAGCACCGCCAGCGCCTGCTCGGCGAATTTGAGCCCGGCCGGCAGCTCGCCCTCGGCTACCTTGCGGTTGAACATCGGGATGAAGGCGGCGTTGAACGCCCCTTCCGCGAACAGGGCGCGGAACATGTTGGGCAGGCGGAAGGCGACGAAGAAGGCGTCCGACGCGAAGCTCGCCCCGATGAAGCTGGTCTGCAGCGTGTCCCGCACCAGGGCCAGCACGCGGCTGACCAGGGTCAGGCCGCCGACCGACCCGAGCGAGCGGACGAGGTTCATCGCTTGTCTTTCATACGGCCTGCCGCCCCTCGGCTCATGACCCCTGCATAAAGACAAGCGTCATTCCAGCGAAAGCTGGAATCCCTCTTCTTGCAGAAAAACGAGATTCCAGCTTTCGCTGGAATGACGAGCTCACGCGGTGCCCGTCACGTCCCCGGCCTGGCCGCCGCTCGCTTCCGCCGCGGCCTGGGCGGCGCTCTGCAGATAGAGGCCGGTGAAGTCGATCGGGTCGAGCCGGAGCGGCGGGAAGCCGCCCTCGATCGCCGCATCGGAGATGATCTTGCGCGCGAAGGGGAAGAGGATGCGCGGCGCCTCGGCGAGCAGGAAGGGCTGGAGCTGGTCGGCCGGGACGTTGGTCAGCGCGAACAGGCCCGCATAGAGGACCTCGATGCGGAAGGCGACGCCCTCGGTCGCGGTCGCGGTGATGTCGATCTTGAGCGTGACCTCGTGGAGGTTCTCGCCGGCGATCATCGTCCCGATATTGACCTGGACATCGGTCTGCGGCTGGCTCTGCCACTGGAAGACCGCGGGCGCGTTCGGATTCTCGAACGAGAAGTCCTTCACATATTGGGCGAGGACGCCGACCTGGGGCAAATTGTCGCCGCCGTTGGAGGCGGGATTGAGCGTGTCGAGGGCGCCTTCGTCTTCGGCCATGTCGCAAGTCTTTCAAGCAGATAGGTTAGGGATGGCGGCGCGCGCGGAGCGCCGGTCGTGCGGGCGGGTAGCAGGAGCGTGTCGCACGCGCAACATCCGCGCCCGACGTTCGTTTCGGCTGGTGCCTGGAAGTTCGTTGCGGCTAATGCTTATTTGAAACATTAAGGCTTCGCGCCTATATCGGCCGGGTCGCCCCCGGGAGAGATTGGTTGACCTTCGAGATCGTCCTGCTTGCCCTGATCGCCCTGTTCGTCGGCCTCCGGCTCTATGCCGTGCTCGGCCAGCGCACCGGCCACGAGCAGCGCCCGCTGGTCACCCGGCCCGAGGCGGCGCCCGAGGCCGCCCCCGCGCCGGCCGCGCCCGACGCTGCTTTGGTCCCGCCCGAGCCGAGCGGCCTCGCCTACGAGCAGGGCGCCTCCGCCGGCATTCGCGCGATCATCGCCGCCGATCCCGGCTTCGACGTCGCCCGCTTCGTCGAGGGCGCCCAGGCCGCCTACAAGATGGTGCTCGAAGCCTTCTGGAAGGGCGACCGCGAGGAATTGGCGCTGCTCGCCAACCAGGAGGTCACCGCCGCCTTCGTCGCCGCGATCGAGGAGCGCGAGGCGGCCGGCCATACGCTCGACAACCGCCTGGTCGCGATCGAGCGGGCCGGAATCGAGGATGCGCGGCTCGACGGCAAGGTCGCCGAGATCGAGGTCCGCTTCGACGCCTTCGTCGCCGCGGTGACCCGCGACCGCGACGGCGAGCTCGTCGCCGGCTCGCTCTCCGACGCGGTGCCGACCAAGGACATCTGGACCTTCCAGCGCAACCTGGCCAGCAAGGACCCGAACTGGCTGCTCGTCGAGACCGACGAAGCCGCCTGATCCGCGGCGCGTTCCTCGCTCTGGCCTTGGGGCTGGGGCTCGGAAGCTGCGTTCGAGTCACCCCTCCGCCGACGACGACCACGGTACCTCCGCCGGCGCCGACCAACGCGCTCGAAGCGGGCGTGCGGCCCGGCCCGGATTTGGTCGGCCTCGACGCGGACGACGTCGAGCGCTTCTGGCGCGCGTTCCGGATCAGCTGCGGATCGCTGGTCACGCGCGAGGACACGAGCGGCCTCACCCGTCCCGAGGATTGGCGCACCGCCTGCTCGTTCGATCGCGGCCGCTCCGATCCAGACCGGATCGAGGTGCGAATCCGCGACGGAGGCCTGAGCGAGGCGGAAGCCGCCCAGCAGCTCGATCTCCTCCGAAGGACTTTCGAGCTGGTCCAGATCGGCGACGGCACCGCCTTCGCGACCGGCTATTACGAGCCCGAGATACGCGGCTGCCGGACCCCCCGGCCCGGCTGCGAGGTGCCGATCTACCGCCGCCCGCCCGATTTGCTCGACGCCGATCCCCGGACCGGCGCCCGGGGGCGCGGGCGCGTCGACGAGCAGGGGAGTTACGTCCTCTATCATGACCGCGCCGCGATCGAGGAAGGCGCGCTCGCGGGACGCGGGCTCGAGCTCGCCTGGGCCGCGGATCCGGTCGACCTCTTCTTCCTCCAGATCCAGGGCTCGGGCCGGGTGCGCATGGAGGATGGCAGCGTGATGCGGATCGGCTATGCGTCGCAGAACGGCCGGGACTATGTCCCCATCGGCCGGCTGATGCGGGAGCGCGGCCTGCTCCAGCCGCCCGTCTCGATGCAGCGCATCGCCGAGTGGATCCACGCCAATCCTGATGCGGGCCGCGCCCTGATGCGCGAGAATCCGAGCTACGTCTTCTTCCATGAGCTGACCGGACCGGGGCCGCTCGGCGCGCTCGGTCGCCCGGTCACGCCCCGGGTGACCGTCGCGGCCGATCCCCGCTTCGTGCCGCTCGGCGCCCCGGTGCTGCTGATGGGCATGGACAATCCGGCCGCCAACCATCTCTGGGTCGCGCAGGATACGGGCGGCGCGATCCGCGGCGCCAACCGCTTCGACACTTTCTGGGGCGCCGGCGAGGAGGCGGCGGCGATCGCCGGCTCCATGCAGTCGCACGGCCGCGCCTATCTGCTGCTGCCGCGCGGTGCGCTCCGGCGGATCCGCGAGCGTGCGCAGGCTCAGCGCTGAGGAGCGCGCGCTCTGGCGCCGCGTCGTCGAAAGCGTCCGGCCGCTCCACGACGCCGCGGCGGACGAGGCGGTCGATGCGCCCGCTCAGGCCGCGGCCGTGTCTCGAAAGGCCGGGCAGGTCGCGCCCGCCTCTTCTCCCGCCGCGAAGACGGCGCCGGGCACGACGCTGGACGGGAGCTGGGACCGGCGCCTGTCGCGCGGATTGGCGCAGCCGGACGCCACGCTCGATCTTCACGGCCACAATCTGGCGCGGGCCTATGCCCTGCTCGACGACCGGCTCGGCCGCGCCATCGCGCACGGCGACCGACTCCTCCTGCTGATCACCGGCAAGCCGCGCGCCGAGGGTGCGGAGAAACGCGGCGCGATCCGCGCGGCGGTCCACGACTGGCTCGCCGCCTCGCGCCACGCGGCGGACATCGCCGCGGTGCGCAACGCCCATCCGCGCCATGGCGGCGCGGGGGCGCTCTATATCGTCCTGAGGAAAAAGCGGGGCCCCTAAGCCCCATTCGTCATTCCCGCGAAAGCGGGAATCCAGTTTCAGTGCTTCTTCCTTCGCGTCTTCGCGTCTTCGTATGAGAAAAGGTGGATTCCCGCTTCTGCGGGAATGACGGAGAATGGCTACACGCCCAGAGCGCTCCCGATCACCCGCGCGTAAATACGCTGCAGCGCGCGTATATCCTCCACCGCCGCCGCCTCGTCGAGCTTGTGCATGGTCGCGTTGGGCAGGCCGAAATCGACCACCGGGCAGAGCGCGATCAGGAAGCGGCCGTCCGAAGTGCCGCCATGGGTGGAGAGGCGCGGTTTCCTCCCGGTTTCGGCGAGGATCGCCGCGCTGACGATCTCGTAGATCGGCCCCGGCGGCGTCAGGAAGGCCTCGCCCGATATCCTGGCCTCGACGCTCGCGCCGGGCGCCGCCGCCTCGGCGGTGCGGCGGACCAGATCGACCAGGTCGGCGCCGCGCTGGAGATTGTTGAAGCGGATGTTGAGCTGGACGATGACCGCGCCGGGGATGACGTTGGTCGCCTTGCTCGACGTTTCGAGCGCGGTGATCTCGAGGTTCGAGGGCTGGAACGAGTCGCTGCCGTCGTCGAGATGGATCGCCTCCAGCGCCGCGATCAGCCTCGCCGCCCGCGGCACCGGATTGTCGGCGCGATGCGGGTAGGCGACATGGCCCTGCACGCCGGGGATCGTGATCCACATGTTGACCGAGCCGCGCCGGCCGATCTTGACCACGTCGCCGAGCCGGTCCTCCGAGGTCGGCTCGCCGATCAGGATCAGGTCCGGCCTGATCCCCCGCGCCGCCATCCAGTCCATGATCGCCGGCGTGCCGTGGGTGGCAGGCCCTTCCTCGTCGCCGGTGATGATCAGGCTCAGCGTGCCGCGACGGTCGATGTCGGCGCAGGCCGCGACGAAGGCCGCGATGTCGCTCTTCATGTCGACCGCGCCGCGCCCGTAGAGCAGCCCGCCCCGTATCTCGGGCGCGAACGGATCGCTCGCCCAGCCCTCGCCCGGCGGCACCACGTCGAGATGGCCGGCGAAGGCGAAATGCGGCGTCCCGCTGCCGCGCGAGGCGAACAGATTCTCCACCGGCCCGTCGGGCGCCTCGCCCGCGGTGAAGCGGTGAACGGTGAAACCCAGGGGCGTCAGCGCCTCTTCCAGCACGTCGAACACTGCGCCGCGCGCCGGCGTCACGCTCGGGCAGGCGATCAGCCGGCTGGCGAGGTCGACGGGATCGATTGCGGCGGTCATGGCTGCGGCCTAGCATTGCGGCGGGGAGAAACGAAATGCCCAAGCTCGATCTCGACTCCATCGAACGGATCAATCGCACCGGCTATCCGCCGCCCCACGATGCGCCGATGGCGAAGCGCCATTACCGCCGGATCGCCCCGGCGGTGGGCATCGAGGACTTCGGCATCTCCCACGTCATGCTCGAGCCCGGCGGCATCTCCAGCCAGCGCCACTGGCACGAGGGCGAGGACGAGTTCCTCGTCATGCTCGAGGGCGAGGCGGTGCTGGTCGAGGATGAAGGCGAGACGATCCTGCGCCCCGGCGATTGCGCATTCTTCCTCAAGGGCGTCGCCAACGGCCACCATCTCGTCAACCGCTCGGATGCGCCCTGCATCTTCATCGCGGTCGGCAAGGACGCTCTCACCGATTGCCATTATCCCGACATTGACCTGCTCTGGGCCCCGGCCAAGGGCGCCTACACGCGCAAGGATGGGAGCCCTTATGGCTAGGCTGCGATTCCTTTTGGCTGCCGCTTTGTTCGCGCTGAGCGCCGGACCGGCGGGTGCCAACTTCCTCGTCGAGCCCAGCTATCAGGAAAAGATGGCGCTCGCGCAGCTGGTCGTCATCGGCACAGTGACCGCGACCGATCGCGGGGGTCACCAGGGTGTTGGATCGAATGCGACCTTGTCCGTCCTGCAGCGGCTGAAGGGCGAAAGCCCGGACACGATCACTGTGACGACCTACAGCCGGATCGCGGAGGAGAACCCGCGATGCTGCGAGGTCGGCGCGACCTATCTGATGTTCCTGGGGGTCGGCAACGGACATCCTTGGTCGGTGTGGGGACAATATGGCATGGTTCGCATCGGCGGACCGGGGAGCGGAATCAGAATCATCCCGGGCGGGGAGACCGTTGTCGTCCCAGGCAACGGGAATTAGGACTGGGGCGCCTCATATTGCTCGATCACCCAAGGCTCCTCCTGCGCCGCCTCGATCCATTCCTTCATCCAGGCATGGTCGAGGATCGTCTCCATATAGGCGGCGTGGAAGCGGGGCACGGGAATCGAATAGGTGACGAATCGGGTCACCACGGGCGCGAACATGATGTCGACCGCGCCGAACTCGCCGAACAGATAGGGCCCGCCGCTGCCGTGGCGCGCCCGCGCCTGCGCCCAGAGCTCGAGGATGCGCAAGATCTCGGTCTTCACCGGCTCCTTGAGCTCGGGGGTCGGATATTGCTTGCGCACGTTCATGCCGAGCTCGCGGCGCAAATTCGCATAGCCCGAATGCATCTCCGCGGCCATGGAAAGGGCCATCCCGCGCGCGGCCGGGTCGCGCGGCCAGTAGCGGGCGCGGTCGGTCCGGTCGGCCAGCCATTCGATGATCGCCAGGCTGTCCCAGATCACCGTCTTGTCGTCCCAGAGGATCGGCACCTTGCCGCCCGAGGGCGCGAACTCGTCGCCCTGGGTGCGCTTGTCCCATTCCTCGTCGAACAGGGGGACGGTGATCTCCTCGAAGGGCAGGCCCGACTGCTTCACCGCCAGCCAGCCGCGCAGCGACCAGGAGGAATAAGCCTTGTTGCCGATGATGAGCTTGAGCAACTGGGCCTTCTCCCTTTTTCGTCACTCCCGCGAAGGCGGGAGTCCAGGCTGCGTCCGAGCGGTCACCGAGTTCGTCTGGATTCCCGCTTTCGCGGGAATGACGAGGCGGCGTGAATCAAAGCAGCGCCGCCTCTAGCACCGCCGCGCGCAGCCGGTCCATGCCGAGCCCCTTCTCGCTCGAGGTCGCGATGATCTCGGGATGGGCGGCCGGGTGGCGCCGCGCCTCCTCTTCGGTGGCACGTTGCACCTCCGCAAGCGCGCTCGCCTTGATCTTGTCCGCCTTGGTCAGGACCAGCCGGTAGCTGACCGCGGCCGCGTCGAGCATCTTCATCACCTCGCGGTCGATCTCCTTGAGCCCGTGCCGGCTGTCGATCAGCAGCAGGGTGCGCTTCAGCGCCTGGCGCCCGCGCAGATAGTCGTTGACCAGGTGCCGCCATTTGCGCGCCGCGTCCCTGGGCGCCTTGGCGAAGCCGTAGCCGGGCATGTCGACCAGGCGCAGCCGCGGCGGATCGCCGACGTCGAAGAAATTGAGCTCCTGGGTGCGCCCCGGCGTGTTGGAGGTGCGGGCGAGGGCGCCGCGGTTGGTCAGCCGGTTGAGCAGGGACGATTTGCCGACGTTCGAGCGGCCGGCGAAGGCGATCTCGGGCGCGGCCGGGTCGGGCAGGAATTTGAGCTCGGGCGCGGAGAGGAGGAAGGTCACCGGCCCGGAAAAGAGCTTCCGCGCGGCCTCCTCGAGCTCGGCCCCCTCCGGCGTTCCGGCGTCGCTCACGTGGGGGCCGGCGCGCGGAGCGCCGGATTGCGGCTGTAGAGCCATTTCTGCTGGAGGATGGTCAGGCAATTGTTGGTGACCCAGTAGAGCTGCAGCCCCGCCGCGAAGTTCGCCATCACGAACATCAGCACCCAGGGCATGAGCGCGAACACCTGGCGCTGGACCGGATCGGGCACTTGCGGGTTGAGCCGCATCTGCAGCCACATGGTGATGCCGAGCAGGATCGGCAGCACGCCCAATGCCAGGAAATGCGGCGGGGTGAACGGCAGGTAGCCGAACAGGTTCACCGGCGTCAGCGGATCGGGCGAGGACAGATCCTGGATCCACAGCACGAACGGCTTGTGGCGCATCTCCACCGAGACCATCAGCACCTTGTAGAGCGCGTAGAAGACCGGGATCTGGAGCAGGGTCGGGAGGCAGCCCGCGGCCGGATTCGCCTTCTCCTCCTTGTAGAGCCGCATCACCTCCTGCTGCATGGTCATGCGGTCGTCCGCATATTTCTCCTGGATCGCCTTCATCTTGGGCTGGATCGCCCGCATCGCCGCCATCGACTGGAACTGCTTCTGCGCGATCGGGAAGAGGAGGGCGCGCACGATCAGGGTGAGGCAGATGATCGAGACCCCGAAATTGCCGATATTGGCGTAGAGCCAGAGCAGGAGGAAGAAGATCGGCTTCATGAACCAGCGGAACCAGCCCCAGTCGATCGCCCGCTCGAGCGGCGTGCCCAGCGAATCCGAGTAGGTCTGGAGCAGCGCGCTTTCCTTGGCGCCGGCGAAGACGTGGCTGACATAGCGCGCGCCCTGGCCCGGCGCGACCAGCGCCATCGGCGCCGCATAATCGGCCTGATAGGCGTCGGTCTGCCCGTTATGGCTGAACGAGGCGGCGACGTTGCTCCCCTGGTCGGGGACGATCGCGGCCAGCCAATATTTGTCGGTGAAGCCGAGCCAGCCGCCCTGGCTCGCGAAGTTGCGCCGTCCGTCGGCGGCGATGTCGCTCCAATTGTTGTTGTAGTCGGCATTGCCGTTGAACACGCCGATCGGCCCGACCTGGGCGGTCCAGCCGTCGGGATCGGGCGAGACCCCGACCCGGCTGACCAAAGAGAAGGGCCTGACCCCGACCGCGCCGGCGCCCCGGTTCACCACCCGTTGCTCGACGGTGAACAGATAGTCGGCGTCGACCGAGAAGAGGATCTCGAAGACCTGGCCCTGATTGTTGTTCCAGCTCAATGTCACCGGCGTCGCCGGGGTCAGCGTCGCGCCGCTCGCGGTCCAGACCGTCGCCGGGCCGGGGACGGCGACGTTCTGGCCGGTCCAGCCGAAGCCCGAGAAATAGGCGCCCTGCGCGCCCGCGGGCGAGAACAGGCGGATCGGCGGCGAATTGGGCTCGATCGTCTGGCGCTCGTTGGTGAGGACGAGATCGTCGATCCGCGCGCCGGTGAGGTTGATCGATCCGGCGAGGCGCGGGGTGCGGATCGCGACGCGCGGAGTCTCGCGCAGCACCGCCTGGCGGTCGCGCACCGCCGCCGGCGCGGTCGAGGCGGGGCTCGCCTGCGGCTGGGGCGTCGGCACCTGGCGGCCGTTCTCGATCTTGGTGACCGGCGGGTTGGCGGTGGGGAACCAGCGCTCCGAGACGAAATTCCACCCGAACAGGACAATCGCCGAGAGGACGACCGCGAGGATCATGTTTCTGTTGTCGTTGCTCACGTCAGGCCCTCAACTCGCATTCTTTTCGGGGACGGGGTCGTAGCCGGATCCCCCCCAGGGATGGCAGCGCCCGATCCGCCGGAGCGCCAGCCAGCTGCCGCGGAGCGCGCCATAGCGGGAAAGCGCGGTGATTGCATAGGCCGAGCAGCTCGGCCGGAACCGGCAGCTCGGCGGCAGCACCCGCGACGGCCCGACCTGCCACGCGCGGGCGATCAGGATGAGCAGGCGGGCGATCATCGCGCGTCGCCTCCACCCGTTTGGCCTGAGCCTGTCGAAGGCCTTTCCTTCACTCTTTGCAAAGCCCTGGTGAGGTCCGCCAAAAGCTCGGCAAAAGGCCGCTCGATCCCGCCGGCCCGCCCGATCAGCACATGGTCCGCGCCTTCCATCCCCGCCTCAGGCAGCACCGCCCGCGCCAACTCGCGCAACCGGCGCTTCATCCGGTTGCGGACGACGGCATTGCCGACCTTCTTCGAGACGGTGAGCCCGAGCCTCATCGCGGGATCGTCGTCCCCGCGCGGGCGGACGAGCAGGACGAAGCCGGGGGTCGGGGCGCGCCGGCCGCCATTGGCCGCGAGGAAGTCCGCGCGGCGCCGAAGCTTTTCGATCGTCTGCGTGATGGGGCCGTTGCCCGCCCGGTCTAGGCGGACAGCTTCTTGCGGCCGCGGCCGCGGCGCGCGGCAATGACCTTGCGGCCGCCGGCGGTCGCCATCCGGGCGCGGAAGCCGTGCCGGCGCTTGCGCACGAGATTGCTCGGCTGGAAGGTGCGCTTCATCGCTCATTCCTCGTAATTCGGTTCGAATGAAAACGGCCGCCATACCAGGCGGCCTCGTTGGGCGCGCGATAGGCAAGGGCGCCGGCAAAGTCAATCGCCGAGCGGCAGCGTCGCCGGGGCTTCGGCCGGCTCGGCGAGAGCCGGCTGCGCTTCCGCCGCCGCGGCCTCGGTCTCCAGCGCCTTGGCCCGCTCGTGGCGCCGCCGCGCGCTCGCGCGCCGCAGGCTCCAGTCCGTCCAGCTCCCCTTCTTCGGATGCCTGCGCTTGAACCGCACGTAGAGCCGCTTGGCCCAGCCCGTATATTTGAGGATCAGGCTGAGCCCGGCCCCGAACACGATGATCCCGCCGGGCCCAGGGATCGGCCCGACCAGGGGCGTGATCGCGACCAGCAGGAAGCCGAGCGCCACCAGTCCGTGGCGCACCATCGGAATCGAGGTCCAACCTTTATGCCGCCTGCTCATCCGCCTCATCTGGGAAGGGTGTGTGAGGAGTGCAATACGCTTGGCGCGAATCCGCGTTCCTTATCCTTCACCCGGGGAATCGAGACTCGGGAGACGGCCCGTGCGGTCATGCGCCAAAGTCCCGATTAATCCGGCCAGCCCATATGGCCGTCAAGCCGATGCGCCGTCGTTGCTGACCTGCTCCGAGTTATCCACCAACGACCATTTCAAAACACTTGGATGTCCCAATGCTTTCCGTTGGTCGTGGACTCGCGCACCTTGTCGATTTGACATCTTATTATCACAAGGTCTCTTTCAGCTTGCGTCGGCGGCTCTGCGAATTTCTTGAGTACGCGGTCCAAACTGCTATGATTTGTGCGACCGCCATGGCCGTTTTCGCTCAGCAAGTTTCGAAACCACAGTTGGCAAGCACTCACCAACGGCCGGCCCCCAAACGGCTTGCCGAAGCCAAGTCCTCGAGCAGGCGCGTTGCCGAGGATCTGAAGTTTGCGAACCTGGCGCGGGCGAGAGAGGTGTTGCGTGCCAGCGCGCCGCCTGACGCGGTGATGGATTGGGAGCAGCAGGGCTCCACGCTGACCCTGACGGTGACGCTCAGCCGGGAAGGATTGCACGCCCGGCTCGTCACGACGTGCAATGCGATGCCGTTCAGAGTTCTGACTCAGCAGCTTTTTCGCTGGGACGATTTTCGCGATACCGAACCGGTCGACGTGACCCGGGAAGCCACGCGCGATGGCCCTTTACGCGTCGACTGGAGAATGCCCGACACGCTGACGGATTTGGAACGCCTCCATCGCATAGAAGCACCGGGCCTTCTGTACGGATTCCTGCCCTTCAGCACTACGCCATACCTGCGCGACCAGACGCTCGGCATAAAGAATCCGCAGCTGCGCATGCAGGGCCAGGCCATGCAGCAAACCTTGCGCGCCATCAGCAAGGTCAATGCCGATCTTGCTGAGCAGGGTGTGTTCTCGGTCATGGAGGCGGGATCTGCCTTGGTCCAGATCGCACGTCCGGCCGCGGGAGGTGCGAGAAATCTGATGGGGCTGACGGAAGCTGAACTTGCCAGGCGGGTGGATCCTGAAGTGTCCCATCTCGCTGAAGAGGTGCTCGAATCGGGCTCGGCCACCGCCGAGATCGCACCCGAGGTTCTTGCGCGGGCGCGGAAATCCTTGGCGTCCGCGGAAGCCAAGCTCGCGAAACGGGTGGATCCTGAGACATCCAAGCTGTTGGATGAAGCGTTCGAATCCGGTTCGGTCGTTACAGGGGAGCGCATCGAGCTGATCGCGCACGCCACGGCGGGGAGAGCGCGCGCTGCTAGGGGATTGGGCGGCCGATTGTGGGAATCGGCTCATGGTATCGGCCAGTCGATCATGCGCTTCGTTCGGGGTTACGATCCCGAGGCGGCGCTGACTCGACTGCTGCCTCGTCGCGTGCATCGCGAAATGGATCGATTTTGGCAGCGGGAGGCCCGCCGACTGGTTGCGAAGGGGGAGATTTCATGGACCGCGAAGGAGGCGTTCGACGCCACGGCGGAATCGATTCGGCGAACGACCAGTCTCACCGCGAAGGAGAGAATTTCGCACATTCAGCGCCTGCATGATGAGATGTTTGTCGAATGGGGGCTTCAGGAATCGGAAAAGGTCCGATTGCCTTTCAGCCCGTAATCGCTGCGAATTCCGAGAATTCCGGGGACACGACCCCTAATTGCCCGACCGGTCTTGAGGGGCGGGCACGCCGGCGCCTTTAGGCGGCGTCTGGAGCGGGACAGTCGGCGAACCGGGAGCAGGCGCCGTATCCGGCGTCGGCGCCTCTTCCTCCTCCGGAAGGACCCATCGGATCGCGCCCATGGTGCTGTCGGTCACCGCCCGTCCCCGTCGGTCGCGCGCGGGAGTGAATCGCGCCCGCTCGACCATGATCCGGCAGGTCGTTTCATCGAGCGCGGCGGATCCGCTCGATTGCGTGACGACGCAGTTCGTGACGGAGCCGTCGGTGCCGATGGTCAGTCGAAACGTCGTCCTGCCCTGTTCGTTCGCCCGGATCGCCGACGCCGGATAATCCGCATCGGAGACGTAGGAGGCGAGATTGGCGCGTGCGCGCGTCGGTGTCGCCGGGGACGACGAGGCCGGGGCGGGCGGCGCGGACGGTCCTCGCGGCGCGTCGAACGGGCACGTCCCGTCGTCGTCCGCCCGCGCCGGGCAGGCTCCGCCATAAGCGGCCGTGGCGGTGACCATGGAGATGGAGAGAGAAGGCGCGATCGGGCGCGGTGCCGGCGCCGAGCCTTGGCCCGCCACCCCCGCAAGTGCCGCCGCCATCAAGGCTTCCTTCACCGAACCCCCTTCGATCGTGCATGGCCAGTCTCCTTCCCGGGACCGGCGCGAGTCAATCGTCCAGCGGCGAACCCGCGCTGCAATTCGGCGGACGGGAATCATGAATTGCGGGGACACAATACCTTATTCCCCCAGTGCATGACGGCGGCATGTGCTCCCCCCTGTCCGGCGAGCAAAGCTGCTGCGACCCTCCCTCGACATTCCCCGCACCATCCTCGATAAGGAGAACAAAAGGGGTCTTGGATGGTCGCGCACGTCGCCACGGTTGCGTTTCTGGGCCTCGAGGCGCGCAGCGTCGAGGTCCAGGTGCAGATCGCCGCGGGCCTGCCCAAGTTCCTCGTCGTCGGCCTGCCCGACAAGGCGGTGGGCGAGAGCCGCGAGCGCGTCCACGCCGCGCTCGCCGCGATCGGGCTGGCGCTGCCGCCGAAGCGGATCACGGTCAATCTCTCCCCCGCCGACCTCCCCAAGGAAGGCTCGCATTACGATCTGCCGATCGCGCTCGGCCTGCTCGCCGCGATGGGCGCGATCGACCGCGAAACCCTGGCCTCCTATCTCGCGGTCGGCGAGCTCAGCCTCGACGGCCGGATCGCGCCTTCGCCGGGCGTGCTGCTCGCCGCGCTCCACGCCTCGGTGAGCGGGCTCGGCCTGATCTGTCCGGCCGCGCAGGGGCCCGAGGCGGCCTGGGCCTCCGACGTCGAGGTGATTGCCGCGCCGGATCTCATCGCTTTGCTCAACCATCTGCGCGGCAGCGCGGTGCTGGCGCCGCCCCGGCCCGGCGAGGCCGATCCGCCCGGCATGGGCCCGGATCTCGCCCAGGTGAAGGGGCAGGAGACCGCCAAGCGCGCGCTCGAGATCGCCGCGGCCGGCGGCCACAACATGCTGATGACGGGGCCGCCGGGCGCCGGCAAGTCGCTGCTCGCCGCCTGCCTTCCCGGCATCCTGCCGGACCTCACGCCGTCCGAGGCGCTCGAAGTCTCGATGATCGCCTCGGTCGCCGGCGAGCTCCAGCACGGCCGCCTGATCCGAACGCGCCCCTATCGCGCGCCGCACCACAGCGCCTCGATGGCCGCTTTGGTCGGCGGCGGGCTCAAGGTCCGCCCGGGCGAGGTCAGCCTCGCCCATCTCGGCGTGCTCTTTCTCGACGAGTTGCCCGAATTCCAGCGCCCGGTGCTCGATTCGCTACGCCAGCCGCTCGAGACCGGCAAGGTCCAGGTCGCCCGCGCCAACGCCCACGTCACCTTCCCGGCGCGGGTCCAGCTGGTCGCGGCGATGAACCCCTGCCGCTGCGGCCATCTCGGCGATCCCGCGCTCGCCTGCTCGCGCGCGCCGCGCTGCGCCGCCGATTACCAGGCCAAGGTCTCGGGGCCTTTGCTCGACCGGATCGACATCCATGTCGAAGTCGCCTCGGTCGCCGCCGCCGACCTCGTCCTGCCGCCGCCGGCCGAAGGCTCGGCCGAGGTCGCAAGGCGCGTAGCCGAGGCCCGCGCCGTCCAGACGAAGCGCTACGAGGGTCACGGCGTCCGCACCAATGCCGAGGCCGACGGCGAGCTGCTCGACGCGGTCGCCACCCCCGAGGAGCCCGGCCGCCGCCTCCTCGCCCAGGCCGCCGAGGCAATGCGCCTTTCCGCGCGCGGCTATCACCGCGTCAGGCGCGTCGCCCGAACGATCGCGGATTTGGCGGGGAGCGAGACGGTGGGCCGCATCCATGTCGCCGAGGCGCTGAGCTACCGCCGGCAGGCGCCGCGGAATTGAGTGGAGCGCGATCCTGACCTGACCCCGAGCCGAAAGCGGAACGCCGTTTTCCCATGCCGAGCGCAGGCCCGGGTCCGGCAGGCCGCGGGCACTGGCGGACCGCACCGCGAGCGCTGGCGGCTTGCAAAAAGCAAAATAGGTAATTAGCTAAACGACGAACTTATTCGAATCCGGCCTGTGGAAAGGGAGCCGTGGAAATTGATCGCCGCTCGATCGGGCGGGCCGCCGCGGCCATCGCGCCTCATGTGCGCAGGACTCCGGTGCTCGAGGCGAGCATGGCGGACTTCGTTCCCGGGTCGCGGCAGCCTTTGTGGCTGAAGCTGGAGCTGCTCCAGCATGCCGGCTCGTTCAAGACGCGCGGCGCGTTCAACAATCTGCTGACCAGGCGCATTCCCCCGGCCGGGGTCGTCGCCGCGTCGGGCGGAAATCACGGCGCCGCGGTGGCCTTCGCGGCGAATCGGCTCGGCGTGGCTGCGAGAATCTACGTCCCTTCCGTTTCATCCCGGGCGAAGGTCGATCGGATTCGCGCCTATGGCGCCGATCTCGTCATTGGCGGCGACGATTATGCTGACGCGCTGGCTGCGAGCCTCGAATGGGAGGAACGGTCCGGGGCCCTCATGATCCATGCTTTCGACCAGGTCGAGACGATCAATGGGCAGGGCACGATCGGCGCCGAGCTGCAGTCGCAGGCCCCGGATATCGAGACCGTGCTCGTCCCCGTCGGCGGCGGCGGCCTGATCGGGGGCATTGCGGCCTGGTATCGCGGAGACGCGCGGATCGTCGGGGTCGAGCCGGAGGCGTCGCCGACCCTGACGCGGGCGCTCGAGGCCGGGGCCCCGGTCGACGTGGAGAGCGGCGGCCTCGCCATCGATTCGCTGGCGCCGCGCCGCGTCGGAGAGCTCGTCTTCCCATTGGCCCGGACGTTCGTCGAACGAACCTTGCTGGTGACGGACGAGGAGATCCGCGCCGCCCAGCACGCCCTTTGGCGATCGCTGCGGGTGGTCGCCGAGCCCGGCGGAGCCGCCGCCGTCGCTGCCCTGCTTTCCGGCCGCTACCGCCCGCGCGCTCGCGAGCGGGTGGGCGTGATCGTCTCGGGCGGAAATACCGTCGCCGTCAACTTCGACCGATGAAAGGAACGCCTCCATGGCAAGGCAGATCGTCTCGACAAACAAATTGGCACCCGCGGTCGGCCCGTTCTCGACCCCAATCGTCTCGAACGGCCTTCTCTTGTCGAGCGGCCAGGTCGCGCTCGACCCCGAGACCGCCAGGCTCACCGGCGGCGACGTGGCCGGGCAGACCCACCGGGTGATGAAGAATCTCCAGATCGTGCTGGAAGCGGCCGGCAAGTCGCTTGCCGATGTGGTGAAATCGACCGTCTATCTCGCGGACATGGGCGATTTCGCGGCGATGAACGCCGTCTATGGGGAATATTTCAAGCCTCCCTATCCGGCCAGGACGACGATCCAGGCCGCGGCCCTGCCGCTCGGCGCGCTCGTCGAGATCGAGGTGATGGCCGCCTGAGGCGATTCGCCGCGAGGCCGATCGCGGCTGAAAAGCCTGAGCGTGGACCCAAGGCTGCGTCGCGAAAGGCCGGCGGGTGGCGGTTTCAGGTCCTGAGGGCGATGGGCTCGATGCGCGGCTTGGCGATCCGCAGATAATCCTCGGTGTCGAGCGCCAGGGATCGGTCCAGGCGCCCGGCATTGAAGTAGATGATGCTCGATCGGGCCACGGCTTCGTCGACAATGAGCTCGAGGCGCGGGTCCAGCGGGAAGGGCAGGATGGTACCGGCGACGCTGCCGCCCAGCGCCTCCGCCACCGATTGCTCGGCGAACCGGATGAAGGTCCCGCGCTTCAGCCGCTTCACCGCCTCGAGGTCGACCCGCGCGTCGCCGGGAACCACGGCGAGGACGAACCGCGTTTCCTTCCTGCCGATCTTCACCATCAGGATGATGCATTTGGCGGCCTCGGCGGGCGCATGGCCGCGCATTGCGCTGACGAGCTCGGTGCGGCCCTCCTCCGGATGGTCGATCGCTCGGTAGCGTGCGCCGCCCTCGTCGAGCAGCGTGATCAGCCTCTGATAGGCATTCGCCTCGGTCATCTGCATCATCCTTCGCGGGATCGAGCGCCTCGCTCCGCCACCTCGCATGTATTAGTCATTTAGGCAAGTAGCTAACTCGTTGGACCTGAAGCCATCGTCGGCGTGAAGCCTTTCCCGGCTTGCCCCCGGGGGAGGGACGTGAGCCTATTCGCTTGATTCGAGTCATGGCTCGAATTAGTGAGTTCGCAAAATGACATTACCGGCTGCCTTGCGCGCGCTTGCGAACGATCGGCGCCTGCTCATCCTCGAGTGGCTCAAGGACCCGCGTGCTCATTTTCGCGAGCAGCAGGATGGGGATTTGGTGAAGGACGGCGTGTGCGGCGTCCTCATCGCCGAGAAGCTCGACGTCACCGCGCCGACGCTGAGCGCGCATCTGAAGGTCCTTCAGCAGGCAGGCCTCGTTCAGGCGAAGCGAGTCAAGCAGTGGACCTTCTACAAGCGTGACGAGAAGCGCATCAACGAGATCAAGAAGGCGTTTCGGTCGGAGATTTGAATCCGGGCCAGGAAGCGTCTCCGCCGAGCATGGGTCCGCGCCGCTTGTCGGCTTCGCGGCGCCGGCGAGACCTCCTTCGCCTCACCGGGCCGCGAGCACCTGCAGCTCGCGGGTGATCGGATCGTCCGGATGCCGGGCGATGAGCATGCGGGCCGCATCGCGCTGCGCTGCGGCGAGCGCCTGGTCCGCCGGGCAGAGGATGTCGGGGACGACGCCCGTGCCCTGCCAGTTGGTCCCGGTGATCGGGTTCCTGGTCCGGGCGACCGGCACCATCGCCCAGAAGCGCGGCGAGAGCAAAGTGCGCGAGACCGGATTAGCGCCGCCCCTGGTCCGCTCGCCGACGATCCTCACCCGGCCGAGCGCCCGAAGGTTGTAGGCGAAGGCCTCGGCCGCGGAGAAGGTGCGCGCCGAGGTCAGCACGTAGACCGGCTTCGCATAGCGGCCGCTGAGGCCGGCCGGCGTCCAGGTCTCCGTGACGCCTTCGCGCGTGATCACGTCGTTCATCCGCGTGCGCTCGGGGAGAAGGAGCCCGGCCAGCAAGGCGGCCGCGTCGCCATGGCCGCCGCCATTGGTGCGAAGGTCGATGACCAGCGCCTCGGTCGCGGACAGCATCGCGATCGCGGCTTCCAGCACGGGGCCCGCGTCTTGCGCCGGCGCGAAGCGGTCGATGCGCAGATAGCCGATATTGCCGTCGAGCCGCTCGGCGGCGCGCACCCCGTAATTGACGAGCGAGAGCGCCTGCTGCTGCGCGGCCTCGTCGGGGTTGGCGGCCGGCGCCGGAAACGGGCGCGCCCGCACGAAATAGTCGACGAGGAAATGCGGGTCGCGGGAGATCGCGCGCAAATCCTCGGTGAGCTTTGCGGCGAGCTGCCGGCCGCTGGTGATCGCGGCATATCGGCGCGCGCGCTGGTTATGCTCCACTGCCCGGGCGATCCGCCGGCCTTCCTCGACGGAAAAATGCTGGTCGCGAACTGCGGCGACGAGATTGCCGATCGCCAGGTCCCGGTCCGCGGCGGAGATGACGATGTCCGGGCGTTCGTCGGCCGGCTGCGCGGGCTGGGCGGGCTGCGTGGGCTGCGCCGCGACTGCGGGCAGGGCGGGGGAAGCGGCGCAGGTTCCGAGCATGAGCGCGGCGAATATCGTCCTCATTCCATGAGTCCTTTCGTGGGGTTGTGGTGGCCGGGCGCGCAGGCGCCCCGGGTGAGCCAGATCGAGAGGGCAGAGAGCAGCAGCAGGAAATTGGCTTCCGGCTGCAGCAACAGGAAGCTGATCGCGGTCGCGGCCGCGACCGCGAGGCGGATCGCCCATCCCGCCGCACGCATGGTCGCGCGCAGCGAAGCCGCGCGGCGGCGCCGGGCTTCGTGCCAGAGCCGGGCTGCGTTGGGCGCGGGCGCGGCCTCGAGCAGCTTCTCCCGCTCGCTTCGGATGAAGTCTGCGATTGGGTCACTCATCCTCTGCCTCCGGAGGTGCGAGGTTCGTCTTGAGCCGCGCGCGGGCGCGCGACAGCAGCACCTTGATGCTGGCGGGAGCGAGCCCGGTGATGCCCGCAATCTCGGCGTGGCTGAACTCCTCGGCATAAGCGAGCCAGAGCAGCTGCTGCTCGCGCTGGCTGAGCCCCGCCCAGGCGCGGCCGGAGATCAGGCCGTCTTCCGCCGCGGCGGCCGGCTGCTCGGGCATGGCCGCATCCCAGGAGACCAACCGCCGTTCCCGTCGCCACTGGTCGATGAGCAGGCGGGTCGCCGCGGTGAACAGGAAGGCCCGCGCTTGCCCGGTCTCCTCGATCGACTCTGCATGATTGAGCCATCTTATGAATGCCTCCTGGCTGAGGTCCTCGGCGACGCTGGCCGTCGCCCCCAGCCGCACCAGATAGGCCCAGACCGGCCGGTGCAGCTGGGCATAGGTCGCGGCAAAGGCTGCGAACCTTGCCTGCGTCACCGGGGAAGCAGGCCCCAGCGGCGCGCGAGGCGCGAGCAGATTGCCGCGGCGAGGCCGATGCCGATGCCGAGCGCCAGGAACATGACTGCCCACCAGCGCTCCTCCTGGGCCTCGCGCACATAATTGATGTCGGGGCTCGGCAGCGGCGCGAAGCTGTTGATCAGGAAGGCGAGGCCGACCGCCAACAAAGCAATCGCGACCGCAACCAGCGACAGCAGCCGCCGCGCGACCGCGGTGGGGCCGTCGCTGGTCTGGAACAGCCGCTCCGCCTCGGGAGATGTGGCGAAGGCGACGAACTCCTGGCTCTCGCTGAATCGTTCGGCGATGCGGCCGAGCAGCCGTTCGCGCTCGATGAGGCTCGCGCGCAAGGTCTTCTCACGGCGAAGCATGATGACCGACACTGCGATGATCGCGGCGATCACAACCGCGGCGATGGAAAGAATGGTGAGAGTTTCGTCCAGCATGGTGCCTCCTGCGATGACGCTTAGACGCACGGACCGGTCGACGGGTTAACTCGCCCGCGCGGGAAAAATAAAGCTGGTCGCGGTGCGACGGCTATGCCGGGGCGGCAGGCGCCAATCGAAGGATCAGGATCTGGCTGGACGATTCAGCTGAGGCCCATTGGGCGCGGCTGCTCAGGACCCTCGGAAGATCCGCACCCCGCTTTGGATCTGGACCCGCGGCGCGTTGCGGGTGACCGCCTGGCGCGGGGCGGGGCGGCTCGCGTCGCTGGTCGCGACGGCCGGAGTCGCGGTCGCGGCCGACTGCCGCCCGCCGCCGAGCGCGCGGTACAATACGGGTCGTTCGACCACGGGAATCTCGACCAATGGCGCCGGCGCATATCGCGCGCGCATCGTCCGCATCGGGCTGCGCGCCACCGCATAGCGCACCTGCGCCATCGCCGCGTCGGGCTCATAGTCCGACGGCGCCTGGCTGAACGCCTCGATCGTGTCGCTGCCCGGCCGGCGGTAGAAGATATGGGCGCCGACGATAACCTGGGGGACGAGGCTCGGCGCCCAATAGGGATGGATCGCGGTGGTGTGGTAATTGGTGGCGAGGCCGACCGGGCGATAGACGCTGCCATGCAGGGCCGCATCGGCGATCCGCCGTGCCCGCTCCCAGGCATAGGGCTCCACGCCCCCGTTCATCGATCCGTCGCAGGTGAAGGTGAACTGGCAGCCGGTGACGCGCTCGGAGCCCTGGTAGACGACCCCGCAGACGCTGTTCGGAAAGGCCGGGTGGCGCACCCGGTTCAGCACCACCTGCGCGACCGCCCGCTGGCCGTCGTCGGATTGGCTCCGCGCTTCGTAATAGATCGCCTGCGTGAGGCATTCGAGCGAGCGCTCATAGCTCCCCGAATCGCGGCTCGCCGTGAACGGCTGCGCCGCCTCGCCGCCCGAGGCGAATGCCGCCCCGGGCAGGGCTGCGCACAATCCAAGGCTGGAAAGAAAGAAGAGACGCATGGACACCCGACCCGCTGATCGGCTCCGTCTTTATCCGCTGAGGGTTGGGAACCGGTTAACGGGGTTTTCCCGGCGACTGGCGGGAGGTGTTGCAGAAAAATCCGATCATATGTCCGATTTTTCTTGACAAGCTTCGGGGAAAGGGTATTGTGGCCGTAATCGATGATTCGCATTGCGCCCGCGGCCCGGCCGATTCGGGCGCTTTTTCATCCCCGCCCCTCCAGCTCTCTCTGGCTCGCCGTCCCGCGCGTATCCGCGCGAGTCCCCTTCCCAACCCGCAAGCCCAACCCTCGACCCCGAGCCGAAAGGAGCCTCTCATGCCAAGCACCTGCGCCGCCCCATTCCCGCCGGCCCGGAAGGCTGCAAAGTTGACACGCTTGACACATGCGGATCGCGCGCGCGACGGGTCCCGCGTGCGTCGCGCCCCGAGCGGCTATTTGCCGGACTGGTTGGTGGCGGGCTGCTGCGCCGGCTGCTGCTGGGGCGGGGCCGGATTGTCGATATGGATCGGCGGCAGGTTCACCTGGGGCAGGTCGACATTGACGTTGACGCCCTTGTCCCCGGTCCTCCCGAGATAGCCGCCGAAGAAGAGGAAGGCGAGGACCGCGAGCACCAGCACGACCACGATCGCGACGATCGCGCCGCCGCCGCCACGGCTGCCGCTGTTCACCACCACGGTTTCCCGTTCCACTGGTCCCTCGTCCATCGCCGTCACTCCAGATTGTTACGCAGCGAGAACGCAGGCGCGAAGCCGCCGGTTCCGGGCGAAGAGCGTTAAGCGCACGCGGCGCTGGACAGAATGGCCGGCCGGGTATTCAATCCGCCGCGTCAAGCCAGGGGGATAAGAGATGAACATCGCGCCCGACCGCCGCACCCTTCTCAAGGGCGCCGCCGCCTCCGCCGCTCTGCTCGCGCCCGGCGCCGGCCTCGCCAGGAGCCGCCGCGACAGCGACCGCGAGGCGCTGCGGGCCGCGCTCGACGCCGGCTTCGAGGACTCGGTGCGCCGCATCCAGCAATGGATCGCGCTCCC
>Ga0070686_100000234_pt1 | contig 37628 bp, 28 predicted proteins | sample KBSS23LmetaG_FD_65654 | JGI IMG/M metagenome (GOLD analysis project Ga0070686, IMG submission 65654) | Switchgrass rhizosphere microbial communities from Kellogg Biological Station, Michigan, USA - KBS S2-3L metaG | ecosystem: Host-associated > Plants > Roots > Rhizosphere ... | reverse complement strand
GAGCAGGCGATTCCCGGATCGCGGAAGGTGATCATCGACAACTGCGGCCACATGCCGCAGCTCGAGAAGACGGAGGAGTTTGATCGTCTCGTGCGCGAATTCCTGTCCGCCTCCCGCACATCAACCCGAGATTAGCAATTTGGAATTCAGAATTTGGAATTTGGAATTCTTGTCACGCATTCCAAATTCCAAATTCCAAATTCTTAATTCGTGCGCGTCCCGCTCAACCGCGCGCTGTCGAAGTTAGGCATCCTGTCGCGCGCGCAGGCGACTGAGGCGATCCGCGCCGGCCGCGTGCGCGTCGGCGGACGCATCGTCGACGACCCGGCGCACTTGGTGGTGCCCGAACGGGTCCGCATCGCGCTCGACGAAGCGCCGCAGGTGCGCGCGCAGTGGCGGACGATTCTGCTCCACAAGCCGCGCGGCGTCGTCACCACGCGCCGCGATCCGGAAGGCCGCGACACCGTGTTCGACGCGATCGGCGAGGACGTCCGCGGGCTGAACGCCGTCGGCCGGCTCGATCGCGCGACGAGCGGACTGCTGTTGCTCACGACCGATTCGCAGTTCGCCAACTGGATCACCGATCCGGCGAACGGCGTGGCGCGCGTCTACGTGGTGACGGTCCGCGGCAGGGTGAGCGACGCCGACATCGAGCGGTTGGACGCTGAGATCACGCTCCGCAAGGCGTCTGGACGCGAGTCGCACCTGGTCGTACAGCTGCGGAGGGGAAAAAATCGCGAGGTGCGGCGCCTGTTCGAAGGGATCGGCCGCGAGGTGACGCGGTTGAAGCGCGTGACGTTCGGCGGGCTCGAGCTGGGATCGCTCGAGCCCGGCCAATGGCGCGACGTGTCGCGGACGGAACTGCGCGCCGCGTTTCCGGAGGCGCCGATCAGCGGTTGTTCTTAGCCGCCGCCTTCTCCGCGTCGCGGCGCCGCTCGTCTTCGTCCTTGGCGGTGTCGCCGATGTGCGTCTGCTCGCCGCCGGTCTCGACGCCGATCACATCACCCGGCTGCGCCCGGTCTCCGGCGTACGGGCTGGTCTCGCCGCCGCGCGCCGTCACCAGCTCGCGATCGCGATCGCGGTCTGCGTTCGACATCCCGGCGCCCGACCTGCTCCCGCTCGACGCCATACCGCTCATCGACGACGCCGACGCGGTGCTGCCGATGCTGCCGGCTGCCGTCGTGCCAGCCGGCCGGTAGTAGCTCGCGTCCCACCAGCTCGGATATTCATAGTGCGTCCAGCTTGCATAGCTGATGCTGCGATCGATCGGCTCGTCGCTGCAGGCCTCGACCGACGAGTACGCCATCTGATCCATGTCCTTGTCGGTGAGCTTGTCGAATTCGCCGCGGCTGAAGCCGGGGAACCGCTCAGCGCGGGCCTTGGACACGTCCGCCATCAACCGCTTCGTGCCGGTATCCAGCCGGACGTGGCCGATCGGCAGCAGGAAGTGCTTGTGTTTGTACCAATGACCGGCTTCGACGACGACGTGGTACGGCCGGCTCTGATTGACATCGATGATGAAGCCGTCGACGACGCCAAGCTTCTCCCCCGAGGCATCGACGACGTCGATGCCATCGAAGTCGAACGCGCTGTTGTCGAGGTCGTCGGCGTCCACATATCGCAAACCGGGACGTGGATGATCCATGTGCTCCTCCGCAAGCGCAGGGAGCAAAAAGCACGCCCGCGCGTTATGATGATCAGCCGATGACTTCGCCCGCCGGCACCGCGCCTGCGCCTCAGCTTCGCGATCGCACCGCCATCGCCGACCAGTTCAAATGGAATCTCACTGACATCTTTCCCGACTGGGGCACGTGGCAGGCGGCGTTCGACGATCTCGACCGCAAGATCGCGGCGTATGCAGCGCTGCAGGGGACGCTGGGCCGAGGAGCGGATCAGCTGCTGGCCGCCATGCGGCTGTCCGACGACATCGGCCAGCTCACCTACAAGGTGTGGTACTTCGCGTCGTTGAAATACGACGAAGACCAGCGCGACAACTCGATCAACGCGCGGCGGCAGCAGGTCCAGATCCTCTTCGCCAAGGCCGGTCAGGCCAGCGCCTGGTTCAACCCCGAGCTGCTCAAGATTCCGCTGGCGACGGTTCAGCAGTGGATGGCGGAGCGCGGCGAACTGGCCGTGTATCGCTTCGCGCTCGAGGATTTGTATCGCCAGCAGGAGCACGTGCTCGACGACAAAGGCGAGCATCTGCTGTCGCTTTCGAGCCGGTTCTCGTCCAGCCCGCACGACGCCTACGCCGCGTTGTCGACGGCGGACATGCGCCACCCCGCCGTCGCCCTGTCGACCGGCGAGGTGACGCTCACCTACGGGCAGTACCGCGCGATTCTCGCCACCAACCGCAACCAGATCGATCGGGCGACGGCATTCAATGCCTACCACATGCTGTTCGCCGAGAACATCAACACCTACGCGTCGTTGTACAACTCCGTGATCCAGCGCGACTGGTTCCACTCGCAGGCGCGCGGCTACGCGTCGACGCTCGACGCGGCGCTGCACGGCAACAACATCCCGCCGGCGGTGGTCTACAACCTGATCGAGAGCACCAAGGCGGGTACGGAGCCGCTCCGGCGATACCACCGCCTGCGCAAGCGGGTCCTCGGCGTCGAGACGTATCACACCTACGACGGCACGATTCCGCTGGTCGATTTCGATCGCAAGTATCCGTACGACGACGTTCTGGAATGGCTGCCGGCGTCGGTCGAGCCGCTCGGGCTGGCGTATCAACGGCAGATGACCGAAGCGCTGAACAGCCGGTGGATCGACGTCTACGAGAACCCGGGCAAGCGCAGCGGCGCGTATTCCGCGCCGGTGTACGGCGTCCATCCGTACATGCTGCTGAATTACAACGATACGCTCGACGCGGTATTCACGCTGGCCCACGAGATGGGCCATTCGATGCATACCATCCTGTCCAACGCGCACCAGCCGTTCGTGTATTCGGCGTACACGATTTTCGTGGCGGAGGTGCCGTCGACCTTGAGCGAAGCGCTGTTCCTGGAGCACATGCTCGCCAAGGCGACCGACGATCGCGAGCGGATCGTTCTCCTGCAGCACGCGATCGACGGCATCGTCGGCACCTTCTACACGCAGGTGTTGTTCGCCGACTTCGAGCTGCAGGCGCACAAGCTGGCCGAAGAAGGCCGGCCGATCACCGCGCACGGCCTCGGCGAGATCTACTTCAACCTGCTGCAGGCGTATCACGGCGACGCGCTCGACTACGACGAGCTGTCGCGGGCGACGTGGGCGCGGATTCCGCATTTCTTCAGCACGCCGTACTACGTCTACCAGTACGCGACCTGCTTCGCCTCGAGCGCGCAGTTGATGAAGCAGCTGACCACCGGCTCCGAGTCCGAGCGCAAGGCCGGCATCGATCGCTACCTCACGCTGCTGCAGTCGGGCGGCAGCGACCATCCGATGCCGCTGCTGCAGCGCGCCGGCGTCGACTTGAGCAAGCCGGAAACGGTCGGCGCCGTCGTCGAGCAGCTCGATAACCTGGTCACCAAGCTCGAACAGGCGATCGGCGCGCTGGACGGCCGCGGTTGAGCGACCGAGCGCGAAGGCTTCAGCCGAGCGTATAGCAGGCCTGTCACCGACCGCGCCGGCAGCCCTGAAGGGCTGCGCTACGGCAGGCGCGTCAAGAGAGCAGAAGTTCCAGATCTTCCCGTTTCAGATCGGCGAGGGGCGCGGCGCTCGCGGTGAGGATGGCGTCGGCGAGACGACGCTTCCGCTGCTGCAACTCGACGACGCGGCTTTCAACCGTGTCTGTGGCGATCAGCCGGTACGCGAAGACGTGGCGGGTCTGGCCGATGCGGTGCGTCCGGTCGATCGCCTGCGCTTCGACTGCGGGATTCCACCACGGATCGAGCAGGAACACTGAATCGGCGGCGGTGAGATTCAGCCCGACGCCGCCGGCCTTCAGGCTGACGAGAAACAGCGGACAGTTCGCGTCGCTCTGAAACCGATCGACGCGGGCCTCGCGGTCGCGCGTCCGGCCGTCGAGATACTCGTAGGTGATTTGCTCGGCATCGAGCTCGCGGCGGACGATCGCGAGCAGCTTGGTGAACTGCGAGAAGACCAGCGCCTTGTGCCCTTCCTCGATCGTTTCGCGGAGGCGCGACATCAGCATGTCGAGCTTTGCCGATCCGTCGCCGGCGCGCGTCGGATCGATCAGGCCGGGATGGCACGCCGCCTGGCGCAGCCGGAGCAGCGCCTCGAGGACCTGAATCTTGCGTCGCTGCAGCGCCGCCGGATCGAGATCGGTGAGCAGCGTGCGCCGATAGTGATCGCGCAGCTCGTCGTAGAGCGCGCGCTGCGGCTTCTCCAGCTCGCAGTACAGCGTCTGTTCCAGCTTCGGCGGCAGCTCGGCGGCGACCTGCTCCTTGGTACGGCGGAGGATGAACGGCCGCAGCCCGCGCGACAGCAGCGCGACGCTGTCCTCGTCGACCACGCCGCTGCCGGCAAACGCCGAGCGGCCGAACATGCCGGGATTCAGGAAATCGAACAGGCTGCGCAGCTCGCCGAGATGATTCTCGATTGGCGTCCCGCTCAGGGCGAGCCGGAAGCGCGCGTTCAGCAGCCGCGCCGCCTTTGCCGATGCCGTCGATGCGTTCTTGATCGCCTGCGACTCGTCGAGGACGACGTAGTCGAACGCGCGCGCCGAGAGCGCCGGCGCGTCGCGCCGCAGCGTGCCGTAGGTCGTCAACACGACGTCGGCGTCGGCGAGACGATCGGCAATCGACGTCCGCGCCGCGCCGGTGTAATCGATCACCCGCAGCCGCGGCGTGAACCGTTCGGCTTCGCGCATCCAGTTGAAGACGACTGAGCGTGGGGCGACGACGAGTGACGGCCGGCGGTCGGCTGACGGCTGCGCCTCGCGGCGCGAATCGAGCAGCGCCAGCACCATCACGGTCTTGCCGAGGCCCATGTCGTCGGCGAGGCAGCCGCCAAACCCGAAGCGCTGGAGGAAGGTGAGCCAGCCGAGGCCTTCGCGCTGGTAGCCGCGCAGCGTGCCGTCGAAAGTCGGCGGCGGATCGAGCGGCCGGATGCCGTCGAATCGCTGGATCTCCGCGCGCGCGTGCGCGTAGACCTCGTCCCACGTCGCCTGCGGCTGCGCCTCGAGGAGCGCGTCGAGCAGCGCCACCTGCGACGGCTTGAAGCGGATCCGATCGCCGTCGGCGGCGCCGAGCCGGGCGATCACCGCGTGCTTGCGCAGCCACGCCTCCGGCAGCAACCCGAGCGAACCATCCGGCAGCGCGACGTACTCGTCGCCGCGCTCGAGCGCTGCCAGCAGCCGGGGCAGCGGTGCGGCGCGGCCGTCGTAATCGACGCTGCCCTGGAGATCGAACCAATCGATTCCGGAACTGACCTCGATGGCCACGTCGCCGGGCAGTCGGTACACCCCCTCCTCGGTTTCGACGTGCCACCCGTCGGCGAGCAGCGCGCGCACCGCCGCCGGCATCCGCGAGGCCGCCAGCCGCAGCATGCGCCGACGGCCCTCGAAATGCCAGTCGAGGCGGCAGCCGATCTCGACGAGCGTCTCCATGTGCTGCCGCTCGCGCGCCATGTTGCGCCGGATCGCGCGCCGACTCCCGCCGGCGCGCGCGAACGCCCCGGGCGCGTCGGACGCGACCAGCGCACCGCCGTAGTCGAACGACAGCTCGGTCTCGATGTGATCGCGCCGCGGCGTCTTCAGGAAGCGCACCCGCGGGCTCGGTTCGCCGTCGACGATGTCGAAGCGCAATTCATCCGCGACGTCAGCCAGCGGCGGCGGATGATTGAGCAGTGCGTCGATGATCGCGGAGCTCGACTCCTGCGGCGCCGCGACCGGGCCCATGCGGCGCAGCGCCGTGACCCAGCCGAAGGCGCCGCCGTGATCGAGCCGCGCGGCATGGGTATCGGTCAGCAGGATGCCATCAGCGAGAACGACGCGCGGCGCGGTCACCTCGATCGTTTTCTCGCCGCGCCGGAAGGCGCCGGTGAACCGATACATCCCGCTCACCGGCTCGCGCCGAATCGACACCTCGAATCGCCACGGCTCACCGTCGTCCCACGCGAGCGGCACCAGCGACGGCGGCTCCGGTTTCTGAAACGAGTCCCAGCGCCGCGTCGACGCGGTGGGTGATCCGCCATCCGACGCGCTGATCCGCGCGAAGGCGCGACCGGTACGGCAGAGCAGCGGCACAATCTCGCGCGTCAGCGGACCCGATACGCGTACCCGCGAGACGCCGTTGTCCATGCCGGAGCCGTAATAGCCGCTGTACTCGAGATGGGGACGCGCGCCCTGCAAGCGCTCGAGAATCTCGCGGTCGTCGGATTCCGGCGACAGCCCGCGAAGATCGGCGACCGACACGTGCGCCGGCCTCGGCTTGCTCCACTCGCCGTTGATTTTCCGCTCGCGCGTCATCAACTCGACGACGAGCACGTCGAACACGGCCGCCGACGCGGCGTCGATCACGTAGATCAACTGGTCGGGCGCGATCGGTGCGCGCCCGGCGAAGGACGGCGGCGGCGCCGGCGGCGCCACCGCGCCCAATAGCTGCTGCCACGCCGCGGGCGGGGCGGGCGTCGGCCGTGGCTGCCGGCGCGGCGACGGCGTACTCGCGCGCCCGCGCGAGCTCCATGATCCTGCGGCGAAGGAATCCATGACGTCGTCTTCGAAGCCGTCGGGCGCCGCCGCGGGCTCGACGGGATGAAGGGTGATGAGTGCGGGGACAGCGTCGGCCGGGACGAGCGACAGGTTTCGCGACTCGGCGGCAAGCACCGCCGCCCAGATGTGTTTGCAGACCTGGAGGTTCTCGTCGAAGAACGGACAGGTGCACGTGACGCGCAGCTCGTTGCGCTCGTGCGCGAGCCTCACGTCGTAGGCCTGACTGCCGACGACGCGTGCGACGATCGCGCCGTCGACGCCGCGGATGTCGCGGACCGCGCCAGAGGCGAAGTACTCGTAGCCGCGGCTGCGGCAGTTTCCGGATACGTGCGGAGCGAACAGGTCGGTGAGGCGCGTCGGCATCGGCGGTCAGGCGTGCGCGGTCTTTCGCGGGATGCGCAGCAGGCTGTGGGTCGCGCCGATGCAGGCATCCATGACGACCGTGAGCCCGCCTTTCGCGGCGCGCTCGGCGGCCTCCTCGTTGACGATGCCGGTCTGCAGCCACAGCGCCTTCGCGCCGATGGTCACCGCGTCGTCGGCGATTCCCGGCGTGTCCTCGGCGCGGCGGAACACGTCGACGATGTCGATCCGCTCGGGCACATCGAGCAGCGACGGATACGACCGCTCGCCGAGAATTTCGGTTTCGGTCGGGTTGACCGGAATCACCCGATACCCGGCGTGCTGCAGCTTCCGCATGATGCCGTGCGAGGCTTTGTCGGGATCCGAAGAGGCACCGACCATCGCGATGACGGTGGCGTCGGTGAGCAGCTGCCTGAGCTCCTGATCGCTCGGGTTCGCGTGGGCCATCATCCGAGCTTACACGAATGGAGCGCGAAGCCTTGAGGCGAGCGAGTCGGCGGTGTTCCGCTCGGCTAAAGCCTTCGCGCTGCGCTGAGGACGCGCGATTTTGCACGCTTATAATGCGGTCGTTCATGGACACTGCCGGTCATCGCTCGGCCGCGATCGTGGTGTGTCTCGCCGCGGCGCTGAGCGCCGCCTGTTCGCGGCCGCCGCGTCTGGCTGCCGACCTGATCGTGACGCGGGCGCACATCTGGACGGGCGATCCGCAGCGGCCGACGGCAGCGGCTGTCGCAGTCATCCGCGATCGCATCGTCGACGTCGGCGAGGTCAACGACATCGATCGCTGGCGCGGGCCGGCCACGACGGTCCTCGATGCCGAAGGCCGCCGGCTCGTGCCCGGCTTCAACGACGCGCACGTGCATTTCGTCGACGGCGGCACCGAGCTCGAGAACGTCGATCTCAAGGACGCCGACAGCCCGGCCGAGTTCGCGCGGCGGATCGGCGAGCGGGCGCGCGCGCGGCCCGGTGAGTGGATCGTCGGCGGCGAATGGGACGACCAGCGCTGGTCACCGCCGGCGCTGCCGACGCGCGAGCTGATCGACGATCGCACCAACGGCACGCCGGTGTTCGTCAGCCGCTACGACGGCCACATGGCGCTGGCCAATTCGGCGGCGCTCGGCCGCGCCGGCGTGACCGAAACGACTGCCGATCCGCCCGGCGGCGTCATCGTCCGCGACGCGCGCGGGTTCCCCACTGGCGTGCTCAAAGACGCGGCGATGGAGCTCGTGGCCCGCGTCGTCCCGAAGATGACGCCGGATCAGCGGCTGCACGCCGTCAAGCGCGCACTCGAGCACGCCGCGTCGGTCGGCGTCACCAGCGTCCAGGACATGAACCCGTCGTACGAGGACATCGCCGTCTACGCCGATCTGGCCGCGCGCGGCGAGCTGACCGCGCGCATTTACGCCGCGCCGATGGAGACCGGCTGGTACGACCAGGCCAAGATCGGCGTGCATCGTGCGTTCGGCTCGCCGTGGCTGCGCATCGGCGCCGTGAAGGGCTACGCCGACGGCTCGCTCGGGTCGACGACCGCCTATTTCTTTACGCCGTACCTCGACGCGCCGGAGACGCGAGGGCTGCTCTCGGACGAGATGCAGGACGTCGGGCAGATGCGGACGCGCCTCATGGCCGCCGACCATGCCGGCCTGCAGCTGTGCATCCACGCCATCGGCGATGCCGGCATCTCGCAGGTCCTCGATCTGTTCGGCGATATCGTCGCCGCCAACGGCGAACGCGATCGCCGGCTGCGCATCGAGCATGCGCAGCACATCGCGCCGAAGGATTTCGATCGGTTCGCGCGGCTGAACGTGATCGCGTCGGTGCAGCCGTATCACGCGATCGACGACGGCCGCTGGGCGGAGCGGCGCATCGGCGCCGAGCGGATCAAGACGACCTACGCGTTCCGTACGCTGCTCGACAAGGGCGTGCGGCTCGCATTCGGGACCGACTGGACGGTGGCGCCGCTCAACCCGATGCTGACGTTGTACGCGGCGACCACGCGGGCGACGCTCGACGGCAAACATCCGGACGGCTGGGTGCCCGAGCAGAAGCTGACGATTGACGAAGCGATGACGGCGTACACCGCCGGGTCGGCATTCGCCGAATTCCAGGAGCGCGACAAGGGGAGGATTGCGCGCGGCCAGCTCGCCGACATGGCGATCCTCAGCGAAGACGTCTTCAGCATCCCGGCGACGCGGATCAAGGACGTCAAAGTGCTCGCGACGATCGCCGGCGGGACGATCGTGCACCAGCGCAACCCGTGAGGACACGGACGTTCGCCGCCGCCGCGTGCGCTGCCGCCGTCGCGCTGGCGGTGGCGTATGCGGGGCTGCGCTGGGGCGTGCTGGTCGCCGGCGGCTCAGACTCGTACGGCTACGTCAGCCAGGCGGCACTGTGGCGGCGCGGCACGCTGGTCGTGCGCCAACCGATCGTCCGGCCGACGCCGTGGCCATACGCCGCCGATACCTGGACGCCGCTCGGCTACCGTCCATCGCCGCACATCCGCGAAGGCTACGTGCCGCTCTACGCGCCGGGTCTCCCGCTGCTGATGGCGGCGGCGCAGGCTGTCGCCGGTTTCTGCGCCGCCTTCACGATCGTCCCGATCTGCGGCGCGGTGACCGTGTGGCTCACCTTCGTCCTCGGCCGCCACCTTTTCGGCGCTCCGCGCATTGCCCTCGGCGGCGCCGCGCTCGTCGCCACCAGCCCGGTGTTCGTCTACCAGGTGCTGAACGCGATGAGCGACGTGCCGACGACCGCCTTCTGGACGCTCGCGCTCGTCCTGGCAGTCGTGCAGCGGCCGCTCGCGTCGGGCCTCGCGATGACGACGGCGATCGCGATTCGTCCGAACCTGGCGCCGCTGGCCGCGATCATCGCCGCATGGATCTGGATCGCCGGCGCCGATCGGTCGGAGCGCGGGCGCTCGCTGCTGCGGTTCGCCGCCGGGACGGCTCCAGCTGTCATCGGCATCGCGTGGCTGAACGCGCGCCTCTACGAGTCGCCGTTCACGTCCGGCTACGGAACGACGAGCGATCTGTACTCGCTACGCTACGTCACGACGAACGCGGCCAACTTCGTGTCATGGCTGATGGAAGCCGAGACGGTGATCGTCGCGCTCGCCGCCGTCTACGTCGCAATGCCGGCGCTCGCCCCACCCCCGCGGCTCCGTGGCACGCGGCTGCTCGCCGGCGGCACGATTGCCGCGATCCTGCTGTCCTACCTGTTCTACCGACCGTTCGACGTGTGGTGGTACCTGCGATTCCTGCTGCCGATGTGGCCGATGATGATGCTCGCCACTGCTGCGGGCATCGCGGCGATCGCGAGCCGGCTCGCCGGTTCAGCCGATGAGCCGCGACGTGCGGCGATCGCGATCGCTGCCGTCGTCGCGCTCGTCTCCCTGCACCATCTCCGCTTCCTCTCGTCGCACAGCGTCTTCGATCTCGGTCGCAGCGAGCGCAAGTACGTCGACGTGGCCCGATTCGTCGCCGATCACACCGAGCCGGATGCGGTGATACTCAGCCGCTTGCACAGCGGATCGCTGCGCTTCTATGCCGATCGGCAGACCCTGCGGTTCGACATCCTCGATCCCGGATGGCTCGACCGTTCGCTGACGTGGCTCCAATCTGGAGGACATCATCCATATCTCGTGCTCGACGGACGCGAGGTGGAGGAGTTCCGCCTGCGCTTTGCCGGCAGCCGGGCCGGCCCGCTCGCGTGGCCACCGATCGCCGAGTTGAACGGGGTCGTGTTCGTCTACGACGCGCTGGGCGGAGACCCCAGCAGTTCGCCGCTGGCTATCGCCGCGACGCGCGGCTCGCGAACCCTCCTGCCGTGCGATCCGCCTAGAGCTTCAAGTAGGTCCGGCCGCAGGTAGCGCAGGCCTTTAGGCCTGCCACACGGCCCCTCGTAGCGCAGGCCTTCAGGCCCGCCACACGGCGGCTCGTAGCGCAGGCCGTTAGGCCCGCCACACGGCCGCTCGTAGCGCAGGCCTTAGGCCCGCCACACGGCCGCTCGTAGCGCAGGCCTTTAGGCCTGCAACGGCCGCTCGTAGCGCAGGCCTTTAGGCCTGCAACGGCCGCTCGTAGCGCAGGCCTTTAGGCCTGCAACGGCCGCGCGCAGCCCTGAAGGGCTGCGCTACGGTAATTTGAAACCCGCTAGAAAGGGCTGCGCTACAGACGTCCGCCGGTCCGGCGGATGAAGTAGAACAGCGCCGCGGTGGCGAGCACCAGCCCTTCCACAGCGAACTCGCGCCGGGTTGCGTTCGAGAGCAGCCAGGCGATCACCGCCGCGGCCAGCAGCGGAACCACAGGTCCCGCCGGAATCACGAACGGCGCGCCGCCGGCCCGGACATCACGCCGCTGCAGATCGTATGCGGCGGCGACACACGTCAGGTAAAGCGTCAGCGCTGCGACATTGGCCAGGACCGCCAGCTGCGTGAAGCTGCTGCTGACCGCCACGCTCGCGACGATGATGGCGTGGACGACGATCGCCACGTACGGCGTATGGAAGCGCGGGTGGACGCGGGCGAGCGCGGCCGGCAACGCGCCGTCGCGCGCGAAGGCATACAGCGCGCGCGGGCTGCCCAGCATGTCGCCCGATACGTAACCGAACATCGAGATCGTCCCACCAAGCAGCACGAGCATCCGCCCGCCGGCTCCGAGTACGCGGCCGGCCGCTTCGGCAAGCGGAGCGGCGGCATAGGTCGACATCGACGGCCCGAGGAGTCCCTGCGCGACCAGCTGAATCGACAGGTACAACGTCGTCGTGATCGCAAGCGCCGAGAACACCGCGCGCGGAACGGTTCTCGCCGGATCGCGAACCTCGCCGCTCGGCACCAGCGCGACTTCCAGGCCGACGAAGGCGAAGATCAAGACGATGGCCGTGCCGCCGACTGCCGACACCGACGGCAGCTGCGGCCACCGCAAATACGAGGCGTCGATGAACCAGACGCCGGCCAGCACGAGCACCGCCAGCGGCAGCAGCTTCGCCGTGGTGACGATCTCGACCAGGCGCGCGCCCGTCCGCACGCCGCGGACGTTGACAGCGGCGAGCGCGGCAAACAGTACGGCGATCACGGCGGCGCGTCCCGCCGGCGTCGCCACCGCCGGCCACAGCGCGCCGAGCGACGCCGCGAACGCGCTCGCGACCGACGCGACCGCGAAGGTCGCCATCAGCATGTAGAGGACGCCGGCCAGAAAACCCACGAACGGTCCGAACGCCACCTCCACGTAGGCGTAGACGCCGCCGGTCAGCGAGACGCGGCTGCCTGCTGCAGCAAAACAACACACGATCAGCGCCATCAGCACCGCACATACGACATAGGCCAGCGGCGCGGCGGCGCCGAGTCCGCGAGCGGCGGCCGCCGGCAGCACGAAAATGCCGGCGCCGATCGTGATGTTGATGATGCTCGCGGTCAGCTGGCGCGGGCCAATGGCGCGCAGCAGGGAGGTTTCTGCGGTGACCGGCATGGGCGCGGACTGTACCTCATGTTGATGAGGTGTGGCCGGGGCACAACGCTTGCGTAAAGCATTGGTTAACAGCGGTTGCCCAGGAGAACCCACATGGCGCTCGCCTCCCTGAAGGACTTGTACTTCGACGAGCTAGGCGATTTGTACGACGCGGAAACGCAGATGATCCGGACCCTGCCCAGGCTCGTCGAGGCGGCGCGCGCCCCGGAACTGCGTGAAGCGCTGAAAAAGCATTGCGACGAATCGCGGCTCCACCTCGAGCGCCTCGAATTGATCTTCACCCACTGGGGCGAGCGGCGCCGCTCGAAGCCTTGTGCCGGGCTGGCCGGCATTGTTCAAGAAGCCGACGAGCGCCTGAATCAAGCGGAGACAGACGACGCGCGCGACGCCGCGATCATCGGCGTGGCGCAGCGGATCGAGCATTACGAAATCGCCGCCTACGGCTGCGCGCGCACCTACGCGCGCCGGCTCAACCGGCTCGACGAAGCGCGGCTGTTGCAGGAGACGCTCGACGAGGAAGGGCGCACCGACCGCCGGCTCACCGAGATCGCCGAAGCCCACATCAACGACGACGCGCGGCTCGAAACCGACTTCCAGTCGGAGCCGGCGGCGCGCCGCCTGCGCTACGTGCCGATGGACGTCGTCGCGAAGGGGCGCGGCAGGCAGGAACCGCTGGCCGTGCGCAACGACGCCGACGAAGAGCTCGGCGTGCTCGACGGTCTGCTCGCCGAACACGATCTCGGCGCCGTCCGCTACGCGATCGTCGACGCCGGCGGCGTGCTGGTGCATCGCCGCTATCTGCTGCCGATTGCGCTGCTGCGCTTCGACGAAGCGGCCTCGGTGCTGCGCGTGGCGATCGATCGGCAGGTCGCCGAGCGCTATCCCGCGTTCGACAACGACGAGTTCGAGAAGTTGAGCGACGACGATCGGGTCGGCTACGAGCGGCGGCTGCTGAAGTTCTTCCCGCGCGAGACCGACGCGACGGCGTCGCCGGAGACCGTGGTCGGCGCGCTGCCCGACTGGCTGCTGACCGGCGCCTGGATCACAGTCCCGCCGGGCCGCGCCGATCGGCTGCCGCAGGAGGCGCGCTCGTTCGTCAACGAGTTCTCGCCGGTCCCGTCAGAGAACGCCGACCCGGCGCCTGAGCGCATGATCGCGCACGACCGCAGCACGGTGCCGCCGCCGGTCGATTCGCACGCGCCGCCGCGGCGCGACGGTGATAAGCTGCGCTGACTGCTTCATCTTCTTGCCCTGCTGGGCGTTCTCAGCATCTCCTTCTCGGCCGTCTTCGTCCGGCTGGCGGCGGTGTCGCCGATCACCGCGACGTTCTATCGCGCGGCGTACGCGTTGCCGGTGCTGGCGGCGCTGTGGTTCGTGCAGCGGCGTCACGATCGGCGACCGCGGCGCGAGCGATGGATTGCGGTCGCGAGCGGAATCATTCTCGCCGTCGATCTGAATCTCTGGCACGAATCGATCGCGCTGCTCGGCGCCGGGCTCGGGACGGTGATTGCGAATGTGCAGGTGGTGTTCGTCGCGCTGGCGGCGTGGTTCCTGTACCGCGAGCGGCCGACAGCCGGGCGCCTCGCGCTGATCGCCGTGGTGCTGGCCGGCGTCGCGTTGAGCTCCGGTCTCGGCCGGCACGACGCCTACGGCGAACGTCCCGTCGCCGGTGCCCTGATCGGGGTGCTCGCGGGCCTGTCGTACGCGGCGTTTCTGCTCGTTTACCGCGCCGCGAACCGCACCGCCGGACCGCGGTCCGGTCCGCTGCTCGATTCAACCGCCGGCATGGCCGCCGGCGCGCTCGCGACCGTTCCGTTCGATCCGCGCTTCATGCTGGTGCCGCCGCCGTCCGCACAGATCTGGCTGGTGCTGCTCGCGATCGGATCACAGGTGATCGGCTGGCTGTTGATCGGCACCGCGCTGCCGCGGCTGCCGGCGCTTGAAACCTCGGTGCTGCTCCTCGGCCAGCCGGTGTTTGCCGTCATCTGGGGCGTGCTGATTTTTCGCGAGCGTCTGTCTGCACTCCAGTGGCTGGGCTCCGCGATCGTCCTCGCCGGCGTCGCGCTGCTGTCCGCCCGCGCTTCCCGCTCGTAGTATCCGGCTTCGGCCGGACCAATGATGGTCCGCCTGAAGGCGGACACGACGAAGAACCGTCTAACTTGCCATCTCGTGGACAGCCGCGACTTCGGCGGCGGCGCGCAGGCCGCTCTCGACGGCGCCGTTCATGTAGCCCTGCCACTTGATGCTGGTGTGCTCGCCGGCGAAGAACAGGCGGCCGGCCGGACGCGGCAGCCAGGCGCGCAGCGCGGGATCGAAGCCTGGATCGAAGAAGGCGTAGCCGCCGCGCGCGTACGGATCCTGTTCCCACACGAACTGGCGCGACGCGACCAGTTCGGCGTGATCGGCGCCGAGCCAGTCGAGCGTGTGGACGAGCCCGCGCGGGCCCTGCCGCGAGACGATCGCCTGGGTGGCGTCGCTGGCGCTGCCGCCGGCGAGCAGCGACAGGATGCCGCTGCGCCCGCGCTGCTCTTCGTTGCCGTCCCACAGCGCCCCGAACGGCAGCGGCGAACCGAAGGCGCGCGGCCGGCCGGGCAGGCGCCAGAAACGTTTCGAGAACTGGAGCAGCGTCTTCGTGGCGCGGCCGTACTTGAGGGAGGCGATGGCGTCGTGCTGCTGTGCCGGCAGCGCCGGCGTGATCGGAATGCGCCGCAGGAGCGTCGCCGGCAGCGCGAGCACCGCGTAGTCGCAGGCGATCTGCGACTGCTCGCGGCGCCGCTTCACGGCGACGCGGACCACCTTGCCGCGCTGCGACACCGCGACCACCTCGGTGTTCAGCTGCAGGCGCGACCCGAGCGGCTTCGCCAACGCCGTCGCGAGCGCGTCGTTGCCGCCTTCGAGGCGATACAGCGCGCCCGGCGCCGGCGAATCGGCCTCACTGAATTGATCGACGAGCGCGACCAGCGACAGTTCGTCGGGATCGGCGAGAAAGAAGCCGCGGAGCCCGGTCGCCGTCGCGCGTAGTTCTTCGTCGGCGCGCACCTCGTCGAGCCACCGCGCCACCGATCGCCGCGAGATCCGCGCCGTCACCGGCGAGTCCCAGCGCCGATCGGCCCGCTTGTACGGCGTCGTCTGGTCGCCGAGCGCGTCGGCGAGACGATCCCAGCCGCGCGCCGAGCTGCGATGGACGATCTGTGGTTTGCCGGAGCCGTCGGCGCGGACGTAGCCGAAGCCGCCGCGCAGGATCCGCGTGAGTTTCAGGCCGGCGCCTTCGGCGAGCGCGCGAATCTCGTCCTGCCCCTCGTCGATCATGTCGCCGCCGGCTTCGGCGTGCTGCTGCTCGCTGAACCCGTCGCGGATCGTCCAGACGCGCCCGCCGACGCGATCGCGCGCCTCGACGACGGTCACTGTCGCGCCGCGAGCGGCGAGATCGTGAGCCGCCGCCAGTCCGGCGAAGCCTGCGCCGGCGACCAGCACCGACACACCATTCAGCGTCGCTCCAGGCATCGGCTCACTGTAAATGGAAAAGCCGGCGCGATGGGCTAAACTTTCGGCATGCTCTTGCTCCTTGCCGCGCTTGCCGCGGCTGCGTACGCGCATCCGGAACAGCTCGTCGACACGGATTGGGTGGTCGCCCACGCCGCCGACGCGAACGTCCGCATCGTCGACATGCGGCAGAGCGGCTTCGGCGAAGGGCATGTCCCCGGCGCCGTGTATGTGTCGCCGGTGGCGATTCGCGACGCCAAGGCGGCGCCGACGTTCCTGCCGACGCCGGCGGCCTTCGAGCAGATGATGACGTCGCTCGGCATCGGCGATCGCACCCGCGTGGTGGTCTACGACGAGCGCGGCGGCATCTACGCGGCGCGGTTGTGGTGGATTCTCAACTACTACGGCCACTCGAACGTGGCGCTGATGAACGGCGGCTGGATCAAGTGGACGGCGGAACATCGGCCGGTGTCCACCGACGCGAAACCCGCGGCCGTGACTGGCGCACCGTTCCGGGCCAAGGCAAACCCGAAATGGCTGGCGGTCGCCACAGACGTGACCGCGGCCATCGGCAAGCCCGGGATCAAGATCGTCGATGCGCGCACGGAGAAAGAGATCAACGGCGAGGACCTGCGCAACATCCGCCGCGGCGGCTTCGTGCCGTCGTCGATCCCCGTGTACTGGGAAGATCTGCTCGACCCGCAGCAGCGCACGTTCAAGCCGGCCGACGAGTTGAAAACGATCTACGAGTCGCGTGGCATCGTGCCGAACGACGAGGTGATTGCCTACTGCCAGGTCGGGATGCGCGCCTCGGTCGACCTGTTCGCGCTGCACCTCATCGGCTACGACAAGCTGCGCAACTACTACGGCGCCTGGGAAGAGTGGGGGAACAGAGACGATCTGCCCATCGCTACCAGGAAGTGACGCCTGGCAATTAAGAATTGGGAATTAAGAATTAAGAATTCGTGCTTGGCGGCGGGCCATTTGACGCGGATTCTTAATTCTTAATTCTTAATTCGTAATTCTTAATTGCTGCGGCGAGCGAAGCGAGCGAAGAAGCTGGTGCTGTTCCACTTCGGACGGTCGGATCGATTGGCGATCCGCACGGCGAGGTTCCTGACCACGTCGATGTACTTCGCGGCCGCCGCGCGATCGACCGGCTGATTGAGGTCGTCCGACGGCGCGTGGTAGCGCTCCGCCGTCCACTTCGCGGCAATCTTCGCTTCCGGCGAGTTGGCCTGGTAGCCGACCTTCATCGCCAGCGCCGGGATCCCGAACTTGATGAAGCTGTATTGATCGCTCCGCACGAAGCGGTTGCGCTGCGGCTCGGGATCGGCCTGAACCTCGAGGCCGAGCTCGCGCGCGGTGGCGCGGATGTCCTGGCCGAGATCGGATTCGTCGAGACCGAGCACCATCAGCGTTTTCAGCGGAAACAGCGGCAGGAACATGTCGGTGTTGACGTTGGCGACGATGTGGTCCTGCGCCACCGGCGGGTGCGCGGCGAAATAGAGCGAACCGAGCTCACCTTTCTCTTCACCGGTGACGGCGACAAACAGGATCGACCGCTTCGCTCTGGCGTTGGCGGCGTGCAGGGCGGCCGCGACTTCCAGCATCGCGGCCACGCCCGAGGCGTTGTCCATCGCGCCGTTGTAAATCGTGTCGCCGTTGATCGCCCCTCCGATGCCGAGGTGATCGACGTGCGCGGACAGCACGACGTATTCGTTGCGGAGCTGCGGATCGGCGCCGCGCCGGATGCCGGCGATGTTCTGCGATTCGACCTCGGCGCGCTCGACGGCGACGCGCGCCTTGAGCCGTGGCTTCAGGGCGAAGCTCGGGAGCGGCTTGCCGCCGTCGACCAGCGCGAGCAGCTCCGCAAACGTGTGACCCGAACCGGTGAACAGCCTGTCGGCGTGCGCCGGGTTCATCGTCACCGACAGCTGCTGGCCGGCGGTTTCGCTGAGCGAGGCATCGGCGAGCGACATCGCCGGCTGCAGCCGCGCCAGCGTCGAGCGCGCCCACGGGATGTCCATGCTCTTGGGGTTGGCGATGCTGACCGTGCCGATCGCGCCGGCCGCCTTGTACATCTTCCAGCGCTCGCCAGCCGATCCGTAGTGCGCCTGCAGCGGACCGGGAAGCGATGCCGGCGTCGCCGAGATGTGCACGACCACCGCGCCATTGAGATTCACGCCGGCGAAATCGTCGATGTTGCGCTCGGGAATCTTCAACCCGTAGCCGACAAACACCAGCGGCGCGTCGACGGTTGCCGCCGGATCGACGCGCATGCTGATGTTGGCATCCTCGCCGAGCGCCAGCTTCTCTTCGGCGCCGTTGCTCGCCAGCGCGAGGCTCGACTTCGATTCGTCGATCCGCCGGGTGTTGAACTTCACCGGCTGGATGAAGCCGCCGCCGGCGCCGGCCGGTTCGAGCCCGGCCTTCTGAAACTGCGCGGCCACGTACTCGGCGGCGCGCTTGTGGCCGGCGCTGCCGGTGTTGCGCCCTTCCATGCCGTCGTTGGCGAGCGCTTCGACGTGCGACCACCAGCGGGCGGCGGTGTCGGGGTCGGCGGCGCGCGGCGCCACCGTGGCGGCCAGCAGTCCCGCGAGGGTGATCGTCAGCACTCGGTGCATCAGGTGAATCCTCCGTCGGGATATAGAATACGCGCTCCGATGTTCCCGGTATGGCTGTTGGCTTCCGCGCTGAGCGCAGGTGCGATCGATGGAGGGCCAGGCTTTCAGCCTGCCCTCGGGCGCCCTGAAAGGACGCCCCTCCGTCCCGCCGCGCCGTCGCCCGTCGCGAGCGTCGACGAGCGGGCGCCTGTCGAGGTGCCGCCGCCGAGCGAGCGCGCGATGGCCTACTACTGCAGTGGAAACGTCTGGTGGATTGCCTGGTCCGGCCTGCTGGTCGCAATCGTCCTGCTGATCGGGAGCCTCTACGCCGCGTATCGCACCGCCGATGCCGTGCTCGCGCGATGGGGCGGCCGGTTCGGGTTCACGTCGCTGGCCGACATCGCGTCGCTGCCGTTGCTCCTGCTGCTGGTCAGCACCTTCTCGCTCGTGGTGACGCCGCTGCAGCTCGCCTTCGTCGCGAACCCTCGGCCGGGGCTGCTGTTCGAGCTGTGGCGCGAAGGCCATCCGCCGCTCGGCGAACGGATCGATTTCGCCAATCAATACCATCCGTGGACTGACGGCCAGGCGCTCGCCTACGGAGACAAATTCAGGAAATGAGGACGGACATGGGACGGTTCACAGCGATAGCCGTGTGCGCGGCCGCGCTCGTCGCGGTGGAAGCGCGTGCGCAGGCGCGGCTGCAGAGCAGCGACCTGCTGAAGCTGCGCTCGGTCACGGCGGTGCAGATGTCGCCGGATGCCACGCGGGTCGCCTACGTCGTCGAAAGCAACGACGGCCCTGGACGTCCGTACGGGCAGCTGTGGGTGATGACGCTGGCGGATGGCAAGAGCGTTCGCTTCGGCGGCGACAAGGACGCCTCGGGCACGCCGGAATGGTCGCCCGACGGCCAGTCGATCGCCTATCGCGGCCGTCTCGGCGACAAGAGCGGGCTCATCGTCGCGCGGCCAGACGGCAGCGGCGCACGCTTCATCGCCGAGATGGAAGGCACCAATGCGCCGCTGCCGAGCACCGGCAAGACGATCGCGTGGTCGCCCGACGGCAAGCGCCTCGCGTTGGTTTCTGCCGTGCCCGGACCGGAAACGGCGGACGCGACTTCTGACCCAGTCGTGATCACGCGGTATCTGTACAAACCCGACGCTGCCGAAGGCATGACGCATTTCAACGACAACCGCCGTCTGCATGTGTTCGTCGCCGACGTCGCATCCGCGCGCGTGACGCCAGTTACTACAGGCAACCACTACGAGCATTCGATCGACTGGTCGCCGAAAGGCGAGCTGCTGTTCCTGTCGAACCAGGACGCGGACGACGACGAGTTCTTCAATTACGACCTGTTCGCGGCCGAGCCGGGCAATGCGTCGGCGCTCCGCCGTCTGAGCGCCACCGAGAGCAACGAGTACCGCCCGCGCTGGTCACCCGACGGCTCGATGATCGCGTTCGCGGCAACGAAACGCGGCCTCACCGATCGCGAGACGACGATGGAGGACACGCATGTCTGGGTGATGAAGGCGGACGGGACGGGACGGCGCGAAGTCGGAACGATCGACAACCGCCAGGGCCCGCCCGAGTGGACGCCGGATGGGACTGCGCTGCTGTTCACGGTGCAGGAGCGCGGGCAGACGCGGCTGTATCGTGCGCCGGTCAGCGGTGGTAAGCCTGAAGCGCTCGTCAACGAGCGCGGATCTGTCGGCAGCTTCTCGATCGCCAAGAACACGATTGCCTACACGCTGGCGACGGCGACCGACCAGGCGGAGTTGTACGTCCGCGTCGGCAACGCGGCGCCGCGGCGGCTGACCGATCTCAATGCCGCGCTGCTCGCGGGCAAGAAGCTCGCCGAGGTGGAATCGTTCACGTTCATTTCCAACGACAACAAGTTCGAGGTCGAAGCGTTCCTCACCAGGCCGGTCGACCTGCCGGCCGATGCCGGATCGCCGACCAGCCGCGTGAAGGCGCCGCTGATCGTCAACATTCACGGCGGCCCGCACGGCCAGCAGGGACCGGCTTTCAACTTCAAGAACCAGGTCTACGCGGCGCGTGGCTGGGCGACGCTGATGGTCAACTATCGCGGCTCGACCGGGTACGGTCAGGCGTTCGCCGACGCTGTCTTCGGCGATCAGAACGGCAACGAAGGGCAGGACGTCCTCTATGGGGTGAGCGCGGCGCTGCGCCGCTATCCGTGGATCGATCGCGACCGGCTCGGCGTCGAGGGCACGAGCTACGGCGGCCAGCTCTCGACCTGGCTGATCACCCAGACCAACATGTTCAAGGCGGCGATCCCGACGGCGGCGATCACCAACATCGTCAGCTACAACTACATGACCTACTACAACCAGTACGAAGCGATGGAGTGGGGCGTGTATCCGCACCAGGGCAACCTGATGGACACACTGCTGCAGCGGTCGGCGCTGCGCCACGTCGCCAACGCGCACACGCCGACCTTGCTGATGCACGGCGAGAACGACAACGATGTGCCGATTGCGGAAGCGGAGCAGTTCTACGTCGCGTTGAAAGATGTCGGCACCGCAGCGGTGATGGTCCGCTATCCGCGCGAAGGACACGGCATCCGCGAGTCGAAACACGTCGTCGACTGGATCGATCGGAGCATCAAGTGGTACGAGAAGTACTTTCCGCCGTCGTCGCCAAAGTCGTAGCGGCGGCGATCGCGGAAGCGCTGGTGCTGGGCGCGCCGATGCCGGCGGCGGACGCCGGCGCCGGTTTGCCGGCCGACGCGCAGAAGCAGCTGATCGAGTACCGGAGCCGCGAGGCGTCGTTCAAGAGCGCGCTGACGCCGCCGCCGGGCGCCGACCGTGAAGAGCGTGCGCTCTACGACAAACGGGTCGCCGTGGAGCGGGTGATCGTCTCGCTGTTTCCGCGGCGCGACGCCGCGAAGATCGCGTCGGGGTTCGCGCTCGACATCGATCTCGAGCACGTCGCCAGCTTCTCGGACACGCTGCTGCGCGATCTGCCGGTGCCGTGGCTGGCGCCGTACCTCAACCTGCTCGCCGGGCACGCCAAGCTGTGCGGCGACAGTCCGGCCGACGCGAAGCACACGCTCACGATCGCGCAGAAGAGCGGTGTGCCGCTGATTCGCATCGCGGCCGAGTACTTGCTGGCGGAGAACGCGTGTTTAGAGAAATGAGCCGCGGGTCGTCCGGGCAGGCCTAAAGGCCTGCGCTACCAACGCTACCGGAGCGCAGCCCTTCAGGGCTGCTGTCAGAGCTGTTCGACTGTATATCCCTTCGCTTTGAGAGCGGCGAGCAGACCGTCGGGGCCGACCAGGTGCGCGGCGCCGACGACGACGAGCGCGTGCTTCGGTCGCGCGAAGAGCGCGTCGATCTTCGGCATCCAGTTGCGATTGCGTTCGACGAGCAGCCGCTGGTAGAGCACCGGCTCCGTTTTCAGATCCGCGAGGACGATCTTTTCCACCGTCGCCGAATCGCCGCTGCGCCAGGCGTCGACCAGCTTTTTCATGTTCGCCTTCTCGTCGTCGAGTTCCTTGAGGCTCTCGGCCAGCATCCGTTCCTGCTGCTGCAGCGTCAGGCCGTCGAGCCGTGAGATCTGATACTCGGCGGTCTCGAGCCCCTGCGTTGTCTTACCGTCGGCCTTGGCCTGGTTGTAGAAGTGCATGTCGAGCCCGAGCTGCGGATCGAAGCCGGCCTGCTGCCACTCCATCTGCACGAGCGTCAGGGCGACCATCCACGGCTTCAGCATCTTGAACGGTTCCAGCGGCAGGCCGAGCGCCTCGGCGCGCTTCGTCAGCATCGCGTAGGTTTCGGCCGAGATCACCTTGTCGAGCGGCGTCGCCGACGGCAGCATCGCCTTGCCGAGCAGCGCCAGCTGCGCGCTGGGATCGGTGAGCTCCGCCATGTCGACTTCCTCGACCAGCAGATCCGAATCCTTGTAGGCGGCCTCGAGCGCCGGCTGCAGCGGGTAGAAATCGTTCGACAGCAGGTGCACCGAGCCGACCAGGTAGACGACTCCTGACTTGCCGGTGACCTTCCACGCGAACGACTTCGCCTGCGCGGCGGCGGCGACCAACAGCAGCGCCGCCGTGGCGATGGCCGTCCGCAGGACTCTGTGCTCTCTCATGGAATCATCTTCCCCGGATTCATCCGGTTGTCGGGATCGAGCGCGCGCTTGAGCGCGCGCATGACGTCGAGCGCCGGACCGTGCTCGGCCTCGAGGAACTTCATCTTGCCGAGGCCGACGCCGTGTTCCCCGGTGCAGGTGCCGCCCATCGCCAGCGCCCGCATCACCATCCGCTCGTTCAGCCGCCGCGCCTCCTCCAGTTCGCTCGGGCTGGCCGGGTCGAGCACGTAAATCAGGTGGAAGTTGCCGTCGCCGGCGTGGCCGACGAGGCAGATCGGAAACGGCGCGCCGATGTTGTCCTTCTTGGTCTCGACCACGCACTCGGCGAGGCGGGAAATCGGGACGCAGACGTCGGTGGTCCACGGCCGCGCGCCGGGCCGCAGCGCCACCGCCGCGTACAGTGCGTCGTGCCGCGCCTGCCACAGCTTCTCGCGGTCCTCGAGGCGTGTCGCCCACGTGAAGCCGGTGCCGCCGCGCTCGGCGGCGAGCGCCTGCACGGTCTCGGCCTGATCCTGCACGTGCCGTTCGCTGTCGCTGTGAAACTCGAAGAACAGCGTCGGCGCGACCGGGTAGTTGGTCTTCGAGTAGCGATTCACCGCGTCGAGCTGGGTCTCGTCGATCAGCTCGATGCGCGCCACTGGAATCCCGAGTTGAATCGTCGCGATGACTGTCTCGACCGCGCCCTCCATCGAGGCGAAAGAGCAGACTGCGGCGGAGACGGCTTCGGGCAGCGGATGCAGCCGCAGGGTGATCTCGGTGATGATGCCCAGCGTCCCTTCGGATCCGACGAACAGCCGCGTCAGGTCGTAGCCAGCCGACGACTTGCGCGCGCGTGTGCCGGTCTTGATCACCGATCCGTCGGCGAGGACGACGGTGAGCCCGAGCACGTTCTCGCGCATCGTGCCGTAGCGGACGGCGGTGGTCCCAGACGCGCGCGTCGCCGCCATGCCGCCGAGCGTCGCGTCGGCGCCGGGATCGACCGGAAACATCAGGCCGGTATTGCGCAAGGCCTTGTGGAGTTGCAGCCGCGTCACGCCCGCTTCGACCGTCGCGTCGAGATCGTCGACGCTGACGCGGACGATCTGCTTCATCTCGCGGAGGTCGATCGTGATCCCGCCGTGGATCGCGTTGACGTGCCCCTCGAGGGAGCTGCCGGCGCCGAACGGCACGAGCGGCAGCCGGTGGCGCGCCGCGATCGCGGCAATCGCCGCGACTTCCCCGGTGCTGACCGGGAAGCAGACCACGTCGGGAGGGGCGGGGGTGTGGTACGACTCGCCGTGGCTGTGATGCTCGCGCACGGCGTGCGCGTCGCTGGCGCGCGATCCGAGCTGCGCTTTCAGCTCGCGGATCGCCTGCTCGACGACGGCGCTGCTCGAGGCGGTGGCCATGCGTCAGTGTACTGGTTTCGCGGGCAGGCGGACGCGAAAGGTCGCGCCGCGTCCCGGACCATCGCTCTCGACGCGAACCGATCCGCCGTGCATTTCCGCGAGGTGCCGCACGATCGCCAGACCGAGGCCGAGGCCGCCGTGCTGCCGGGTGCTGCCGCCTTCCGCCTGGCGGAACCGGTCGAAGACGTGCGGCAGGAATTCCGGTGCGATGCCGGCGCCGGTGTCGGCGACGGCGATTTCAATTTCGTCGCCGAGGCGCCGCGTGCTGATGGTGACGCGGCCGCCGGCGGGCGTGAACTTGACGGCGTTGGACAGCAGGTTCCAGACGATCTGCTGCAACCGATCGGGATCGGCGATGATCATCCCGACCGCCGTGTCGTGGACCGCCGTCACCGCGATCGCCTTGGCGTCGGCCGCCGGCCGCAGGGTTTCGATGGTTTCGTCGAGCAGCGTCGCCAGCTCGATCGTCCGCAGTTCCAGCCGCAGCTTGCCGCGGATGATGCTGGCGACGTCGAGCAGATCGTTGATCAGCGTCATCTGCGCCCGCGCGTTGCGCTCGATCGTCTCGACGCCGATCTGCCGCCGCCGCTCGTCGGTCGGCCCCGACGCGAGGATCCGCGCCCAGCCGTAGATCGCGGTGAGCGGCGTGCGCAGTTCGTGGGAGATCGTCATCAGGAACTCGTCCTTGAGACGGTTGGCCTGCTGTTCGGCGTCGAGCGCCAGCGACAGCCGCGTGTTCATCTCCTGCAGCCGCGCCGCTTCGCTGTCGCGGCTCTCGGCGAGCGCGCGCTCGGCCGCCGCCTTGGCATCGATCTGACGCGACAGCACGAACAGCATGCCGGCGACCAGCACGCCGAGCGCGAGCAGCAGCACCGCCGACGCCTCGGCCTGATGCCGCCAGTCGGTGAGCACCTCGTCGCGATCGAGCGAGACGGCGACGATGAGCGGCGGCGTGCTCGTGATGCGATACGCCGACACCATGACCGCGCCGCCTGGTTCGACGGCGGCGCGAAGGGTTCCCGATCCGCCGCCGCGCGTCGCGGCGTCGAACACCGGGATGCCAATCGAGCGGGAACCGGTGGCCGACACCGGCGACGGCTCACGGAAGAGCACGAACCCGTTCGGATGGAATACCCACACGATGCCGCGGCGTCCGACATCAACGGTGCGCAGGAACGGCCGCTGCGACGACGGAATCACGGTCAGGACGACGGTGCCGGCGAAGGCGCGATGGTCATCGGTGAGCCGCCGGCCCATCGGGATGAGATAGGTTCGCGGCTCGCGCAACGACAGATACGGCTCGCCGATTACCAGGTCGTCGTTGGCTTGCGAGGCGAGGCGCTTGAAGATGAACTGGTCGGCGCGCGACTGCCCGACGATCAGCGGCTGCGTCGAGTGGGTGATCACGCCGGCGCTGTCGGTGACGGTGATCGATCCGACGCCGGCGACGCCGGCGGCGGCGGTTCCGAGGATCGAGTCCCACTGCTCGCCGGGCGCGGTCGGACCGCCGATGCGGCGGCTGTACTGCGACACCTGCCGCAGCGACGCGTCGCCTTCGGCAAAGATCTCGCGCAGGTATTCCGACAGGATGAACGACAGGTTCGCGGCCCGGGCATCGGCCGCCGCCAGCGTTTGCGCCCGCCACCAGACGAGGTCGACGGCGCGCAGCGCCGTGAACGCCGCCAGCACGCCAACCGTGAGCAAAATGACGAGCGGTTTGGACACTGGTCCGGTTGCGGCCCCGTTGCGCGGCGACGCCGCGGGACGCGCCGTCAGTATAGCTGCTGGAATTCGGCGAACGGCCGCTGGATGCGGTGCAGGAATGCAGTCTCGAAATCGACGCCTTCGCCGAGGTCGGTGAGCAGGTTGGTGATCGCTGCGCCGCCGGCCTCATCGAGCAGTCTTCGAGCCGCGAGCGCGCTCGCCGCGTACGCGACCAGCGCCTGCTCGCCGGTGAAGCGGCTGAACCCGTTCTGCAGCGCACGCAGCGGCACCGCGCCGGTGACCTTCTCCATGCGTTTCTCCGCCCAGCTGAGATCGCCGGTTTCGAGCGCCGTCGCGAGGCCCTCGTTGAGCCACGTCGGCACGCCGCGCGCCGCCAGGGTGCGGATTAATGCATGCGTGAACTCGTGCGACAGGACGCGGTCCAGCTCTTCCCGTTTGTCGAGGGCGCCGCGCATCGGGACACGAATCGTTCCGTCGTACGCGCCCGCCGCCCACGACGGCGATCGGGTGATGTCGCGAAACTGTTCGCTGGTGTAGAGCACGACCGGGATCGGATCGGTGGGATAGGTGCCGAGCGTCTGCCCGATGCGGAAGTAGGCGCGATCGAGGATCTCGAGCGCTTCGGCGGCAACCGCCGCTTCGGCCGGACCCTCGAACGACACGGTGAAATGCGAACCGATCGCGTGCTGCATGCGATCGTGCAGCTCGAGCTCGCGGCGCCAGCGATCGAGCGTCGCCTGCGCGTCCTTGTCGTCGGGCCGCTCGGCGACCGCGATCTCGTAGGTGCGCATCGCGCTCAGCGGGTCGCCCATGCGGTACTGGATCTGACCGAGCAGCAGCCGCGCCTCGGTGAGCTTCGCGTCGAGCGCGAGCGCGCGTTCGAATTCGTCGCGGGCGTCGGCGTCGCGGCGTTCGAGCGCCGCGGCCATGCCGGCGCCGAGATGCAGCCGGGCGTTTTTCGGATCGGCGGTGATCGCCTCGCGAAACGCTTCGGCGGCCGCATGCGCCTTGCCGGCGTTCAGCGCCGCCCACGCGTCGCGTTCGACGAGCGCCGTCCGCGGATCGATTTGCGCGCGCAGCGGCGCGTGCGCCGACCCGAGGATCGCCGCCGCGACAAGCGCCGTCAGAAGCCGATTGCGTTTGCTCAAGGTGTCAAGAATAATGAGGCCGCCAGCCGCACTGCCTTCCACATTATCGCCCATGTCCGCGTCTGTCGAAGCGCCGGTTGTCGTCATCGGGGCTGGACCGGCGGGCCTTACGGCGGCCTACGACCTGACGCGCCGCGGCGTCCCGACCGTCGTCTTCGACGCCGATCGCCAGGTCGGCGGCCTCGCCCGCACCGTCGTCTACAAAGGCTTCCGGTTCGACATCGGTGGCCATCGCTTCTTTACGAAAGTGTCGGCGGTCCGCGATCTGTGGCACGAACTGCTCGGCGACGATCTGCTTCGCCGGCCGCGCCTCTCACGCATTTATTACGGCGGCCGGTTCTACGATTACCCGCTCCGCGCCGCCAACGTGCTCGCCAACCTCGGGCCGTTGACGAGCGTTGCCGTGCTGGCCAGCTACGCGCGTGCACAGCTGCACCCGATCGATCCGGAGCGCAGCTTCGAAGACTGGATCTGCAACCGCTTCGGACGCCGCCTGTTCGACATGTTCTTCAAGAGCTACACCGAGAAAGTGTGGGGGATGCCGTGCGGCGAGATCGGCGCGGAATGGGCGGCGCAGCGGATCAAAGGCCTGTCGCTGTGGACCGCGGTGCGCAGCATGCTGCACGCGAGCGGCAGCGCTCACATCACGTCGCTCGTGCACGAGTTCGAATACCCGCGGCTCGGGCCGGGGATGATGTGGGAGACGTGCCGCGATCGGGTCACCGCCGGCGGCGGTGAGGTGCGCCTCGGCATGCCGGTGACGGCGATTCAGCACGACGGCTGTCGCGTCACCGCGGTCGTCGCCGGCACCAACGGCGATCGCTGCGTGCAGCCGGCGTCACACGTCATCTCGACGATGCCGGTGCGCCATCTCGTGAGCCGCATGACGCCGTCGGCGCCGCGGCCGGTCCAGGACGCGGGCGGCCGGTTGAAGTATCGCGACTTCCTCACCGTGGCGTTGATCGTCGACGCGGCGTCGGTCTTTCCCGACAACTGGATCTACATCCACGATCCGTCGGTGCGCGTCGGCCGCGTCCAGAACTTCAAGAACTGGAGCCCGGACATGGTCCCCGATCCGCGGCTCACCTGCCTCGGCCTCGAGTACTTCTGCTCGCGCGGCGACGATCTGTGGGCGATGGACGACGCCGACCTGATCGCGCTGGCCGGGCGCGAGATCGCGGCAGTCGGTCTCGTCGATCCGGGACAAATCATCGACGCGACGGTGATGCGCGTCGACAAGGCCTATCCGGTCTACGACGACACCTATCGCGACGCGCTGGCCGGGATCCGCGCGTGGCTCGAACGGTTCGGCAACCTGCAGCTGGTCGGGCGAAACGGGATGCACAGGTACAACAACCAGGACCATTCGATGCTGACCGCGCGGCTGGCTGTCCAGAATCTCTTCGGTGCACGCCACGACCTCTGGTCGGTGAACGCCGACGAGGAGTACCACGAGGAGGCCGACGTCCGCGCACTGGCCGCGTCTCAGCCGCTGGTTCCACACCGCATTCGGAATTAGGAATTATTGTTTCCTGATTGCCTGATGCTATTCTTACGCGCCGCACGATGCCGCAGCCTGCCTCCGTTCCAGTCGAAGAAGGGGTAATCGACGTGCTGAAAAACGTCAGCCGGCGGCCCATCGAACCCACGCTCGCCAGCGATCTGGTCGCGGATCTCGGCTTCGATTCGTTGCAGGTGCTCGAGGTGATCGCCGAGCTCGAAGATCGCTTCGACATTTCGATTCCGCTGAACGACGTGCCGGCCACGCGAACCGTCGGGCAGGTGGTGGCGCAGGTCGCCAGCCTCGTCGCCGCGCGGCCGAACGCGTGATGCCGCCGCTGCGGACGCTGCCCGAGGCGCTGGCCGACGCGGCGCTCACCAGCGCCGGCTATCGCTTTCAGGCCGGCGCCGCTGAAACCTGGCGGTCCTACGCCGAGGTGCGGCACGAGGCGCTGCGCGTCGCCCGCGCGCTGAAGGATGCCGGCCTGCGCCGCGGCGATCCGATCGCGCTGGTCATCCCCGACGGTCACCAGTTCCTCACCGCGCTGTTCGGTGCCTCGATCGCGCACCTGATCCCGGCCTCGTTGTATCCACCGGCGACCACCGGCGACCTGCCGCGCTACATCGAGCTCACCGCCGGCGTCCTCAACGCCGCCGAAGCGCGCGCCGTCGTCACCTCGCGGGCGCTGGCGCCGGCCTTTGCCGAGGCGCGGGCGATGTGCCCGAACCTGTCGCTGATCCTGTGCCGCGAAGATCTCGACGCCTCTGCCGACGAACCGGACACGGCGCCGTCGCTCGACGACATCGCCTTCGTGCAGTTCACGTCAGGATCGACGTCGACGCCCAAAGGCGTCGTCCTGACGCATGCCAACCTGGCGGCGAACATCGATGCGTTCGCGGGTCCGGCTGGCGTCGACGCCAACGACGACGACGTCGCGGTGAGCTGGCTGCCGCTCAATCACGACATGGGCCTGGTCGGGATGGCGCTCGGCGCCGTGTACAGCCAGCGCGTGTCGGTGCTGATCACGCCGCAGACGTTCGTGAAACGGCCGACCGAGTGGCTCCGCGCCATCACCCGTCATCGCGGCTCGATCAGCTTCGCGCCGAACTTCGCGTACGACCTCTGCGTGCGGCGGGTGAAGGATCTCGACGGCCTCGATCTGTCCAGCTGGCGCATCGCCGGCTGCGGCGCCGAACCGATTCACCCGGCGACGCTCGCCGCGTTCGTCGAGAAGTTCGCGCCGGTCGGCTTCCGCGAGACGAGTTTTCTTCCGAGCTACGGCCTTGCCGAACACGTCCTCGCGGCGACGTTCCCGCCGCACGGCCGTGGTCTGCGGGTCGACCGCGTGTCGGCGACCAACCTCGCCGAGCAGCGCGTCGCGGTCGCCGCGCCAGACGACGATTCGCCGTCGGCGTCGCTCGTGAGCTGCGGATCGGCGCTCCCCGGGCATCAGCTGATGATCGTCGACGACCGCGGGCATCCGTTGCCGGAGCGGCACGTCGGCGAAATCCTCCTCGCCGGCCCGTCAGTGATGCTGGGCTACTATAAACAGGAGGCGTTGACGGCCGAGGTCCTGCGCGACGGCTGGCTGTGGACCGGCGACCTTGGTTACCTGTCGGGCGGAGAACTCTTCGTCTGCGGCCGGATCAAGGACGTGATCATCGTTCACGGCCGCAAGTACCACCCGCAGGACCTCGAGTGGGCGGTCGACGACGTGAACGGCGTTCGTCGCGGGCGCGTCGTCGCGTTCGGCATCGAGGACGAGCGCGCCAATCGCGTCGTGATCGTCGTCGAGCCGAGCGGCACCACGCCGGGCGATCTGCTGGCGGAGGCGATCCGCAAGCGGGTCAGCGATCTCTTCGGGTTGTACGTCGACGAGGTGGCGATCGTGCCGAGCGGCACGGTCGGGCGCACGACCAGCGGCAAGGTGCAGCGCGCGGCGACGAAAGAGCGGTATGCACGCGGCGAATGGTTGGCCGAAGGGATGAGGGCCTGAACCAGGGGGTTCCGAGTCGCATGGATCTCCTCGACAAGCTTCGGGTGGTGGAGCAGCGCGCGGCGGCGTTCGCCGACGGCTCGCCGATGCCCGGCCTCACCGTCATCGACCGCGTCCTCGGTCCGTGCGAAGTCGTCGTCCGCGGACGGCCGACCCTGATGTTCGGGTCGAACAATTATCTCGGGCTCACGCTTCATCGCGAGGTCGTCGACGCTGCGCGGCGTGCCGTCGTCGCCTACGGCACCGGCACCACCGGATCGCGCACGGCCAACGGCACGCTGGCGCTGCACGAGAGCCTCGAGCGCCAGTTCTGCGACTGGTTCGGCAAGCGCCACGCGCTGATCTTCAGCACCGGCTATCAGGCCAACCTGTCGCTCATCGGCGGCCTCTGCGGCGCCGGCGACGTGATTCTGATCGACAGCGACAGCCACGCCAGCATCTACGATGCGACGCGGCAGACCGCGGCGCAGGTGATTGGATTCCGCCACAACTCGCCCGACAGCCTGCGGCGCAAGCTCGAGCGCCTGGCCGCGAACGAGCGCAACCGCCTCGTCGTCGTCGAAGGGCTGTATTCGATCCGCGGCGACGTCGCGCCGCTGCGCGACATCGTCGACGTCTGCCGCGCGCACGGCGCCTACCTCCTCGTCGATGAAGCGCATTCGCTCGGGACCTACGGCCCCACCGGGCTCGGCTGCGCCGAGGAGCAGGGCGTGCTGGACGAGGTGGATTTCGTCGTCGGCACCTTTTCGAAATCGCTGGCCGGCATCGGCGGCGTGTGCGTGTCCAACCACTCGGAGCTGCGCGCGCTGCATTTCCTCGCCCGCGCCTACGTGTTCACGGCATCCGGGTCGCCGTCGAACATCGCCGGCGTCAGCGCCGCGGTCGACGTGGTCCGCTCGCACCCGGAACTGCGCGAGCAGCTGTGGGCCAACGTTCATCGCCTGCGCCAGGGCTTGCGCGAACTGGGCTACGCGATCGGCGAGACCGAGTCGCCGATCGTGCCGATCTTCACCGGTGACGAAGCGCGAACGATTGCCCTGTGGCAGCGGCTGCTGACCGAGGGGTTGTACGTGAACCTGATCGTGCCGCCCGGCTGCCCCGTCGACGATTGCGTGCTGCGGGCGAGCTGCTCGGCGGCGCATACGCCGGACCACCTGGCGCGCGCCCTCGACATCTTCGGCCGCGTCGGCGCGGAGCTCGGCGTCACGCGCGTCGCGTTGTCGTGATCGCTCGCCTGAAAGGCTCGCGCTCCTCGATCACCGCCCCGAGCGGTCGGAGCGCGAGCCTTTCAGGCGAGCGTCAAATCCACCCCTCTTGCCTGTACCATTCGCCGGTCGTGTTCAGTCCATCCTCGAGATCAATCGCGGCCACGACGCCGAGGCGATCGCGCAACCGATCGACGCGGCAGACAAACCCTTCGGCCGCGAGCTCGCGGTAGCGCGACTGGTTGATCAGCACTGGACGGCCGGTTACCCGCTGCGCGATCTCGCCGGCGAAGGCGGCGGCGTGCGTCAGCGGCATCGGCACGCGGATCACGCGCGCGCCTGGCGCGACCGCGGCGCGGATGCCGTCGACGAGCGCGCGCGGGGTCACCGGCGTCGGGTGGCCGACGAAGATCGCGTCGCCGTCGATGTCGGACCGGATTGCGGCCGCAATCGCCCGCACGACGTCGGCGACGTGAATGAACGTGTACGCCGCGCCGCTGCGGCCGACCACCGGCAGCACGCCGCGCGCCGCCATCCGGAACAGCGCAAACAGGGCCCGGTCGCGAGGTCCGTAGACGACGCCCGGGCGCAGCGCCATCCAGCGCAGGCCGGGCGTTTCAGCGAGGACGCGCTCCCCGGCGAGCTTGCTGCGCCCGTAGGGCGTGATCGGATGCGGCGGATCGGTTTCTGATCGTGGCGCGCTCGCCGGCGCCGGCCCACCCGCGGCCAGGCTCGAGATATGGACCATGCGCACGCGCGCGTCGCCCGCCGCCTGCGCCACGATCCGCGTGGCGTCGACGTTCGCGGCGACGAAGTCGCGCTCGCGAGGCGCGGCGATCAGGCCGGCGAGATGCACGACCGCCGTCGCGCCGGCCAACTGCCCGGCGAGCACACCGCGCTCGAACGGCCGCCGGATCGGCACGACCTCGTCGCCGCGCGCGACGAGATCGCCGACGACATGCTGGCCGATGAAACCGGACGCACCGGTGACGGCGATCTTCACCCGAGCGCCTTCTCGTAGATGCGATACGTCTTGTAGCGGCGCGCGCCGGCCATTTCCGCCGGCTGGTTGATGTCGCGGTTGTCCTCGAGCACCCACGAGAACTCCGCGCGCGCGTACTGCGTGCCGCGCAGCTGCTGGTGCCAGTCGTTCAGCAGCAACGGATAGAGGCCGAAGGCGCGGTACCGCGCATCGACGCCGAGGAGCAGCAGCCGCACCTGCGTGATGTAGCGGTTGCGCAGCAGCAGCCGCGGCAGCGCGAGCCCGAACAACCGGCCGCTCGTACCTTTCAGCACCTGATTGATATCAGGTACCGCAATCAGGCACGCGATCGTTTCGCCGCCGGCTTCGGCAACGACGGCAGCGCGCGGATCGAAAATCGGCTTGAGCTCGGTGGCGAGCCGGCGGAACTCGGCCGCCGTCGGCGGCACGAATCCCCAGTTGCGCTCCCAGGCGGCGGTGTAGATGGCGCGCAGCCGCTCGACCTCGCGCGAGAACTCCTTCAGGTTGAGGCGCCGTACCGTGATGCCATGCTTGTCGCGCAGCCTCGCGGCGAGCTTCGCAATCACCGGCGGCGTGTCCTGCTGCAGGTCGTAGATCCACGCATAGAGATCCTTTGCCTTGTGGTAGCCGGCCGCCTCGATGTGCGCCGCATAGGCGACCGGATTGTGCGGCATCATCAGGAACGGATCGGTGTCGAACCCCTCGACGAGCAGTCCCGCGCTCTCGTTCAGCGACGGGTTGATCGGCCCGCGAATCGCCGCGCGGCCGCGGGCGCGTCCCCACGCCTCGGCGGCGCCGAGCAGCGCCCGTGCCGCCTCGGCGTCGGCCGCCTCGAAGAACCCGAACATGGCGAGGTTGTCGCGGTGCGTCTCGTTGTGCAGTCGATCGTCGATCGCGGCGATACGGCCGGCGACGCGGCCGTCGCGGGTTGCAAGCAGCAATTCGACCTCGGCGTGCTCGAAGAACGGATTCTTCGCCGGCGTCAGCCGCTCGTGTTCGGCCAGGCGCAGCGGCGGCAGCCAGTGAGGATCGGCGGCGTGGCGCTCGTAGGGATAGTCGATGAATTGGCGGAAGTCGCGTCGCCCCGCGACGCGCCGAATGTCGATCACGGCAGCCGATACGTTAGCATCTCGTGAGCTGCCCGCATCGTGCGTTCCTCGGAATCGCTGCCGCTCGCGTACTTCGCCGCCTGCGCCGCGCTGTCATGGCTCCGGCCGCTGCCGGCCGCGCGGCGCGTTCAGGTCACCGTGATCTCGATCGCGATGGCGGCGGCGATTCTCGCCGTCGCGCAGCAGGGCAGCGCCGTCATTCGCGACTGGGCGCCAGGAGTCAGCATTCTCGTCGGCTATTACGTATCGGGCCGCTTCTTCGTCACGCCGTCGCCCGCCGTCGAGCGCTGGCTGATGTCCTGGGACCGCCGCTTGCTCGGCGATCCGGCGACCAGGTTCGCGAAGTGGCCGCGCGCCGTGCTCGCGTATCTCGAGATCGTCTACATGGGATGTTTTCTCCTGGTGCCGGCCGGGTTCGCGATTCTGGCCGCGCGCGGCCGCTCGGACCTCGCCGACCACTACTGGACGATCGTGATGGCGGCGGAGTTTGGCGCCTTCGCGCCGCTGGTGGTGATTCAGACGCGTCCGCCGTGGCTCGTCGAGCGCAAGCCGGTGCTGGCCGATCGCGCTGTGCATCGGGCCGCGTCGCGGATGGTCGAGCACCTGACGATCCGCGCGAACACGTTCCCCAGCGGGCACGTCGCCGGATCGCTCGCCGTCGCCTTTGCGGTGATCGATACAGCGCCGGTGGTCGGCCTCGCGCTCCTGCTGCTGGCGGCAACGATCAGCGTCGCGACGGTCGTCGGCCGGTATCACTACGTCGTCGACGCCGTCGCGGGTGCGGCGCTCGCGATCGCCGTCTGGACGATCGCCAGAACGGCTGGCATTTGAGGCTCGTCAGAGCGCGTTTCAAATTACCGTAGCGCAGCCCTTCAGGGCTGCCCGCGGCCGTTTTGCAGGCCTAAAGGCCTGCGCTACCAAAGGCCTCTCGTAATTTTGAAGCGCACTCCAACCTAAAGGCTGTTGCCAAAATTTCGCAGCATCTCAACGGCTGAGACTGCTTCGGCTGGACACCCCCCTGGCGCCGGGTGACAATAGATTTTCCTGCCGGATGTTGCGAGCGCTCCATCTCGTTCTTGCCACGCTGCTTGTCACGTCACACGCAGCGGCCCAAACACGCGCCACGTCGGGCACGATCGACGGCTACGTCACCACGCAGGGCAAGACAATCCCGCTGGGCGGCGTCCAGGTGGTCGTCCGCAACGGCCTCAACGACGAGATTGCCACGGTGCTCACCGAAGCCGACGGTCATTTCCGGATCGTCGTGCTGCCGGACGGCCGCTATCGGATCGCCGCCACGCTGGCGGGATTCGAGTCGACGACCGTCCAGGCGAGCGTCACCGCCGGCGCCACGACCGACGTCGCCATAGATCTCCCGATTGCCGCGATCTCGCAGACCGTCGAAGTGGTCGGCTCGGCTGGGATCGCATCGGCGGCGACGCTCGCGCCGACTGATTCGATCGGCAGCAGGGACATCGAGCAGTACACCGGCGGCGGGTTCCAGGCGGCGCTGCGCCTGCTCGCCGGCATCATCGAAGTGCCCGGCGGCTTGAGCATCAAGGGCGGACGTCCCAGCCAGGCGGGTGTCCAGATGGGTGCGATCACGCTCGTCGATCCCACCACCGGGCTCTCGACGATGTCGCTGCCCGACGATGCGATCGATTCGGTGGCGGTGCTGCCGAACCCCTACGCGGTGGAGTACGGCCGGTTCTCGTCGGGGCTCGTCGTCATCCAGACGCGCCGCGCCGGCGACAAGTGGAAGACCCGCCTGAACAATCTCGATCCGACCTTCCGCACCGCGCGCGGCACGATGTTCGACATCCAGGGCATCGGCGCCTTTGCGCCGCGGCTCGAGACCGGCGGCCCGATCGTGAAGGATCAGCTCTTCCTCGAGCAGACGGCGCAGTTCCGCTACGGCACCACCGACGTGCCGAGCCGGCCGGAAAACGAGTTGAAGACGACGCGCTGGTTCAGCTCGTTCACCCGGGTCGACTGGAACATCTCGCCGCGCCATTCGATTGTCGGCACCGGCGGATTTTTTCCGAGCGCCGAGACCTGGGCCACGCTCGGCACGTTCACGCCGCCGGAGGCGACGGCCGACATCCACGCGCACGTCAACCACGGCGGCGTCACCGAGCGCGCGTTGTGGAGCGACACGGTCTTCAGCGAAACGACCGTGCAGGTGCACGAGGCGCAGACCGACGTCGATCCGCAGGGCCAGCTGCCGATGCAGCTGCTGCCGGAAACGACCCTCGGCAACTTCTACAACACGCAGCGGCGGAGCACCGCCACCTACCAGCTGGTCGAGACGATCTCCGGCACGCGCAATATCGCCGGCGGCCTGCATCTCTACAAGGCCGGCTTCGACGTCCTCTACAGCCGCTACAACGGCACCAGCGCGAGCCGCCCGGTCCTGATCGAGCGCACCGACGGCAGCCTGGCGCGGCGCCTCGATTTCACCGGACCGTCGGCGCAGGCGGTCGACAGCGCCGACATCGCGCTGTTCGTGCAGGATCGGTTTCAGCCGAACGGCCGCTGGTTCCTCGAGTTCGGCGGCCGCCTCGATCGCGACGGCGTCGTCCAGACCCTGAACGTCACGCCGCGCGTCGGCACGGCGATCCTGCTGAACCCGTCGGGGACGTCGGTGCTGCGCGGCGGGTTCGGGTTGTTTTTCGAACGGACCCCGTCGACGGTCGGCGCGTTCAAGCAGTTCGAGAGCGCGCTCGACTCGCGCTACGCCGCCGACGGCCGGACACTGCTCGGCCCGCCGACGCCGTTCGTGCACACGACGGCGTCCGACCTCGAGACACCGCGCAGCCGGACCTGGGACATCGGCATCGATCAGCGGATCAACGAGCGCCTGTCGCTGCGCGGCGGCGTCATCGATCGCACCGGCAGCCACGAATTGATCGTCGACCCGGTGCGCCGCGGCGGCGTCGGCGCGCTGATGCTGTCGAGCAGCGGCCGCAGCCGGTATCGCGAGGCCGAGATCGGCATTCATTTCACCCACGGCCCCGGCGCCGACGTCAACGCGTCGTACGTGAAGTCGCTCGCCCGCGGCGATCTGAATGCGCTGACCAACTACTACGACGCCGTGATGTGGCCGATCGTCGGCGAGAATGCCTACGCGCGGCTGGCCGGCGACGTGCCGCACCGCCTGCTGGTCCGCGGCCGGGTGATGCCGACGCCGCGCTGGCTGCTGGTCGGCATTCTCGACTGGCGCAGCGGCATGCCGTGGTCGGCCGTGAACGAGTACCTGGATTTCGTCGGGCCGCGCAACGAACTGTTCCGGTTTCCGTCCTACACGCGCACCGAAATCGGGATCGAGCACCGGTTCAAGATCTTCAAGCTGCAGCCATGGATCGGCGTGCGCGCCTACAATGCCTTCGACGCGTTCCTGCCGACCGATGTGCAGGCCAACATCACATCACCGGCCTTCGGCACCTACTACAACTCGGAGTACCGTCAGCTCCGCCTGCAGTTCCGTTTCGAGCGCTGACGTGCGGCCCCTCGCGCGCCTGGCGCTGATCGGGGCAGCGCTCGCCGCCGCGTTGGCGAGCGGCAGCGCATCCGCTCGGTCGGTGCCGCGCGAGATCGACACGCTCGAGCAGGCGGTCGCCGCCGATCCGGAGAACCTGAAGCTGGGCGCCGACTACCGTCAGCTGGCGATTGCGGAGCGTGCCTTCGACCGATCGATCGACCTTTTCGAGAAGCTGGCGAAGCGGAAGGGCAGCGGCCCCGGGGTTCAGATCAACCTGGCGTTCGCCTACGTCGACAAAGTCCCGACCTCCGGCGACATCCGCCGCCTGTATCTCGGCCGCGACGCGATGAACGCGCTGAGCCGATCGATCGCGCTGCGCCCGACGGTGCTCGC